>Ga0308159_1001739_pt1 | contig 28868 bp, 26 predicted proteins | sample PhyCR1_FD_201040 | JGI IMG/M metagenome (GOLD analysis project Ga0308159, IMG submission 201040) | Phyllosphere microbial communities from UC Gill Tract Community Farm, Albany, California, United States - DLSLC.R1 | ecosystem: Host-associated > Plants > Phyllosphere > Unclassified | place: USA...
CCTGCCGTCGCCAACCGCTGTGCCTGCGTGGTATTCAAGGTGCCCAGCGTCATGCAGGTTTCCATACCCAGTTCTTTCACGCCCTGCACCATCTGCTCGAGATACGGCATGTCGCGGTCATGCGGGTTTTTCCATGCAGCGCCCATGCAAAAGCGCGTCGAGCCTGCGGCCTTGGCCTGACGTGCCGATTCCAGCACCTGCTCGACCTGCATTAATCGTTCGGATTCCAGCCCAGTCTTGTAGCGCGAGCTTTGCGGACAATATTTGCAGTCTTCCGGGCAGGCGCCCGTTTTAATCGACAGCAAGGTACTGACCTGCACCTGCCGCGGATCGAAATGCTGACGATGAATTTGCTGTGCCTCGAACATCAATTCAAGAAACGGTTTTTCGAATAACGCTTTAGTTTGCTCATAAGTCCAACGGGTGCGGGCTGTCATAAGACATCTCCAAAAGTAATGATATACCGTCAACCATTTTTGATTTATTTTAGTTTACGGTCAACGTAATATTTTATTTTTGGTTTACATCTATTTTAATAATCCGCTCGCAAGGACTTCTCATGACTCCGGCCGATCTCGAATTCGATAAGCGCCATATCTGGCATCCGTACACTTCCATGACTCAACCGCTGCCCACTTATCCCGTTGAATCTGCCGAAGGCGTCATGCTTCATCTGGCCGATGGGCGGCAACTGGTAGACGGCATGTCGTCATGGTGGGCAGCCATTCACGGCTATAATCACCCACGTCTGAATCAGGCGGCCATCGAGCAGATCGGAAAAATGTCTCACGTCATGTTTGGCGGCATTACGCATCCTTCAGCCATTGCGCTGAGCCGTCAGCTGGTCGACATGACACCCGCCGGTCTCGAGTGCGTCTTTCTGGCCGACTCCGGGTCCGTCGCCGTTGAAGTGGCGATAAAGATGGCTATGCAATACTGGCAGGCGCGCGGCGAAAAACGGCAAAAGCTGCTGACCCTGCGCAATGGCTACCACGGCGATACCTTTGGCGCGATGGCGGTATGCGACCCGCAAAACTCGATGCACAGTCTGTATCAGGGCTATTTACCAGATCATCTTTTTGCCCCTGCGCCGCAAAGCCGCTTCGATGCGCCGTGGAACCCGCAAGACATTGCGCCGTTTGCTGCCCTGCTGCGCGAACAGCAGCAGCAGATTGCCGCCGTGATCCTTGAACCCGTGGTGCAAGGCGCGGGCGGAATGCGCATGTATCATCCGCAGTATCTCAAACAGGTTCGCGCACTGTGCGACGAGGCGGGCATCCTGCTTGTTGCCGATGAAATCGCCACCGGTTTTGGCCGCACGGGCAAGATGTTTGCCTGCGATCACGCTGGAATCGCCCCCGATATTCTCTGCGTTGGCAAAGCGCTGACCGGGGGCTATATGACGCTTTCGGCGACGCTGACTACCCGCAAGGTAGCCGAAACTATCAGTAACGGCGACGCAGGCTGCTTTATGCATGGCCCGACTTTTATGGGCAATCCGCTGGCTTGTGCCGTTGCCAGCGCCAGCCTCTCACTGCTTGCCGAAAATCATTGGCCGTTGCAGGTAGCCACCATCGAAGCGCAGCTCAAAGCCGAACTGACGCCGTTGAAGCAGCATTCCGCCGTCGCGGATGTGCGGGTTCTCGGCGCAATTGGCGTGGTCGAGATGCGACAACCTGTCGACATGGCGCGCTTGCAGCAGCATTTTGTGACGCAGGGTGTGTGGATTCGCCCATTCGGCAAACTCATCTACCTGATGCCGCCGTATATCATTAGCTCGGTTCGGCTCAGCCAACTTACACAGGCAATCGCCAGCGCGCTAGAGGTGCTCTACCGAGAAAGTTGATTCTTCGAGATGTCTTGGGAAACAGGCAAATTTTTATTGTCGGCGTAGCAAAACTGTTGCTTAATCAGTGAACACCGCTACGCCCCTTTCGCCATGCCCAAGAGGAGTCTGCATGAAGAGCGCCCTGTCACCGCAGTCGAAATTACCCGACGTCGGCACCACGATTTTTACCGTTATTGGCCAACTGAGCGCCGAGCACAATGCGCTGAATCTTTCACAGGGTGCGCCCAACTTCTCATGCCAGCCATCACTGATTGACGCCGTCGCCACCTCCATGCGCGCCGGTCAAAACCAGTACGCGCCGATGGCGGGCGTTGCGGCGCTGCGCGAGGCACTGGCCGACAAGGTCGAGGCGCTTTACGGCAGTCGCTACGACGCCAGCAGCGAAGTCACCATCACCGCCAGCGCCAGTGAGGGCCTCTATTCCGCCATAAGCGCACTGGTGCATCCTGGCGATGAAGTCATTTATTTCGAACCGGCTTTTGACAGCTATTCTCCTATCGTTCGCCTTCAGGGAGCCATTCCGGTTCCCGTAACGCTGTCGATGGAAGATTTCAGCATCGACTGGGATCACGTTTCCAGCGTAATCAACAGCCGCACGCGGATGATAATCATCAATAGTCCGCACAATCCTACCGGCGCAATCTTTACCCAGCACGACATCGACAGACTTACGGCGCTGACGCGCGATACCGATATCGTTATCTTGTCCGATGAGGTCTACGAGCATGTCGTCTTCGACGGCGAACGTCACGAAAGCATGGCCCGTCATCCTGCACTTGCCGAGCGCAGCGTGATTGTTTCCTCCTTTGGTAAAACCTATCACGTGACTGGCTGGCGCGTGGGTTACACACTCGCCCCCGCCGCGCTGATGGATGAAATACGCAAGATCCACCAGTTTATGGTTTTCACCGCCGACACCCCGATGCAGCACGCTTTTGTCGAGGCGCTGGGCAATCCGCAAAGCTATCTCGGACTGGCTGATTTCTACCAGCAGAAACGCGATTTAATGGCCAATTCTCTACAGCATTCGCGCTTCGAGCTACTGCCAAGCCGTGGCAGCTTCTTTATGCTCGCCCGATTCAGCCATTTCAGCCCGCTCAGCGACGACGACTTTGTCTTGAGCCTGATTCGCGACCATCAGGTATCCAGCATCCCCCTGTCGGCCTTTTACAGCAATAACCAGCCTACAGGCTTGATTCGCCTTAGTTTTGCCAAAGACGACGCCACCCTGATCGAAGGAACGCGTCGACTCTGCGGTGTTTGATCCCCTGCCCTCTGGAGTCTTGAAGATGCATAAATTGAAAAGCTTGCTGTTGTTAGGTTGTGCGGTTGCCTCTTTCTCCCATTTTTCTGCTCTGGCAGCCGATTCCACTCTCAAATTTGGTCTTGAAGCGCAATATCCGCCGTTTGAGTCGAAATCGGCCAGCGGTGAACTGGAGGGCTTTGATATCGATCTCGGCAAGGCGGTGTGCGCTGCGGCAAAGGTAACGTGTGAATGGAGCGAAACCTCATTTGACGGGCTTATTCCGGCGCTTCAGGCGCAAAAATTCGATGCTATCAATTCGGCGATGAACGTGACGGAAAAACGTCGGCAGGCAATCGATTTTACGCAGGTGATTTATCGTGTTCCAAGCAAGCTGATTGCAAAGAGCGATTCGGGTCTGTTGCCCGAAGTGAGTTCCCTGAAAGGCAAGCACATTGGGGTATTGCAAGGCTCGATTCAGGAAAGCTTTGCGCAGGCACATTGGGCGCCACAGGGGGTAGATGTTGTCTCCTATCAGGATCAGAGTCAGGTTTATCTTGATTTAACTTCAGGTCGTCTCGATGGCACGCTGGTGTTGGCACCGGCAGGCCAGACCGGATTCCTGACCAAACCCGACGGCAAAGGTTTCAGCTTCGTCGGCGATGCGGTACGCGATGACAAGATTCTCGGCAGCGGCGTTGCGTTCGGGCTGCGCAAAGGCGACACCGCCAACAAGGCGCGGCTGGACAAAGCAATCGACATCATCAAAAAAGACGGCGTGGTGCGACAACTGTCGAAAAAATACTTCGGCGATCTCGACGTTACCGTGAAATAGTTAAAAACGTCGGTAGACCCGCCATCGCGGTGAAAGAGAGGTAATGCGTCGGCTATTTCACCGCAAGCGAATGTCGCGTCAACATTTCGGCGGTATCGATTTTACCCTGACGCCATTATTCCTGCGGCAACCTTTCCTGCCGCAGGTTACGAGCTGAACAGGTTGTATCTGTTAACAAAACAATCCTTTCAAATTCTGTACCTTAGCGTTGCATCCCTGTTACCGTTCCCTTACTTGCCCACCTGACGTCCTATACTTGTTGCCGGTGGAAGATTTTTTTAATGCTAAGGAGTCAGTATGTCTCAAAATTCAACTGTCAATCGCCGCTTTGTCCTTGCTTCTCGTCCCAAGGGCGCGCCGGTTGCCGAAAACTTCCGTTTGGAAGAAGCTGAACTGCCAACCATCAACGACGGCCAATTGCTGTTGCGCACCGTGTATCTGTCACTTGACCCGTATATGCGCGGCAGAATGAGTGATGCACCTTCCTATGCCGCGCCCGTTGCCATCGATGAAGTCATGACCGGCGGCGCCGTGTCACGGGTTGTGGAATCAAAACATCCTGATTTCAAAACCGGTGACTGGGTCGTGGCAACCAACGGCTGGCAGGATTATGCCGCAATCGACGGTAAACTCGCGCGTAAACTCGAAGGTGCAGCACTGAAACACCCTTCGCTGGCACTTGGCGTGCTTGGTATGCCGGGCTTCACCGCCTATATGGGTCTGCTGGATATCGGTGACCCTAAACCGGGTGAAACGGTCGTTGTCGCGGCGGCAACCGGTCCTGTCGGTTCGCTGGTCGGCCAGATTGCCAAACTGAAAGGCTGCAAAGTTGTCGGCATTGCCGGTGGCGAAGACAAATGCCGCTACGCGGTCGAACACTTCGGATTCGATGAATGTATCGACCACCGCGGTGAAAAGCTCGAACAGCGCCTGAAAGAAGCCTGTCCTCGCGGCATTGATGTCTATTTCGAAAACGTGGGCGGCAAAGTCTTCGATGCGGTATTGCCGCTGCTCAACACCAAGGCTCGCGTGCCGCTGTGCGGCGTGGTTTCGCAGTACAACGCGCAAGGTCTGCCTAAAGGTGAAGACCGCCTGATGTTGCTGACCAATACCATCTTGAAAAAACGCTTACGTATTCAAGGCTTTATTATTTTTGATGATTATGGCCACCGTTATCCGGAATTCGCCGGTCAGATGAGCGAATGGTTCTCTGCCGACAAGATTAAATTCCGTGAACATATTGTCGAAGGTCTGGAACAGGCACCCGATCAGCTGATTGGCCTGCTGGAAGGGAAAAACTTCGGCAAGCTGGTGATTCAGGTCGGTGACGAGGCGCAATAATCCGCTGCGCCCTTTTCCGGAAATCCTTGAATGTCTTTAGAGGTGATGCGATGAAACTGTTAATTGTACTGACTTCCCACGATAAACTGGGCGATACCGGCAAGAAAACGGGCTTCTGGCTGGAGGAGTTTACCGCGCCCTATTACGAGTTTGTCGATGCCGGTGCCGATGTCGTGCTGGCTTCGCCGCTGGGTGGGCAGCCGCCGCTTGATCCTAAAAGTGATGAACCCGACGCGCAAACTGAAACTACCGCGCGTTTCCGTCAGGATACCCAGGCTCAACAACGGCTGGCCGAGACGCACAAACTGTCTGAAATCGATGTCGACGATTTTGACGCGGTCTTTTATCCAGGTGGACACGGTCCGCTGTGGGACTTGTCGGAAGACGCCGATTCTATCGTGCTGATTGAAGATTTCTGGCGCGCCGACAAACCGGTTGCCGCAGTCTGCCATGCCCCCGGTGTGTTGCGTCACGTCGAAATTGACGATGAACCACTCGTTAAAGACAAACGTGTCACAGGCTTTAGCAATAGCGAAGAAGAAGCCGTGCAGTTAACCGACATCGTCCCTTTCCTCGTCGAAGACGAATTAAAGAAAAACGGCGGCGATTACAGCAAGGCGGCAGACTGGCGACCTTATGTCGTGGTTGACGGCAAGTTGATCACCGGTCAGAACCCGGCCTCTTCCGCCGCCGTTGCCCAGGCATTATTGAAAATGCTAGGCTCGAAGTGATAATCAAAACAAAAATCAGAGGAAATCATGGCCTTTATCATTAAAAGCAACGACCTGAAAGATGGCGAAAAAATGCCGAACGCTCAGGTATTTAACGGCATGGGATACGAAGGGGACAACCTTTCTCCGCACCTCGGCTGGGAGAATGCGCCCGCAGGCACCAAAAGCTTCGCCATTACCTGTTACGACCCCGATGCGCCAACGGGTTCCGGCTGGTGGCACTGGGGCGTAGCCAATCTGCCGGCCAATATCAGTGAACTGCCTACCGGCGCAGGTTCCGACAAGGGCGGTCTGCCTGCCGGTGCGGTGCAAACGCGTACCGATTTTGGCAAGGCGGGTTATGGCGGTGCGGCGCCTCCGCAGGGCGAGCATCACCGCTACCAGTTCACCGTCTATGCGCTGGACGTCGACACGCTCGAGGTTTCGGCAGAGTCCAGCGGTGCTTACCTTGGCTTTAACCTGCACTTCCACACGTTGGCCAAAGCCTCCCTGACGGTAATTTATAGCTAATGAATTGGGGTAAAGGTCGAAAAAACTTTTGCCCACAGATAAAGTAATTCTTAAACATAAAATCGAGCTGTGTTACAAAACCTGCATGGTTTTAACCGGGATAATTTGTCACTTATAAAACCCGGTAAAACACAGCCGAATTTACATTGCCAAGTGGTCAGCCGTGCTGGCCGCTTTTTTTGTGCCTCAAGGAGTCTGACACCGTGAAAATAACCCCTCTGTCGCGCGCCTGCGCCGTATTATCCGCCTCGCTGGTTCTTGCCGCCTGTAGCCATAGCGAAGAGAATCTCTCAACGCAGGTTGCACCGGGCACAGCAGCGTTGCCGGTACTGAGCGCCGATGAAGCCTCGACCTTCACCAAGAACGCCTATCTGGCCTTTGGCGGACCTTCTGTCCAGACTCAGCAGCAAGGTTGGACGCCGGTCGTCGCCAATACCGACAACGTCAGCAACGCCTATGTGGTCGGGCCGCAGAAAGGCACCGACGGCGCGCAATTCACCACGGTACAGCAGGCGATCAACGCGGCAATGAAGGATCACAATCACGGCGAACGCGAATACATCAAAATCCTGCCCGGCACCTATACCGGCACGATTTACATTCCGGCAGGCGCACCGCCAATCAGCCTGTTCGGTGCGGGCACCAGCCCGGATCAGGTTGTGCTGCAACAGGGTCTGGAAGCGGGCATTGCGCCAGCCGACTATCGCAAGGCCGTGAATGCCAACGGCGAGTTCCTGCCGGGCGATCGCGCCTGGTACATGTTCTCGCTGTGCGGCAATCAGCAGGCAGCCACCCTCGGCGCAGATTGCAGCGCAACGCTGTGGGCGCAGAGCCGTGGCTTGCAGTTGCAGAACCTGACCGTCGCCAACAGCTTGCTGGATACCACCGATGCGGGCGAACACCCTGCCGTGGCACTGCGCGTTGATGGCGACCAGACGTTACTTGAAAACGTTCACGTTTTGGGTCGTGAAAATACCTTGCTGGTCAACACAAGCGACGTCAGCAACAAGCCGGTGACCAACCGTTACAGCCGCGTTTACGTGCATAACAGCCTGATTGAAGGCGATGTCGACTACGTGACCGGCATGGCGAATGCGGTCTTCGATCACGTCGAATTCCATACCGTATCAAGCCGTGGCGTCAAGCAGGCCAGCGTATTTGCACCGATTACTCCTGCCAATGCGCCTTATGGCTATCTGGTGATTGACAGCAGTCTGACCGGCGACAAGGGCTTCTCCGGCGAAGGCGCATCACAGAAAGCCTTGCTGGGTCGTTCCGCCGATCTGGGTGCTGCCGAGGGGGGTTACGCGCCGGGTCAGACGCCGAATGGTCAGCTGGTTATCCGCGACAGCCAGATTGACGCCAGCTACAACCTGCAACAGCCGTGGGGCAATGCCGCCTATTCGCAGCGTCCGTTCAACGGCAACATCGCGCCAAATCGCGACCTTAACGACACCGGTTTCAATCGCCTGTGGCAGTACAACAACACCGCCGCCGGCCTTAAGTAACTCATTTCGCAGGTTCGCTTTTCAAGCCAATAAAAAACGCCAGACTGTCACGGTCTGGCGTTTTTTTTATCGCGAAACAGGGACGATTAGTGATGCAGTTCGATAATCGTGACCCACATTGCGCCCTTGCCCACCGGATAATGCTTCAGCGTGCTCAGTTTGCCGCTGGCCGGGTCAATTTGTGCCACTTCGATATCATCGGCCTTCTGACCGGCAGTGATCACAAATTTACCGCTGTTGTCGATATTGAAACCGCGTGGCTGTTTCTGGGTGGCGTGATGCCCCACCAGCGTCAGTTCACCGCCGTCTGCGGACACTTTCATTATCGCAAGCAGACTTGAGGTGCGCTCGGACGCATAAAGATAGTTGCCGTCCGGCGTAATGTGCAGGTCTGCGGTCCAGCGATCGCCGGTAAAGTCGGCAGGAATGATATCCAGCGACTGCACGTTTTTGTATTCGCCGCTGGTGACCTCTTTCTGGTAGACGTCGACGGTGCCGTTCAGTTCGTTGGCGCAGTAGGCAAAGTGCTGATTCGGGTGGAAAGCCATATGACGCGGACCCGCGCCCTCGACGGTGCTCAACTGCACAGGTTGGTGAGGCGTCGCTTCACCCTGCTCGCTGAAATCGTACAGGCGAATGTGGTCTTCTTTCAGCGCGGGGATAAGCAGCAGCTGATTGGTGGGATCAATGTTGGCCGAATGCGGTGCCTGAAGGTTTTCCAGAACCTGTTGCGGAGCCAGCGCCACGCCGTCTTTGCCGATAGGATGAATGCTGACGTTGTTGTAGCTGTACGAGGCGCTGAACACGAAACGGCCCTGCAAATCGATACCCAGATGCGTTGGACTGCCCGGCAGCGGCGCCATGCCTGCCTGTTCCAGCTTGCCGTCGTCGGCAATGTGATAAGTCAGTACTGCAAACTCGGGACGCACGCCGACGTAAAGATGGCGGGCATCCGGCGACGCGACCATCGGCTGTACCTGACCCGGCACCTCGACGACTTGCAGCAGCGCCAGTTCGCCGTTGTCATGCAGGGTATAGGCGTGGATCTGCTGGCTGTCCGGGCTGGCAACATAAACGACTTGTTTCATCATATCTCCTTATTAACGCTGAAATCGGTTTCGTTCGGTTTTGTTTAAATTAGCTGTTCATCAGCTTAGCAGCATACCCCCTGCCAAGCCATTAGCCCCTGATGCGAGGTTTTATCCTTGTGCGTTAAGGTGTAACATCGATAGCCTTGTTTTTATCCACCGACTGACTGCTGGAACCGCTCATGACTTATCGCGTAATCGCGCTCGATCTCGACGGCACGCTGCTTGACCGTCAAAAACGAATTCTTCCCGAATCACTTTCTGCACTGGCTGATGCACGCGCCGCAGGGATTAAGGTCATTATTGCGACCGGACGTCACCATGTAGCGATCCACCCTTTTTATCAGGCGCTTGCGCTGGATACGCCCGCTATCTGCTGTAACGGCACCTACCTTTACGACTATCAGGCACGCAAGGTCATCACCTCCGACCCGATGGACAAGATAAAGGCCAAAAAAGTGGTCGACCTGCTGGAGTATTACGGGATTCACGGGTTGCTTTATGTTGACGATGCCATGCTTTATCAGCAGCCAAGCGGTCACGTAGAGCGGTCGATAGCCTGGGGAAAAACGCTGCCCGAAGGCCAGCAGCCGACCATTATTCAGGTTAACAGCCTGCGTGAGGCGGTCGACGACGCGCATTCCGTCTGGAAGTTCGCGACCTCGCACCACGACCTCGACGCGCTGGAAGCCTTTGCACAACAGGCCGAAAAAGAGCTGGGACTCGCCTGCGAGTGGTCATGGCACGATCAGGTCGATATCGCCAAAGGCGGCAACAGCAAAGGGCGTCGTCTACAGGAGTGGGTGGAATCCCAGGGCCTGAGCATGGCCGATGTCGTTGCATTCGGTGACAATTACAACGACTTGAGCATGCTTGAAAACGTGGGGCTGGGCGTTGCGATGGGCAATGCCGATGATGAAATCAAGTCCCGCGCCGGACTGGTCATCGCCGATCACGAACAACCCGGCATCGCCGAGGTTATTCGCAGTAAAGTGCTGTAACGAGTAAAAGCCCGCCCACCTGCGCGGGCTTTGTTTTTTCTCACTCATGCCGGAGCTAGCTGCGGCTTAGCGACACACTTTTAATCTGCGCATAAAGCGATTGTCCCGGCGCGATGGCGAGTTCGTCGCGCGCCCACGGGGTGATTTTGGCCCACAGAACATGCCCTCCGACCCGAAGCTTGACGTCGATGGCTGTCTCGCTTTCCAGCAACTCGACCACCTGCGCTGGCAGAATATTGCGAATACTGCTGGTATTTGCCTGCGGTTGCAGCACCAGCGAGACGTCGGCAGCCTGCACCCGAATACGCATCGTGGTACCGGGCGTTGCCGCAACCTTCGGGATCCATAGCCGTTCGTCGCCCAGCGCCAACGCCGTCATGCTGTAATGCGGATGATGCTCGATAACCTCGACATTGAGCACGCTGCTCTGCTCCTCGCGCGGCAGCCACGGGCGCATCACGCTGCTTGCCCACACGTCCTCGACATCGCCCAGCGCCAGCACCTTGCCCTTGTCCAGAATCAGCACCTTATCGGCGAGTTGCAGAATTTCATCCATGCTGTGTGTCACGTAAAGAATGGGAATGTTTATTTCACGAGCGAGCCGTTCGAGATAAGGCAGCAACTCGCGTTTGCGAGGCTGATCCAGCGCCGCCAGCGGTTCGTCCATCAACAGCAGTTCCGGCCCGCTAAGCAGCGCACGACCGATGGCGACACGCTGTTTTTCACCGCCGGAGAGGGTCAACGGATAACGATGGAGCAGCGCCTCGATACCGAGCAACTCGACGATACTGTCGAAACGCGGGCGCAGGGCGGGCACCATGCCGTATTGCAGGTTGCCGCGAACCCGATAGTGCGGAAACAGCCGCGCATCCTGAAACACATAGCCAATCCGGCGTTTTTCGGGCGGCATGAAAACGGCGGGCTGCCCTGCTCCCGTTTGCCGTGAAAGCACCCGATCGTTGAGAATAATCGATCCGCTATCGGGGCGTGTCAGACCCGCAATGGCATTGATGAGCGAGGTCTTGCCAGCTCCCGACAGGCCAAAAATGGCGGTAATGCCTTTTTCCGGCAGCACCGCCTGCACCTGGAGGGTCAAATCGCCTACCCGCTGGCTGAAATCAAGCGTCAGCATCAGCCCCCCAAACGCCTGCGGCTACGTTTTGCCAGCAGATCGGAAAACAGCAGGGCCGCCAGTGACAACAAAATAGCCAATACGCAGAGTCTGGCCGCTGCACCTTCCGCGCCGGGCGTTTGAATAAGCGTGTACATTGCCAGCGGAATGGTGCGCGTTTCACCGGGAATATTGGAGACAAAAGTGATGGTGGCGCCGAACTCGCCCAGCGAACGGGCAAAGGCCAGCACGGAACCCACGATAATTCCGGGCAACGAGAGCGGCAGCGTCAGGGTGAAAAACACTTTCCACGGCGAGGCCCCCAGCGTTTTCGCCGCCTGTTCGAGACGGGTATCGATAGCTTCGATAGATTGGCGGATTGCCCGCACCATCAGCGGAAACGCCATTACTGCCGCGGCCAGCACCGCGCCTTTCCAGTTAAAGCTGACGCTGAAACCAAACCAGTCATACAATCGCTCGCCGATAAATCCCTTGCGCCCCATCGCCACCAGCAGCAGATAACCAATCACCACCGGCGGCAATACCAAAGGCAAATGGATGATGCTGTCAAACAGTGACTTGCCCGGAAATCGGCAGCGCACCAGCACCCACGCGGTGAGAATGCCCAGCGGCAGGCTGACTATCACCGCCAGACCGGCGATTTTCAGGCTCAGAATAACGGCCTGCCATTCAGCGTCGCTCAGCAGCATCAACGCGGCGTAAAGCCATATTGCCTGAAGATGGCACCCGCCGCCGGGGTCTTCAGATAGGCTACAAAGGCGCTCAGCGCCGGACTTTCATGACCTTTCACCACCGCCATCGGATACTCCACCGGCTTGTGACTGGATTCCGGGAAGACGCCCACGACCTTGACATTCTTACTCGCCACCGCGTCGGAGCCATAAACAATCCCGAGCGGCGATTCGCCCCGCTCCACCAGCGCCAGCGCGCTGCGCACATCGCTCGACGGTGCGAGTTTTGGCTCGAGTGCCGTCCACGCGCCCAGATTTTGCAGCGCCTCTCTGGCATAAATCCCCGCGGGCACGTGCGCCGGATCGCCAACCGCCAGCAGTCCGCCGTTGAGCAGCGATTGCCACGGCGTCTGTTTATTGATCTCGATTTTGGTCTGCTTGCTGTCTTTGCCCGCCACCAGCACCAGTTCATTGCCGAGCAGCGTATAACGGGTGTTGTCGACCATCAGTTGCTTGCCGACGGTATAATCCATCCACTGCTGATCGGCGGAAATAAACAGATCGGCGGGCGCGCCCTGCTCAATCTGCTTGGCAAGCGTAGAGGATGAGGCAAACGACGAGACAATCTGCACTTCTTTGCCCTGCTGATATTGATCGGCAATTTTTTGCAGGGCATTGGTCAATGAGGCCGCCGCGAAAACGGTAATTTTGTCGGCCGCCTGCGCCTGTGTGAACATTCCGGTCGCCAGCACGGCAACGGCCAATCCTTTACCCAGAGAGATGCGCATTGATTTTCCTTGAAGTGAGAAACCTGTATCGTTATGTAAACGATAATATAGCGTGGAAAAATGCCGAGACAACGGCTTTGGGCGAAATAGGGATAAAAAAAACCCGGCACGGGGCCAGGTGTTTTAATCGGAGTGCAGGCTTCAGGTCTTGGGTTCGCTGCGGGACTCTTTTGGATGTCCGATTTTCGAAATCACATTGAACAGCTCGCCCATGCCATAAATCAGCCCCAGAATAAGGGCGATAAAGATCGGGACCATGAGGATGGCGAACAGCAAACTTTCTAAAAGTTCTAACATAAAGACCTCTTTGTGCTGGCTTGCAACGCCCGGAAGGCGAAAGTAAAAATATGTTACTAATCTTAACAGCGAATTTGCGCAATTACTTTAGCTTTTCACCCACTCGCCGACGGATTACCGCCGCAGAGCAGTTTAAGTCATCGTCTCAATCGGCGACAATAGCGCATTACGCCCTTCTCGGTCGCACCCGCGACATTTTTTACGCCAAGGTTGGACCCTATTTATGCAAGCTGAAATTCTGTTAACCCTGAAACTCCAGCAGCGAATCTTTGCCGATCCACGGCGTATCGAACTGCTGAAACAGGTGAAGATCACCGGGTCTATCAGTCAGGGGGCCAAGCTCGCCGGCATAAGTTACAAGAGCGCCTGGGATGCCATCAACGAGATGAATCAACTCGCCGACCAGACGCTGGTCGAGCGCAATACCGGCGGCAAAGGCGGCGGCGGTGCGGAGCTGACGCGCTATGGCGAGCGTCTGATTCAACTTTATGAGCTGCTGGCGCAGATTCAGCAGAAAGCTTTTGATGTGCTAAAAGACGATGCCCTGCCGCTGGACAGTCTGCTGGCGGCCATTTCCCGCTTTTCACTGCAAACCAGCGCCCGCAATCAGCTGTTCGGCACGGTTATCGAACGCGATCATGAAGCCGTACAGCAGCATATCGACGTCCTGCTTGCCGACGGAAAAACGCGAATTCGCGCCGCCCTGACCGAACAGAGTGCCGATCGTCTGTCGCTGAGTCCGGGTAAGGAAATTCTGGTGCTTATCAAGGCACCGTGGATAACCCTGAGTCATCAGGCAGATAACGCCGACAACGCGCTGGCCGGCACGGTGCAGAGCATTCAGCGCGGTCACGACAACAGCGAAGTGCTGATTGCCCTCGACGCGGGCGAAACGCTCTGTGCTACGGTCGCGAACGCAACACTTGCCAAACTCGACCTCAAACTCGGCACTGCGCTGTTTGCCCAGTTCGATGCTGACCAGGTCATTGTCGCCACCCTCTGTTAATATACTTTTATTTCAATATCTTGCAAAAATAGCGCTGACAGTTTGCAGAATTGTCAATTGACTTGGGACGGGGATGCGCTTATCCCTGAAATCCATAATGATTCCTTTTCACAAGAATCTCAGGGCCGGTTTTGGCGAATCGTCCCCAAGTCATAAGCAGGCAGGAGCATCATGTCATCTCTACACATTTCACAGGCGATTTTTCGTCTTGGCGATACTCGCACCCTTAACCTCGCCGAAGTAACCCTGAATCAGGGCGAATCCTGGGCGTTTGTCGGTGCCAATGGCAGCGGTAAATCGGCATTGGCACGCGCGATTGCCGGTTCTTTGACGCTGCTTGAGGGCAGTCGTTGCAACGAGTTTGGCAACGTGGTTCGTCTCTCTTTCGAACAGTTGCAAAAACTGGTGGCCGAAGAATGGCAGCGCAATAATACGGATCTGCTTGGCGCAGACGAAGACGACACGGGCCGCACCACCGCAGAAATCATTCAGGAACAGGTCAGGGATGCGGCACGCTGCGAAAAATTGGCCGCCCAGTTCGGCATCGCGCATTTACTGAGCCGCCGCTTTAAATATCTCTCAACCGGCGAGACGCGCAAGACGCTGCTCTGCCAGGTATTGATGCAACAGCCCGACCTTCTGGTGTTGGACGAACCTTTCGACGGACTGGACGTGAATGCGCGTCAACAGCTGACCCAGATGTTGTCCGAACTGTTCGCGCACGGGCAAACGATGGTGCTGGTGTTAAACCGTTTCGACGATATTCCGGAATTTGTGCAACATGTCGGTGTGCTGGCGGACTGCACGCTGGCTTCGGTGGGCGAGCGACAGCAGATTTTGTCCGACGCGCTGATTGCGCAGTTGGCGCACAGTGAAAATCTGGCCGGAATGCAGCTTCCTGAAAGTGAAGATCCGACCAGCAAGGTTTCGCCACCCCGGGATCAACCGCTGATCGTCTTGAACAACGGCGTGGTGCAATATAATGACAAACCTATTCTGCACGGCCTGAGCTGGCGGGTCGAAGCAGGTCAGCATTGGCAGATTGTCGGGCAGAACGGTGCAGGAAAATCGACCCTGCTGAGCCTGATAACGGGCGACCACGCGCAGGGATACAGCAACGATCTCACGCTGTTTGGCCGTCGTCGCGGCAGCGGGGAAACCATCTGGGACATCAAGCGGCATATCGGTTATGTCAGCAGCAGCCTGCATCTCGATTATCGGGTCAGTGCTTCCGTGCGTAATGTCATTCTGTCGGGCTTCTTTGATTCGATTGGCATTTATCAGGCGGTATCGGACAGGCAGCAGCAGTTGACCACGCAATGGCTGGAGCGGCTCGGGCTTGGCGGGCCGCTGGCGGATACGCCTTTCCACAGTTTGTCGTGGGGCCAGCAACGTTTGGCGCTCATTGCCCGCGCGCTGGTCAAACACCCCGCACTGCTTATTCTCGATGAACCGCTTCAAGGGCTGGATCCCCTCAACCGGCAGCTGGTACGTCGTTTTATCGACGTGCTGATTGGCGAGGGCAACACGCAGTTGCTGTTTGTTTCCCACCATGCCGAAGACGCGCCGCAGTGCATTACGCACCGCCTGAGTTTTATCCCCGAGGGAGAGATTTATACTTACCGCACAGAGGCGCTTTAGTCGCGCCTGCGGTTTTAGCCCGAGAATCGCAAGGCAACGCGCGGTTCATTGGCAGACGTTGCACTGAGGCGGCGTCTGCCGTAGCCCATCAATCCCCGAACGCGTTGGCTGAAACCCGCCGTATCCATCGACTTAGTATTTGCATCAACGCAATTTCACACCAAAAATCGCGCTGTAAGCGATTACACTCCTACTCTACTCTCGCTTGTACGCGTTTTAAATCCTCCGTTTTCTCCCATAGCATGGCACTGGCACGAGTGATAAACTACGAGTGTAAACGATACCATTTTTTAGGATGGATCACCTTTTTGCGCCGCACAGCGTGATATTGTTGTCCTAAGTTAATCTTCAAGGAGTCGATATGTATGTTCTCGTCACAGGTGGTAGCGGTTACATTGGTAGCCATACCTGCGTTCAACTGATTGAAGCTGGCTATCAGCCCATCATTCTGGATAACCTTTGCAACAGTAAAGCGAGCGTTCTTGAGCGCATTACTACGCTGACAGGCAAAACGCCGGTGCTGGTTGAAGGCGATATCCGCGACCGCGCGCTACTCGACAAAATCTTCAGCGACTATGCCATTCACTCGGTCATCCACTTTGCCGGTTTGAAAGCCGTGGGCGAGTCGGTCAGCAAGCCGATGGAATACTATGACAACAATGTCTACGGATCTCTGGTTCTGGTCGAAGCCATGCGCGCCGCCGGTGTCACCAACCTGATTTTCAGCTCTTCCGCGACCGTGTATGGCGACCAGCCAAAAACGCCTTACGTCGAAGACTTCCCGACCGGAACCCCTTCCAGCCCCTACGGTCGCAGCAAGCTGATGGTCGAGCAGATTCTGCAAGACCTGCAACGCGCCGAACCAGACTGGAGTATTTCCCTGCTGCGCTACTTCAACCCGGTCGGCGCTCATCCGTCGGGCCTGATGGGTGAAGATCCTCAGGGTATTCCGAACAACCTGATGCCGTTTATCGCCCAGGTTGCCGTAGGTCGTCGCGACTCTCTGTCAGTTTTTGGTGACGATTACGACACGCCGGACGGTACCTGTCTGCGCGACTACATTCACGTCGTTGACCTGGCCGATGGCCACCTTGCCGCCATGAAAACCCTGCACGATAAACCGGGCGTTCATATCTACAACCTCGGTGCCGGTGTCGGCAAGAGCGTACTCGACGTTATCAACGCCTTCAGCGCCGCCTGCGGCAAGCCGGTGAACTACCACTTTGCGCCGCGTCGCGAAGGCGATCTTCCTGCCTACTGGGCTGACCCGACCAAGGCGGCCAATGAGCTGAACTGGCGTGTGAGCCGAAATCTGGAAGACATGGCTGCGGATACCTGGCTGTGGCAATCGAAAAATCCACAGGGCTATCCGGATTAAGGAAATAGAATGTCTAGTTTTGATCCCATTGAACATCCCCATCGTCGCTATAACCCGCTGAGCGATCAGTGGGTGCTGGTAAGTCCACACCGCGCCAGGCGCCCGTGGCAGGGACAGCAGGAAACGCCGTCAAACGAGACGTTGCCCGCGCACGATCCCGACTGTTTCCTGTGTCCGGGCAATACCCGCGTCACGGGCGACGTCAACCCTGACTATCAGGGTACGCACGTCTTTACCAACGACTTTGCCGCGTTGATGCCGGACACGCCTTTTGCGCCGGAAAGCAACGATCCCCTGATGCGCTGTCAGAGCGCGCGCGGCACCAGTCGCGTGATCTGCTTCTCGCCGGATCACAGCAAAACGCTGCCACAGCTTTCCGTTGATGCGCTGGAAAAAGTCGTGAAAACCTGGCAGGAGCAGAGCGCCGACCTGGGCAAAGACTATCCGTGGGTTCAGGTCTTCGAGAACAAGGGCGCGGCGATGGGATGCTCCAACCCGCATCCGCATGGCCAAATCTGGGCCAACAGTTTCCTGCCGAACGAAGCCGATCGTGAAGACCATCTGCAACGTCAATATCTGGCGCAGCACGGCTCTTCCATGCTGGTCGATTATGTACAGCGCGAGCAGGCCGACGGCAGCCGCACGGTCGTTGAAACCGAGCACTGGCTGGCAGTCGTGCCTTACTGGGCGGCGTGGCCGTTCGAAACCCTGCTGCTGCCGAAAGCCAAAGTGCTTCGTCTTACCGAACTGAGTGACGAGCAGCGTCGTGATCTGGCACTGGCGCTGAAAAAACTCACCAGCCGTTACGACAACCTCTTCCAGTGTTCTTTCCCGTATTCAATGGGTTGGCACGGCGCGCCCTACAGCGAGGGGGATTACTCGCACTGGCAGCTGCATGCGCATTTTTATCCGCCATTGCTGCGATCGGCGACGGTACGAAAATTCATGGTCGGCTATGAAATGCTGGCTGAAACCCAACGAGATTTGACTGCCGAGCAGGCCGCCGAGCGCCTGCGTGCGGTCAGTGACGTTCATTATCGCGAGGCCGAAGTAAAATGATGGAATTGAAAAACAAGACTCTGGAAATCTTCGAACAGGCGTTTGGCTATCCGGCCACCATGACCATCAAGGCACCGGGCCGCGTCAATCTGATTGGCGAGCACACCGATTATAACGACGGCTTTGTGCTGCCTTGCGCCATCGATTATGAAACCGTGATCGCCTGCGGTCAGCGCAACGACCGCACAATCCGGGTGATCGCCGCCGACTACGACAATCAGCAGGACACCTTCTCGCTTGATGAGCCGATTGTCAGCACCACCGCCCTGCCGTGGGCCAACTACGTGCGCGGCGTTATCAAGCACCTGCTGCTGCGCAACAGCGATTTTTCGGGCGCGGATCTGGTCATCAGCGGCAACGTTCCCCAGGGTGCGGGCCTCAGCTCTTCCGCCTCGCTCGAAGTGGCCGTCGGTCAGGCGCTGAAAAGCCTCTACGACCTGCCGATTGACGGCGTGCAGCTTGCGCTTAACGGTCAGGAAGCCGAGAACCAGTTCGTCGGCTGTAACTGCGGCATCATGGACCAGCTTATCTCCGCCCTCGGCAAGGAAAATCATGCGCTGCTGATTGATTGCCGCTCGCTTGAAACCCGCGCCGTCTCCATGCCGAAAGACGCGTCGGTGGTTATCATCAACTCCAACGTGAAGCGCGGTCTGGTCGACAGCGAATACAACACCCGTCGCAAGCAGTGCGAAGAGGCCGCGCGCTTCTTCAACGTCAAGGCGCTGCGCGATGTGAACATGGCCGAATTTGCGGCGAAGTCTTCCGAGCTGGACCCGATGACTGCACGCCGTGCACGTCACGTCATTACCGAAAACGATCGTACCGAAGCCGCCGCGATTGCCCTGAGCCAGGGCGACCTGAAAAAGATGGGCGAACTGATGGCCGAGTCCCATGCTTCGATGCGTGACGATTTTGAAATCACCGTGCCGCCTATCGATACGCTGGTCGAGATTGTGAAATCGGTTATCGGCGATCGCGGTGGTGTGCGCATGACCGGCGGCGGCTTCGGCGGCTGTATCGTTGCGCTGATCCCAAGCGATCTGGTCGATGAAGTTCGTAAAACCGTTGCACACGAATATCACGCAAAAACCGGCATCAAAGAGACGTTCTACGTCTGTCAGGCGTCGGAAGGAGCAAGCGTATGCTAATCGCCACGGACACCCATCGCGCGCCTGATGGTGCGCCTTTTCAATTGGTTACGCTAAAAAACCCTGCGGGTGCCACAGCTACCTTTATGGACTGGGGTGCCACCTGGCTCTCCTTTGTTCTGCCGCTGGCAGACGGGGAAAAACGCGAGCTGCTGCTGGGCTGCCAATCGCCCGAAGCGTATCCCGAGCAGACCGCCTATCTGGGCGCAACGGTCGGACGCTATGCCAACCGCATCGCCCGTGCCCAATTTCAGATAGACTGCAAGCCGCATCTGCTGGTCGCCAATCAGGGCGTTCACCAGCTGCACGGCGGTCCGGAAGGATTCAATGCGCGGCGCTGGAAAATCCTTAACCACAGCGACCAGAAAGTCACGTTTCAGCTGGTGTCGCCGGATGGCGATCAGGGTTTTCCGGGTGAACTGACGGCGGAAGTGCATTATGTACTGACGAACGACAATCGTCTGGAAATCAGCTACAAGGCGCAGGTGAACAAGCTGTGTCCGGTAAATCTGACCAACCATGCCTATTTCAATCTGGATGGTGAAGGTCATGATGTGCGCAAACACAAGTTACAGCTGTTTGCGGAGCGTTTCCTGCCGGTCGACAGCGACGGGATCCCGTGCGCCGATCTGACATCCGTGCAGCAAACCGGCATGGATTTCCGCAAGCCAAAAACGCTGGCGCAGGATTTTCTGAGCGATCGCGATCAGCAGCGGGTGAAAGGTTACGACCATGCCTATCTGCTTTACGCGACCTGCAACGCCAGTGAAAATGCCGCCGCGCATCTTTGGTCTGCGGATGAAAAAGTGAAGATGTCGGTATTTACTTCGGCACCGGCATTGCAGCTCTACAGCGGTAATTTCCTCAATGGCACGCCGAATCGCAGTGGCGGGCATTATGCCAACTACAGCGGTGTGGCGCTGGAGAGTGAATTCCTGCCGGACAGCCCGAATCACTCGACGTGGCCGCAGCCAAGCTGCTGGCTGAAACCGGGGCAAACCTATCGCGCCTCGACGGTGTATCAGTTCTTCGCGCTGTAAAAAGTTACCCCGTATAAAAAAGGGCCATCACATCGATGGCCCTTCTCTTTTTTACCTCTGCCGAAAACGATTAGAAATCGACGTTGACCCCTAACTGGAAGGTTCTGCCCGGCATGGTCGCCAGAGCCAGGTCTGCTTTATCCTGCGCCGTCGAGGTTTCGGTGTCGCGGGTGCTCAGGTAGTCCCAATATTTTCTATCGGTGACGTTGTAGATACCGCCGCTGAGTTTGACGTTTTTCGCAACCTGCACATAACCGGTCAAATCGACAATCCCGTAGCCCGGAATACGCGCGTATTCGGTGGATGAGTCGGTGATCGCCGTGCCTGTGTTGGTGTAGGTTTCGCGGTTGGTCGCCGTGGCCTGCTTGCCTTTGTTAAAGGTTGCGGTAACGGCTACGCCGTAACGCTGGGACGGATCGTCATACGCCAGACCGGTCACCAGTTTCATTGGCGGTACGCTGTCGAGGTCGACGTATTTGTCACCGGCATAGCTGGACTTGGACGCACCCTTCGCATAGCCGAACGACAGGCGCGCACTCAGACCGTTAACCTGCTGATACCACGTGCCGAAGTTGAAACGCGTGGTTAATGAGGTGCCGTAGATATAGGCTTCATCACGGTTTTCGGCTTCATAGGCGGTATAGATATTGCCTGGTATATTGGTAAAGACCGACGGACTGCCCGAACGGGTGTAACGCGTGTAGGCAATAAAGTTCTTGTATTGGCTATAGAACGCGTTCAGGTCAAAGGTAATCCCCGGCGTGGCTTCCCCTTTGATGCCCCACTCGTAGTTATTGCTGGTCTCGGTTTTAAGGTCGGAATTTCCGATAAGCGCATACTGCTGCGAACCGGCATAGCTGGAGCTAAGATTCCACGAGCCGTAAAGCTGGCTGGCATCCGGGAACTGCGCACCGCGCTTGTATTGCAGGTAAGTCGTGACCTTCGGCGTAATGTCATACAGGAAAGCCAGAGACGGCAGAAGCTGGGTATCGCTGGTCGAGCCGTAAAGGGTCGACAGCGCCGATTCCGACAGGGAACTGTTGGCAAGCGTCGCCAGATCTTTCGGTTCGGTCTTCTGGTAGGCCAGACGCAGCCCCGGCACGATGGAGAAGTTATGTCCCTCGACGTCCCAGGTCATGGTGTCTTGAGCAAACGCGCCAAAGACGTAGGTGCGGCTGTTAGCCTGCGGCGGCATGGTGTAGGCATAGGTGCTCTGCACCGGCGTCTGGTTGAACGGACGATCCGCTTCGGAAATGTTGCCGTTCAACCCCCAGCGGAACTCGTGAATGCCCCAGGATTTCGCCATCTTGTTGTCGAAGCCGAAGGTGTGCGCATTCAAATCCGAGAAGGTTCGCACCTGTGCTGTGCCCAGAGTATTCGGGCCATAGGTGTTATCGTGCGCCTGCGTCTTCTGATAGAACAGTTTAGTGTCGATGGTATCGACCAGCGACGAGTAAGGCGTCCAGTGATCCAGCAGGCTTGCACTCAGACGGCGCGTCTCGCTGGTCTGATAGTTGGTGCCGTTGACCGCCGACCCTGCGCTGTTCCAGGAGTCAAAATTGGTGTGATTAGTCTTGGAGTACAGGTCTACCGTACCGGTCAGGGTATGGGTATCGGTTGCCGCCCAGGTGCCCGAGGCCATGATGGCGTCCGAGTGCCAGTTGGCCGGATACGCATCGCGGGTGCCGCTGTTGTTGCGGGTTTCCTGGCCGTCACGACGGCTGATAACCACGACGCCGCTCAGGTCGCGATCGCCACCGGCAACGGTAATGCCGTTGTGCCAGCTTCTATTGGAAGAGTCGTAATCACTCTGGTAGCCAAAATAGCTGTGCTTGCTGGCAGAGAGATAGTCGTCGGCCGATTTTGGCTGGAACGAAACGGCCCCGCCAATCGAGGTGTTGGCGTAGGAAACATTGGTCGCGCCCGACTGAATGCCCACGGTGCCGTACATGTAAGGATCGATGTAGTCGCGGCCCATGCCGAAGGTATCCTGCCCTGCGCGGCCGACATAAGGCCTGCCGGTTGCATTGGGCTGGGCGATGCCGTCAACGTCGATCGCGACGCGGTTGGATTCCAGACCACGGACGTTGTAACCGGTGTAGCCGCTGCGGTCATACCCGCTTTTGCCGACAGAGGATCCGCCCGCCGATCCGGTTGCGCTGATAAGCGGCTGATAACGCATGATGGTTCCGAAATCGTTACCGCCGTCGCGTTGCATTTCCTGCGCGGTGATTTTGGTTTCGGCACCGGCTTTTCTTTCTATTTTCGGCGAGATAACCGTCATGACATCGCCGGCATCCGCAGTGTTGCTGTCAGAAGCGGTGGCGACAGGCGCAGGAGTTGTAGATTCTGCGGCGATGGCGTTCATGACTGAGCTGGCGACCAGACTGAGAGTCAGCAGCGTGCGGAGGTGACGCGTTCCCTTGTGTGGAGACATTAAAATGGCCTTAACAGTTTTTAGGATTATTATTTTGCTCAGCAATTGTTTTTCAGCGGTGATTCAGGCCATGCAATGACAAATTATACGCACGGCAAGACCCTGTTATTTATCAGGGTTTTATTGGGTCACTCTTTGTAATGAAAATGATAATAATTATCATAAAGATTCATGTCAACGCTTTTACCCTCCCGAGTTCCCTGCTTTTAGGTAATTTTTGTGTAAGTTTTTCGGGAGGACGCGAAGGATTTCGACAATAGGGCGTGAAAGCGGCGTTAAAGGCCGGAAAAAAGAAAATTTGTGAGCTTCATCGTCTGTTTTCCATACCAAACGCGACGGCGACATCTACGCTTACAGGGTGTCCTGGTAGGCAGGACGTTTCAAAAGGAATGAGTTATGCGTTTACCTATCCTGTTATCTCTGCTGGCAACATTGTGTCTTGGCGGCAACGCACTGGCAGCGGATGCAACCAAAACGCCTTCTGCGGCGCAAACGGCCCAGCGCCAGAAAATGACCGACTGTAATCAGCAGGCGACGACCCAGAGTCTCAAGGGCGACGAGCGTAAAACGTTTATGAGCCACTGCCTGAAAGCAGAGACCCAGACCAACGACAAGGCCCTGTCTACCCAGCAGAATAAAATGAAGACCTGTAACGCGGATGCTGCCAAAAAAGAGCTGAAAGGTGACGCCCGCAAGACCTTTATGAGTGAGTGTTTGAAAAAAGCTGCGTAAACGGCAATAAAGCAAATTCCCATTAACGCGCATTCCGAAAACTCGGGTGCGCGTTTCGTTTATTGTTTGCTGTCGCGGGGGGTGACGCCCTATAATGGGGCCAGTTGTCATTGGAATTTCAGTAAATTGAGGAGTTTAGCTATGGCTGTATTCAAGCTGGTTCTTGTAAGACACGGCGAAAGTCAATGGAACCAAGAGAACCGTTTTACCGGTTGGTATGATGTTGATCTTTCGGAAAAAGGTCGTACTGAAGCAAAGCAGGCAGGTCAGCTGCTGAAAGATGAAGGCTTCCAGTTCGATTTCGCCTACACCTCTGTACTGAAACGTGCCATCCATACGCTCTGGAGCGTTCTGGATGAACTGGATCAGCCTTGGCTGCCCGTTGAAAAATCCTGGAAACTGAACGAACGTCACTACGGTGCGTTGCAGGGTCTCGATAAAGCCGAAACGGCCGCCAAATATGGCGATGAGCAGGTTAAACAATGGCGTCGTGGTTTCCGCGTCACTCCTCCAGAACTCGACAAGGGCGATGAGCGTTTCCCGGGCAATGACCCGCGTTATGCCAAACTGCTGCCTGAAGAGCTGCCAACCACCGAAAGTCTGGCCCTGACCATCGATCGCGTGATTCCTTTCTGGACCGACGTTATCAAACCTCGCGTTGAAAGCGGTGAGCGCGTCATTATTGCCGCACACGGTAACTCCCTGCGCGCGATGGTGAAATACTTCGACAATCTGAGCGAAGATGAAATCCTTGAGCTGAACATCCCGACCGGTGTGCCACTGGTGTACGAGTTTGATGAAAACTTCAAACCTCTGAAGCACTACTATCTGGGTAACGCCGAAGAGATCGCGGCAAAAGCTGCGGCGGTTGCCAACCAGGGTAAAGCCAAGTAATTCGAACGTGATGTAAAGACGCGGCGCGTGACGTCAGCGTTTTTTAAAGATAAAAAAAGAACGCCTCGGCGTTCTTTTTTAATGCGTGCAACATCGTGCTCGTCAGGTACTTGATTTCGCAAACGGTTTAACCGCGACGAGCCTTGACCGCATCGGCAAGGTTGCGCAGCAGGATTTCGGTGTCTTCCCAGCCGATGCAGGCATCGGTAACGCTTTTGCCGTACACGAGAGGGTCGCCGGATTCCAGATTCTGATTGCCTTCCACCAGATTGCTCTCGACCATCACGCCCATAATCGCGTCTTCGCCACGTGAAATCTGGCCGCAAACGTCTTCACAGACTGCCATCTGCTTCTTGAACTGCTTGCTGCTGTTGGCATGGCTGAAGTCAATCATGATTTCGGCGGGCAGACCGGCTTGCAGCAGGCCCTCTTTCACGATTTTCACATCTTCGGCGCTGTAGTTGGGCTTTTTGCCGCCGCGCAGAATGATGTGACAGTCGCTGTTGCCGCTGGTGCCAACGATGGCAGAGTGACCCCATTTGGTCACAGACAGGAAACTGTGCGGCGCGCCTGCGGCGTTGATGGCGTCAATCGCCACTTTGATGGTGCCGTCAGTGCCGTTTTTAAACCCGACCGGGCAGGAAAGCCCCGAGGCCAGCTCACGGTGAACCTGGGATTCGGTGGTGCGTGCGCCAATTGCGCCCCAGCTCATTAAATCCGCCAGATATTGCGGCGTGATCATGTCCAGGAACTCGCCCGCCGCCGGGAGACCGGTGTCGTTAATATCCAGCAACAATTTACGCGCGATGCGCAGACCGTCGTTGATTTGGAAACTGTTGTTCATTTGCGGATCGTTGATAAGCCCTTTCCAACCCACGGTCGTACGCGGTTTTTCAAAGTAAACGCGCATCACGACTTCCAGCTCGCCGCGCAGTGCGTCACGAAGAGTCAGCAAACGCGCAGCATACTCTTTGGCCGCCTTGGGGTCATGAATGGAACAGGGACCGATTACCACCAACAAACGATCGTCATTACCCTTTAAAATCTTATGGATAGCATTGCGCGTCTCGGAAACCGTCTTTGCAGCCTTGTCGGTTGCGGGGAATTTTTCCAGCAGGGCTACTGGCGGCAAAAGTTCCTTAATCTCTGTAATGCGTAAATCGTCGTTTTGATAATTCATAACTGTTCCAATGGGCATTTCATAAAATAAGCGGATCAAATTTCCGAACGCGTTCAATCTAGCGGCTATGGTTACGCCTGTAAATCGACTTTCCCCCATTAATCGGCATTTATCTCATTGCAGAGGCCTATTCCTCGACTAAGCTTTTATATTGATAAACATTTTCAATAGTTGATGATTTCATCTTCTTATCCCTGTTTGGAGAAATGGCAATGAAAAAGCTAGCAATGATACTTTTGACCGCAGGTCTTGCATTTAGCAGCGGCGCTGTTCTGGCAGCAGACGGATCCACCGGTGGCTCAGGCTCCAACAACGGCAACGCCAACCAGTCTGGCGGCCCGGGTTCCGTAGACCGCCTGGCACCCAACGGGGTGAGCAATAGCAAAATCAATACCTCGGATACCAATACGGCGCAACAACCCCAGCCTAAAAAACCGATGACGCACAAGAAAACCAGCAAAAATACCGATCATAAAATTACAATGTGTAAAGATGGCCGTTGCCCGAAACAAACTCCGGGGACCAAACAGTCTGCGGCGACCGGCAACTGAGTTATCGGCGTTAAAAATTGTTACCATGACGGGAAGCTTCGGCTTCCCGTTTACATTGCAAATAGGGAAAAATATGTCAGGACGTTCTCTCTTACCCGAGGACCGCAATAGCCGCCGTCTGATGCTGGCTTTTCTGGTTACCGTGGTATTTATGGCAGCGGAAGTTATCGGTGGGATTATCTCGGGTTCGCTCGCCCTTCTGGCCGACGCCGGTCATATGCTGACCGATGCCGCCGCGCTGCTGATGGCTCTGCTGGCCGTTCGTTTTGCACGCCGCAAGCCAAGCTCGCGCCATACTTTCGGGTTTTTGCGCCTCACGACCATGGCGGCGTTCGTCAATGCCGCTGCGCTGCTGCTCATCGTTATCCTCATTCTCTGGGAAGCCATTCGCCGCTTTATGACACCGGAGCCGGTGCTGGGCGGCACGATGCTGGTTATCGCCATTGCGGGGCTGTTTGCCAATCTGCTGGCGTTCTGGCTGCTGCATCAGGGTGAAGAAAAAGAGAACATCAATGTCAGGGCCGCGGCACTGCATGTCATGGGCGACCTGCTGGGTTCCGTCGGGGCCGTAGCGGCGGCGCTTATCATCATGTACACCGGCTGGACGCCTATCGACCCGATTCTGTCGGTACTCGTCTCGTGTCTGGTTCTGCGCAATGCCTGGGCGTTGCTGCGCGAGAGTTTTCATGAACTGCTTGAAGGCACGCCGCAGGAGATTGATATCGACAAACTGCGCCGTGACCTCTCGATGGCTATCCCGGAAGTGCGTAACGTTCACCACGTCCATGTCTGGCAGATTGGCGAACAGCGTGTGATGACGCTGCACGCGCAAGTGGTGCCGCCGCACGATCACGACGCTCTGCTCGAGCGGATCCAGCATCATCTTTCACACAAGTACAAGATTGGCCACGCGACTATCCAGATGGAGTATGGCGTGTGCGAAACGCCAGACTGTACGATAAGCGAGGTGGCGGCAAGTTCGGCCGGACATCATCATCACGGCCACGATCACTCCCACTAGCCTCGCTGCCGCGTTCAGGCCTTGCCCTGAGCGCGGTGCTTTAACTGCGCCGCAAAGTCCAGCATGCGGTTTAGCGGAATTAACGACTTCACCCGCAGCGCTTCATCCACTTCAATGGCATGTTCCTTCCCGCCCCGCTCCAGCCCTTCGGCAATCGCCTTCAGCCCGTTCATCGCCATCCACGGACAATGCGCACAGGTGCGGCAACTCGCGCCCTCTCCCGCCGTCGGTGCCGCGAACAGCTCCTTCTCGGGGCAGGCTTGCTGCATCTTGTAGAAAATACCGCGATCGGTCGCCACGATAAGTTTGGGATGCGGCAACGTTTTGGCCGCCTGAATCAGCTGACTGGTTGAACCGACCGCGTCAGCCATATCGACGATCGCCTGAGGCGACTCTGGATGCACCAGCACGGCCGCATCGGGATGCAAGGCTTTCATGCGGGTCAGCGCCTGGGTTTTAAACTCGTCATGAACGATACAGGCGCCCTGCCAGCACAGTACGTCTGCACCGGTCTGCTTGCGAACGTAGTTTCCGAGATGCCTATCGGGAGCCCAGATGATTTTTTCGCCAAGGCTATCAAGGTGTTCGATAAGTTCGACGGCAATGCTCGAGGTAACCACCCAGTCGGCGCGAGCTTTCACCGCTGCCGACGTGTTGGCGTAAACCACCACGGTACGGTCCGGATGACGGTCACAGAAGTCGGAAAAGGCCTGCTCCGGACAGCCGAGATCCAGCGAGCACTCTGCGTGCAGCGTGGGCATGAGCACCGTCTTTTCCGGGCTGAGAATTTTTGAGGTTTCACCCATGAAGCGCACACCGGCGACAAGCAGGGTCGAGGCAGGATGTTGACTGCCAAATCGTGCCATCTCCAGCGAGTCGGCCACACACCCGCCTGTCTCCTCGGCCAGAGCCTGAATCTCGGGGTCGGTATAGTAATGAGCGACCATCACCGCATCGCGCGCTTTGAGCAGCCTTTTAATCTTCTCTTTATAAAAGGTTTTCTGCTCGTCATTCAGAGGAGCGGGTTTAGGCGGAAAAGGATAAACCGTGGCGTTCAGATCAAGGGTCTCACTCATCACTCATCATCTCGTTAAACAGTAAAAAGACAGGCAAGTCAGCGAATCGCACTCTTTAGAGCGCATTTGTTTTATATGCTAAACAAAATACCCTGATACAGAGGAAAAGTCGCCTGAATTTTATGCGATGTGCGCATGTTGTTTAAGTGGCTTAAAATTTAACATTTCATGAGAGGGGATTAGGGAGGTATTCAGTTCTAGAGGCAAGACAAGTGAAAGGGATTTATTTATACGGGAAGGTTAAGCAGCTTCTCACCCACACTCCCTCGCGGAGTCTGGCCGTTTTGCGTCGTCGAAATTTATCGTGACCCCAAAACGCAAAAAACGCCCTTTAGGCGCTTTTTTCTTAGAAGTGGTGGGTCGTGCGGGATTGATTCGGCCGCTGGCCTCACCCTGCGGGCAACGCTGTCGCGTTGTCGTCTCGCTTTGCTCGGCTCGAACCTGAACGCAGCTTCTCACCCACACTCCCTCGCGGAGTCTGGCCGTTTTGCGTCGTCGAATTTTATCGTGGCTCCAAAACGCAAAAAACGCCCTTTAGGCGCTTTTTTCTTGGAAGTGGTGGGTCGTGCGGGATTGATTCGGCCGCTGGCCTCACCCTGCGGGCAACGCTGTCGCGTTGTCGTCTCGCTTCGCTCGGCTCGAACCTGAACGCAGCTTCTCACCCACACTCCCTCGCGGAGTCCGGCCGTTTTGCATCGTCGAATTTTATCG
>Ga0308159_1001740_pt1 | contig 28857 bp, 27 predicted proteins | sample PhyCR1_FD_201040 | JGI IMG/M metagenome (GOLD analysis project Ga0308159, IMG submission 201040) | Phyllosphere microbial communities from UC Gill Tract Community Farm, Albany, California, United States - DLSLC.R1 | ecosystem: Host-associated > Plants > Phyllosphere > Unclassified | place: USA...
TCGTCGACCAACTGACGCACTTCGTCGTCCACTACAGCCACTGGTTTGGCGATAGTGCGCAGACGCGGGTCCGGAAATTCGAGGATGTTTAAAATGGCCATAGGCTTCGATTGCTGCACACGTTGAGTAAAGTCGGGTCGATGGCCTGGCGGGTCCGAGGATGCAGGCTACCGTTGTGAAGCGTAGCTTCTGAAAACAGAAGCGAGCCACGGGGGCTCTGACGATTCACGCGAATGCACATGATAAAGGGATTCACTGCATGAGGAAAACACTACTCGCCCTGCTACTTCTGGCTGCGGCCGGCGCTGCGCAAGGGCAAGTGCAACTCAGGGATGGTTTTCCACAGCAATACACGGTGGTTTCAGGGGATACGCTCTGGGACATTTCCGGCAAATACCTGCGCGAACCCTGGCAATGGCCGCAGCTGTGGCGGGCCAACCCGCAGATCGATAACCCCAACCTGATCTATCCCGGCGACACGCTGACGCTCAGTTACGTCAACGGTCAGCCGCAACTGACCGTCAACCGTGGCGAGTCGCGCGGTACCATCAAGCTTTCGCCACGCATTCGCACCAGCCCGGTGGCCGAGGCGATTCCGAGCATTCCACTAAAGTCCATCAACAGCTTTCTGTTGAGCAACCGCATCGTCGACAAGGCCGAAGATTTCGACAAGGCACCGTACATCGTCGCCGGCGATGCCGAGCGCGTGCTCAGTGGCACCGGTGACCGCATCTTCGCCCGCGGCCATTTCGACCCGGAACAACCGGTGTATGGCATCTTCCGCCAAGGCAAGGTGTATACCGACCCGCAAACCAAGGAGTTCCTCGGTATCAATGCGGACGATATCGGTGGTGGCGAAATCGTTGCTGCCGAAGGCGATGTCGCCACCCTCGCCCTGCAGCGCACCACCCAGGAGGTGCGGCTTGGTGACCGCTTGTTCAGCGGCGAAGAACGTTCGATCAATTCGACGTTCATGCCCAGCGCGCCGAATCGGTCCATCGACGGCCTGATTATCGACGTGCCGCGTGGCGTCACCCAGATCGGCGTGATGGACGTCGTCACGCTGAACAGGGGCAAACGCGACGGTCTGGCCGAAGGCAATGTACTGGCGGTGATGAAAACCGGCGAAACCGTGCGTGACCGGATCACCGGCCAGCCGCTGAAAATTCCTGATGAGCGTGCCGGCTTGCTGATGGTGTTTCGCACCTACGACAAACTCAGTTACGGCCTGGTGCTCAACGCTTCGCGTTCGTTGGCGGTGCTCGACAAGGTGCGAAATCCGTAAGCTTGCTTCACAAGTTACCAACAGAGTTATCCACAGCTTGTTCCGAATGGTTCGGAGCATAGAACGATCAAGGATGATCCATTCATGTTGTCGCTCAGTACGGCCATTTCCCCGGCGGAACTGGAGGCGCGCCTGCGCCTGCACCGCATGCCGGATATCGGCCCCAAGCGTTTTGCCAAACTGCTCGAAGCCTTCGGCTCGGCGTCGAAAGCCATCAGTGCGCCGGCCAGTGCGTGGCGCTCGCTGGGGTTGCCATCGGCCTGCGCCGAGGCGCGACGTTGTCCGACGGTGCGCGATGGCGCCAGCCATGCAATGCGCTGGCTAGAGCGCCCCGCCCAACATTTGTTGATGTGGGATCAAGCGGATTACCCAGCATTGCTGGCGCAAATTCCCGATCCGCCGCCGCTTTTATTCGTTGCCGGCGATCCGTCGATTCTGGAGAAACCGCAGTTGGCGATGGTCGGCAGCCGCCGCGCTTCGCGTCCCGGGATGGACACGGCGGCGGCGTTTTCCCGCAGTCTGGCCGGGGCCGGTTTTGTCATCACCAGTGGTCTGGCGCTGGGCATTGATGCCGCTGCGCATCAGGCCGCACTGAACGTTGGCGGCCAGACCGTGGGTGTGCTTGGTACGGGCCTGGAAAATTTTTATCCACAACGCAACCAAGGCCTGGCTGAGGCAATGATTGCCTCGGGCAGTGCGGTGCTTTCCGAGTTTCCGCTGGACGCCGGGCCGAGCCCGAGCAACTTCCCCCGACGCAACCGCATCATCAGCGGCTTATCCCTTGGCGTGCTGGTGGTCGAGGCCAGTGTTGCCAGCGGCTCGTTGATTACCGCGCGACTGGCGGCCGAGCAAGGGCGTGAGGTTTACGCGATTCCAGGATCGATCCATCACCCCGGCGCCCGCGGTTGTCACCAGTTGATTCGCGACGGCGCGGTGCTCGTGGAAACTATCGAACACATTCTCGAAGCCCTGCGTGGCTGGCAGCAGCCGTTGTTATCCACAGCTTCGCCGCAGGATGATCATCCGTTGCTTGCGCTGCTTCACGCGGCGCCCCACACCAGCGAAGCCCTGGCCGCGAGCTGTGGCTGGGCGCTGCCCAAAGTGCTTGCGACGCTGACCGAGCTGGAGATCGACGGCCGTGCGGTGTGCGAAAACGGTCGCTGGTTGGCGCGGTCACGCTAGGTTTTACAAGGAAGATCGGTAAACTGCGCGAAACCTGTTTGTGGAGAGTTTTTTCATGGTCAACAGTTGGCGTGTGCAACAAGCCGCGCGTGAAGTTCGCGCCGGCGCGGTGATTGCCTATCCAACCGAAGCCGTCTGGGGGCTGGGTTGCGACCCGTGGAACGAAGACGCCGTGGACCGCTTGCTGGCGATCAAGAATCGCTCGGTGAGCAAAGGACTGATCCTCGTCGCTGACAACATTCGCCAGTTCGATTTCCTTTTCGAGGACTTCCCGCAGGACTGGATCGACCGCATGGCCAGCACCTGGCCGGGGCCTAACACCTGGCTGGTGCCACACCAGAATCTGTTGCCGGAATGGGTCACAGGCGTGCATGACACCGTGGCACTGCGGGTCAGTGATCACCCGCAAGTGCGTGATTTGTGCTCGATGGTCGGGCCGTTGATATCAACCTCGGCCAACCCGCAAGGTCGCCCGGCGGCGCGCACGCGTTTACGGGTAGAGCAATATTTCCGTGGGCAGATCGATCTGGTGCTGGCCGGTAGTCTCGGCGGCCGGAAAAACCCGAGTGTCATCCGCGATCTGGCGACGGGCAAGGTCATTCGTCCCGACTGACGCTTTTCTGCCTCTTCTGCTTTTGAGCTCCCCGAATGGTTTGGCGGGGAGTTTTTCTGCCCGAAATATTATCTTTGGTCAATTATAAAACTTAAACAATCCGTTGTTTATGTTGCTCCGCTGTATGTCAGATAAATCTATAAATCAGAAACTTCGGTAAATTTTCCCACGTCATTATCAGACGTCGTGCAGTGGCGAGATTTGCAGAATCATCCATTATTTCAATGCGTCAGAAAACTTCGATAGTTAACGTCTGCGGAGAGGGAATGGATACTACAAACTTACAATTAAAGGATTACCTGCAGGGGCTTCGAGAAACACTGCACAAGCAGAGTTCTGATTATCGTATCGTTATTCTTGAAGCAGGGTCAGATGCCAGCGAGTTTGAACGCTTCATCGGTCGTCAGTTTCGTCTTCGGTTAAAACATTACATGTTGACGTCAAGAGCCCGAGCACTTGAAACGAGTCTGGCGATCTCATCGCGAAGCACGCATTTTCTGCTGTATCAACGCGATCAACTGACGGCGGTCATGCGTGTCACCCCATCACCGTTCGAATGGGCTTCGCTGGCAAACCAATATGTTTCTCCGACCGTGGCGCTGGCACGTCATGTCGAGTTCAGTCGCCTGATCACCCATTCGCAACAGCACCGGCCAGTGCCGACCAATGCGCTGCTTGCGGCCGCCACGCAATGGGCGATCGACCGCGGTTATGAAGGTGTCACTGCGTTGTGCAGATCGCCACAACGGCGGCTATTTCAGCGTTTCGGCCTGACCCTGATCACCTCCAATCCCCTGCATATCGCAAATCGTTCTCGCGGCGATTACTGGCTGCTGTCTGCGCAGTGGCGACAAATCCTTGCAGCACTACAACAACCATTTCCCATGAACGGCAACTATCCGGAGAATCGCAATGAATGCGTCCATCAGTTTTGAACAACATTTGATTCTGCTCGATCAGCGCATCGACAAAACATGGAGCGATATTCTGGGCAACTCCAGGCTGGTCAAGGCTATTCGCAAGGGCAGTGTTTCCAAGGCGTTGTATGCAATCTACATGATCGAAACCTTTCATTACACCTCACACAATGCTCGAAATCAGGGTCTGGTTGGGGTGCGGCATGCCGATAATCCTGTTTATGCGAAGTTCTGTTTTGAACATGCGGCGCAAGAAGTCGGGCATGAGAAAATGGCCCTGCATGATGTCATGAGTTTAGGCTTGAAAAATGAAGCTTTTGATATACCGCCAGCACTTCCTGAGACCGAAGTGCTGATCGCTTACTTATACTGGATTTCTTTTACCGGTAACCCATTACAGCGGCTCGGATACAGTTACTGGGCGGAAAACGCTTATCACTTTATCACTCCGCTGATCAACAAACTGAGTGAAACGCTGTCGTTGAAGCCCGCTCAATTGACGTTCTTCATTGCTCATTCGGATATCGACGTCGACCACTTCAATGAGATCAAACTCATTCTGCAGCGGACCTGCAAGCGTCAGGCTGACTGGGATGCCGTTGCGACCGTGATGGAAACCAGTCTGCGCCTGACCGGTAACATGCTCGAAGCCGTTTATGACCAGTATGAAGCTTGGCAAAACGGCCTCGCGCCCCGCTACGAGTTTCTTCATGCCCTGGAGAAATCATGACGCCTTCCCGTTCATTTTCCTGTCAGGCAGGCGGAGGTCGAGATGGCTGATTATTTCGAGCGTTTGAACTACTCGCTGGGGGATGAAGACACAGCGCTCGAACATGCCATTCTGCCCGAGCATGCCAGACATGTATTGGGCGTTGCCGGCTGTGGCGGTCGGCTTCTGCCTTTGCTGGCCCGTCACCCAGCCCGCATGACGTGTGCCGATATCAGTGCGCCGCAACTGGCCTTTACGCGCTTGCGTTTTGCCCTGCTGGAGCAGACCGATCGTCAGTCGTTCATGGATTTCATGGGCTACCAGCCCGATATATCGGCGACACGCCGCAAATCCATATTTCGCCTGCTGGATCTGCCTTCTCTTGATAGGCGCTGGCTGGAGCACTTTTTTCATTCCCGTCATTGGCAGGCACCGATTTACCTCGGCGCCTTCGAGCAGACCCTGCAGCGGTTGGCGAAGGTCAACGGACTGTTCACTGGCAAGGCGGGACGAGGGATCTTCCAGGTCCGAGATCTGGAAGAACAATCGACTTATTACCAAAGCCGTTTTCCCCTCAAGCGCTGGAAGGCCGTGATCGCCCTATTGGGCAATGCATCGGTGCTCAACTCGCTTTTGTATAAAGGGGCATTCCCCCGCAACAATCTGGGCATCAGTTCCCGCGAGGTGTATCTGGATATTTTCCATACCTTGTTCACCACCCAGGTCGTGCGCGAGAGCTTTTTCCTGCAAATGCTGTTTTTCGGTGAGTTGCGGTATCCCCAAGGCTTTCCGCTGGAGTGCGATCAACAGGTCTTTCAACAGGCACGCAAGGCACTGCAGCAATGCCGGCTGACCGTGGAGCAGAGCGATATTTTCGACTGTGCTTCCAGGTGCAGGGATGTCGACTTTGTCTCATTTTCAGACGTGCCTTCATTCCTGCCGGCGAAGGTGGGTATTGATGTTCTGCAGCGGCTTCGACCCGCTTTGGGCGAGGATGCGCTGACGGTTATTCGTGGCCATTTGCATGTGGTCAGGCCCGATTGCGAAGGCTTCTGCGACGTTACTACGCAATTTCAGGACGCAATCGCACGAGAAAAAACTCAACTCTGGCGAGTGCAGGTCTACCGCCAGACATCACCTGCGCAGGTATCCCGATGAATACACCTCACCCTACCGTTAATTGGGTCAGGAACCGCGTCCGCCAGGCGCGGGACGATCAACAGCAATTGTTCGACGCCGGTCTCAATGGCCTGCACCTGGTGCAGCGCGACGGCAAGGTCATAGAGTTGGGCAGCGGCGAGCGGCTGACCGAATTTCTCTCATGCTCCTATCTGGGACTCGAAAGCGACCCCCGTCTGATTCAAGGCGCAGTGCAAGCCATCGAGTCCTTCGGCGTGCAGTTCGCTGCCGCTCGCACCCGAGCGCTGCTCCCGCCGATGCGCGAACTCGATGAGCAGTTGAACCGCATATTCCAGGGGCATACGGTGACATTCAACTCGGTGGGCAGCGCCCATCTGGGTTGTCTGCCGCTGCTGGGTTCCGGTGAATTGCCGTCGTATCCCTTGCACCGTGGCCCGGGCTGGATCATTGATCATACTGCCCATGCTTCAATGCAAGTGCTGCAAGGCATTCTGTGGCAGTTCGGCCCCGTCCATCGCTGCGATTGCAGTGATCTTCAGCAAGTCGAAGATGCTTGCTCCACAGCCGTCGCCGCCGGCAATACGCCGATTATCATGACTGACAGCATCGGCTCGATGCGCGGGCTTTATCCTGTCGACCGATTGCTGCAACTGGCAGAGCGCTTCGAGGGTTATCTGTATGCGGATGACGCTCACGGCACTTCCATTCATGGCCACGCCGGGGGCGGTTATGCGCTCGATGTCGCCGCTGCGCCGTCGTGCGAACGTTTGATCCTGCTGTCGTCATTATCCAAGGCTTTCGGTGCCACCGGCGGAGCAATTACAGTGCTGACGTCGGCCGATGCCGAGCTGATTCGGCGCCATGCGTCGACTTATACATTTGGCGGCCCGCTATCTATGGGCGGTGTCGGTGCGGCAGTTGCCTCGGCAAAGATCCACCTCTCTGCACAATTGGGTCAGTTGCAAGAGGCGCTTTGGCGAAACGTGGAGGTCATCGACAGTCTGTTAGGACCGGTTTTAGGCAATCACCAGATTGCTTCGCCCATTCGTTTCGTCCGGGTGGGTGCCGAACGGGACGCGATCAGTCTGGCGTTGCACTTGCGTCGGCACGCCATAGCGGTCACTACAGCCTTGTTTCCAGTGGTGGCCAAAGGTCAAGCCATCCTGCGACTGGCCATCAGCGCGAATCACAGCGAGGTTCAGTTGGAGCATCTGGCCAGTGCGGTCAACGAAGGATTCGCTGAGCTGGGTATTCGCCAGGAAGATCCGCATCATGCGCGGTGACCTGATGAACCAGGCCTGTGCAAAGACCGTTCAGGGTGCGGCCGCGGAGGCCTTCGCGCGTAAACTGGCCTATGCGCGGTCACTGCCATGGTTCTGTAAGCTCTGTCCGCAGATTCAGTACGTACAGACCGCAGCGGATCTGCATCGGTTACCGATCCTCGCCGTGGAGGATGATCAGGACGGATTGCTGTTTACTCATCTCAGCGAAGCGTCACATTGCGCGCCGGGCGGCGGGCTGACCCTGACTTCAGGCGGCAGCACGGGTAACCGCAAGCACATCACTCACTCTTGGGCATTCAACGAAAATATCGTGCCCTTGGGCGCGCGGATGTTCGTTGCGAGCGATGAACTGCCCCGTGTCGTAATCAACTGCCTGACGCCCGGTGAAATGCAGGGTGCCTTTCAATACGCGTCGGCCATTGTCCGGCACATTGGCGCGCGCCTGCTGCCTGCGGGTGCGCTGATGGGGCTGCAGCGTATAGCCGGGCTGATTCATTCTCAATCGGCCGATGCACTGATCTGCACGCCCTCATTCGCCGAGGCCCTGTTCAATCATGCTGATGTCGAGGGCGCGCATTTGCGCAGTTTGAGATGGCTCTACTACATCGGAGAACCTTGTCGTCAGCCACTGCGCGAGCAACTGGCTCGAGCCTGGCCGGCCCTGAACATACGATCATTGGGTTACAGCTCGACGGAGACCGGACCTATCGGGTTCCAGTGCAGGCATCTGGAGCATGGTCTCTACCATCTGCATGCCGATGCCATGCTACTTGAAGTGGTCGATCCCCACAGCCTGCAAGCGGTGGTGGAAGGTGAACCCGGGGAGTTTCTGCTGACCCCTTTATTGCCCGATCAGGTGCCTTTGTTGCGGTATCGCATTGGTGATCGTGGGCGAGTCTTGGGCGGGCAATCCGGTTGTGCCTGTGGCAGCGCTCTGCCAATACTGCAACTGCAGGGTCGCGTCGAGACCTCGATCAAACTGGGCGGCGCGATCATCACTCAGCGACAGGTTCTGAGCGTGCTCGCAGAGCTGTTGCCCGAATTGTACGCTTGGGATGTGCAAGTGCAGATTGATCGGCGGGCCGAGGGTGCGCACCTGCGGCTGCTGATCGCCGAAGACCGGATTCCCGCCGCTGCGGAACGGGTCATCGAAGAGGCTTTGCGCAGCGAGGCACAGGCGAGCGCATTACTCAGATTACCCGGTGTATCGGGCATGCAGATTCAGCGTCTGCCCCGTGGTGATTTTGCCATCACCACGGCTGGCAAGACGCCGTTTTTTGTCGAGAGATGAGGCGTCCCGGTCAAGCTCTTGAGGCGCGCCCGGGTGCTGCGTTTGATGGAAGTGTTTCAGGGGTGCAGAACGGTAGAGCCGGTGGTGCGCCGCGCCGACAGTTCGGTTTGCGCCTTCGCCGCTTCGGCCAGTGGATAACTCTGGCTGACATCCACCTTCAATTTGCCGCTGATGATCATCTCGAACAACTCGTCAGCCATACGCTGCAGGTTCTCGGCGTTGTTGGCGTAGGTCGCCAATGTCGGCCGGGTGACATAAAGCGAGCCCTTTGCGGCGAGAATGCCAAGATTGACGCCATCGACCGCGCCCGAGGCATTGCCGAAACTCACTACCAAGCCACGTGGCGCCACGCTGTCCAGGGACGTGAGCCAGGTGTCCTTGCCGACGCCGTCATACACCACCGGGACTTTCTTGCCGTCAGTCAGGGCCAGCACACGCTCGGCTACGTTTTCATGGCTGTAGTCGATAGTGGCCCAGGCGCCGTTGGCCTTGGCCAGTTCGGCTTTTTCCCTGGAACTGACGGTGCCTATCAGCTTCACGCCCAGTGCTTTGGCCCATTGGCAGGCCAGCGAGCCGACGCCGCCCGCTGCCGCATGGAACAGAATGGTTTCGCCGCCCTGCAGTTCGTAGGTCTGGCGCAGCAGGTATTGCACGGTCAGGCCCTTGAGCATGACCCCGGCAGCCGTTTCGAAGCTGATTTCGTCGGGCAGGTGTACAAGATTGTCTTGCGGCAGGACATGTACCTGGCTGTAGGCGCCGAGCGGGCCGCTGCCGTACGCCACACGATCGCCGACCTTGAACCGGGTGACGTCGCTGCCCACCGCCTCGACGGTGCCGGCGCCTTCCGAACCCAGGCCAGACGGCAAGGCGGGCGGCGCATACAGGCCGCTACGGTAGTAGGTGTCAATGAAATTCAGGCCGATCGCATGGTTGGCCACGCGCACTTGATTCGGCCCGGGCGCAGCGGGTTCGTAATCTACATATTCGAGCACTTCGGGACCGCCGTGGGCACCGAACTGGATACGCTTTGCCATCTGCCTGCTCTCCTTGGGTCGTCACTAAGCCCTCTATCCAACTCCCCCGCTTGATCTTCGTCAACTGCGGCGCGCCGGTCTGCGATGGTATGCTACGCGCCCATTTGCGCCGCCCGCCTGCCGGGGCGCCGCCCGATTCAAGGTGAAGCCATGACGACCCGCACCGACGCCGTAAAGGCCTATCTGCTCGATCTGCAAGACCGCATCTGCGCCGCGCTCGAAACCGAAGACGGCGGCAAATGCTTCGTCGAAGACGCCTGGACCCGGCCGGCGGGCGGTGGTGGGCGCACTCGTGTGCTGGAAAACGGCACGTTGATCGAAAAGGGCGGCGTCAACTTTTCCCACGTCTTCGGCAGCGGCTTGCCACCCTCGGCCAGTGCGCATCGGCCGGAACTGGCCGGGCGTGGTTTCGAGGCGCTCGGCGTATCGCTGGTGATCCATCCGCACAACCCGCATGTGCCGACGTCCCACGCCAACGTGCGCTTTTTCATCGCTGAAAAAGAAGGCGAAGAGCCGGTCTGGTGGTTTGGCGGCGGCTTCGACCTGACCCCGTATTACGGCGTTGAGGAAGATTGCGTCCACTGGCACCGCGTCGCCGAGCAAGCCTGTGCTCCGTTCGGCGCTGATGTCTATCCACGCTACAAGGCCTGGTGCGATACCTACTTTCACATCAAGCACCGTCATGAGCCGCGCGGCATTGGTGGTCTGTTCTTCGATGATCTGAACGAGTGGGATTTCGACACCAGTTTCGCGTTCATGCGCGCCATCGGCGACGCCTACATCGACGCCTACCTGCCGATTGTGCAGCGGCGCAAAAACGATGCCTTCACTGCACAGCAGCGCGAATTCCAGGAGTTCCGCCGTGGTCGCTATGTCGAGTTCAACCTGGTTTACGACCGTGGCACCCTCTTTGGTCTGCAATCGGGCGGACGTACCGAATCGATTCTGATGTCGCTGCCGCCGCAAGTGCGCTGGGGTTATGACTGGAAGGCCGAGCCAGGCAGCGCCGAAGCGCGCCTGACCGAATACTTCCTGCAGGATCGCGACTGGCTGGCCGAGGCCTGAGGATTGGTGATGGATCGTTACGTCGTTTTCGGTAACCCGATCGGCCACAGCAAGTCGCCGATGATTCACCAGCTGTTCGCTGAACAGACGAGCCAACGCCTCGATTACAGCACGCTGCTGGCGCCGCTTGATGATTTTGCCGGCTGCGCCACCGCGTTCTTTCGGGAGGGGCGCGGTGCCAACGTGACGGTGCCGTTCAAGGAAGAGGCTTACCGTCTGGCCAACAGCCTGACCGCACGCGCGCAGCGCGCTGGGGCGGTGAACACCTTGAGCAAACTGGACGATGGCTCACTCCTCGGCGACAACACCGATGGCGCTGGCCTGGTCCGCGATCTGACGGTCAATGCCGGGTTCAGCCTGACCGGCAAGCGCATCCTTTTGCTCGGCGCCGGCGGCGCGGTGCGCGGGGCGCTGGAGCCATTGCTGGCGGAGAATCCGGCCTCAGTGATCATCGCCAATCGCACGGTGGACAAGGCTGAGCTGCTGGCCGAATTGTTCTGCGACCTGGGGCCGGTAGCGGCCAGTGGCTTCGACTGGTTGCGCGAGCCGGTGGACGTGATCATCAACGCTACTTCCGCCAGCCTGACCGGTGACGTTCCGCCGATTGCGCCAAGCCTGATCGAGCCGGGCCAGACGCTGTGCTACGACATGATGTACGGCAAGGAACCGACTGCGTTCTGTCGCTGGACCACCGAGCACGGCGCGGCGCTGGCAATGGATGGTCTGGGCATGCTCGCCGAGCAGGCGGCGGAGGCGTTCTACTTATGGCGCCGCGTGCGCCCGGATACCGCTCCGGTGCTCGCCGAACTGCGCCGACAATTAGCCCTTTAAGAGCTTCGCGAGCAAGCTCGCTCCCACATTTGATCGCATTGCACGGTGGGAGCGCGCTTGCTCGCGAATGGCCACTCAGCTGATCCTGGATCAATCCTCAAAGCGGATCGGGCATTTTTCCGCCCCTTCCAGCTTGCGTAATTCTTCCACGACCTGTGGCCGTGCCCGGCGCAAGGTCAGGCTGCGGCCCTGGCCCAACAAACGCCGCGCTTCCTGATGCAGCATCTCCACCCCTGAATAATCGATGAAGTTGATCTGCTGTGCCTCGATCACCACCCGCGCTCCGTGCAACCGTTGCAGGCGCACTTGCAGGTAATGGCTGGCGCCGAAAAAGATCGAACCGCCGACGCGTAAAACATCGTCCTCACCGTCTCGCCAATGCTGCACACGCGGTTGCGAAGTGCGCTTGAGGTAGAAAAACAGCGACGCCAGCACGCCGGCGTAAATGGCTGTCTGCAGTTCCAGCAGCAGCGTTGCGAGGCACGTCAGTGCCATGACCACGAACTCGGCACGACTGACCCGCAGCAATGCCCGAATTGCTCGGTGATCGACCAGGCCCCAGGCAATCAGCAGAATGCTTCCGGCCATGGCGGGAATCGGAATATGCGAAATCAGCCCGGCGCCGAAGATCGCAAACAAAGCTACCCAGACCGCAGAAAAAATCCCGGCCAGTGGCGAACAGGCACCCGCTTCGTAACTCAATCCCGAGCGGGTAAACGATCCGGCTGACAGCGAGCCGGAAAAGAACGCCCCGACAATATTCGACAAGCCTTGCGCGCGGACTTCCCGATTGGCATCAAGCAACTGCTGCGACCGGGCGGAAATCGAGCGCGCAATCGACAGACTGGTGACGAGCCCGAGCATGCCCACCGCTACGGCGCTTGGCAGCAGGCGCAGCATCACCTCCGGATCCAGCGGCAAGGCGCTGAAAGGCGGCAAGCGACCGACGAAAGCGCTGACCAGATGCACATGGCCGAACATCGCCGGCCAGATCCATACCAGCAGACTGGCCAGCACTAGCGTGATCAACAGCGTCGGCCAGCGCGGCAGGAGTTTTTTCAGCGCCACGCCGACGATGACTGTGGCGACGCCGAGGATCAGCGAAGGCTTATCCACAGCCCCGAGATGCCGCACCAGATCCATCAGACTGGCGAGCGCCGTGGTGCTGGCCGGCAATTCCAGCCCGAGCAGATTGGGCAATTGCCCGATGGCAATCACCACCGCCGCACCGAGGGTGAAACCGAGCACCACCGAGTGCGAGACGAAATTCACCAGTGCGCCGAAGCGCAGCAGGCCGAGCAACCACTGGAAAATCCCGGCCAGAAAGGTCAGCAACAGAATCAGCGTGATGTAGTCCTGCGACGCCGGAACGGCCAAGGGGCTGACGCTGGCGTAGAGCACAATCGAAATCGCCGCCGTCGGGCCGCAGATCAGATGCCACGATGAGCCCCACAGGCAAGCGATCATCACCGGGATGATCGCTGCGTAGAGACCGTATTCAGGTGGCAGACCGGCAATCAGGGCGTAGGCAATCGACTGGGGTAACGCGAGAATCGCACCGCTGAGGCCGACGATCAGGTCCCTGCCGACGCTGGCGCGGGTTTGCCGTGGCAACCAGCTCAGGAAAGGAAAAAGTGAATGACGGCTGGGGAAGGCCATGGATCCTCACGGTTGGAGTTTTCAACAAGGGTATCAGCCCTTCCCGCCGATCGTTCCCACGCAGAGCGTGAGAACGGTCGACGTATGCATTTACAGCTTCGCCTTCACCGCCACCAGTGCATCATTGCCATCCACCGTCTTCACGCCATCGAGCCACTTGTCCAGTACCGCCGGATTCGCCTTGATCCACGCCTTCGCCGCCGCGGCATTGCTGATTTTCTTGTTCACTACCTCGGCCATGATGCTGTTTTCCATGTCCTGAGTGAACGCCAGATTGGTCAGCAACTTGCCCACATTCGGGCAGGCCTCGGCGTACCCCTTGCGGGTCAGGGTGAAGACGTTGCCGGTGTCGCCGAAGTATTTTTCGCCGCCCTTCAGATAGCGCATTTTCAGTTGCACGTTCATCGGGTGCGGGGTCCAGCCGAGGAAGGTGACGAATTTCTGTTTCTTCACCGCCCGCGATACTTCGGCCAGCATCGCCTGTTCGCTGGACTCGATCAGCTTCCACTGACCCATGTCGAAGTCGTTCTTCTTGATGATTTCCTGCAGCGAAATGTTTGCGGGGGCGCCCGAGCCGATGCCGTAGATTTTCTTGTCGAACTTGTCGGCGAATTTGTTCAGGTCAGCGAAATCATGCACACCCGCCTCCCAGACATAGTCGGGGACAGCAAGGGTGAATTCAGTGCCTTCGAGGTTTTTCGCCAATTGCGTCACATCACCGGTGGCGACGAATTTGTCATAAAAGCCCTGCTGCGCCGGCATCCAGTTGCCGAGAAATACGTCAACCTGGCCGTCCTTCAAACCGCCAAAGGTGATCGGCACCGCAAGGGTATCGACTTTGGCCTTGTAGCCCATGCCGTCCAGCAGAAACCCGGTGATGGCATTGGTCGCGGCGATGTCGCTCCAGCCCGGATCGGCCATTTTCACGATTTCGCAGCCTTGCTCGGCAAAAGCCGAGGCGCTGCTCAACGCGATCAGGCCAACGGTCACAGCTGTGGATAACTTGCGCATGGACTTCCCCTTAACATTATTGGTTTTGGCAGGGTTGTGGATAACGGGCCTTGCGCTCCAGATCATCAAGGTCGATGTGGTTGCGCATGTACTGCTGACTGGCATCGACCAGCGGCTGGTGATCCCAGCTCTTCAGCTTGCCGATGGTTAACGCATCGGCGACGAACCGGCGTCGGCGCTGGCTGGCCAGCACGTCCCGATGGATCGCCGGGATATCCCATTTGATCCGCGCTTGAGCAAGAAAGTCTTCGAACACCTGACGGTGTTGCGGCGACTGGCTCAGCTCTTCTTCTTCGCGCGGATCGTTAACCACGTCGAAGAGCAGGCACGGGTCGCTTTCGCTGTAGATAAATTTGTAGGCGCCCCGGCGGATCATCATCAACGGGCTGACGGTGCCTTCGGCCATGTACTCGCCGAACACTTCGTCATGCCCGCCCTGCCCTTGCAGGTGCGGCAGCAAGGAGCGGCCATCCAGCGGCAGGCCCGGTTCGAGGCTCCCTCCGGCCAGATCAACGAACGTCGGCAGCAGGTCGGCGGTGGAAACCGCGGCGCTGACCCGGCCCGCCTGGAATTGTCCCGGTGCGCTGATCAGCAGCGGCACCCGCGCGGCCATCTCGAACCAATGCATTTTGTACCAAAGGCCCTTCTCACCGAGCATGTCGCCATGGTCGCCGGAGAAAACAATGATGGTGTCGTCAATCAGCCCGGTATCGTCCAGCGTTTCAAGCAGTTTGCCGACGTTGGCGTCAATATAGCTGCAAGCCCCGAAATAGGCGCGACGGGCATCGCGGATTTTATCCACAGGCAGCGGCTTGTCCCACAAATCGTAAACCTTGAGCAGACGTTGCGAGTGCGGATCGAGTTCGTCCTGGTTCAAGGCTGTAGGCAGCGGGATATCGGCATCGTCATACAAATCCCAAAATTTCTTGGGAATCGTGTACGGGTCGTGCGGGTGAGTCATCGACACGGTCAGGCAAAACGGCTGGTCGCCATCCTCGCGGATGTGATCGAACAGATATTGCTGTGCCTTGAACACCACCTCTTCGTCGAAATCCAGCTGATTGGTACGCACGCACGGCCCGGCCTGCAGCACCGAGGACATGTTGTGATACCAGCTCGGTCGTACCTGCGGCTCGTCCCAGTTCACCGCCCAACCGTAATCGGCCGGATAGATATCGCTGGTCAGGCGTTCTTCATAACCGTGCAGTTGGTCCGGCCCGCAAAAGTGCATCTTGCCCGACAGCGCAGTGCGGTAGCCGAGTCGGCGCAAGTAGTGCGCATAAGTGGGGATATCGGCAGGAAAATCAGCGGCGTTGTCATAGGCGCCGATCTTGCTCGGCAGCTGACCACTGACCAGAGTGAAGCGCGACGGTGCGCACAGCGGGCTGTTGCAATACGCGGCATCAAACACTACGCCCTGGGCGGCGAGGCGGGACAGGTTTGGCAGTTTGACAGGCGATGGGCCGTAGAACGGCAACATTGGCGCGGCCATTTGATCGGCCATGATGAAAAGAATGTTCTTGCGCTTCATGTGATCGCGGCATTCCATGTTGAATATTTATGCGAGAGTGCTGCAACCGAGCATGAATCCCATGCTTTCTTCGGTAAAGCCCGCCACAGACAATGACTAGGATAAGCACAGCTTATGTATGAGGCCCTCGGCGACCTGTCCCTCGATCTTCTTCGTGCCTTTGAAGCGGCGGCGCGCCATCGCAGTTTCACTGCGGCTGCGGTTGAGCTTGGTACGACACAACCGGCGATCAGCCAGCAGATCAAACGCCTGGAAGAACAACTCGGAACACGCCTCTTCGATCGGATTTACCGGGGCATTGAGCTGACTGAGGTGGGTACCCTGCTTTTCGAGCAAGTTACCTTGGGTTTGCAGAACATCGACGCAGGATTGAGCGCAATCAGCGCTCAGCAGCAACATGAAGTGCTGCAGGTCGCGACCGATTTCGCGTTCGCCGCCTATTGGCTGATGCCGCGCCTGCACCGCTTCCACGAAGCCAACCCGCACATCGATGTCAGCCTCGTCACGAGCGAGCGCAACCACAATATGCTGCGCAGCGACATCGACGTGGCGATCCTGTTTGGCGATGGTCGATTCAAGCAGGGCGAGAGCCACTGGCTGTTCAGCGAAGAAGTGTTCCCGGTGTGCAGCCCGCTGCTGCTCAAGGACCGTTCATTGCCGTTGCCCGCGCAGGCCCTGCTGGAATTTCCGCTGCTGCACCTGCGCGGCGAAAACAGCAGCAACTGGTTCGACTGGAGCGGGCTGTTCCGTCAACTTGGCCTGACCACGCCGCCGGCGCCGGGTCAGTTGCGCTTCGACAATTACACGTTGCTGATTCAAGCGGCGATTGGCGGGCAAGGTGTGGCGATTGGTTGGCGCCACCTTGTGGATAACTTGCTGATGCAGGGTTTGCTGTGCCGGCCGCTGGCGCAAACCACGCTGTCGCGGCTGGGGTATTACGTGGTGCTGCCGCAGCGCAAACGTCGGGGTGCGTTGATTCAAGAGTTTGTTGATTGGTTAATGGCGGAACAGGCCAGCAGTGCCGAATCGCTTAACGGTCTGGCCCTGCCCTCGATTGCGGTGTGAAGGGCAAAAGATCGTCCGATCGCGGCCCGAGCCTCCGGCAGCTCCGGCAGGCGATCTTTTAAATATCTGAAGCCGCTACAAAATTCACATGCTGTCCCAGATGCAGATTGAGCCGCAGCTCATCGGCAATCCCCACCGCCACGCGGTTCAAGCGCTCCAAGGGTTCGGCAAGCCCCGGCTCGAGATTGCCGCCAACCTGACTGAAATGCTCGATGGTCAATCCGGCAACGCCGTGCGGCGCATTGACCAGGGTCCAGCGCAGTGAGCTGCTTTGCACCGCCTCGAGGATTTCTTCAGCGGCGTGACGTTGCAGACGCTCGTCACTGTCAGGCTCGTCGAGTACACCGAAGTTGCCTACCAGGAACAAGCGCGGCACGCTGGCCAGGTGCAAGCCTTCGACCAGTGCGTCGACTGCCAGCACCTGTTCGACCGGGCCGAGAATGACCGAGCGCTCGACATGGTCGCTGCTGAACGGCAGCCCCGGCGCGTCCAGCAGACAGATCACCGCCGAGGTGCCGGCGACGCTCTGATTGACCCGCTCGGCGTCGAACAAGTCGCCGGTTTTTGTGCGCAGTCCGGGTCGCGGCGCGAGCGCGGTGAGATCGTCGAGAATGGCGATCACTTCGTGTTGGCGGCGCAGCAATTCAGCCATCAACGCACCCCCCAGGCTGGCCATGGCACCATAGAGCACCACTTTCACCACTGGGGTTTCGGCATTTTTCATGGCTGTTTTCCTTATAGTTGGCCCATATGGCCTGTGACGGTGGAAACAGCCAAGGGTTCGAACCGATTGAGAGGCGACACGATGCAAGGGATCAAGGGCTACCATGCCCATGTCTATTTCGACGCGCGGACCATCGACCAGGCGCGGGCCTTGTGCGAACAGGCCGCGCAGCTGTTTGCGCTGAAGATGGGCCGCGTGCACGAACGCCCGGTGGGCCCGCACCCCGACTGGAGCTGCCAACTGGCCTTCGGCCCCGAGCTGATCGGCGAAGTGCTGCCTTGGCTGGCGCTCAACCGCAAGGGCCTGGTGATATTCCTGCACCCGGACACGGGCGATGACTTGCTCGATCACACCGAACACGCCATCTGGATGGGCGCGCTGCGGCCGTTGAATCTGTCGGTGTTTTAATCGAGAGTTTCTTCGGCTTCGCCCGGCAGATGCTCATCCAGACGCAGCCAGGGCAATCGGCTGTCAGTCCAGATGTGCCGCTCGGCCGGCGCGATTTCAGGATGATCCAGCGTGGCGATGGTCACGTCGATGGTGTCGGGGCTGAGCGAGGTCAGCAATGCCAGTTGCGCGCCGCAGTTTGAGCAGAAGTATCGCGCGCAACTGGCGGACGATTCATAGCGTGCCGGCGTTCCGGCCAGCCATTGAAAGTTCGCCGCCGGCACGGTGATCCATGTGGTGACGATACCGCCGCTGACCTTGCGGCAGATCGCACAGTGACAATGCGCAATGTCCTGCAGCGCTGCGCTGAACCGGTAGCGGATGTGCGCGCAGTGACAGCCGCCGTTATGTGTCTGGTTCGTCTCCACCGCTCTTCTCCCGTATTCATTGGCTCTCGTTGCAGCCGTCCACCGGTTGACCGTTCATTCATCGCTTTCGATCGCGAAAGGTAGCTGAAAGCTTCCCCGATTAGGATCGCCTCACTCCCGGCAACAGACCGGTTGGCCCAAGACCTGTGGTTGTTCCACAGACCCGGCCCAATTAACAACAACAATGGTGATTCTGATGTCTTCTGCAACCCGCCGTTTTTCCCTCTCCCTGCTGGTTACTCCGCCCGTACGCCTCGCGCCTCCCGTTCTGCGCTGATCCCGCCCGGTCCGCTCATTCCATTAGCCGCGCTACGCCTGGAGTAATCCCATGCTGACTTTCCTTGGCTTCGCCATGGTCATCACGTTCATGTTCCTGATCATGACCAAGCGCCTGTCCGCGCTGATCGCCCTGATCATCATCCCGATCCTGTTCGCCCTGTTTGGTGGGTTCGCGCCGAAAATCGGTCCGATGATGCTAGAGGGCATCACCAAACTGGCGCCAACCGGCGTGATGTTGATGTTCGCCATTCTGTATTTCGCCCTGATGATCGACTCCGGCCTGTTCGACCCGGCCGTGCGCAAAATCCTCAAACTGGTCAAGGGCGACCCGCTGAAAGTTTCGGTCGGCATGAGCCCGCGAATCATGGCCGGTCTGATCATTCTCGCCGGCGGCGTGATGAACATGACCCCATGGGGCGGCCCGACCGCCCGTGCGGCGAGTGCTCTGCATGTCGACCCGTCGGATATTTTTGTGCCGATGATCCCGGCGATGGCCGCCGGTGTCGTGGCGATCCTGCTGATTGCCTACTTCTACGGCAAACGTGAACGCGCCCGTCTCGGCGAGCTGCACCTGGTGGGCGATGAGATCGATCACAGCGAAATCAGCGTCTCGCAATTCCCCGACGCGCGGCGTCCCAAGCTGATCTGGTTCAACGCCGCACTGACTTTCGGCCTGATGTGCACGCTGATCGGCGGCCTGTTGCCGCTGCCGGTACTGTTCATGGTGGCGTTCAGTATTGCCATGATCGTCAACTACCCGTGCCTGCAAATGCAGAAGGATCGGGTCGCCGCGCATTCCGGCAGCGTGCTGGCAGTGGTCGGGCTGATCTTTGCGGCCGGTATCTTCACCGGTATCCTGTCGGGCACCGGCATGGTCGATGCGATGTCGAAGAGCCTGTTGGCGGTCATTCCGGAGTTCCTCGGCCCGTATCTGGCGGTGATCACGGCGCTGGTGAGCATGCCGTTCACCTTCTTCATGTCCAACGACGCGTTCTACTACGGCGTGTTGCCGGTGCTGGCCGAAGCGGCCAGTCACTATGGAATCACTGCAGTGGAAATGGCCCGTGCCTCGATCGTCGGTCAGCCCGTCCACTTGCTGAGCCCGTTGGTACCGTCGACCTATCTGTTGGTGGCGCTGGCCGGTATCGATTTCGGTGATCACCAGCGTTTCACCTTGAAATGGGCGATCCTGGTGTGTATCTGCATTCTGATTGCTGCGCTGCTGTTGGGGACTTTCCCGCTGTTCAGCACTCTATAAGCCCAAGACTCACCGATTCGGGTCCTGGCTTCGCGGTTTGAGGCCCGGACCTTTTTCGGTTTAACAATTGCTCAAAGGAATACACATGGAATGGCTGACCAACCCCGAAATCTGGGTTGCCTTCTTCACCCTGACCGCCCTGGAAATCGTCCTCGGCATCGATAACATCATCATGATCTCGATTCTGGTCAGCCGCATGCCCAAGCACATGCAGGCGCGCACCCGAATCTTCGGTCTGGCCCTGGCGATGATCACGCGGATCCTGTTGCTGCTGTCGATCACCTGGGTCATGCGCCTCACCGCCGACCTCTTCGAGGTGTTCGGTCAGGGCATTTCCGGTCGTGACCTGATCCTGTTCTTCGGTGGCCTGTTCCTGCTCTGGAAAAGCTCGCAGGAGATGTACCACGCGCTGGAAGGCGAAGACGAAAGCGACGACGCGCCATCGGGCAAGGGCGGCAACTTCCTCTACACCATCATTCAGATCGCGATCATCGATATCGTCTTCTCGCTGGACTCGGTGATCACTGCGGTCGGCATGGTTTCTCATGTACCGGTCATGGTTGCGGCGATTATCGTGGCGGTGCTGGTGATGATGCTGGCCTCGGGCAAGATCAGCGAATTCATCGACAAGCACCCGTCGCTGAAAATGCTCGCGCTGTCGTTCCTGCTGGTAGTCGGTACCGTGCTGATCGCCGAGTCGTTCGACGTGCATGTGCCGAAAGGCTACGTCTACTTCGCCATGGCGTTCTCGCTGGCGGTGGAAGCGATCAACATCAAACTGCGCGGCGCGATGGCCAAAAAGAAACAGCAGCAGGATCCGGTGAAACTGCGCAAGGATGTGCCGGGCCAATAATCTGCTCGTCCGCTTAAGCGCAATATCCTGTGGGAGCGAGCCTGCTCGCGAAGACGGAGTGCCAGTCGACAACAATGTTGGCTCGCCCACCGCTTTCGCCAGCAAGCTCGCTCCCACAGTCGTTTTCGGCCACGCAGGGAAAACGTGTCGAATTCCGGGGCTGGATACAGCGGCTTTCATGACAGTTTTGTTTCATTCCGTTCTTTAGCTGTGCAATGCTGGCGCCCAGACCGTTAGCCAACTACAGCTTAAGTATCAAAAACGTAGAAACAGCGCGGTGCCGTCCACTTGCCCCTCTGGGGCGCTGCTACTACAGGGGGTCTGCATGCTCACCCTGCTCAATCTGTTGTCTGCCGTTGCCCTGCTGATCTGGGGCACGCACATCGTCCGAACCGGCATCCTGCGGGTTTACGGCACCAATTTGCGACATGTCATCGGCCAGAACATGTCGAAGAAATGGCTGGCGTTCATCGCCGGTATTCTCGTCACCGCGATGGTGCAGAGCAGCAACGCCACGGCGATGCTGGTCACCTCGTTTGTCGGCCAGGGCCTGATGGCGCTGACCCCGGCGCTGGCGACCATGCTGGGTGCCGATGTCGGTACCGCGTTGATGGCGCGGGTGCTGACGTTTGACCTGTCGTGGCTGTCGCCGCTGCTGATCTTCCTCGGGGTGATTTTCTTTCTCTCACGTAAACAGACGCGGCTCGGGCAGATGGGGCGGGTGTCGATCGGGCTGGGGCTGATCATCCTCGCCCTGCAGCTGATCGTTGAAGCCGCCGCGCCGATTACTCACGCCCAAGGGGTCAAAGTGATTTTCGCCTCGCTGACCGGCGACATCCTCCTCGACGCCCTGGTCGGCGCGCTGTTCGCGATGATTTCCTACTCCAGCCTCGCTGCCGTGCTGCTGACCGCCACGCTGGCCGGGGCTGCGGTGATCAGCCTGCCGGTGGCAATCGGTCTGGTGATCGGCGCGAACATCGGCAGCGGCATCCTTGCCTTCATGAGCACCAGCATGCAGAACGCTGCTGGCCGCCAGGTGGCGCTGGGGAGTCTGTTGTACAAATTGATCGGTTTGCTGCTGATCATCCCGGTGCTCGATCCGCTGGTGCACTGGATCGACAGCCTCGATTTCAGCCCCCAGGAAATGGTCATCGGCTTCCACCTGCTCTACAACACCGCGCGCTGTCTGATCCTGCTGCCCAGCGTCGGGCCGATGGCGCGGCTATGTGCCTGGTTGCTGCCGGAGCGGCCGGAGGTCAACGGCACCGCCAAACCGCGGCATCTCGACCCGACGGCACTGGTCACGCCGAGCCTGGCGCTGGCCAATGCTGCGCGGGAAACCCTGCGCATGGGCGATCTGCTCGATAACATGCTCGACGCCTCCCTCGATGTGCTGCGCGGCAAGCAGACCGCCGTCACGCAGGAGATGCGCCGCCTGACCGACGATGTCGAAGCACTGTACAGCGCGATCAAGCTCTATCTGGCGCAGATGCCCCGCGAGGATCTCGGCGAGCAGGACAGTCGGCGCTGGGCCGAGATCATCGAGCTGGCGATCAACCTGAAACTTGCCGCCGACCTGATCGAGCGCATGCTGCGCAAGATCCAGCAGCAGAAAACCTCGCAGCGGCGTTCGTTCTCTGAGGAAGGCCTGGAAGATCTCGCCGGCCTGCAGCAGCAATTGATCGCCAACCTGCGCCTGGGCCTGTCGGTGTTTCTCAGTGGCGACCGCGAAAGCGCGCGGCAGTTGTTGCGCGAGAAACGCCGTTTTCGTGCGCAGGAGCGGCGTCTGGCCCACGCGCACGTCAGCCGTTTGCAGCGCAAGATCGTGCAGAGTCTGGAGACCAGTTCGTTGCATCTGGAATTGATTGCCGACATGAAGCGGCTCAACTCGCTGTTCTGCAGCAGCGCCTATGTGGTGCTGGAAAGGGCGGACACCGGCGCGCTGGCGGTGGATGACATGGCCGACATTACGCATTCGCCTTGAACGTCTGAGGCTGCGGTCAGTCAGTTACAGTGGTTCAGCCTTGAGACCGCCGATTGGGGTCGCAACTGACGACACGGATCTCCAAATCAGCCGTATGGAAGCCTGTTATGCGTTGCCTGTTGTTCGCCTGCCTGTTGCTCGGCTCCCTGCCCGCCTTCGCCCTGGATCGTTTTCAAGTCGAAGGCTATGCGCTGCCCAACGGTTTGCAGTTGATGCTCAAGCCCGGCACTGAGCGTGGGCATGTGGCAATCCGGCTGGTGGTCGGCGTCGGCCTCGATGATTTCGATTGCGACGAGAAAGAGCTGCCGCATTTGCTCGAACACCTGCTGTTCAGCGGTATCGACGCCACTGGCGAAGGCGGTCTGGAGGAGCGCATGCAGGCGCTGGGCGGTGACTGGAATGCGTTCACTAGCAATGCCGACACCACGTTCGTCATCGAAGCCCCGGCGAAAAACCAGCGCAAGGTACTCGACCTGCTGCTCGCGCTGCTGACTCAGACACGCATCGACGGCAACGCGATCAACGCGGCGAAACGGGTCGTCGAGCGTGAGGACGGCGGCCATTACACCAAACTGCAACGCTTCCTCGACCGTCAGGACCTCGGGCATACCGCGAGCAATCAACTGGCTGTCGAACTGGGATTGAAATGCCCGCAGCGCGCCGAAGTCGGCCATCTTGCCCAAGAGCAGTTGGAGAAGGTGCGCAAGGCCTGGTACGCGCCGAACAACATGACCCTGATCGTCGTCGGCGAACTCGACAAACTGCTGCCGGCCTATCTGGAGCGCACCTGGGGTGAGCTGGTGCCGGTCGAGCCGAGCGAGCATCGGGCGCTGCCAGACATTCGCACCAGCGCCGCCCATGAACGCACCCTCACCCGTGGCTTCATCGGCGACAGCGCCAAGCTGCACTGGCTGGTGCCGGAACCGGTGCTTGACGATCAGTACGACCAGACTTTCGACATTCTCAAGGATTACCTCGACTGGGCGCTGTACCGGCAGATTCGCCTAAACCATGGCTTGTCGTACGGGCCGTGGGCCGAGCGCGAAGTGTTCGGCGGTGTCGGCTTTATGAGCCTCAACGCTGACCTGGATCGCGATGACGTCGACGAAGCCATCCAGGTGCTGGCGGACCTTAAGGCCGACCTGCTGAAAAACGGCCTTGAACCGAGCACCTTCGCCCGCATCAAGCAAGCTGCCATCGCCCATCAGGCCTGGGCCGTGCAGGGCAACAGCGCACTGGCGGACTATTACTGGAGCGCGCTGGCCGACTATCAGGATGGCCGCTTTGCCAATCCCGCGCGGGAGTTGCAAGGGGTGACGCTGGACGCGGCGAACAAGGCCATGCGCGAGCTGCTGTTGCAGCCGGGGTATATCAGGATCGAGAAGCCCTTGATCAGTGATGATCAGGTGTTGTGGCTGGTCGCCGGTGGTGTCGGCGTATTGCTGCTGATCGTGATCGGCTGGCGTCTGCATCGCCACCGCAAACCGGCCGAACACTGACCCTGTGGGAGCGGGCTTGCTCGCGAATTCGCCGGGTCAGTCACTGCATTGCCGGATGATCCACCGCATTCGCGAGCAAGCCCGCTCCCACAGGGAATGTGGTGGATTTATGTGACCCGCAACCTCGCCACAACGCCCGGCGGACGCTACTCTGTCGGGGTATTTCCTTACCCTGCAGTGAATGGCCCACATGTCGAAACTAACCCTCCTGGTCCAGCGCATTCTCGAGCTGATCAAGCGCTACCCCGGGGTCATTGCGGCGGGTGGTTTCATTTCCGGGGTCGGCAGTTTCATCCTCGTCGATCGCCAACAGGGGCTGGCCAGCTGGATCACGGTGATCATGCTGCTCAGCTGGATCTGGCTGATGCTGGAAAACACCCTGACCGGGCTGTTCACGCGGATCTTCAAACGCGAGATTCCCCAGCCGCTGCTGCGCTACGCGACGCAGATGATCCATCAGGAAAGCCTGTTTTTTGTCCTGCCGTTCTTCTTCATCACCACCACCTGGAACAGTGGCCAGTTGATTTTCACCGGCCTGCTTGGCATTGCCGCACTGATCTCTATCGTCGATCCGCTGTATTACAAATGGCTGGCGCCACGGCGCTGGGCATTTCTCGCATTGCACACGCTGACGCTGTTTGCCGCCCTGCTCACTGCATTGCCGGTGATCATGCACCTGACAACCGCACAGAGTTTCAAATGGGCGCTGGGGATTGCCGTGCTGCTGTCGTTCCCGAGCCTGGCGTCGATCTTCCCGATCCGCACGGTGCGCAACGCCCTGGCGATTCTGTTCATTACCGTCGGCATCGGTGGCGTCGGTTGGGCGCTGCGTTCCTGGGTGCCGCCGGCGACGCTGTGGATGACCGATGTGGCGATCAGCACGCAGCTGCAGGATCGCACCCCCGGCGCCAGCCTCGATACCGTCAGCGCCGAGCAGATCCGCAGCGGCGGGCTCTACGCCTACACCGCGATCAACGCGCCGCGTGGCCTCGATGAGCGGATCTATCACGTCTGGACCTTCAACGGCAAAGAGGTTGACCGCATCGCCCTCGACATTCACGGCGGGCGCAAGGAAGGCTACCGGGCGTGGACGCACAAGCAGAATTTCCCCGGTAACCCGACGGGCAAATGGCAGGTGCGCGTGCTGACCGAGGATGGCCAGTTGATCGGCGTGCTGCGTTTCGCAATTACGGACAGCACACCGGCCAAAGAAAAGTAATCCGGTTCGTGCTATTACGTAGGCTCTCGTAACGGCCGTACAAGCACGGAGCTTATGACCAGCAGCCCAACCCCCGGCACTGCCCACCTGGACACCGCGCTCAGTCCTGCTCGCCTGCGGGTCACCGGCGACTGGACGCTGGCCCATTACACGGCGCTCAAGCACCTGAGTGAAAAGCTCCACGGTCAATACGACGCCAGTACCCCGATCGACCTGAACGGCCTCGGCGCTCTCGACACCGCCGGCGCCTCGTTGCTGGTCGAACTGCTCGGTTCCGAACGGCTGGGCAAAACCGCCGAGCACCCCGACTGCACCCTTTCAACGGCCGACCGCGCCTTGCTGCAAACCGTGTACCGCTCGCTGAGCGATTTCTGCGTGCCGATCAAAGAGCCGGAAGTCAGCGTCAGCGTGCAACTGCTGACGCGCATCGGCCGCGCGGTGGACAAGGTCTGGACCGACACGCTGCAACTGCTCGGCTTCGTCGGGCTGATTCTCGAAGTCATCGCCCGTGGCCTGTTTCGGCCCAGGCGCTGGCGCATCACGCCGATGATCGCGCACATCGAGCAGACCGGCCTCGACGCCGCGCCGATCGTGGCCCTGCTGACGTTTCTGGTCGGCGCGGTGGTGGCGTTTCTCGGCGCCACGGTGCTGGCCAGTTTCGGCGCGACAATTTTTACCGTGGATCTGGTCGGCTTCTCGTTCCTGCGTGAATTCGCCGTGTTGCTGACGGCGATCCTGATGGCCGGGCGCACCGCCAGCGCGTTCACCGCGCAGATCGGCTCGATGAAAGCCAACGAAGAAATCGACGCCATCCGCACCCTCGGTCTCGACCCGATGGAGCTGCTGGTGGTGCCACGGGTGCTGGCGCTGCTGGTGGCGCTGCCCATGCTGACCTTTCTGGCGATGCTCTCGGGGATTGTTGGCGGTGGCGTGGTCTGCGCGGTGTCGCTGGATATCTCGCCGGCGATGTTCCTCTCGCTGCTGCAATCGGACATCGGTGTACAGCACTTTCTGGTCGGCATGGTGAAAGCGCCGATTTTCGCTTTCCTGATCGCGGCGATCGGTTGTCTGGAAGGTTTCAAGGTCAGCGGCAGCGCCGAGTCGGTCGGTGCGCACACCACTTCCAGCGTGGTGCAGTCAATTTTCGTGGTGATCGTGCTCGACGCGGTGGCTGCGCTGTTTTTCATGGAGATGGGCTGGTGAGTCGTTTACCCCGCGCGCCCTCGGAGGCGGTGATCGAGGTCCGTGGCCTGTGCAATCGCTTCGGCCCGCAGAGCGTGCACGAGAACCTTGATCTGGACGTGTACAAAGGCGAAATCCTCGCCGTGGTCGGCGGCTCCGGCACCGGCAAATCGGTGCTGCTGCGCAGCATTGTCGGGCTCAACCGGCCCAGCGAAGGCGTCGTCAAAGTGTTCGGGCAGAACCTGCCGAACCTGGCCGAGCATGAACGATCGCTGATCGAACGGCGCTTCGGTGTGTTGTTCCAGAAAGGCGCGCTGTTCTCGTCGCTGACCGTGACCGAGAACGTCGCCCTGCCCCTGATTGAACACGCCGGCCTCAGCCGTCACGACGCCGAGCACCTGGCGGCGGTGAAACTGGCGCTGGCCGGGCTGCCGTTGTCGGCGGCGGACAAGTACCCGGCATCGCTGTCCGGCGGCATGATCAAGCGTGCGGCCCTGGCGCGGGCCCTGGCACTGGATCCGGACATCCTGTTTCTCGACGAACCCACTGCCGGCCTCGATCCGATTGGCGCGGCGCAGTTCGATCAATTGATCCTGACCCTGCGTGATGCGTTGGGTCTGAGCGTGTTTCTGGTGACCCACGACCTCGACACGCTCTACACCATCACCGACCGAGTGGCGGTGCTGGCGCAGAAGAAAGTGCTGGTGGCCGGCCCTATCGACATCGTCTCCGAAACCGCCGACGCGTGGATTCACGAATACTTCCACGGCCCGCGTGGCCGCTCGGCGCTGGACGCCGCCAAACTGCTCAACGAGGTCTGACATGGAAACCCGAGCCCATCATGTGTTGATCGGCCTGTTCACGGTGATCGTGGTGGCAGGCGCCCTGCTCTTCGGCCTGTTTCTGGCCAAGTCCAGCGTCGACACCGAGTTCAAGGATTACGAAGTGGTGTTCAACGAGGCGGTCAGCGGTTTGTCCAAGGGCAGTTCGGTGCAGTACAGCGGGATCAAGGTCGGCGATGTGGTCAGCCTGCGCCTCGACCCGCAGGACCCGCGCCGGGTGCTGGCGCGGATTCGTCTGGCGGGCGACACGCCGGTCAAGGAAGACACCCAGGCCAAACTGGCGCTGACCGGCATCACCGGCACCTCGATCATCCAGCTCAGCGGCGGCACGCCCGAGAGCCCGAAACTGCGCGGCCATGACGGCAGTCTGCCGACGCTGATCGCCTCGCCCTCGCCTATCTCGCGCCTGCTCAACGACAGCAGCGATTTGATGACCGGCATCAGTGCCTTGCTGCAAAACGCCAATCACATGTTCTCCGCCGAGAATGTCGAGCGCGTGAGCAAGACCCTCGCCCATCTCGAACAGACCACCGGCACCATCAACGACCAGCGCGGCGACATCAAACAAGCCATGCAGCAACTGGCGACGGTCGGCAAGCAGGCCGGCAGCATGCTCGAACAGACCTCGCTGCTGATGCGCAACGCCAACGGCTTGCTCAACGATCAGGGCAAGCAGGCGTTGGGCAGCGCCGAGCAGGCGATGAAGTCGCTGGAGCAAAGCAGCGTGACCATCAATGGCCTGCTCAGCAAAAACCAGCATTCGCTGGATAACGGCATGCAGGGCCTCAACGGCCTGGCGCCGGCGATTCGCGAACTGCGCGAGACGCTGACCTCGCTGCGCGCCATTTCCCAACGCCTCGAGGCCAACCCCAGCGGCTACCTGCTGGGCAGCGACAAGAACAAGGAATTCACCCCATGACGTTGACTCGAATCGCCCTTCTCGGCGCAGGTCTGACCCTGATCGGCGCGTGCTCGATCTTGCCCAAATCGGAACCCTCGGACGTCTACCGCTTGCCCGCCGCGCAAGCGCCCGCCTCGGCCAGCCCGGCGGCGACGCAGTCCTGGTCGCTGCGCTTGAATAAGCTGCAAGCCAGCGAAGCACTGAACCGGCCGAGCATTGCCGTTATCCCGCAGGGCGATGTGATCAGCAGCTACAAGGGCTCGCGCTGGAGCGATCCGGCGCCGGTACTGCTGCGCAATCGCCTGCTCGATGGATTCCAGCGTGACGGCAGAGTGACGTTGCTGAGCACCGACGACAGCAACTTCCAGTCGGATCTGGAACTGGGCGGCAGTTTGCAGGCCTTTCAGACCGAATATCAGGGCGCGCAGGCCGGCGTTGTGGTGCGGGTCGATGCGTTGCTGGTGCGCGGGTACGACCAACGCATCCTCGCCAGCCGCCGTTTTGAAGAACACCAGCCGTTGAGCGATGTGCAGGTGCCGGCGGTGGTCGCCGGGTTTGGCCAGGCCAGTGATCGGCTTACGGCCGAAGTCGTCGCTTGGGCGGTCGAGCAAGGCCAGACATTAGCGCCACAGTCCCGCTGATCCCCTACAACCTGTGGGAGCGGGCTTGCTCGCGAAGGCGGAGT
>Ga0308159_1001743_pt1 | contig 28852 bp, 28 predicted proteins | sample PhyCR1_FD_201040 | JGI IMG/M metagenome (GOLD analysis project Ga0308159, IMG submission 201040) | Phyllosphere microbial communities from UC Gill Tract Community Farm, Albany, California, United States - DLSLC.R1 | ecosystem: Host-associated > Plants > Phyllosphere > Unclassified | place: USA...
CGGCGGGCGGCTGGGCGGACAACGGCGACGGCACCTACAGCCGCACCTATATTGCTAACACGGTGGGCAGCAGCCTGACGGCGACGCTGCAGCTGAGCGGCTGGAACGCGGCGGCGTCGTCGGCGGCCTACGCGATCACCCAGGGCGGCGTGGTGGAGGCGGGCGCGAAGGTTGAAACCGACGCGGCCAGCTACGTGGCCGGGACGGAGATGGCGGTCAAGGTGACGCTCAAGGACGGCCAGGGCAACGGCGCGACCGGGCAGACAGCGTCCCTGACGGACGCGGCAGTGACGGTGGCCAACGCCACGGCGAAGGCGGCGGGCGGCTGGGCGGACAACGGCGACGGCACCTACAGCCGCACCTATATTGCTAACACGGTGGGCAGCAGCCTGACGGCGACGCTGCAGCTGAGCGGCTGGAACGCGGCGGCGTCGTCGGCGGCTTACGCTATTGAAGCTGATACGGGGAGTGCAATTATTACGGCATCCGTGCTGGATAATGGAAAAACATTGACCCCGGCGGATGGAGAGGCAAGTTATAACATTTTAATCACAGTCAAAGATAAATATGGTAATGCTCTGAAATCATATTCATTAGCGTTGACTTCACCAATTTTGACAGCGTCAAGAAGCGTGAGTACGCTTGAAGATGGAACAGTTACAGCTGAAGTATCGAGTTCTATTGCAGGTTCAAATGATGTAACAATAACATCAACAACCAACACTTCAGTGACAACGAGTGTTGCACTAAAATTCTCTAGAGTTACTTTGAAAATAATTAGCCCATCCCTGTAAAAATATTATTGGTTACCTTCATTGTGAAGTATGCATATTCACAATGAAGGTGTTTTTTTAATGAAAAACAGTAGGCAGACAATGTTTAGATTGTTATGTGACATGTAAATTTTAACGGCACTAACAGAGTTTTTGCGTTTAAAGACCTAGTGGATTCACTACGGGGTTTGTTAATCAGAAATGAATTTAGGAGTACATGTAATGAAGATGTTTTTTTATCTAGCTTTGCTTTTCTCACTTTTAATTTCAAAGTTCGCATTTGCGTTGGATTGCTATGCTGTTATTAATGGTGCAAATATCACTTCTGAAATTGTAAAAGTAGATGATATTATTATACCAGAGTCTGCTGGGAATGGTCAGGTCATATGGTCTTCACCAGAGTATACTAGACAAATAATGTGTAATAATGCCGGTGTTGGAGAAAGTGTATATTTTTATCCATTCCCTAGAGTGGATTATTCTTCACTCCCTGCTGGTATGTCATTTGGTATTATTTATAACGGCACTGATTACCCCTTATCCTCGTCAACTAAAAATATTAAGACCGATATCCTTGTTCCTAAAGGTGGTTCACAGACAGGAACTATAAAAGTTCAGGTTTACATAAAGAAAGTAGGAGATATCGCTGGGGGGTTTGAAGGTGATCTTCCTATTTATCAGCTGGATGGAGTTGGTGGGTTAAATAATCAAACTTCTGCTAAAAACTTCAGATTTTCTTTGTCAAATCTGAGTAACGTTGCAACAGGGAAGTGCTCCTACGCTTTAAGCGGTGTTTCAGGAACAAATGAAATAAGTATAAATGATGATTTAATATCAAGTGGAAAAGTTATAACGTCTGTTGGTACTGCATCAGTTTCCTGCACTCCGATAAACTTGCTGAAAAACAGAATAGTGAAAATGAATTTATACACTAATAGTCCATCCAGCGATAGCTTATTCAAAACAGATAAAGATGGATTAAGTTATCAGTTGTTGATGTCTGGAAGTGTCATCTCGCCCTCCATCACATCCTCATCTCCTTTAGTTGTAAGCTATAGTTTAGATGGAAACGGGGAGGGAACTAAAAGCTTCGATCAAAAAGTCTTTCTGACGTCGATAAATGAAGATTGGATTTATCAGAATGATACAACTATTGTGCAAAGCAATAATCCTAATTTGGAAATGAGTGTGAATTCGTTTGAATAGCATACTAAATTATATTCATTAAGGGAATCTGTTGAATGAATCGAAACGTTGACCGTAATTGATACTCTAAAAAATTAACCCCTGAGCGCCGCGTAGTGAGAGGTGAAATAAGCGTTTGAGCACCAGTACGATGGATTGAGAAAGTATCCGACGCCTGTTGAACAGATTATCAGCAACAAAATCCATGATCTAACGCGGTAACTTCTGGACGGGCGTGTCGGTGCCTGGCTGTAACATGCCAGAGTGGGCGTTTTGCTCGCAAATTCAGCCCTTCCTGATAGTAAAAAACTTTCCGATCTCCAAACTGACCCCTACAACAGCGAGCGGCCTCATGAATCCCTGAATAACCTGACGCCGGAAGAATACCGGCTGATGGCTGAAAAACCGGAACTCTCAAAAAGTTTGTGGAACTAAAACAGGTATGCTTACACAATAAACATTATTTATTTTATTCTTTTATAAGATATCCCAGAAATTTTTTTTAGATTACCATTTTCCTCTATTGATAATTGAGTATCCCCCCCACTACCTTTTATAATTAGCGTATTATTATCTTTCCTGTATAATACCCCATCATAAAACCCATACAAATTTTTATCATTGAATTTAACATGCAGAAGTCGATCATCATGACTTCTTGTTACATTAAAATTACATAATAAATCGCATGATTTTGATATTGAAGACCATTCACCCACTAAGTCCTTAGACCTTGTGTATTTCTCGCCATTCTTTCCGTACAGATAACCATCCTTTTCCTTAAGAGGAAAGTCCCCCAAAGAGCCATGTATGATAAATTGCCCCCTCCCATTATTTATTACCGGACCGTTTTTTCCCAAATAGAATGGTCCCTTATCGAAAGATGCAAATAAATCAGATGATGCTGTATCTTTTTTTATAATAGTAAAGCCACATGAAGTAGTACATGATGGGTCTTCATTAACCCAATAACCAGTGATGCCATCATTTTCAGATGTGCACGATAGAAGAAAAAAAGATGCTAATGCCAGTATTGCTCTTTTCATTTCATAAACTCTAAGTTAGATATTAATCATTTATTATAATGCGCTACATTGATTAAATCAATTACAGTGTTTTTTTCAATAAAAGTTTCAGCAATTAGTAGGGTTTTATTAATATTCACACTGTAGCAGTGTGATATTTTGTCTAAAAAAGTACGAGTTCTCCGGCGAGGGGTTTTAAAAGAATCGGCTCTGGCAGAAACCTGAAGCCACTCATTTTAGTGCATAACAATTCACACGATCAGCATTCATCTGTAAGGTTTTCAGGTAGAGGTTTTAGGCTCAGGACGCAGGGTAGCTCTGAGCCCATTTTAGGGGTCTGAAGCCCAATGGGACGAAACTGTACGCTAAGTCCGATATTTAACCGATTGTGTCAGGTTGACTTCTAAGATATTCAGTATAAAAGTATCAGCAATACCAAAAATTGATTCTAAATGGACAGGTTTGGGCTTCATCCTGACGTCAGTTTGATGTTTACTTAAACCTGACGGTATTGAGTAAATCATATGGTTGTCGCCTTAACGTACGGAAACGTACGGTTGGGATTTATACCCCTTTTATGTCCTAATCCTTAAGGGATAAGTGGTGGATGTAAATAGTGGTTTAGGCCACTGGTGGAGCGTTAAAAAATGTTCTGCAACTGGATAGAGAAACCAATGAGGATCTCGTCATTGCTGACGATGTAGGGAATGGCACAGATGACGGGAAGCGGACTGCGTTTATCTGGGATTCAGATAAACGCGCGTTACAAGGGGTCCTACAAACGCGCGCCGGAGAAAGATAAATTCGATAACTGATTATCGTAACTGACTCGGTGTGATGAGGGTTGAAGGACTCACCGTACCGCTAATTAAAACAACCTGAACTAGTCAGGACCAGGGAGCGGCAGCGCCGCGAGTCTGCTGTAGATAGAAGTGAACTATAACTTTTGGAGGCAATTGATTAGAACTACCTAGCCAGAATGGACTTGGATTAGATTAATGACTTAAAATAGTTTGAAGTAATGTTAGGTTTTTTATCGCTTGAAACACAGGAAAAGATCATGTCGCAAAACGTACAAATAAACCCGTCACAGGATTTGACGGTCAAGGCATCTTACATTCTTCTAGCATTAGGATTCTTTTTCCTCTTACCTATTTTTCTGTCGGTATTGTTGGCGTACCTTTCCCGTAGTAGAGGCTCTGAGTTGGAACGTAAGCATCTACAGTACATAATTCATATTTTCTGGCAGTCTATTTTTTATGCAATTTTGTCCGTTATCATTTTGTTGATTGGTATGCTGATAAATTCGATATGGCCACTGTTCCTGATTTTGGTTATGGAGATTCACCTCATATTTAAAACTATAAGGGGTATTATCCGTTTTGGAGAAAATCGAGCTCCTTGAAGCAGTATCAGCTCATCCAAGACCCTCTACGGGTGGCGACAGGAGATTGCCCGCAAGCTGGCGGTGCGGCAGCTTAACCACCTGCTCATGCTCCCCGCCGGCCGCCCAGGTGCATCGTCTTTGTATTAGATGGCTGTATCCCTGCGTGTAAAATAGTTGACTCAGACGGTAGTCCGTTATCCATCCGCATCTTCAGTGGATATCCACGGTTTGCTACTATTCTGTCCAGCACCCGCACGACCCGCTGCGCGGGGATATTCAGGTCAATTTCGATAGCCAGAGCCTCGCGGTTAAAATCATCGACGACGTTGAAAGTCCGAAAACGTCGGCCACATGTCAGCGCGTCGTGCATAAAATCAATCGACCAGCTTTGGTTCAGTGCTTCCGGCGTTGCCAGCGGAGCCGGATTGCGCACCGGAAGACGTTGCTTACCCTTGCGTCGAAAATTCAGTTTCAGCAGACAGTAAATCCGGTGTACGCGCTTGTGGTTCCAGACGTGCCCCTGCCTGCGCAGCACCTGAAAATGCTTCTTAAAACCGTAGCGGGGATAGCGCTCTGCCAACCCGGTCAGCACCTGGATCACTGCTTCATCACGCCGGGTATCGGGCTGGTAACAATACACCGTCCTGCTCAGCGATAACGTCCTGCATGCCTGGCGTATGCTCATCGTAAACTGCGCGGTCAGATAGTTGACGAGCTCACGCTTTATCGCTGGTTTTAAAGCTTTTTTTCGATGACATCTTTCAGTGCACGGCATTCCAGACTCAGATCGGCAAACATCTGCTTCAGACGGCGATTCTCGTCCTCAAGATCTTTGATCTTTTTGATATCAGCGGCTTCCATACCGCCATATTTCGTCTTCCAGTTATAATAGCTGGCTTCAGAAATAGCGGCCTCACGACACACATCTTTGACGGTCCTGCCGCTTCGACTGATTTCAGGACGGCGATGATCTGGTGCTCGGTGAATCTGGTCTTACGCATAGCGATCTCCTCAGGTGACATAATCAGTATGTCGGAAGATCTCTAAAAGTGAATGGGCCGTTTTGGTGGGATACTTACACTACGGATGACAGTTCGAGGGAATAATTTACCCTGACTATCGGCAGTATGCTCATATATGAGCATAAAAACCATGCAATAAGTGCAGTTAATGATGTATAGTATACTAATTAATATTAACAGGTATTTTTATGTCAACTATTTATAGAGCTAAGTGTTTGGATTGCAAGCATGAATGGACTAGTCGCAGAGGGGCTGGAACACCAGATTACTGCCCCCAATGCAGAAGCAGAAGAATTAGCTCGAGCCCTATTGGATGAAATATTACAAGTGATATCAGTTAATTAACTGATATCACTTGTATCACATTGAAAATACAGTCTATGTAATGAAACGCCTAACGGGAACGAGCATTTCTTTCCTTTTGCTCTTCAATTAATGGCCCACAAAATGCTTTAATCTCTTCTAGCAAAGGTCTTATTTCACTGTCGGTATGAGCTACTTGTTCTTTAGCAACAGAAAGTGTATTTTCTAATGAAATGCTTTCATCAGAAAGGCTTATCATTTCTTTATTATTAGACTTGCGAATATTTTTATATTCATCAATGACAATTATCAACTCATCCCAAAACCCCTCCGACATAGTTTCGATACAAACTTCAGGGATATTAACAGTAAAAAAATCACATAATGACTTGTCAATTTTATTCGCATCTAACTCAATATCTGCCAGACTATTGGTGATCTCGGCTAATGGGATTCTAGAATTTTTCTCATCCGAGAAGACAATGAACTTCTCACCATCAAAAACAGCAGATTTATAAAAATTGTCTTTTTTAATTAACTTCGAAGATACGGTCCATATTTCAACTTCTTTACTCTCTTTAACCTTCTTCAGCTCGGTAATTTTTGTGTTGTTGTTTTTTATACTTTCAGATATATTTTTCTGATTTCTTTTCTGATCGGATAATCTATTGTTCAGCCTTTCAGCCTGCTGGATCATATCCCTCTGCTTAGAGTTTAAATCTAGTTTTTTTACTGTCTCTAAATAATTTTTAGTAAGGGTGGTACCCCCCTGGTTCATAACCTCAGACGCAATAGCAACAATTGCCCTCCCTGCAAATTTAGCAGTTTTAGACAGAAAATCACCAAAACCCATATCAACTCCTTTTTATTAAAAATGAAAACAATCTGCATTATAACGCTCATTAACTTCATTTCCTATGTTCAAGGTAATGAATTATTTAAAGTTTAATGTATTATTTTAATAGTTAATTATTGCCCCTGTCATTCCTCAATAGATTAACTGTAAAATGCAGCCTTCATTTTAGTCGGTTCAACTCAGCCTGCCGAATGACAGTACCCTATTAAGAAAGAATGGGTAGCTTTCACCCTACTCCGCTCAAACCTCTTAAAGGCATTACTTGTAATGATAGTTGATAACCCCCTTACCTCTACTTTCTCTTGAAGGGTTTAGCGCCTTCAAAAATGACTCTTCCCAATTTGCCTGTATACCTGAAATCTTTGTATGGCGGCGTACTAAGATGAGAGTCGGCCTTAATCGAGTAACCGCTGTTATTAAATATCGATAATATTCAACGTTATGAAATTTGCTCAACGACTCATGCACTATGAGTCCTATCCCAGGCCGGATTAAATTTCGCTTCATTCCTTTTTAATTCCCATCAGCTCAATTTATAACCTGCATCAGTTTCAGGCATAAAGTAAATTGTCAAATATTTCTCTATAAACACCTGATGCTAAGAACTGATTGCATTTGTTACTTTTTTATTGCGTAACTATTCAAAATAACATTGACTTTTAGGTATACCCCAAAGTCATCATCATAAATTGATGCTTTTCTTCGTTGGATCATGACCTATTTGTCATGTACATTACGATCATCATCTAAATGACACTCCCAGGCTAAAAAATGTACATTCACGGTTATCTTCGTGCGTCAACGAAAGAACAGGATGCGCTTCGGGCAAAAAACAGAATGAAGAGCTTTGTTGAAGAGAAAGGTTTTCGACTGGCAAGCTGGTATACAGAAAATGTCTCAGGGGCTTCGCTTCAGCGACCCGAACTTTTGCGCTTACTTGATGATGCCGCTCCGGGTGACATTATTCTCATCGAACAGGTTGACCGACTTTCAAGACTGGATGAAGAGGGTTGGCAAAAACTGAAGTGGCTTATTCAGGATAAAAATCTCGTCATCGTGAGCCTGGACCTTCCAACGAGCCATATGGCTCTGTCAGCCGGTGCTAGCGACGAATTTACCCGGGCAATGCTGAAGGCCATCAACGGCATGATGCTCGATATGCTGGCCGCTATTGCCCGAAAGGATTATCAGGACAGACGCCGGCGTCAGGAGGAGGGGATCATTAAAGCCAAAGCCGCAGGAAAATTTCGTGGACGCCAGGCTGATCACCAGCTGCACGATAAAATTCTTGAACTCAGGGTTAAGAATAAGCAAAGCATCCGGGATACGGCCAGATTGTGCGGAGTTTCAGAAAGGACGGTCATACGTATTGTGAAAAATGCTGCTCTCGAAATCGGTACCGATATGCAAACCCAATAATTAGGCGATCGGTCATTTAGATTTTGAGAACATAAAGGGAAGGGTAAAGCGGTCGGCAACGCCCCGTTAACGCCGCTTTACTCTTCAAAAGAATAGGTAATCCCTGATACCTATCTTGGGCTTGGGTTCAGGCGGATATTTCTTGCCTTTCTTCCTGGGCCATTACGATTTGGTCATAAAGAATATCTATTGCTTCCTTATAGGATACTTCTTTTCGGAACAAGCCTGCCGTACCGAGCACAAACATATCCACATCGAGCCCCAGTATTTTCACGACCTGCGGAGAAATAGCACCATCAATGGCTATTTTGGCCCGGCTCTCATGCTGTTGGAGCATCGCCCTTAAGCGGTGAATTTTGCTGACAGAAGATGCGATAAAAGGCTGACCGGCAAACCCCGGGTTGACAGACATCACCATGACGACATCCACGACATCTAAAACTTCTTCCAGAACACTAAGGGATGTTCCCGGGTTAATCGCTACCCCCGCTTTGATGCCCCGGCTGCGTATACTGCTTAGCGTGCGGTGAAGATGGACGGGGGATTCCGCATGGACATAAATAATGCTGCACCCCAAATCAGCAAAGCGCTCTATATACGGGTCAGGGTTGGTTACCATCAGATGAACATCGTAAGGGATAGTAGCCAGCTTTGATACCGCTTTAATGGCCTCCGGGCCGAGTGCAAAGTTGGGAACAAAATGTCCGTCCATCACGTCAATATGGAACATGGCTGCCCCGGCTTTTTCCAATTCAGCAATCTCTACACTCAGCCGGGCGAAATCCACGCACATCAATGACGGGCAGAATTGTACTTTCATGGCTGTTCCTCCTCAATCGCTGCGATCATTTCCACTCTTTTCTGGTGACGGTCGCCTTCAAATTTGGCATCCAGCCACGCGTCGACAATCATTTTGGCCAGCTCTGAGCCAATGACGCGGGAACCAAAAGAAAGCACATTCGTATTATTATGCTCGCGAGATAACTTAGCAGAGTAGGGTTCACTGCATACCACTGCCCGGATACCTTTCACCTTATTGGCAGCAATGGAGATACCCACGCCTGAACCGCAAAAAACAATACCCAGATCCGCTTCTCCTGAGGCAACGGCCTCAGCGACCGCTTTGCCATAGATTGGATAATCAGTACGGGTGTCTTCATGTACGCCTTTATCAATGACGGTAATACCACGTGCAACAAGATGCTCTGTAATGACCGGTTTGAGAATAATACCGACGTGATCGCAGCCAATAGCAATTTTCATGTTCTCTCTCATATTGTCAGATTAATTTAGATGTTCGTTAACGGGAGCCGGAGCTCCCTTTCAGTTAATGCGTACCCTGTAAGCATTCTTCCAGGTTGGATTTGATCAGGGTGACGTGTGGTCCGTAGATAACCTGCACACCTTTGCCTTTCTGGATCACGCCCTTTGCGCCGGACTTTTTCAGCAGGGAACCATCAACACGATTTTCATCAATCACGGTGACCCTAAGTCGGGTGGCACAACAATCAAGGTCCGAAATATTGGTCCTTCCCCCCAGCCCCGTCAGGATCAACGCTGAGATTTCGTCGTCTTCGGCTACGTCACTGTCGACAACGGATGGCTTATTGCGGGCTTCGAGATCTTTTCGGGTATAAAGCTTTGTTTCCTGGTTATCGTCCTCTTCGCGCCCCGGCGTCTTAAAATCAAATCGGGTGATGAGATAGCGGAAGCTGAAGTAGTAAATCGGGAACAGTGGCAGACCAATCATGATCGCGTTAATCCAATGGCTTTTAGCAATGCCCTGCATGACGCCAAAGAGGACAAAATCGATCAGGCTACCTGAAAACGTCTGGCCCACCCCCACGTTGAAAATGTGGCAAAGCATGAAGGACAACCCGGCCAAAATGCAGTGCAGTGCATACAGCAGGGGAGCGGCAAACAGGAAGGAAAACTCAATCGGTTCGGTTATTCCGGTGAGCACCGCGGTCAGCGCAGCTGACAGCAGCAGGCCCAGTACCAGTTTGCGTTTTTCTGGACGCGCAGTGTGATAGATAGCCAGCGCCGCGCCCGGGATCCCAAACAGGTAGAACGGGAACTTACCGGCCATGAAACGGGTTGCTTCAACGGAAAATTCATGGGTATTTGGACTGGCTAATTCTGCAAAGAAGATGTTTTGCGCGCCTGACACGGTCACGCCGTCAATAATGGCGGTGCCACCCAGACCCGTCTGCCAGAAGGGCATATAAAAGACGTGATGCAGGCCAAAAGGAATGAGGGCGCGCTCAATCACACCATAGATAAATGTTCCGGCGTAGCCCACACTGTTGACCAGGGCGCCTAGATGCAAAATGCCATTCTGGATAGCAGGCCAGATAAAGAACATCACAATGCCGACCCCCAGATACGTTATCGCCGAGACGATAGGGATAAACCGCGTTCCGCCGAAAAAGGAGAATGTGGCAGGCAGTTCAATCCGGTAAAAACGATTATGCAATGCCGCGACGCCAAGCCCTGCAATCACGCCGCCAAATACGCCCATCTGAAGGGAGTTGATACCCAGAGTCATCCCCAGCGAACCGTCGGGCAATGCCCCTTCGGCCAACAGTCCGCGGATCTCGAGCATGGCATTGATGGTCGCGTGCATCACGAAGAAACCGATAGCGCCGGAAATGGCGGCCACTTCTTTTTCTTTCTTAGCCATCCCCATCGCGACACCAATGGCAAAGAGCACCGGCAGGTTGGAGAAAATAATACTTCCGGCACTTTTCATTACGGTGAGTAAAGCGTGAAGAATTGTGCCATCTCCCAGAAAAGATTGAAGTCCGTATGAGTCAATGGTCGTTTGATTGGTGAATGAAGCGCCAATGCCCAACAGCAAACCGGCCACTGGCAATAAAGCAATGGGGAGCATAAAAGAGCGCCCTATACGCTGCAGAACACCGAAAATTGTTGTTTTCATAATGTTTTATAAACCTTGTAAGGGACAACGTTCGTATCATGTACGGCTCATAAATGGGACGTTTATTTTTTGTCACCCGAGCAGTAACTTCACGAAATTCATTATCATTGTGAAGACAAAGGCAAGCAAGGGTAGAATGATGACTAATATCACAAAACTAATTTAATTTGTGTTTTCGTAATTGATTTAAAACAACCGGTTCTGTTTAAGCTGTTGTTTTAAATGTTGTTTATATTTATTTCTTGATTTATTTTTTACACTTTCCAGGATGTTTGTGAAAAAAACACTTCATCATAAGGTTGTCTATTCAGACATCCCACCCCGTGTGTTAAACTTTTTACCACTCATCGTAATAGCCGTTAGGTGCAAAATGACCTGTGAACAAGATAACGTCAGGGACGCTGGCAGTCCGCTCGCGATTGGTGCACGGATAAAAATGTCACTTTCCCAGCTCAATCCCACTGAACGAAGAATTACGGAATGGCTGATAACAAAAGGCAATATCCGTCAGCAAACCGGGTTGCGTGAAGTAGCCCGCGCCCTTGACGTTTCAGAGCCCTTGCTGGTGAAGGTCGCCAAAAAGATCGGATTTTCAGGGTTTCGTGAGCTGAGAAGTGCGCTTCTGAGTTATTTTGCAGCCCTGCCTTATGAAAAGGAGGAGGAAATCACAGAGCTCGACAGCCTCGATACGGTGCTGGATAAAGTCTTCTCAAGCAGTATTCAGTTGCTGAAGGAGGCCCGCTCAGTGTCTGATCCGATTATTTTAGGGCAGGCGTCACGTCTGATATTTCAGGCGCGCAGGGTGGTTCTCTTTGGTGTGGGGGGCTCGGCGTCGGTTGGTCAGGATTTTGAGCATAAGCTATTGCGTATTGGCATCATCTGTCATGTGTACAGTGATTTTCATTTAATGCTCATGGTAGCAAGCCAGCTTGATGAGAATGATGTGGTGATCGCGATTTCTCAGACGGGTGATACCCGGGAAATAGTGGATGCAGTGAATACATCCCGTGCTAACAAAGCGAAAATTATCAGTATTACCCATGATAATGGTTCCCCGCTTTCACAGTGTTCAGACTTATCTATTTTCAGTCCAGCCATGAGCGGTCCGCTGTTAGGTCAAAATGCCGTCGCCAGAATTGTGCAACTTACGCTGCTCGACAGTTTGTTTATCGCCATTATCCTTGAGGATTATCAGAATAATAAGGAAAAGCTTACCCGAGGCATCAACATCGTCAGCCCTTTGCATGGCATGAAATAAGCCTGCGCCGGCGAGGTTATCACGCAGGCGCACCGGACTCACGGTGGCCTGACGATATTCAGTCACTTCACTGTGCCGTCCCTTTCCCGCGTTCTGCCTGCCCTGCCCTTACTTAAAAGGCCAGTTTTTCCCCCAGCTTTTTCCTGCCGGTCCAAACGCCCTGTGTATCATCACTGCGCATGCCCTATGAGCCACTGAATAAACGCATCGATTTTAGGCCAGTGTCGTCCTGGCAGCGTTGAGACGTAATAATGCTGTGGGCATTCCAGCGCCTTTTCCCCGAATGGCGTAATGAGCTCTCCCCGATCAAGCCGCTTTTGCACCAGGCGTTTACGCCCCATGGCCACCCCGACGTGGTTTATTGCCGCAGTGACGGCTAAATCTGAGCGATCGAAGCCGATACCCGCCGAGAGGGGTAGATTCACCGCAAAATGCCGTGCCCAGCTAAACCATTCGTCTGTGCCTGAATCATTGTTCCATGCCTGCCGGTCGTGTAACAGGGTGCAGTGCCGCAGGTTATCAGGGTTTTGCTCTAACGCATGCTGACGGGCATACGCCGGGGAACATACGGGCAAAATGGCTTCGTGCATCAAAAAGCAGGTATCCTGCTGCACGACCTTCATGTCGTCAAAATAGAGAGCCAGATCGATACCGGTCCGCTGCATGTCCGGGTAATCATTGCCCGTCAAAATGGTCAGGGAGATAGACGGAAACTGGCGGGCGAAATCGCCCAGCCTGGGAACCAGCCAGCACTGGGCTATCGACGGACGCGAGTACACCGTCAGCGTGCCGGACAGCGACTGATTCTGTATGTCGAGCACCTCCTGGTTCAGGGAGTCCAGTGACGACTTGAGCGTCCAGTAAACCCGCTTCCCCTCTCCGGTCAGTTCCACCTTACGGTGTGAGCGCGCAAACAGCGTAATGCCCAGCTCTTCTTCAAGAAGGTTGATGCGGTGGCTCACCGCGCTCGGGCTAAGCGAGAGCTCCGCCGCCGCCAGGGCAAAGGACTCATGCCGTGCGGCCGCCTCGAAGGTGTGCATTTTTGACAACTGCCAGCTGTTAAGCCGGCGATTTCTGATTTCGTGAACCTCATCCATCACATTTCCCTCTCTCATGGTTGTCCAGAATAATCAACATTGATGAGTTTTTGTGATTCATTTCATCAATAAGGTCACTTTTATCGACAGTCATCACGTCTTTGATTCAATACAGCTCATCTGAAGCACGATTTTACCCGTTTGTCAGGCGGTTCATATTTTTGTCCAATAGCAGCACATTGTTTAAGGATTAGGAATGAGGTGACATATGGGATCTCAGGTCTGGGTTGTAGCGACGCTCTTGAGCAGCATCGTGTTGATTGTATTAACCATCGTTAAACTGAAGTTTCATCCATTCCTCGCCTTGCTGCTGGCCAGCTTTTTTGTCGGCACAATGATGGGGATGCGCCCGCTGGATATGGTCAATGCGGTTGAAAGCGGTATCGGCAGCACGCTGGGTTTTCTGGCCGCGGTCATTGGCCTGGGCACTATTCTGGGCAAAATGATGGAGGTGTCCGGTGCGGCGGAGCGCATTGGCCTGACGCTACAGCGGTGTCGCTGGCTGTCTGCCGATGTCATCATGGTTCTGGTAGGGCTCATTTGTGGCATCACGCTGTTTGTTGAAGTCGGCGTCGTGCTGCTTATCCCGCTGGCCTTTTCCGTTGCCAAAAGTACGCAAACTTCATTGCTGAAACTGGCGATCCCTTTATGTACCGCACTGATGGCCGTTCACTGCGTGGTTCCGCCACATCCGGCGGCGCTGTTTGTCACCAACAAACTGGGGGCAGACGTCGGAACGGTGATCGTTTACGGGCTGCTGGTCGGGCTGACGGCGTCACTGATGGGTGGACCACTTTTTTTGAAATTACTCGGTAACCGTCTGCCGTTTAAACCCGTACCGGCAGAATTCTCGGCATTAAAGGTGCGTGAAGAGCACACGTTGCCGTCCCTGGCCGCCACCCTCTTTACCCTCCTGCTGCCCATCGGCCTGATGCTGTCCAGGACGCTTGCTGAGCTGAATATGCAAAATGACGGCGTACTCTTTACGCTTCTGGAGTTTGTCGGCAACCCCATCACCGCCATGTTTATCGCCGTCTTCGTGGCCTATTATCTGCTGGGCCTGCGTCGCCAAATCGGCATGGCCGCGCTGCTAAAACACACTGAAAACGGCTTTGGTTCTATCGCCAACATCCTGCTGATTATCGGGGCGGGCGGCGCGTTCAACGCCATCCTTAAGACCAGCGGACTGGCCGATACCCTTGCCCTTCTCCTTTCTCATATGCACATGCACCCGATTTTGCTGGCCTGGCTGGTCGCGCTCATCCTGCATGCGGCGGTAGGCTCTGCCACGGTGGCGATGATGGGGGCCACGGCGATTGTGTCACCGATGCTGCCGCTTTATCCCGACGTCAGCCCGGAGATTATCGCCATCGCCATCGGTTCCGGAGCCATTGGCTGCACCATAGTGACGGACTCCCTCTTTTGGCTGGTGAAGCAGTACTGCGGCGCGACCCTGAATGAGACCTTCAAATACTATACGACGGCGACGTTTATCGCCTCAGTGCTGGCCCTGGGCTGCACGTTCCTGCTTTCTTTCATTATCTGAGCGTAAAGAGACGAATGATGACAAACGAAAAAATCACCGCATTAACGGCGAAGTATCCTCTGGTTACAGACCTGATGGCTTTAAAAGAAACCACCTGGCTCAATCCGCGTACCACTTCGCTGGCCGAAGGACTGCCGTATGTCGGGCTGACGCAGGCTGACGTCGATGACGCACACGCCCGCCTGGGCCGCTTTGCGCCGTATCTGGCACGGGCTTTCCCGGAAACGGCCGAAAATAAAGGCATTATTGAGTCCGAGGTCGTGGACATTCCCGCCATGCAGAAACGGCTGGAGACAGCGTTTGGTACAACTGTTCGGGGCAGCCTGCTGCTGAAAAAAGACAGCCACCTGCCGATTTCCGGATCCATCAAGGCGCGCGGCGGTATCTATGAGGTGCTTACCCACGCCGAAAAGCTGGCGATAAACGCCGGCCTGCTGTCACACACTGACAATTACAGCGTATTGCTCGAACCCCGCTTTCGGGATTTTTTCAGCCAGTACAGCATTGCCGTCGGGTCGACCGGCAATCTGGGGATGTCCATCGGGATAATGAGCGCCCGCGTAGGCTTCAAGGTGACGGTGCATATGTCCGCTGACGCCCGGGAATGGAAAAAGGCCAAGCTGCGCAGCCACGGTGTGAAAGTCATTCAGTATGAGCAGGATTATGGCGTGGCGGTGGAGCAGGGTCGCAAGGCGGCGGAAAGCGATCCCAACTGCTTCTTTATCGATGATGAGAATTCCCGGACGTTGTTTTTAGGCTATGCGGTCGCGGGTGAACGCCTTAAGGCTCAGTTTGCTGAACAAGGTCGCGTGGTCGATGAACAACATCCGCTGTTTGTGTACTTGCCCTGCGGCGTTGGCGGAGGGCCTGGCGGCGTAGCGTTCGGGCTGAAGCTGGCGTTTGGGGATAACGTCCACTGCTTTTTCGCCGAACCCACGCATTCCCCCTGTATGCTGCTGGGGGTTTACACCGGGCTGCACGACAGTATCGCGGTGCAGGACCTGGGCATTGATAACCTGACGGCGGCGGATGGTCTGGCAGTTGGCCGTGCGTCCGGCTTCGTTGGTCGGGCAATGGAACGTCTGCTCGACGGATTTTACACGTTAAGTGACCAGAGCATGTACAACCTGCTCGGCTGGCTGGCAGAGGAGGAAGGGATACGTCTGGAACCTTCCGCCCTGGCGGGCATGGCGGGGCCGGTGCGTATACCTGCCCCGGCGCTAACCCCAACGCATCTGGTGTGGGCCACGGGCGGCGGCATGGTGCCCCCTGATGAGATGGAAAAATACCTGGCAAAGGGGGAGTAATTTCTGCGATGTAGCCTCGTTTTAGCGGGCTGTCATAGGCGCTGAGGTGCCTGAAATGAGTGTTATGAAGCGCCAATGGCCCGAATTTCGATACAGGCTCAATCCTCTGCCGTCGTCGCATTTAATGAGCCTCCGGTTATTTACGCTGGAGGCTTTTTTATCATGGTGAGCGGGTTGTTGCGTTGATTAGTGGCTAACAAAGCGGTGCTTTATTGTGCCCATCCTGGCTGATGACAGGAGAGTTCTGAGCAAAGGCATTCCACCCGAAGCCGCTACAAGAAAAAACGCAATGGCCCGGGCGTTATGCAGGCTGAAGGTTCTATTTACGGTTTCCGACTTCATTAAATACAGTATGTGCCGTTTCTAACGCGACCGTCACCCGGGGAAAACCGACATAGGGTAGGCAATGGACGCAAACGTCCAAAATTTGCTCTTCGGTCAGTCCAGCATTGATGCCGCCCAGGATATGCATTTTTAACTCATTCTGCACACACCCCTGAGTCACCGGCGAGGAGATGGTCACCAGCTGCTTTTGCTGTAGAGAGAGGCTTTCCCTGCTGTAGATATCGCCGTAGGCAAAATCACAAATATATTGCTCAAAGTGATGCGCGAGTTTGGCTTTTTTGGTCAGCCCTGCCGTGCCGGTCTCGCCATACAACTTGCTGATGTTATCCAGCCCTTTCTGATGTCTTGACTGCGTCTTGCCTGCACCTCACGTAGTTGAATTTTCGCTTTAATAAGGGTTAAAACCCTGCGGTCATAATGCTTTATACCACGTTAAAGGTAAATTACGCCTCCGTGCCCTCATCCGGGGGCGGGGCGCTGCAGGCGGCCTTTTTTCGCTTCGCCGGGCTGCCCTTTAACCTGAACGCCTCGCCGTTTGGCCGGCTTAGCCCCATGCGCGCCTGCGTCGCCTTTGCCGCCCGGGCGATGACCGCAAAATCCAGCCGCTCGGGCGGCACCACCGGAGCCACCCTGGACAGACAGTACGGCCGGCGCTGGCATATCCAGATGCGCTGCCCGTCGGTCAGCGACCAGGCGCACATGACGCTGAGCCAGCGCGCCGCCACAGGCCCGCGGCCTCCAGCTTGTGCGCCGTCGCATCGTCTACCCACCCCGCCACCCGCTCAGGTTTCGTCACCGCTATCCTCCTTGTCTTCATTGATAGTTTCTCCGTGCTGCCCGCCCGCGGGCATTCCCATGCGGTGCAGGCAGGCGTTCGCCGCCTGGTTCACCTCCCGGTAGCTCAGTGCGTCCCGCGCCGTTTTCCGTGCCTGAACCTGCCGCAGGCAGGCGTTTCTGCGCTGCCGCAGCCAGTCGCGCTCCGCGTCCGCCGTCCGCAGGTCGAACACTTCCAGCCACCGCCGCGCCGCCCGCCGGTACAGCCCGCGCCGCTGCTCGTCCGCGCTCACCCCCTCGGCGACCATCGCCAGGCCCAGCCGCCGGGCCAGGCCGATAATGGCGTCCAGCACCGGCGTCCGGCGACGACAGGTCGTCGATAAAGCGCTTGTCGATTTTTATGCCGTCGACCGGCAGCGTCTGCAGGTAGGACAGGGCGCTATAGCCGGTGCCGAAGTCGTCGAGCATCACCACCGCGCCCGCCGCCCGAAGCCGCGTCAGCACCGCCGCCGCCCGCCGGGTTTCCGCCACCAGGCTGCGCTCCGTGATTTCTATGACCCCTGTTATCCCCCGGGCCTTCAACCCGGCCATCAGCGCGTCCGCGTCGGTTAAAAAATCCGGGTGCAGCAGGTGGCTGCCGGCGATGTTAACGGCCAGCCTGAACCCCGCCGGCACCGCCCAGGCGGCGGTATCCTTTTCGATAAGGGTGAACAGGTGCCGGGTCAGCGGGATAATGACCCCTTCCCTCTCCGCCGCGGCGATAAACACCTCCGGCGACACGGCCCTGCCGTCGGCCGTCGTCCAGCGCATCAGCACCTCCGCACCGCCGCAGCGGCCGCTGTCCGTTTCACACACCGGCTGGTAGTGGGCGCTGAACTCCCCCCGGCGTATCCCCGCCAGCAGCGCCTCCTTCAGCGGCGGTGGCCCGGCCTTTCGCCGCCCCATCAGGGCCACCGCGAGAACGGCCAGCGGCGCGGTGGCCGGCAGGTTCTGCGCCGCCCGCCACAGCACCGCGGACAGCGGTGCGCTGACGCTCAGCATCGCCTGCCCCCGCTGCACTCTCAGGGAAAAGCCCGGCAGCGCGCGGCCTGCGGGGCCGCTGCTCATTGTGGTTTTGTTTTATACCGGTCGTATCCAAGCTCACCCGGCTGCTCTCCCGGTCTTTGGATAAAACCTGAAAATCCAGCCATCCCATTGGCTTAAGGGGTTCGAGAAAGTAGGTAAAATAGAAAAGTACGCTCTGGGTAGCGAGTTCGCCACGCTGTGAGCGGTAGAGACAGTCTATTTTGTTCAGAAGGCTGGCAGAGAAGCCAGATTTTTGCCTTGAGCCAACAACCAGACAATATCTTGGGCGACGGTTTGGGCAGCAGGCGCCGCTTCTGTGCGGTCGCCAGCCATTGCATGTGCGTCGGGGACTGCGCTTTACCTTCCTGCTGCGCGAGGTGGACAGCGACAAGCGCACGCCAGGCTCAGTGGGACAGCTCGGATGTGGGGCGGATTTCTTAAGCGGCGCTCACTAGGCAATCTCGTAGTCAGATCTGGCGAGGCGGAATAGCTCAGCCTATGAGTGCGGGAATAAAATTAAAGAGAGGCCGGGTAAGTCCCAACCTCAGAGAGTATTAGTGGCGGATTTGCTCGAGTTCAGTTTCGGTCAGACCGGTCATTTGCATGACCATTGCGCGATCCAGACCGCTGGCCAACATCGTTCGGGCAATTTTCAAAGCAGCTTCGCGTTCGCCTTCTTCACGCCCTTTTTGCTCACCTAATTGCAGACCTTCAAGACGACCTTTCTCACGGCCTTCTTCTCTCAGTTTTTCTGCAATGGTCATAAGAGTCTCCTCATGTTGTGGAACACGTGATGCCAACGTATTAATCAGGGCTGCCGGGTCACGGGACTCACCGGCCTGGAGCATATAGTTTATCACAGATATTAACTGTTCCGGCGTGGTGTTGCCACCGAGCAGCAAGGTGGTCAGCTGGTCCAACAGTTCTGTCAGGTCGCGCTGCCGAATATGTTTTTGAAGCAGCTCCAGAATGGCCATCCGGCGATGCTGCATGATTTCATCATCCGGGATGATCGTGATATCCACCAGTGGAAAATTTTCACCATACAGGGATCGTGCATATTCAGGCGTTTCAAACTCGTCCATCCAGCGCATCGAATACGGATAAGGGCTGATCTTGCCCTGGTAAAAGAGAACGGGGATCACCAAAGGTAACGTTTTATGGCCCGCATCGAGATGACGTTGCATTGCGGCAATGGCGTATCTCATAAGGCGGAACGCCATGTGTTTATCTGGTGTGCTTTGATGTTCGATGAGGCAATACACATAGCCGTCACCCTTTCCCGCTTTCAGGGAGTACAGCACATCGGAATAATACGGACGCAGATCATCTTCGATGAAAGATCCAGAAGCCAGCTGCAGCGTATTGAGATCACACAGTTTACGCAACGCCGGTGGCAGATGGATATCCAGGAAGTCGCGGGCAGTTTCAGGATGGGTCAAAAACTGTTTGAACACCGCGTCATGTAATGTGGGGGTCGTATTCTTCTTCATGGCCACTCCAGCCGACAATTTCCTTTGGAGAGCTTACCATATGCATCCTATTGGCAATATTCATCCTTGCCAGACAGCCGTGAATTCGCCCTAAAAATGCTTTTGAAACAGCCCACACGACTATCAAAGTGGATTATTTTAGTACTAATTAAACATCATTTTAATATTAAAGTGATTGTATTTTACACATCTAAAACATATAGCGGTTACTTTCATAATGAAGGCGGTCACTTTCATAACATCTGGTAAAAGGGATGCTGCTTTCATAACACACCATTTAGATTTGTACACTATTCGTACATAAACGGTGAGGAACGAAGAAAATTCTACTGTTATTTATGAAAGTGACCGCTTAGCTCAAGGTTTTTATGAAAGCAGCCGCCTTTCCTGCAAATATTTATGAAAGTGACCGCTTTTAAGAAGTCGCTAATCCAAGCTTTGGTGAACGGGTATGGATTATAAACATAATCTCCCTGCCCTTTTTCGTCTCTGTATAGTCGATATAGCCGATTTTCTTCAAATCAGTCATAGCCCTGCGGATCGTCGCGTTCTGGTCTTTTACCTGCGATTCCATAGCCAGACGCTCCCGGAGACGTTTCATAGAAACAAACAGCGTAGATGGGGGCATACTCTCAAAATACACATACAGGGACTGAGCAGCTTCTTTACGGGATAACTCAGAGAGGGCTTTTAGACCAAGCAATACCTTGTGATCATACCTGTAGAGTTCCCAAAGACTTGGATCCCCGACAATTTCAACCAGATCAGCATCCATATCTAATACCGCACGTTGAACCAGATGGGTCACCAGGGAGCGTTTGCCGTCTTTACTGCGGAATGCCAGTGTCACGCTTGATAAGTTGAACAGAGAGTCGCTGAGGCGAGTTCTGGCACGCCCGTTGATATCTGTAGGCTTCAAACCACACATACGTGCAAACTCAGAGAACGGTAAGGTTATCTTTTCACTGGAATAACCGTATTTTGAAAAGGCAGAGATTATGCCTATCCACGTTTTGAAATCAGTGGACATACCGAGTTTTGCGCCCTGAATCTTGATATTGGTATACCCTTCCTGTCTGGCGACCTCTAAGCTGGAAAGTTCCTCTGACGCATCAATCAGAAATTCCCGCTTCCCCTTTTCCTTTGGTGAAACAGGGGTAAACACGCTTAATCTGAGCAGAGCAACTGGCTGGACTGTTTTACTGCTGTTCGGGATCAGTTCATAAGCTGTGCCTGAATCTTTCTTGATTATCGCGAATGGACTTTCTGGTGGGTTGATATCATTAGAGTTTTCCATTTATCCACACCATATTTGAAATTTGAGAACTATTTATGAAAGTAACCGCCTAAGGGTTATGAAAATAACCGCCTTTATTATGAAAGTAAACGCTAAATTTATGAAAGCAACCGCTTTTTTTATGAAAGTGACCGCTCGAAGTGTCGATTTAACTAATTTTTTCAAGAGAATACGAGACGGGTGATCTGTTTTTCTTTAATATGATCTAATTATGATCTTAAGAATTGTAATATCAGGGGTATATGTGGATAACTTATTGATACTGAAGACCCTGACAAGATCCAGTCTTCATGGCTGATTGCGTTATTGGGGTCTTCTTACATTGAATCACCATCTTTCGTTGCTCTAACGCCCAAAATTTTCAATGTTGGCATAACAGAAACCGTCGATATCAGGAAACAGAGTTAACTGGCGTACATCAAAGCTATCTTCGAGGATCCTTAAACAAACGCTTTTCATTTCAGGAGTAAGGCCAATCGCCAGGAATGCATTTTTTCTTTTTGAAACGCCAAACTAATTACAGGATAATCACAAACTCTGCTATACAAAAATTCTGCACTTTGAGCAGCAATTCTTTTTGTCACTACGAGGGGGTGCCAGACAACAGGGTGTGAACCGGTATCAAGACCCTTACTATCCCCTGCCCCAAAAATTTCGTTATACCCCCTTTCTTCAGGACGGCCTTCAAAACCCATAATGTTACTGATATGCCATCCCAGGAGAATGCCCGTTTTGTCAGGTTGCGATCAGCAAGCGAACCATAAAGCTACTAACATATTTCTAGATACATCGATCAATCTTGTAGCAGCACCATGGTGTTGAAGCTTTGCCAGTAACTCGAAATCAGTCAACTTCCTGCCGTTCTCATAGCCATAACCCTGATGCCAGGCGTTAAGCAACAGATCTCTTTCATAGTCACGCATTGTTTCCTCAGAAGGCGTATTTTCCCAGCGTCTTTCTTTCAGGAGACGGCGATATGTTGAGCTGTGTATTGGCCACCTCACATCACCCTGCCCTCTCCACATGTACACACTTCGTCTGTCACCCGAATGGTCTTCAATGATTTCTAAGATTTGGTTAAATCTATCGGGTATGTGTATATCAGCAAACAACACGGTCTGAGTTTTGTTCACTTGATTAACCATTATTACAATTCTAAAAAACACTCATTTTAATAGTATAATGATATTGTCTTAGATTTTAAAAAGATGAAGTTGAATCAGGCTCTAATCCTTCTTCCCACCTATCATTGCGCCTTCATTTAGTACGTGTCTGATACCGATGTTGATCAGCGCCGCGCGAGAAAGGCCCAGGTCTTCTGCTTTTTGGTCTAACTGGTCAAGGATGTCTGGGGTAATAGTTAACGTGATTTGTTGTTTTTTTCCTTTTATGACCCCTTTCTTTTTAGCTGACTGGCCATCTGGTGCACCTTCGATGAAAGCATCCAGTTTTGCATTAGCTTCATCTGTTTTTCTTGGTGGTTTGGTAATTGCCATTTTCATATCACCTTAATATTAATATGATTTTTTATTGATTGTTAAATAGTATGTTTATGAGAGTGGTTAGTTCCAGATTGGCTTTAGCATCTTGAGGCTTATATTCAAAGACGCACTGGCCAGAACCCGCAGCATTGGAGAATGCTTTACGGCCAACAATGTGGTCGGGGATAAACTCAAGCTCCGGGTAATCAGTAAAGATGGCCGCAGCTTCTCTGTTATCTATTGAGTTACGATTTGCATCGGCAACGTTTATGACTGAGTAAGCTTTTAATCCGTCGCGCACACTACGTGCTTCTGTTATGAGGTCTGAGATGTCCTGCAAAGCCCATACATCAAAACTACCCGGGCGATAAGGGACTAACAGGACGTCCGTTAAAACGAGTGCTGCACGCAATGCGGTTGAGTCCCTGCCGCCGGCATCAATGATGACATCGTCATATTTTGCTTTTTGCTGCATCAGTTGTGAGCGCAAAATTGGACCATCTGCATAAGCTGAGCATGCAATACCCGGCTCGATTTCATTTTGTGCTCTTATGCTGATTGCCGTCTGTGCGGTCTCCTGACGGTCAGCGTCGATAAGCAAAACATCCCGGCCTTGCATGGCCCTGGCGGCTGCAATATTTACAGCAAGTGTTGTTTTACCCACTCCGCCTTTAGTATTCCCTACTGTTAGAATCATGTTTTATACCCTCATTTTAATATTAAAATGCTGTGCTTGTGATGTGCACATAGTAGCAAGAAACCTTTACTGTTAACCAGCATTTTTGCCATGCATTTCATACAAAATTGTACTTTTTTAATATTAAATTGATAGCTATACGATTGGGTATTGATTGTGTTGTGATAGGAGTTTAAGTGTGTTGGAAACTTATTAGTTTGAAGCCTCGTAAGGGCTAAGCGCTTAGGTGTGAGACGCTGCGCGTGCATTAGCTTTATGCTGTGCTGCGGGGGAGTCTCATTCCTCCGTAAGCTGCTATTGCGTCGTCGGGTAATGTGTCAATGAGAGTTCTTCTTCGTCTCCTGCAAATGTGTCTGGTCGGTGTTTTGCTGTATGTGGGTATCGCAGCTAACAGGTCAGGGAGAACCCATCCTCAAAAGTAATTAGGAAGGATCAGATATAAACATTGAACCATCTGATCTGGTGAAGTGAAAAAGGCAGTATGCTGAGGAATATGATAAAATTGATGTTAAGATTCATAGTATCATAATGATTGTTTTTTAATATCAAAATGATTTATTATTAATTGTTTTTTGAGTTATTTGGCGTAGCCATACTATGAATATTTCCGACTATCGGGTCGTATAGACAGGGGAGAGTATTTCCCGTTTCATCTTCTAACCATCATCTATTAAATCACACCTTCCCCATGCCTATTGTGTTGATGCATATTAGCGCCTCGCTGCTAGGGCGGGCGGCGATTCTTCAAATATGTCTATCTGTCCGGGCTTATCACCGATGCCGTTCAGCACGCTCCCCGCCTTCTGAAAACGGAGCCTATCCCGCCAGATGCCATCCAGTGCTCTCAACGACGCCGCGTGTGCCAGTATCAACTTCCGGTTGGCCGGAGGTTAATTAACTTAGGGGCTAGTACCATCTGCTGACGGTCGGCATCGATAAGTAAAACATCCCGGCCTTGCATGGCCCAGGCGGCTGCTATATTCACAGCAAGTGTTATCGTACCAACTCCACCATGAGTACCACCTACTGTTATAATCACGTTTTTCACCATCATTTTGATATTAAAATGCTGTGTTTATAATGTGCATATAGCAGCAAGAAACCTTTACTGTTAACCAGAAATTTTCCATGCGCTTCATGCGAAATGATTTTGTTTTACTATTAAATTGATAGTTATATGATTGTTTATTGATTGTTTTGTAGTGGGATTTTAAGTGTGTTGAAAACCTATTGGTTCGAAGCCTAGCAAGGGCTAAGTGGTTAGGGGACAAGATGCTGCGAGAGCCTTAGCCTTATATTGCTTCGCGGGGGGAAGCTCAGTCCTCCGGAGATTTCTATTGCGTCGTTGTGTAACGAGTCAATGTGAGCTCTTCTTCGTCAGCCCTAAAATGTGCCTGGTCGATGTTTTGCTGTATGTGGTATCGCAGTTAACAGGTCAGGGTGGCTCAAACCCCTCCTCGAAAGTACTTAGGAAGGATCTGATATAAACATTGAATCATTTGAGTTGGAGAAATGAAAAAGTCTATATGCTGGGGAATATGATAAAGTCGATGCTAAGATTCATAGAATCATAATGATTGTTTTTTAATATTAAAATGATTTGTTTTTAATTGTTTTTTTAGTTTTTTAGCGTATCAATGCTAAGGGTAAGTCCGACCATCGGGTCGTATAGGCAGGGGAGAGCATTTCCCGTTTCATTTTCCAGCCCTTGTCTATACCCTGTCCCGCAAACCACACTTTCCCCATGCCTGTTGTGTTGATGTGATCGAGTATGCCCATCAGCGCCTCGCTGTTGGGGCGCGGCGGCGATTCGTCAAACATGTCTATTTGTCCGGGCTTGTCACAGAAGTCGTTCAGCACAATCCCCGTCTTCTGAAAACGGTAGCCCTCCCGCCAGATGCTATCTAATGCTCTCATCGCTGCACCGACAATATCGCGGGTATCCTGCGTGGCCAGCATCAGCGTTTGGTTGGCGTTGTTCCCGTACTGCGGCTCGTTAACGTAGGGGCTGGTTCGCAAAAAAACGCTGACGTGTTTGCAGTACTGTCGTTCCTGGCGAAGCTTCTCGGCGGCGCGCCCGGCGTACTGGCAAACGGCCTGTCGCATGTCCTGCAGCTGCGTGATGCGTTCTCCGAAGCTGCGGCTGCAGATGATTTGTTGTTTGGCGGGCAGGGCATCGATCGAAATACACGATGTGCCGTTAAGTTCCCGAACAGTGCGCTCCACCACCACCCCGAACGTCTTCTTCATCAAATTCATGTTGGCGTCCGCCAGCTGCAGCACCGTCTTAATGCCCATCGCCGTTAGCTTCTCAGATAATTTTCGCCCAATGCCCCACGTCTCATTCACCGGCAGCAGTGCCATCAGCTTACGCTGGCGGTCGCGGTTGCTCAGGTCAACGACGCCGCCGGTGGCCGGCCAGGTTTTTGCCGCGTGGTTGGCCAGCTTTGCCAGCGTAAGCGTCTGCGCAATGCCGATACCGCAGGTCAGTCCCGTGCGCTGCCGGACCGTTGCCCGGACGCGCTGGCCAAAGGCCTGGAAAGACTCGCACGCATCGATGCCGGTGACCTTCAGAAATGCCTCGTCGATTGAGTAAATCGTCAGCTCAGGGGCCATTTCTTCCAGCGTGGACATGATGCGTGCGCTCATGTCGCCGTACAGCGCGTAATTGCTGCTAAAGCAGGTCACCTGATGCAGGCGGATGATGTCCTTCGCCTGAAAGTAGGGGGCAAAGCGTTTAATGCCGAGCTTTTTGGCTTCTTTGTTGAGGGCCACAATCGCGCCGTCGTTGTTGCTTAAAACGATCACCGGTTTACCCTTCAGGTCTAGCCTGAACAGCTGTTCAACGCTGGCGTACATAGAGTTGAAGTCACAGAGCAGGTACATAGCGTGTTACCTGAAGGTGTGTATGGCGTGGATGACGACGCCGAAGATGTCCAGGTCGTCCGGATTAACAAATATAGGCGAGTAGGCCGGGTTCATGGGTTGCAGGCACAGCACCGGATGCGTGCAGAGCCGTTTCACGGTGAACTCACCGTCGATGGCGGCAATGACGATGTCGCCGTGGGAGGCCTTTTCTGCTTTATCCACGATCAGCAGGTCGCCCGACAATATCCCGGACTCGATCATCGAATCACCCTCGGCTTTTACGAAGAAGGTGGCGGAGGGATGGCTGATGCAGAACTCGTTTAAATCCAGCGTCTTTTCAACGTAGTCCGTGGCAGGGCTGGGGAAACCCGCCTGGCAGGTGTCGGCAAACAGCGGGAGCTGCAGTCGTGAGCTGGTCAGTGGGGAAATGATTTCTGCTTTCATAGTGGCCTTGATTGTACTGTATGGGTATACAGTATTATGGTGGGTGTTTTTGGTCGCTGGCAAGAAAACTCTTAGAGGTTTGGGTCAGATGCCTGTTTTGTCGGCGGAAATACTTTGACTGAAAGTTGTCCACAGAAACGGTGGACAAGTCTGTGGGTAGAGAGGATAGGGGGCCGGGCGTCCCCTGACGGGCGGGCTGTCGTAAATAGAGCCAGCGCGCTGTCTCTCCCCTGCGGGCTATGCCCGCGGGCTTCCATCCCTGACGCAAAATCCACACCACGCTTGCAGCGGCCACCGGCCGCGCCGCTTCACTGGCCTGCGGTAAAGCAGCAGGCCGCTGTCGGGCAACGGCGATTCGCTGCCGCTCGTCGTCGTTGCGGTGGTATCCGCTACGTCCATCTTGGGTGCCGTCTCTCCAGTTAAGCCCCTCTCGCCGGGGCTGACCAAAACACAGCCGCTGTCGCCCGTCCAGGGTAAATAAACGCCCCCAAAACTTTTCCTCGTACCTCTGAAAACTTTCGTGTTCGCCCCGGACGTTCGCCCTCGTCGGTGTTTTTTACGCACTCGCGGCGAAGGAACTCAACTGGAGATGTGGTAACACCCAGCCAGAAATACAGCCGGATACCACAAAACGTCAAGGTCGCGACAAAGCGAATCTAACCGAAGATATGGGCTAAAAGCCCTGAAAGATAAGGAGAGTCATCATGGCAGAACGTGGAATTAACAAAGTCATCATCGTGGGTAATTTAGGGCAGGCACCGGAAATCCGCTACATGCCGAACGGCGGCGCGGTCGCCAACCTGACGCTGGCCACCTCGGAACACTGGCGTGACAAAGTCACCGGCGAGCAGCGTGAAAAAACCGAGTGTCACCGCGTAGTCGTGTTCGGAAAGCTCGCTGAGATTGCCGGTGAGTACCTGACCAAAGGCGCAAAAGTCTACATCGAAGGCCAGCTGCAAACCCGCAAATGGCAGGACGCGCAGGGCGTCGACCGTTACCACCACCGAAATCGTTGTGAAGGCCAACGGCACCATGCAGATGCTGGGCAGCGCACAGGGCAACCGTCAGTCTGAGGGCGGGGCACCGGCATCACAGCAACAGCAGGCAGCTACGCCGACACATTCAGGCACACCGGCTCCGGCAAAAACCAAACGCGCATCCGGCGGTAAGAAAGCTGAAAAAACAGCAGCGGAACCGGCACAGTCGCCAGAAAGCGGAGAGTTTCCGCCGATGGACTTTGATGACGATATCCCGTTCTAGCGCATACCTTAGACTTTTTTGCCCTGCGGCAGCGGGGCATAACACACGGAGTTGTGCGCCATGAAAACAGAAAACCACGTTTTACTCCCCGACGACACGTTCACCCGTGAGCAGGCCGAGGCGGTTGCCGCCGCTTACGACAATGTTGCTATCGAAGACGATCAGAGGGCGCATTTCCGTCTGGTTGTGCGTCACCGCATCGATGGGCAAATGGTCTGGCGGGCGTGGAGTTTTGAGCCGCAAGCCGGAGCGGGGCTTAACAAATACATCGTCAGTCACGGTGTGAAAAAGCCGTAAGGCAGCAAGGTAGTAAAGGTGCCGGACGTACAGGCGTCCGGCAGACATTAATCGAAGCGAATAAGGAATCAATCATGTCAGTAACGAATGTTAAAGCAGCATCCAAAACAAGTAAAGCAGCGAAAACTGCAAAAAAATCAGCGCAAAACGCTGCGGTCGAACAGGCGCTGGCGAATACGCCGGTGGACATGGTGCCGTTCAGCCAGCTGGCTCTTTCTCCGCTGAATGTACGCAAAGCAGAACCGGATCCGGCAAAATTGCAGGAGCTGGCCGGCAGCATCAGAGCCGTGGGCGTGTTGCATAACCTTCTCGTTCACCGTCTGCCTGATGGTCAGCTGGGTGCCGCCGCCGGTGGCCGACGTTTCCGTGCGCTGAGTATCCTGCTGAACGAGGGGGCGATCGCACCGGATTACGCCGTGCCGGTGAAAACCGTCAGCGATGACGTGGCTGAGGTGGTTTCTGCCATCGAGAACTTCCAGCACGAAAGCATGCATCCGGCTGACCAGATTATGGCGTTCGCCCGCATCAGTGCCAGTGGCAAAACGGCGGCAGAAATCGGTGGCCTGATGGGGTACAGCACCAAATACGTCCAGAAATTCCTGCGCCTTGCGGGGATGGCTCCGGCACTGCTTGCTGAACTGGCTGAAGACAAGATTAACGTTGACCAGCTTCAGGCACTGTCTGCCTCTGATGACCACGAACGCCAGCTGGA
>Ga0308159_1001744_pt1 | contig 28847 bp, 23 predicted proteins | sample PhyCR1_FD_201040 | JGI IMG/M metagenome (GOLD analysis project Ga0308159, IMG submission 201040) | Phyllosphere microbial communities from UC Gill Tract Community Farm, Albany, California, United States - DLSLC.R1 | ecosystem: Host-associated > Plants > Phyllosphere > Unclassified | place: USA...
TGCCAGGCCCAGTCGTACTTGAAGGGCACGAGTTGGTTGAGGTCGGCGCGGCAGTTGATCATGCGCTTTTCGTCAACGGCGACGCGGGCGGAGGCGCCTTCGAGTTCGGCAAGGCCTTCGGCGACGTCGAGTTTGTCCAGGGCAGCCTTGGCGCGCACGATGGCGGCGGAGTCACTGGCGGTGACGGCGCGGGCTTCGATGGCGGCAGCGGCGCCGGCACCGTCGAGGCGGTCCATGTTGGCTTCGCTGGCATGGCCGGCGTTGGCGCCCTTGATCACGGCTGCACCGGTGTCCTCGTTGTCGACTTCATCCCAACTCAGCATTGAAATACTCCCTTCTGTTCTGGTTTGACGGCATGTGAACCCGTCCAAAAAAATCTGATTTGCAGGCTGTCAGGCATTGAAATACTGCGCAGAGTGTGGTCGGTGATTACCGATACTGCACACTATGTAGTGGTCTGTTCTGTTTGTGGGCACACTATATGGTGTGTGGGGGGCATGGTCAACGCACAAGATGTGCGGTCCTGGGTCGCTCCCCGGCGCTCATTCGGCTATAAAGCGTGGGTTCATTGGCCTCGCTCGGAATCTCAAGGGAATGAAAAAACTGCTGATCCGCCCAGCCATCCAGGACGACGCTGAAAGCCTCTTCCTGGTGCATAGACACTCTGTCGAACACCTGTGCAAGGCCGACTATGGCACCGAACAGATTGCCATGTGGCTGGACGGACGCTCGCCCGACACGTACCGCGAAGCCATCGCTGCCGGCAACCTTTGGCTGGCGTACACCGACACTGTGCAAGGTTTCGTCGAGGTGGACGGGCATGAGGTCAGCAAGCTGTTCATTCGTGGGGATGCGGCCGGGCAGGGCGTCGGCGCCCGTCTGCTGACCAAAGCGCTGCTGCTTATCGAGGCTGCCGGCCATAGGTGCGCCTACCTCGAAGCCACCCTTACCGCCGAAAAATTCTATGCCGCGTTCGGTTTTCGCAAGATTGGCGAAGGCACCTTCAGCCGTGGCAACAGTGCGATTTCAATCGAGATCATCAAGATGGAACGCGCCTTCCAGTAGTGGCCGGCGTGGGCTGTGGGGCCGACCCCGACGGCTCGGTAACACAGAAGCTCACCGGCGCACGGCCGTCGGGAGTAAACCCGTCTCATGTTAGGGGGGCGGGGGAGCCCCATCGGATGCAGCCTGCAACAGCGCCGCAAACACCTGCTGCACCCGTGGCTCATCACTGTGGGCCACATTGAAGCGCATCGAGTCGCGGTGCGCCGGGTCATTACCGAACAACGCACCCGGCGCCAGCACCATGCCTTGTTTCAACGCATCCTGGGCCAGTTGCTCGCCGCTTACCCCAGGTGGCAGACGCGCCCAGATAAACATCCCGCCCTCATAGGGCATCGGCAGTTCGCAGCCGCAACGCCGCAGCCACTGTTCGACACGTCCGCCGGCCTCCATCAGGCGCTGGACCATGCGCTTGCGATGCTTGGTGTAGCTGCCTTCGCTGAGCGTGCGGTAGACGATCTGTTCAAGCAGCTCCGAGGTCACGCCGCCACTCATCAGCTTCATATGGGTAAGGTTGGCCGCCAGTTGCGGTGCGGCCACCACATAGCTGACACGGGCGTTGGCGCTGAGGACTTTGGAGAAGCCCGAAAGGTAGGTGACCTGGTCGAGGCCGGCGACAGTGGCCAGGCGCGGCGGCGGGTTGGGGTGCAGGTCGGCGTAGAGGTCATCTTCGATGATATGGCAGTGATACTGCTGGGTCAGTTGCAACAGGCGAAACGCCTGGCTGGGGCTGAAGGAGTGGCCGGTGGGGTTATGCAGCACGCTGGTGGTCAGGTACAGGCTGGGACGATGTTCGGCCAGCAACTGCTCGAGAACGCTGAAGTCGAAGCCGTCGGGGCGCCGCTCGATGGTCACGATCTTGACCCCGTGCAAGGCCAGGTTGGCGTGAAAGTTGAAATAGCACGGTGCGTCCAGCAGCACCGTGTCGCCGGGCCTGGCGAGCAGGCGCATGAGCATGTCCAGGCCCTGCACGGTGTTGGGGGTGGTGATGATTTGTTCCACCGGCACCGACAAACCGTCGGCATGCAGCTTCTGTTGCAGGGCCTGGCGCAAGGGCAGCAGCCCGGCGGATGTGCCCAGTGCGGCGATGCGCAGCGACGGCGCACGCACGGTGCTGCGCATGGCCTGGCGGAAGGCTTCGTTATCCAGCCACGCTTCTGGCAAGTGGCCGCCGCCGGGGCGCAGGTCGCCGTAGACTGAGGCGAGGGGGCGGCGCAATACGCTGAGCAGGTCCTGGGGCAGCAGGTCGACCCAGCTCGCCGAGGCCGGGCGCACCCTGTCAACGGCCACGAAGTAGCCACGGCCCTGGCTGGAGGTGAGCAGGTTGCGCCCGCGCAGGCGGTCCAGGGCTTCGTTGAGGGTGAACTTGCTGACACCCAGGGCCTGGGTCAACTCACGCACCGACGGCAACTTGCTGCCGGGTGCCCATTCGCCGGTCTCGATGAGCTGGCTGAACGCCTCGACGATCTGCTGCACCTTGGGTGTGCCGTTCACAAACGCGATGGCGGGTATAAACATAAACCTTCCTTGTGTTTACCGGTGATTTTACCGGTGAAGTTCGGCCGGATTAGGCCTGACTTTACCTGCCTTATGCAACGCCGCTTGCCTAAACTGCACGCCTTCTCGTCTCAGGTCCAAGGCCATGACCAGCGCATTGACGCTCTCTTCGTTTCTCTACTTCCTGCTGTTTTGCGCCACCATGACCTTCAGCCCCGGCCCCATGACCCTGCTGCTGTTGAGCCTGGGCTTGAAGAGCGGTTTGCGCAGTTCGATCCCGGCGCAACTCGGTGCCAGTGTGTCGTACCTGATTTCCATCCTGATCTTTGCCGTGGGCTTTTCGGCACTGATCAAGGGCAATCTCGCCATCACCCTGACCATTCAGTTGGTCGGAGTGGCCTACATTCTCTATCTGGCCTACAAGCAGTGGACCGGCAGCGGCGTGTCGATCGGCAAGGCGGCTGCCGTGGAGGGCTCGCGCAGCCTGTTCGGCAAAGGACTGCTGACCGGCTTTTCCAACCCCAAGACCCTCATCATGTTCAGCGCTGTATTCCCACAGTTCGCCGGGGCAGGGGAGCACCGTGCAGCGGTGGATATCGCCATCCTCGGGGCGACCTTTCTGGTGCTGCAATTTGCCAGCGGTTGCCTGTATTGCTACTTCGGCCAGCGCATCAAGCACGTGCTGGAAAACCCCCAGCGCCGTGTGCTATTGCAGCGGATCACGGCGGTGCTGCTGCTGGGGGTGGCGTTGATGCTGGCCCGCGGTTTTTCCCACTGAATGTTTTGGCGGGGGAGTGAGCAATGGTGGCTAATTGCTGGCGCCCTGATAGACTCCAGGCATTCATCCAGGATTACAGCCCTCCATGCCAGCCGTCGGAGGAAAAGGACTTCCGCTCGCTACCCGTTTGTATAAATCCCGCACCTTGGGGCTGACGCTCGGTTTCGTGTGCGTGGTGTTTGGCATGTACCCGCTGGATCCGGCGCCATGGGTGTGGGCCTGGATGGTGATCAACGCCTTTGTCTGGCCGGTCGTGGCCTTTCAGCGCTCGTTGCGGACTACCCATACGCTGCGCAGTGAGCGCCGCAATTTGCTGTTCGATTCGTTTTGCGGCGGTTTCTGGGTCGCGGCCATGCACTTCAACCCGCTTCCCGGTGTGACGACCCTGTCGATGATGACCATGAACAACGTCGCCATCGGCGGTCCGCGCTTCATGCTGGCGGGCTGGGCGGCGCAGGCGCTGGGCATCGGCACGTCGCTGTTGATATTCACCCCGGCCTTTATCGCCACGACCACCCCGGTCCAGCTCTATGCCTGCCTGCCGATTCTGATGGTGTACCCGCTGGCGCTGGGTTGGATCTGTTACCGCCAGGCGGTGACCCTGGCCCGGCATAAACGCGAACTGCTGGCGCTGAGCCGCACCGACAGCCTGACCGGCCTGCTCAACCATGGCGCGTGGAAAGACCACCTGGAGATCGAGTTCCAACGTTGCTGCCGCGAACAGCAAGGGGCCGCGATTGCGTTGATCGACATCGACCATTTCAAGCTTATCAACGACACCTATGGCCACGTCACCGGCGACATCGTGCTGCGCCAGCTCGGCAAAGTGCTGCGCCAGAACCTGCGCGCCACTGACCTGGCCGGGCGCTATGGCGGCGATGAATTCTGCGTGATCCTGCCGGGCATGCCGCTCAACCGCGCCACCGAAGTGATGGATGCGTTGCGCGATCGCTTCAACGCGTTGGCCTACGCCCAGGACCCGTCATTGCGCGCCAGCTTGAGCATCGGCCTGGCGCCGTATCAACCAGGGCACGCCGACTCGACCCGTTGGCTCAATGAGGCAGACCTGGCGCTGTATGAAGCCAAGAGCAGCGGGCGCAACCGGGTCAGTTCGGTGCAAGGCACTTGGTTGCGGTCGGTCTAGTGGGGTAGGGTGAGGCGGCACCCCAACAAAAAACAAGGATCGGTTCATGCCCTTCACCTTCCCGCGTACTTTCCTGGCCGCCACGTTGGCCTTGTCTTTTGCAGTCCCGGCCTACAGCGCCGAACCCCACAAACAGATCCAGGCCGACGCCGAGCAGTACAAGGCCCCGGCCTTGAAACTGCTGGAGCGCCTGGTGAATATCGATTCGGGCTCCGGCTACGGGCCAGGCTTGACCCAGGTGAGTGACATCGCCGTCGATGAACTCAAACAACTGGGCTTCACCATTGAACGGGTGCCGGATGCCGCCGCCAACAGCAGCCATGTGATCGCCACCCTCAAGGGCGACGGCAAGGCCAAAATCCTGCTGATGGCCCACATGGACACCGTGTTCAAGGAAGGTTCGGCGGCCGAACGGCCGTTTCATATCAAGGATGGCCGCGCCTATGGCCCCGGCGTGATGGATGACAAGGGCGGCATCGTCGCCGGCATCTACGCGCTCAAAGTCCTGAAGAACCAAGGGTTCAAGGACTATGCACAGATTACCTTCCTGCTCGATGCCAGCGAAGAAACCGGTTCCGACATCGCCTCTGAACTGATCCGTAACACCGCCAAGGCCCACGACGTCACGCTGAACCTGGAGCCCGGCCGCCCAGCCGACGGCCTGGTGGTGTGGCGCAAAGGCAGTGCCACCGCCGTGGTCGAAGTCAAAGGCAAAGCCGCCCACGCCGGCGTCGCCCCGGAGCTGGGACGCAACGCCGCCATGGAAGCCGCGCACCAGATTCTGCAACTGGGCAAACTCGGCGATGAAGACAAGAAGACCACCATCAACTTCACCGTGATCAACGCGGGCGACCGCACCAACGTCATCCCCGACCAAGCCACCGCCAAGGCCGATGTGCGTGCGGCATTGCCGGAAGAGTTCGACCGGATCGAGAAGGACTTGGTGCGGGTCTCCGCCAACAAGTTGATCCCGGAAACCGAAGTGACCACCAGCCTCAAACGCGGCCTGCCGCCCATGCCGCAGACACCGGAGTCGGACAAACTGGTGGCGATTGCCCAGGGGATCTATGGGGAGTTGGGTAAAAAGTTGACCATTGAAGGCAGCGGCGGGGCGGCGGATGCCAGTTTGTCCGCCGGGGTGGGCACGCCGACGTTGGATGGGTTTGGGATTGTAGGGGGGAATATTCATACGCCGCAGGAGTATGCGGAGGTGGAGAGCGTGGCACCGCGTATTTACTTGTTGAGTCGGATGATTATGGAACTGAGTAAACGCTGATCAGGCTGGGAGGCTCACCTATTCAATTTGGCTGAGCCTTCATTCCTTGTGGTGAGCAGGCTTGCTCGTCACAGGTGGCAGGTGGTGTCGAGTTCACTTCTGCGATTTATGAGTACCGTTGTATTGTTTCAGGCGGTCCAGCAGCACTCTCATAAATGCTTGCTGATCAGTCACTGGCTCGCTGAAATAAGTTGTCATTGTTTTAAATACTGAATCAAAGTTATCGTTATTAGCAAGGTGGTGCTCTATCGATTCAATAAACCACTCTTGTTCTGGCTTTGTATAAGACAAGAACTCGGGTTGGGTTAATTCATCAAAGAGTTCGATGAGCTCGTTCTCAGTGTTTACGTTTTTCGAGGCTATAAGACGCTCTCGCTCCAGATCATCCGTATTCTCAATGTCGTAAGTGAAGAGTAAACCACGAATTATCGACATGCTCGGCTTTCTTTTCATACTCATCACTCAGTATAAGCGGTTTTAGGTTTTCCGTTTTTGTCCAGTATTACTCGAGCTTTGCTTTGTTGACTATACTGCCTGCTCTCGCTGGAATATCCTTCGCCAATAATTTTTCCCATGTCCATTGGTTTTAGCGATGCTGCGTGGCCGTTTATCCTAAAGATCAGCTGTGCTCGATATATCGAATTCAATTGATCCCTGTGAGTCAGATAGTGTGTTGCAGCAGGTGGGTATTTTGGTTCTCCGTTATTGGGGCCTGATGTGTAGATTTCAACAATTCCCGTTGTAGGGTTTTTCGCTGTTCTGATTCTTTCAAGCTGAGACTCAAGTGTTGTTTGCGCGCCGTGCTTTTCCAAAAAGTGCGCGCCCGGTGTTGCTTTTTCTAGCTCTTCCAAGCGCCTGTAAGCGTTAGCTTCTGCAAGTTCATCAATTCTTGCCTGTCGTTCCGCACGTCTCAGTTGCGGTAAAGCGGGCTCTCCGTGATTGACACTTGCCGTGGGCGTCGGAACGCTCGTGCTTGGCTTGCATCCATCTCCACCTGGACATGTGCTCAAGCCTAACGGATCTACCCACCCCGTAGGATTGGGCACGTACTGATACGCGTTGATCCCACCCGCCAACTTCACCGGATCAGGCGTCAGGTAACACCCAATATCCGGATTGTAGTAGCGATGACGGTTGTAGTGCAGGCCGCTTTCCTGATCAAAGTACTGCCCCTGGAAACGTAGCGGGTTGTCGATTGTGCCTTTGTCGAGTCGGCTGATCTGGCCGTAGGCGAGGTAGTGGGCGGACCAGACGATTTCGCCTTCTGGGTCTGTCAGTTCCTGTGGCGTGCCGAGGTGGTCGAGTTGGTAGTGGTAGGGCTTGGTATCTTTTGGGCCGAATCCTTCCAGCAGGGCGAGTGGCCTAAAACTATCGGGTTCGTAGAGATAGCTGCGGTGGCGATCCGCATGGTGTTCGGCAATCAGCCTGTCGCCTTGCCAGAAAAACTCCGTGGTTATGCCGTCCACGGTTTTGCTGATGCGCCGCCCAAACGGGTCATAGCGATAGCTGGCGGTTTGGCCGTTGGGTTGGGTGATGCCGATCAGCCGATGCTGGCAGTCGTAGCGGTATTCGGTGACGAGTGCGTGCCCACGGCCACGCCGTTCACGGATCAGGTTCCCGAAGGCGTCATAGTCGTAGTGGCGGTCGCCCTGAATCATCAGGCGGTTGCCGGCAACGATGTCGGGGCCGGGGCGGTCTTGCATGAGCAGGTTGCCGGCGGGGGTGTGGCCGAAGCGTTCCTGCAGGTCTTGGGAGTGGTCGGCGCGGGTGAGGCGGCCTAGCGGGTCGTAGTGGTAGTGGTGTTCGCCTTTGCGGGTGTCGAGCAGGCGGGTGAGGTTGCCGGTTTTGTCGTAGTCGTATTGGCGTTGGTAGAGGTGGTCTTGTTGCTGGGTGATTGCGTGGGCGTGCAGGCGGTGTTGGTCGTCGTAGTGGTAGTGGCTGAGGAGTTGGCCTTGTTGGCGCTGATGTTCCTGGCCGGCCTTGAATAGGTGAGACGTCAGCAGCGCGCCGTTTAATTCGATGGTGGCGAGGTGGCCGCCTTTGCTGTGGTTGAACACCAGGCGGTTGTTGTCCGGCAGGCGCAGGTGTTGAAGCTGGCCGCAGGCGTCGTAGCCGTAGCGCAAGGTGCCCCAACCTTGGTGTTCGGCGGTGAGGCGGCTTTGTTGGTCGTATTCGTAGGCCAGCGCCCAGTGGCCGTCGTCGACGCTGAGGAGTTTGCCCTGGCGGTCGTAGGTATATTCAACAAGGCTGGCGTCGGGCAGGGTTTTTCTGACGAGGCGTCCGGCGTGGTCTCGCTCGTAACGGGTAACGAGCTGACTGCCATCGTCACCGTATTCGGTCTTTTCCTGCAGGTTGCCGTTGAGGTCGTAGACGTAGGCCGTGCGCTGCCCGTCAAACCCGGTTTCCTGCTGGATCAGGCCGTTGGGGTGATAAGCAAGTCGGTAGGTCTCGCCAACCTCGTTTTCGATCTCGGTCAGCAGTAACCGCGCATTGTCTTAGCGGTACTTGACCTGGCTACCGTCGGCGTTGATACGGCGGCTGATCAGGTGCAACCCGTCGGCGTATTCGTAGCGGATGACGTGGCCCAGTTCGTCGCGTTCGGCGGTGATTTTTCCGTAGGGGTTGTAGCTGTATTCCCGACATGCACCGCCTGGTAATACGACGCGAACCAAGCGACCCACGCTGTCCCACTGATACTGGGTCAGCGCGCCATGCTCATCCTCGCGGGCCACCGGCCGGCCAAGATCGTCATAGCGATAACGCTTGATCCCGCCATTTGGCAGTTGCTCTTCAAGCAACTGTCCGCGCTCATTCCACACCAGCCGTTGGCAACTGTGATCCGGGTACCAAACCCCAACCAGTTGCCCGTATTTGTCGTAGCTGTAGTCGGTGATATTGCCGTCGGGATCGGTCTTGCGGATGACATCGCCCTGGTCGTTACGCTCGTACTTCCAGACCGCCAGACCCCGCCTTACAACCCGTACGAACCCGTTGTCATGCTCGTAGGACGTCGGCTCATCATCCCCGGGAAACAACGCCACCAAGCGTCCGGCGTCGTCGTACTGATACGCCGTCACCGCCCCCAGCGGATCCTGCTCAACCGTCAGCCGGCCTTTGGCATCGTAGGATTTGAAATGCTGTGCACCGTCCGGATCAATCCGCTGCACCAGCCGCGCCCGGTCGTCATGGACATACACCTCCTGACTGCCATCGGCGTTGTGCAGCGTGACACGGCCGTCGTCCCCCCAGGCATACCGCGTATCCATCTGGGAAAAACTGGCCCAATGCCGGACACATCGCGCCGCTTTGCCGGACCGTTCCCACGCCCAGAAGAAACTCGCCCCACCGGCCAGTCCACGCTCAAGAATCACGTGCTGATCGTCGTAGCGATAAACCTCGCTTTCACCTACCGCATTGGTCGCCGAGACCAGTCGGCCAGCGTCGTCATAGGCGTAGGAAACGACGTTCTGCTCCGTCACCCATTCGTAAGGCTCATACCCCTTGGCCCGCTGAACCTGATAATCCACCGCCACGATGCGACCGGACGAGTAACGCAAAAACAGCGCACACCCCGCGCCGTTATCCAACCGCTCAATACGCCCTAGAAAATCCCGAGAAATCCGCAGCCGGTTGTCGTACGCATCACTGATCGAGACCAGCACACCGTCGCGAAAGTGATAAAACCGCGATGCCTGGGCCAGCACCAGTTCATCCGGCGACGCGCCCAAATAGATCGCTGCTTCCGCGAGGCTATTGGTGATGGCGGGTCGAGCAACAGTCGGCAGTGGAAACCCAATCGAGCGATTCTCATGGTCCGTCCACACCACCGAATCGCCCGACACCGCAAGCCGATGCGCCAGCGAATGACTCCAGCCAAACCCCAGCCCGACATCCACTTCCACCGCACTGGTGCGGTACAGCCGGGTCCACTCAAACGGCAAGATCCCGTCTAAAACACCATCGGTGAGAGTGAGCAATTCCTCCCCGGTAACCATCGACACGGGGCAACCGTTGGTGACCGTCTTATCCGAAGAAGCCGCCGCATCTCCGCTCGGGTTCTTCCCCGAAACAGGCACATCATCGACAGGCTCCTGCCTGACCAACACCGTCTGCTGAGTCTTCCTGCGAGCTGCCGGCACGGGGTTTGAAACCATATGCTCCCCCGCCTTCAACGGCGCAATCGGTACGGTCTTGATCGACGTCGCAGGGCCACCCAGCAGAACCGGTCTGGCGAGTTCGACATGCTCATCCATGGGCGATTTTCCGAACTGCCCCGCCATGCGCTCCAACCATCGGCGCGCACGTTGAGACTTGATGCCGCCCAGCACGTTGGTACTTATTCGAACCGCCATCCCCATCCCGGCAGTGGCGAGGCACAGCAACAAGTTGATCAATACGTCGGCGCTGATTTCCCCGAGCAACTCGTTCATATAGGGCGGCGGCAACAGGCGCATCCAGCTGACCATTGCCGACAGATAAATGAACAGCAGCGGCTCGTCGCTGAGCACCAACAAGCCCTTGGCGAGGGTGTCGGCGCCGAGGCTCAGCAGCTTTTCAAGTTCGTCCGCTGACAGGTAGTGCAGCAGTTGTTCGGCATAGGCCAACGGGTCGCCAAGCCACTGGAACAGCTGCTTGACAGTGTCCCAGAGCGAGTAGAGCGCTTCGCCGAAGCCGCGGGCGTAGGCTTGATGCAGGGCGAGGTAACGCTTGGGGAGGCTGGCTTCGGCGTAACCCTTCCACAACGGTTCGAAGATGGTCTCCCATTCACTGCGCAACCAAGCGTCCAGCGGGGCGATAACCGACTGATAAGAGGCATACAGCGCCTTGAAATGGTCTTTGGAGACGTTGGGGTAGAAGCTGATCCGGTACTGTTGGTTGCGATCACACTCGGTGATTTCGAGAAGGCCGCTGGGGCCGATGGTCTTGTGGATAGGCTCGCCCAATGGGCCGCCATTGGGATCGACGCGCTGCAGCATCACCGGCGTGTCGCCGATGGGCACGAAGCGCATGCTTTCGAACATATGCACCAGGGTCAACGTGCCGTTTGCCTGGCACATTGCGGTCGTGCTGCTGGGAAGGATGGCGCGGTTGATCGGCGCGACGAGCGCCACGTCATCCCCGACCTTGAAGACCTGTTCGATATCCAGGGCCGAAAAGCTAAAGAAGCTTTCCGCCCAGGTCTCGTAGGTATTGAGGCAGCGCCCGAAGTCGCTGAGAACGGATTCGACGTCCCGCGTCTTTGAATCCATGGCGGCCAGCACCAGGTAGCCAATGGCTTGGCGGGTCACCTCGATCATGAAACAGCCCCGTCAACCGGGGCCTTAACGAAAACCACCATCTGCAATCCCTCGCACTGTGTATTCAGGCGAGGGACTTTGCAGCGGTTTTCAGGGCAGGGGAGTAGCGCTTATCCGGCGCTTACGTGGGGCGTTTCGACAATTTTTGTCTTCTCCCGCCCCAGCACCAGGCTGCACAGCGCCGGCAGAAATAACAGCGTCAACACCGTGCCCACCAGCACCCCGCCAATCAGCACGAATGCCAGGGACGACCAGAACACCGACAGCGTCAGCGGAATAAACGCCAGCGCCGCCGCCAGCGCGGTCAATATCACCGGCCGCGCGCGCCGCACCGTGGCCTCGACAATCGCCGCGTGGATCGCCATGCCATGTTCCTGGTTCTGGCGGATCTGGTCGGTAAAGATCAACGTGTTGCGCATCAGGATCCCGCCGATCCCGATCAAGCCCAGGATCGCGTTGAACCCGAACGGCTGGTTGAACAGCAGCAAGGTCGGCACCGCACCAATCAAGCCCAGCGGCGCGGTGGCGAAGACCATGAACATCACGCCGAAGGAACGCACCTGGAACATGATCACCGTGAGGGTCAGCAGGATCATGATCGGGAACAGCGCCGCCAGCGCCACGTTGGCCTTGGCGCTTTCTTCCACCGGGCCGCCGATGTCGATCCGGTAACCGGCCGGCAGCCGGGCGATCAGCGGTTGCAGGTCTTTGTACACGGCCATTTCCACGTCGGGCGGTTGCACGCCGTCGATGATGTCGGCGCGCACTTCCACGGTGCTCGCGCGGTTGCGGCGCTTGAGGATCGGTTCTTCCATCACCGCCTGGAACTGCCCGACCTGGGCCAGGGGCACCGACGTGCCGGCGCTGTTGGTCAGGGTCATGTTGTTGAGGTTGCCGAGGTTCTCGCGCTGGTTGCCCTGGGCCCGGGCGACCACGGACACGGTGCGGTTGCCCTCACGCACTTCGGTGATCGGGTTGCCGCTGAGCAAGGCGTTGAGCTGGGATTTGACCTCGTTGGGGGTAAAGCCCAGCAGGCGCAGGCGGTCTTGATCCAGCACCAGGCGATAACCACTGGTGCGCTCGCCCCAATCGAGAAAGGCGTCCTTGGTCAGCGTGTTGGCGGCAACGACCTTGCGCACGTCCTCGGACACCCCGCACAGCACCTCCACATTCGGGCCGGACACGCGGAACACCACCGGGAAGGGCACTGGCGGACCGAACAGCAGTTGGGTGACCCGCACCCGCGCCGCCGGAAACTCACCGGCCGCAATTCGCTCACGCATGCGCAGCTTCAAGGCGTCGCGGGCGTGAGAGTCCGGCGTCTGCACGATCAGCTTGGCAAACGCCGGGTCCGGCATTTCGGGGTTCAGCGACAGGAAGAAACGCGGTGCACCACCGCCCACATAGGTGTCGACCATGCTGGTCTGCGGCTCTTGCAGCAGCGCCTTTTCCAGCTGCGCCGCCACCGCCTCGGTGCTCTTGAAGGCACTGCCGGGCGGCATATACACCTCAAGAATCAGCTCGGACCGGTCGGAGTTGGGGAAGAACTGTTTCTTCACCACGGCCATGCCCAGTACGCACAGTACAAAGGCAGCGATCACCAACCCGGTCACCAGCCAACGCCTGCGTACGCAGGCTTCGACCAAATCACGCAGCTTCTGGTAATAGCGCCCGGCATAAATCGCGTCGTGGCCACCGGGCACCGGTTTGATCTGCGGCAGCAACTTCACGCCCAGGTACGGCGTGAACACCACCGCCACCAGCCAGGACGAGATCAGCGCAAAGCCGACGATCCAGAAGATATTGCCGGCGTATTCCCCCGCACCGGACCGTGCAAACCCCACCGGCAGAAAACCGATGATCGTCACCAGCGTACCGGTGAGCATCGGTGCCGCCGTGGAGCTCCAGGCGAAGGTGGCCGCATGAATCCGGTCAAAACCTTCCTCCAGTTTCACCACCATCATCTCAATGGCGATGATGGCGTCATCCACCAGCAGGCCCAGGGAAATGATCAGCGCGCCCAGGGTAATGCGGTCGAACTCACGCCCGGTGAGCAGCATGATCACAAACACCACCGACAAGGTCAGCGGCACCGCCGCCGCCACCACCAGGCCGACGCGAAAGCCCAGGGCCAACAGGCTGATGATCATCACCACCGCCAGGGCGACGAAGAATTTGAGCATGAATTCATTCACCGCCAGGCTGATGTTTTTCGCCTGGTCGGAGACTTTGGCGAAGTTCACGCCCAACGGCAGGTCCGCCTGGATCCGGGCTTCCTCGGCCTTGAGGCTTTTGTCCAGCTCCAGACCGTTCCAGTGCTTTTCCATGATCACGCCGAGCATCAGCGCCGGGTCGCCCTGGTGACGGATGCGGTAGCTCGGCGGGTCTTCATAACCGCGGCTGACGCTGGCCACATCGGCAATGCGCAGCACGCGACCGTTGACTTCCAGGGGCACGTTTTCGATCAGCGCCAGGCTGTCGAAGGCACCGTCGATACGGATATAGGCGCGCGCGCCTGCGGTTTCGACAAAACCTGACGGGGCCACGGCGTTCTGTGCGGCGAGGGCGGCGAAGATCTGCTCCGGCTTGATCCCGAGGGTCGCCAGGCGCTCATAGGAGAACTCGACAAAAATCCGCTGCGCCTGCTCGCCGAGGATATTGACCTTCTTCACCCCCGGCAGGTTGAGCAGGCCCTGGCGCAATTCCTCGGCCATCTGCACCTGTTGCCGATGGGGCAGGTGCTCGGCCTCCAGGGCGTACAGGGCGAAGTACACATCGGAATATTCATCGTTGAAGAACGGCCCGATCACCCCGCTGGGCAGCCTCGCGGCTTCATCGCTGAGTTTTTTGCGCGTCTGGTAGAACAGCTCCTGGATTTCGCTGGGGCGCGTGGACTCCTTGTAGGTCATGCGCATCGACACAAAGCCCGGCTGGGCGATGGTCTCGACGCGGTCGTAGTAGTCCAGTTCCTGCAGGCGCTTCTCCAGGCGGTCGGCCACCTGCTCCTGCATCTCCTGGGCAGTGGCGCCGGGCCAGGCGGCGGTAATGGTCATGACCTTGACGGTAAACGACGGGTCTTCGGCGCGCCCCAGTTTGCCGAACGAGAAGATCCCGGCGGCGAGGATCGCAATGATCAAAAACAGCGTGACTGCGCGGTGCTTGACCGCCAGTTCCGAGAGGTTGATGCCGCGCATGCTCATTGGTCCTGTTTGCGGTTGAGGGCCAGTACCTGGGCGGGCAACAGGCGCACCGCGTCGCCGCTGTGCAACAGGTGCGCACCGAGGGCGACGACGACCTGGCCGGGGTTCACGCCGCTGTCGAGCAGGGCGTCTTCCTGGCCGAGGCTGGCGACCTTGACGGCGGCGAAGCTGACCTTGTCATCCGCGCCGATCAACCACACACCGGTGCCTTGCCCTGCATCGTGCAAGGCGCCGATCGGTACGCGGGTTTGTTGTGCCTGGCCGTCGCCTTGCAGGCGCACGGTGATGGTCGAGCCGAGGGCGAAGCGCTCGACGTTACCGTGCAGCACATAACGGGCGCGGTAGGTGCGGGTGGTGGGATCGGCGCTGGCCGACAGTTCGCGCAAGGTCGCCGTCACCGCCTGGTCCGGGGCGCCGAAGGGGAAGGCCAGGGCTTTTTGCGCGGCCTGGTCGCGCTGGTTTTCCGGCAGGTTGACGATGGCTTCGCGGGCGCCGTCATGGGCCAGGCGCGCGACGACTTGCCCTTCGGCGACCACTTGGCCGCGGTCCACCCGCACGTCGGTGATGATGCCGTCGCCATCGGCCTTGAGCACCGAATAAGTGCGGCGGTTCTCGATCTGGCTGGCGTCGGATTGCGCCGCGGCCAACTCGGCCTCGGCCACGCGCAGGTTGGTGGCCGACTGGTCGAAGATCTGCCGTGACACCGCACCGGTACTGGACAGGCGCTGGTAGCGGTTTTCATCGTCGCGGCGCTGACGCAGCTGGGCCTGGGCGGCGTTGACGCGGTTTTTCGCCGAACGCAGGGCGAGCTCGAAGTCGCCGATGTCCAGCACCAGCAGGGTGTCGCCACGGGAGACATGCTGGCCGGGGTCGACCTTGCGTTCGATGACCTTGCCGCCGACCCGGAAGCCCAGGTCGCTTTCCGTACGTGCAGCCACCACGCCGGTATAGGCGCTTTGCTGAGTGCCGGCGGCGTCGACCTTGGCGGCGAGTACCGGGCGTGGTTGCGGCGCTTGGGCGGTGGTGTCGGCCTGGCTGTTGCAGCCGCTGAGGACGATCAACACGGCCAGGGGCGTGAGAAGGCGCGAGGGGAGAGGGATCATGTCGGGCTCCGGGGATGACCAGTGGGCAAAAAATTATGGACATAATTTTTCACGCATATTATGGTCGAAATATAAATAAAACCAGCCCCGGATAATCCCCATGTCGTACACCCCGGCCCCATCGCGAAGCTTGTTGTTTTTACTGGTGGCCTTGACGGCGCTGGGTGAAGTCTCGACCCAATTGATCATTCCAGGCTTGGGTCTGATCGAGCACGCCCTGTTGGCGCCACCGGGTTCGGCGTTGATGGCACTGTCGGCGTTTGTCGCCGCCTTTGGCCTGGGGCAACTGCTGTTCGGCCCGCTGTCGGACCGTATCGGCCGCCGTCCGGTGCTGATCGGCGGGCTGCTGCTGTATGTGCTGGCGACCTTGTCGATGCTGCTGGTCAATGACATCCAGCAATTTATCGCCGCTCGCGTCGTACAAGGCCTCGGCGCCTGCGCTGCGCTGGTACTGGCGCGCACCGTGGTGCGTGACGTGTGGAAGGCCCAGGCGGGGCCGGCGCTGGCGCTGACCATGATCGGCATGCTGTACGCCATCGTCGTCGCACCGATGGTCGGCGGCCTGCTGATCAAGCTGCTGGGCTGGCGTGCGCCGATCCTGCTGGCACTGGCGATTGGCAGTGGGGTGTTGCTGCTGGCGCTGCTGTTCTTCCGCGAGAGCAACCACTTCCTCGACCCCAAGGCCGGCCACTGGCGCACCCTCGGCGGGCAATACCTGGACCTGCTCAAGGGCCGCCCGTACCGCGCGTTCGCCGTGGCGCTGGCGTGTACCTATGGCGCCATGTTCGCGGTGATCGCCGGTTCCTCGGCGGTGTATATCAATCTGCTGGGCTTGAGCAGCCTGGAGTACGGCATCAATTTTGGCCTGATCGTGTCGATGCTGATCATCGGTTCCACCTACACCCGACGCAACATCCAGCGCCTGGGGCCGCAACGGATTGTGGCGATGGGCGTGACGCTGGTGGCCATGGGCGGGATTGCCGCACTGGTGATTTATGCGCTGTTTGGCCTGTCGGTACTGGGCCTGGATATTCCCATTGCGCTGGCGACCCTCGGCGGCGGCCTGGTATTGCCCGGGTCGGTGACCGGAGGGGTCATGCCCAACGCTCACCGCGCCGGTTTGGCGGCGGGCTTGATGGGCTTTGCGCAGATGTTCGGCGCGACCTGCAGCGGCCTGTTACTGAGCCATCTGCGCGACGGCAGTGCCACACCGATGATCGTGATCCAGGCGTGTTTTGCCGTGACGGCCTTCGTGGCCTTCCATCTGTTGCGTGAGCGCCGTACCGCGGAGGTCGCGGCGGCTTGAGTTGTCACACTTTGTCCAAGTTATTCGGGGCTGGATGATTACGATTCTCTTTTGAGTCTAATCCGAAGGTCTTCGCCCATGCTGCCTGCTTTTCGTTTCTCGCCCCTGGCCCTGCTGGTGGCCGCCAGTCTTCATGCCCACGCCGATGAGCCTGTTGCACTGGAACTCAATGATGTAGTGGTGACTGCATCCGGTTTTGCGCAAAGCGTGGAAGACGCGCCGGCCTCGGTCACCGTGATCGATGGCGAGGCGCTGCGTCGCAAGTCCTACCGCGACCTCGGCGACGCGGTTAAAGACGTGGAAGGCGTCACCGTCAACGGCGGTGCGAATGAAACCGACATCTCCATCCGTGGCATGCCGGCCGACTACACCCTGATCATGGTCGACGGCAAGCGCCAGAGTGCGCGGGAATCGCGGGTCAACGGCAACAGTGGCTATGAACAGAGCTTCGTGCCACCCGCTGCGGCCATCGAGCGGATTGAAGTGGTGCGCGGGCCGATGTCGTCGCTGTACGGCTCGGATGCCATCGGCGGGGTGATCAACGTGATCACGCGCAAGGTCTCACCGACCTGGGGCGGCTCCGTCGGGTACGACTACTCGGCGCGCCAGCACAGCGACCAGGGTAATGCACGCCAGACCCAGTTCTACCTCAGTGGTCCGCTCAAGGAGGATTTCCTCGGTTTGCAGGTGTGGGGCCGCTACCTGGACCGCCAGGCCGATGACGACATCGAGCAGACCAATGGCTTCAGCAAGGCTGACCACCGCGACCTCACCGCGCGCCTGGCCTTCACCCCCACTATCGACCACGACATCCTGCTGGAAGCCGGCGCCACGCGCTTGAAGAATGGCGACGGCATGAGCGCCAACTGGGCCACCCGCGAACAGGAAAACAACCGCGATCACTGGTCGCTGTCCCATCAGGGCCGCTGGGGCTGGGCCACCTCGGACATTGCCTTGTCCCAGGAAACCTCCAGCCGTGAAGGCAAGGCGACACCGGCGCAGACTGACATCTACGGGCGCAAACCCGAGATCAAGAACAGCGTGTTCGACGCCAAGCTGGTGGTGCCCACCGCCCACAACGTCAGCACCGTGGGCGTGCAATGGAATAAAAGCGAGCTGACCGACTGGAACCAGGGCCTCGGTGACCGCGTCGACTATAAATTCTCGGTGGTGCAAAAAGCCCTGTTCGCGGAAAACGAGTGGTCGATGACCGACAACTTCGCCCTGACCACCGGCCTGCGCCTGGATGAGCACGAAGAGTACGGCGCCCACCTCAGCCCGCGGGTCTACGGGGTGTGGCGCGCCACCGAGCAGTGGACGTTCAAGGGCGGTGTTGCACGTGGCTTTAAGGCCCCCGAACTGCGTGCAGTCGTCGAGGATTACGCCTACCTGCGCCGCAACCGCTTCGTGATGTTCGGCAACCCGGACCTCAAGCCCGAGACCAGTACCAACTACGAAGTCTCGGCGCTGTGGAGCAACCGCGACAACCTGTCCGGCGGCGTGACGCTGTTTTACAACGACTTCCAGGACAAGCTTTCCACCGTCACCACCGACCGGCGCTGGAACGGCTACACCATCATGGAGCGGGTCAACGTCGACAAGGCGATCATCCAGGGCGTTGAGCTCAACGGCCAATGGGACATCAACCCCAGCGTGCTGCTCAAGGCCAACTACACCTACACCGACTCCGAGCAGAAAAGCGGTGCCAACAAAGGTGCGCCCCTGGCCCTCACCCCTGAGCAAAAAGCCAATGTGCGTACCGAGTGGACCATTAACGATCGCACCCAGGCCTGGGCCTCGCTGAGCTACTACGGCGAGGAAACCGGCAACACCATCACCACCGACGAACCGGCGCCGGGCTACACCACCGCCGACCTGGGCGGCTCCTATGACGTGAGCGATTCGTTGACCCTCAACGCCTCCCTCAACAACCTCACCGACAAGCGCCTGGACGATGAAACCTATGGCACGGTGAACTACGGCCGCACCCTGTGGATGGGCGCCACGCTCAACTTCTAGAGCGCTGTGGGCAATCGCACCACCGCGCACAGGCCGGCCGGTGGGCGATTCTCCAAGACCAGTTCACCGCCATGGGCCTGGATGCACGAGCGTGCGATCGCCAGGCCCAGCCCCACGCCGCCGTCACTGACACCCCGTTGTACGAAGGGCTCGAAGACTTTGCTCAACCACGCCTCGGGTAGACCTTGGCCGTGGTCGAGAATCTCGATGCGCAGCCAACCGTTGTCCTCGCGCGCCAGGCTCAGGTCGGCGTCGCCGGCATGGCGCAGGGCGTTGTCAATCAGGTTGGTCAGTGCGCGCTTGAGCGCCAGCGGGCGGCAGGTCAGCAGCAACGCGGGTGCGCCGGCCCAGGTGACGGGCTGTCGCAGGCGTTGGTAACGCTTGGCCAGGTCATCCAGCAAGTCGCTCAACGAAAGCGTGGCAGTCGCTTCCTGCACCGCGTCGTCGCGCACGAAATCCAGGGTTTCACGCACCATCGCACTCAGTTCCCCGAGGCTTTCGAGCATGTCATCGCGGGCTGCGCCGGACTCCAGCAACTCCACTTGCAGGCGCAGTTCGGTGATCGGCGTATTCAAGTCATGGCTGACCGCTGCGAGCATCCGCGTGCGCCCTTCGACATGCCGTGCGAGGTTGACCTGCATGGTGTTGAAGGCGGCAGTGAGGTCGCGGGCTTCCTGTGGGCCGGTTTCCGCCAGCGGGGCGATCCATTCACCGCGGCTGACGCGCTCGGTGGCCTGGGCCAGGGTCTTGATCGGGCGCACCACGCGGGCAATGAAAAACATCACGATCAGCAGCACCGGCAGGGTCGTCACCGGCAGGCTGTAGGCCAGGACGCGGCCCCACTCATAGGCGCCGGCGGGGTATTGCACGGCATTCAGGTAGGTACCGTTGGGCAGCGGCACGCTGCTGCGCAGGCGCAACGGCGCCCACCCGGCGGGGCTGAACACATGGGTGCGGGCGTCGGCGCCGCTGATGCGTTCCAACTGCATACCAATGGCGGCGCTGTTATCCAGCTGTAATTGGCGGCGCAGCTCGTTGGCCAGGCGCTGTTCTTCCGGGCGTTGCGCAAACGGCGCCACCTCCGGCGTGGGGCCGATCCAGAAGCGCGTGTCGTCGGTGCTCATGCCGGCCAGCAGGTGCGCGGTTTCACCTGGGGTCAGGTCGATTGCCGTGTGATGGGCAATCCCCAGGCGTTCCAGGCTGAAACTGCGCGACAGCGGGTGGATCAGGCTGCCGGTGCGTTGCAAAAACAACATCGCAATGGCGTTCGACGCCAGCAGTGCCAGCAACAACAACAGGCTCAATTGCCGTGCCAGGGTGCGCGGCCACAGCCGGTTCAGGGCGTGCATTCGCTGACCTCGGCGGCCAATAGATAACCGCCGCCCCAGATGGTGCGCAACAGTTCCGGCGCCGCATCGCCCTGGGCCAGCTTGCGGCGCAGGCGGCTGACTTGCCGGTCGATGGCGCGGTCGCTGACATCGCTGTCGGCGGCGGCGGTGAGGTCGATCAAGCGTTCGCGGGGCAGCAGGGTGTTGGGGTGGGCGAGGAACACCTGCAGCAACCGGCTTTCAGCGGTGCTGAGTTGGATGTCGGGGTGGGCATCGCGGCGTAAGGTGGCGCTGGTCACACTGAAGTGCCAGCCGGCAAACTCATAGGCCCGTGCGCCGGCGCCGGGCGCGGTGGGGCCGGTAGCGCGGCCCTGACGACGCAGCACGCTGTTGATACGCGCCACCAGCTCCCGGGGCTCGAACGGCTTGGTGACGTAATCGTCGGCACCCAGGTCCAGGCCGCGTATGCGGTCGGCGGCAGTGTCGCGGGCGGTCAGCAGGATCACCGGGGTGTTGCTGCGCCGATGCAACTGGTTGCACAACTCAAAGCCATCGCCATCCGGCAGCAGCACGTCGAGCACCACCACATCGAACGCCTGGGTCTTGAGCAATTGCCACATGCCGGCCGCGTCTTCAGCGGTGCGCACCTCAAAGGTGTAACGTCGCAGGTACGTGGCCAGGGGTTCACGAATCTTGCGGTGGTCATCCACCACCAGTACGCGCGGTGCGACAGGCGCAGGGGCAAACGGCATTGCAGCCTCGAGGGTTGAGCGGGAGAGGGTGGATATTACTACGAGTCATTATCATTAACGCTGTTTTGTGAGGATGCCGCCGTAGATCGTCCTGTCGGTAGGACGATCAAGGTTGTTTTTACCGTCTAGCGCCGAATTGCTGCGAGTTTTAAGGTGTATGCACTTTGGAGGACTACCATGAAAAAACTCATCGGCATCTACACCAGCCCTCGCGCCCATTGGGTCGGCGACGGCTTCCCCGTGCGTACGCTGTTTTCCTACGACTCGATGGGCAAGCACATCAGCCCATTCCTGCTCCTGGACCACGCCGGCCCGGCCGATTTCACCCCGACAGACCAGCGTCGCGGCGTCGGCCAGCACCCCCATCGCGGTTTTGAAACCGTGACCATCGTCTACGATGGCGAAGTCGAACACCGCGACTCCACCGGCGCCGGCGGCAAAATCGGCCCGGGCGATGTGCAATGGATGACCGCCGCCAAGGGCATCCTCCACGAGGAATTCCACTCCGCCGCCTTCGCCCGCAGCGGCGGTGCGTTGGAGATGGTGCAACTGTGGGTCAACCTGCCCGCCAAGGACAAAATGGCCGACGCGGGCTACCAGACCATCGTCGACGGCGATATCCCCGTGCTGCCCCTGGCCAACGACGCCGGCCACCTGCGCCTGATCGCCGGTGAATTCGCCGGCACCCAGGGCCCGGCGCGCACCTTTACGCCGATCGATGTGTGGGACCTGCGCCTCAACGCCGGCAAGCCCGTCACCCTCGACCTGCACGCCGGGCGCAACACCGCCCTGGTGATCCTGCGCGGCACGGTGCTGGTCAATGGCGAAGAAGTCGCACGCCAAGGCCAACTGGCGTTATTCGAACGCGACGGCCGCCAACTCACCCTGGAGGCCAACGACGACGCCAAGGTCCTGCTGCTCAGCGGCGAACCGATTGACGAGCCTATCGTTGGGCATGGACCGTTTGTGATGAATACCGAGCAGGAGATTCACCAGGCGTTTGCGGATTTCCAATCGGGTCGTTTCGGACAGATGCAGGATTAAGGTCGGCCACAAGGCCAATGTGGGAGGGGCGGTGCGACGATTCGACTTGCCCCCGATGGCGGTGGATCAGGTACAGAGGTTCAACCTGACACTCGGCTATCGGAGGCAAGCCTCCTCCCACTTTTTTTCGCTATACCCTGGAACGGCATTTCATGCGATCTTCCCGTCATTCGCCCTGGAGTCGCCTGGATGCCCTAATCTTTAAAGATTAGGCGACGTTCAGTTAAATCGATCGACTGAAAAAGCTGACAGCGAAAAGCTTGCTTGTTGACCAATGGCCATATTAGCCAAGGCATCCCCAATAGCCGGCGCAAATTTAAATCCGTGTCCTGAGCACGCAGAAGCGAAATAGGTTGACTCCAGTGCTTTAGAGTGTCCTATCAAAAAAGATTCATCGTGACTCATTGTATAGAAACAGTTCTTTGCTTGTGTCGGGATACCTTCAAGTTTAGGGAATATGGACTCTATGATTGGGGGGATTTCCGTTATATATCTATGTTGTACGGGAACATTTTCCCAGCCGGGGAGCGAGGGACTTTGCTACCTATTGTGAAAGCCGATTTTTACGTCGGGTTCATTACTGACTATTGAGGGAACGCCGTAGAGAAGTCCGCCATCCTGCCTCTCGTAAAGAAAAATGGGAAATTGTTCTTGAGAAAATGGAGTTTCGCAGCCTGCTTTTGGTTTGAACCAATAAATTGGTACTCGACGTGGTTCTAGGAACCTAGTGAGCTCCGGCATAAGGTTGGTAGTGATCCACGGTCCTGTTGTGACTATTACCGAGCCAGCAAAATAAATACATCCACTTTTGGTCGTTACACGCACGCCAGTGCCATGTTTCTCGAGTTTTACGACATTGTTGCCGAATTCAGTGAAAGCGCCATTTAGAACGGCATCGTTCAGCATTGCCAGTCTCGCCTCGCTGGCCGAAATTGCATATGCACCAGGCTCGTAAACAACTGCCATCTCATCCTGTATGTTGAATGCTGGCAAATGCTTTCTAGCATCTGAAGCGATCCATACCTCGTGCTCAATTTTTCCCTTTTTCGCGGTTTCAATACTTCCGGACACTATACGGCTGGATTTATCTCCGATGAAAACTCCTCCCGTGCGAAACAGCAGGTGTCTTTGAGTTACTTGCTCCAGTTCTTTCCACAGCAAATCAGCGTGATTAAGTAGTTGAAGATATTTTTCGCCCTCCCAGTACGCCCGGCGAAATATCCTCGACGCTCCATGGGAGGATCCGTGGCAATGGCTTGGGCCGGATGCGTCGATTCCTAATGATCGGGTGCATTTTGATGCGACTCTCCACAACGCAGCAGCCCCCATAATCCCAAGGCCGATAACGATAACGTCATAGCTTCTGTTCATTTGTGAGTCCTGTTTTTAGAATTTTGGATACTTGTAGTTTTATAAGTTGTGAGGGCGATTAAAATGCTAATTATTATAAGTGGTTATTCTGGTGGTGTGTCTGATGTCTTTTAAGTGTGTGTGAGTATTGAAACTAAAATAAGCGTGGCGGGCAGTATGAATTGTAGGAGGCCAGTTAGGGATAGCGGTATTTTTCCTGTTGAGTAAGACAGCATTAATAAAGGAACTATGGATACTCCGCCCGCCAGCCAGATTAGCTTGTTTGAGTGGGTGAAAAAATCGCTGGGATACATAACTGGAAGGCTGAATGCTAGAGTAGCTATTGCTAGGCATGCAGTTAAGAATATGGTTTCTACAAGCAGTCCGCTTACCATGTCTAAGGGGGTGAGTTTTTTGATGTAGGTGTAAAGCCCCCATGTTGTGGAAATTATAATGTAAGTCAAATGGTTTAGGTTGTTGGAGGATATGATCAGCGCGATTATGAGGCTGAGTGCGATTAGTGCGGAGAGGGCTTTTTTAAAAGTGATTGACTCGTGGTAAAGTGTTATCCCTAAGGCAATAGAAAAGAAAGGAGCTAACAGGTAGCCAAGGCCACTTTCTAAAAAAAGCCCGTGAATGGAGGCCCAGATGAAAGATCCCCAATTTACTGCGATGAGTAACGAAGCAATGCAATGTAGAAAAACTAATTTTATAGTGAGTTTTTTTATGTTTCTTTTTTGACGAAACAAACCGACGAAAAGAGTGAGGATGGCAGCGGATAGTGTGATTCGATAGGCGATCAATGTTATGGGCGAAATATCGCTGAGCCCTCTCCAGTAAAGAGATGAGATCCCCAGGAGAAAGTTTGCCAGTCCACATAGAAATATGGAAAGCGCGTGCGTTGATCTAGATGTTTTATATGCGTTCATGATCGGTTATTTCTGGTGATGAGAAAATTCGATAATTTCATATGATCAGTATGCCATGACTGAAACTGTTATTCCGGCATGATGCTTAATCTGCGAATTGATTTCTGCGAATTTTATAAATGCTTGGGGTGGGATGGCCAGAATCATGACTTTCGAAGCTGAGTGCTCTGGCAAGCTGTTTAGTACATGGATGCCCATATCTTCCATTTCTTTGTCGTGGACATGATCAAGGTCAATAGCTGCTATCGATATGTTTGGAGATGATTGTATTAAACCGGTAGCGATTGCATACCCCATATGGCCCGCCCCAATAATTGAAACGTCTTTTGCTATGGTCATGATTAATTTCCTATTGGCTTTCGCTTACAGCCTCGTACTAAATTTTGTTATTTTCAAAGCAATCACGTCCCAAAGACATGTAGTACATTTCTTTTGGTCTTGGATCGTGAGCGTGTTTAGACTGAGTGGTTTGAATTGTTCGTGATGTTTGTAATGTGTTTAGACGCTTCTTCAGAATTATCTGAAGGAAGTTGTATATGCTAATACCCCTCAGTTAAAACTCTCCTGTCTGTGGTTTTCGAATCACTGTGCCATTGCCCGAATATTTTTTCTGCGCTATACCCGCAACCTCTATTTCATGCGATCTTCCCGTCATTCGCCCTGGAGTCGCCTGGATGCCCTCATTTATCGCTGATCACCCGATGCTGTGCGCCGTGGCGCTGATCTTTATCGACATCGCCGTGTGGCGCCTGATCTCTGCCGACCTGGCCAATTGGAAGCTGGCTGCGCGACTGGCGATTTTTGCCGTGTTCAGTGCCGTGCTGTTCAACGACGGCATGAACCCCATGCAACTTGCGCCCTATGCCGACAGTACCGCCTTGCACTTGGCCGCCACGGCCCTGCAGATCGGCTGGTGGCTGTTTGCGGCGCGTACGCTGACGGTGTTGCTGGGCGCGGTGATGATGCAGCGGGTAGGCCACACCGGGCGGTTGTTGCAGGACTTGATGGGCGCGGTGATTTTCCTCATCGCGATCATCGCCGCCATGGCCTACGTGCTCGACCTGCCGGTCAAGGGCGTGCTGGCCACCTCCGGCGCGGTGGCGATCATCGTCGGCCTGGCGTTGCAAAGTACCCTCAGCGATGTGTTTTCCGGGATCGTGCTCAACACCACCAAGCCTTATCAGATCGATGACTGGATCTCCATCGACGGCACCGAAGGGCGGGTCACCGACATCGACTGGCGCGCCACGCGCCTGCAAACCTCCCAGGGCAGCCTGGCGGTGATCCCCAACTCCCTGGCGGCCAAGGCCAAGATCATCAACTTTTCGCGCCCGGCGGATATGTTCGGCCTGGCGGTCAGCCTGCAGGTCAGCCCCCATGCGCGCCCGCAAACCGTGATCGAGGCGCTGGAGCGTGCGATGCAGGGGTGTCGGCCACTGTTGGCCAAGCCGGCGCCGAGCGTGGCGTTCAAGACCTCTGCCAGTGGCGGCGTGGAGTATGAAATCAGCGGCTTCGTGCCAGCCATGGCCCTCAAGCGCGAGGTGCGCAACCAGCTCTATGACCTGGCGTTCCGGCACCTGCAGGCGGCGGGCGTGGCTGTGCTGTCCGCCACCGAAAGCAGCGCGCCGCCGGCCATGTCCGCCGCGCGGGCGTTGCTGGAGCGTTCGTCGATTTTCTCCACCCTGCGCCAGGAAGAGAAAGACACCTTCAGCCAGAACATGACCCTGCACACCTACCGCGCCGGCGAGATGATCCTGCCGGCGGGGGAGGTCAGCGATCATTTGTTTATCGTCGAGTCCGGTGTGGTTTCGGTGATGTTGACCAAGGGCGGCCATGTATTCGAAGCCGGGCGCATGGGGCCGGGAGAAGTGATTGGCGAGGCCGGGATCTTGTCCGACCAGGCCGCGCTGGCGGACTTTTCCGCCAAGACCTTCTGCACGCTGTACCGCATCGAGAATGAATACTTGAAACCGTGCCTGGACGCGCGTCACGACATCGGCGAGGCGATGAAGGCGCTGCTGGATTTCCGCCTGCACGCCGCCCAGGTCCTGACCCAGGAAGCGCCGGTGGTGCCGGTGAAAAAGGGCTTTTTGCAGTGGTTGCGCAAGCGCGGTCTGTGAGAGGCGAGGGCCTGGAAGTGCTGTACTCGAGGTCGAATGATCGCCAATGTGGGTTTCTTGACTGTCTCTGACCACGTGAGGGCTCGACCTTGATTCGACTCACCGACTACATCGCCAACCTTGCTCAATCCCCCTTGGCCCCGTGGGCCGGCCTGGCGCCCTGGGCCCTGGTCGCCCAGGCGCCGGCCGTTGTTCGTCAGATGCTCGCCGAACTGCCGGCCGACGACTACCGCGTGCACGACGAAGTCGCCATCCACCGTACCGCCATCGTCGAACCCGGTGCCTTGCTCAAGCCGCCCCTGATCATCGGCGCCCATTGCTTTATCGCCAGCGGCTCGCTGCTGCGCGGTGGGTGCTGGGTGGATGAGCACTGCATCATCGGCCCCGGCGCCGAACTGAAAACCACCTTCATGTTCAGCGGCAGCAAACTGGCTCACTTCAACTTTGTCGGTGATTCAGTGCTGGGCCATGGGGTCAACCTCGAGGCGGGAAGTATCGTCGCCAACTACCGCAACGAGCGGGACGACAAGGAAGTACTGGTACGGGTTGACGGGGTGTTGCAGCGCAGCGGCTGCGACAAGTTCGGCGCGTTGCTGGGGGATCAATGCCGGATCGGCGCTAACGCGGTGCTGGCGCCTGGGGCGCTGTTGGTGCCAGGCAGTGTCGTGGGGCGTGGGCGGGTGTTTGATGCCGAGGCGTCGGTATAAACGCGAAGTTGAAAAGATCATGGTGTCCCGGCACGATATTAAATAGAATGAATCTCATTTGAGACTCAATCGCGCCGTGCAGGTTGTTGCCATGAATGATGCTGTTGTCCCCACGCACGCTCCTGAACTGACGCTATCGAGCTTGTACCGTGACCATCGCAGTTGGCTGGAAAGCTGGCTGCGGCGGCGCCTGGGCAATGCCTGGGATGCGGCCGACCTGAGCCAGGATACGTTCCTGCGGGTGCTTGCCAGTGCGCAGCCGATTGCGCAGATGCAGGAACCCCGGGCGTACCTGGTGACGGTGGGCAAGCGCCTGCTGGTGAATTTCCATCAGCGCCGCAGCCTCGAACAGGCGTATCTGAATGCCCTGGCCAGCTTGCCCGACACCTGTGTGCCGTCGCCCGAACAGCGCTGGCTGGTGCTGGAAACCCTGCAAGCCCTGGATGAATTGCTCGACGGCTTGCCCGTGCTGGTGCGCCGTGCGTTTCTATGGAGCCAGTTGGAAGGCCTGGGTTACCGCGAGATTGCCGAGCGCCTTGACGTGTCCGAGCGTACGGTGAAGCGCTACATGGCCCAGGCCTATGAGCATTGTTTGCTGGTGGAGCTGTGAGCCGCGACGTCGCGCGCGCCGCCGCCCAGTGGCTGGCGCTGCTCGAATCCGGCGCGGCCACCGAGCGCGATCACGCCGCCTTGCAGCACTGGCGCGACAGCCATCCCCAGCATGAACAGACCTGGCAAAGAGCCCAAACCCTGCGCCAGCGTTTCAGCGATTTGCCCCAGGCGCTCGCCATGGCCAGCCTCGACCGCCCGCAACCGGGGCGACGTGCCGTGCTCAAGCGCGCCCTGGGGGTGGCGGCGCTGGTGCCGGCGGCCTGGCTGATCAGCCGCCAGTTGCCCATCGACGCCTGGCGTGCCGATTTGCACACCGCTACCGGCGAACGCAAACGCCTGCCGTTGGCCGAGGGGGGCAGCCTGCAACTCAATACCGCTACAGCCGTAGACGTGGACCTGGCACAACGGCGCATCACCCTGGTCGACGGTGAGCTGGCGCTGAACGTTCCGGGTACGGCGGCGATGACGGTGCAAACCCGCTACGGCCAATTGCTCGTCAGCCAGGCCGAGGTGTGCGTGCGTCAACTGCCTTCCGGCTGCCTGGTGTCGGTGCTCAAGGGCACGGTGCAGGTGCGTGATTTGCGCGCAAACCTGGCGACATTGCAGGGGGGCCAGCAAGCGCCGTTGAAAGCCGCCGGGCTTGGCGCCTCGGTGCCCTTCGATGTGCTGCAATTAGGCTGGCGCGACGGCGTGTTGACCGCACAGAACCAGTTGCTGGGGGATTTTCTGCGCGAGCTGGAACGCTATCGTCCGGGCGTATTGCGCTGGGATCCCAGCCTGGAAACGCTGCGGGTGACCGGCAGTTTTCGCCTGGATGACACCGACCGCATCCTCAACCTGCTGGCCTCGACCCTGGGGCTGGAGGTGCAAGCTCGAATGCGTTATTGGGTGAGCCTGCGCAAGGCGGCGTAATGCGGTTTTGTGGCCAGCCTGCTTGTTGCGGTGAACAAGCTTATTGTGCTGAGCGGGCTTGCTGTGGTGAGCGGGCTTGCCCCGCGCTGGGCTGCGCAGCAGCCCCAATCAGGCTCCCTGTGTTCTGTCAGGTAAACCGCAGCGCCTGGTTTTGGGTCTGCTTCGCAGCCCAGCGCGGGGCAAGCCCGCTCACCACAGGTTAGGAGTAGTTCCCAGATCACGTGGGCACGTGGAGGTGCAATCTCGAATGCGTTATTGGGTGAGCCTGCGCAAGCTTATTGTGGTGAGCGGGCTTGCTGTGGTGAGCGGGCTTGCCCCGCGCTGGGCTGCGCAGCAGCCCCAATCAGGCTCCCTGTGTTCTGTCAGGTAAACCGCAGCGCCTGGTTTTGGGTCTGCTTCGCAGCCCAGCGC
>Ga0308159_1001745_pt1 | contig 28846 bp, 24 predicted proteins | sample PhyCR1_FD_201040 | JGI IMG/M metagenome (GOLD analysis project Ga0308159, IMG submission 201040) | Phyllosphere microbial communities from UC Gill Tract Community Farm, Albany, California, United States - DLSLC.R1 | ecosystem: Host-associated > Plants > Phyllosphere > Unclassified | place: USA...
TGGCCGTCGTGCAGCACGCGCAGCGCCCCGAGGATGGACCAGAGCACCTTGCGCAGCCAGGCCTCCGGCGGCGGCGTGCGCATGTGGGCGCGCGCCTGCTTGAGCGTCATGCCGCCGTAGAGCGGCATGACCATGTAAGCGGTCTGGTTCGCCTCCCAGAAGCGGAACACCTTCACCAGGGAGGGATGGTCGAACTGCGCCAGCAGCCGCGCCTCGGCGACGAAGGATGCCAGCCCGGCCTGGAACGACTGCTCGTGCGACGAGGAGCGCACCCAGAGCGACTGGCCCTGCGCCCGGGCGGCGAGCGCCGTGGGCATGTATTCCTTGATCGCGACGAACCTGCGCAGCGAATGGTCGAACGCCTTGTAGACCATGCCGAAGCCACCGACGCCGAGCAGCGAGATCACCTCGAATTCGCCCAGGCGGGAGCCCGACGGCAGGGCGTCCACGTGGTGCGCGTCGCTCTGGATTTCGGTGGCGGAGGTGGGAACGGACATAGGAGGAGACAAGAATCCAGGAGGCCGTCCGCCCGCGAAACAGGCGGCGCGAAGGCGGCAATGGCCGCCATCATGCAGCAAGCCGGCCCCGGACGGTGGACAAAGCGCGTTCCGGACGGCCCCGCGGGGTGGCATCGCCCGGCAGGCTGGTTACCATCGGGGCCTATGTTCAGCTATCGCCACGCCTTCCATGCGGGCAACCATGCCGACGTGCTCAAGCACACGGTATTGATCGCCATCCTGCAACACCTGACGCAGAAAGACGCCGCGCTCGCCGTACTGGACACCCATGCGGGTGCCGGTCTCTTCCGCCTGGACGGCGACTACGCGGCCACCAGCGGCGAGGCGGCCGACGGCATCCTGCGCCTGCTGCCCGCCGCGCTGCCGAAAGGCACCGAACTCGCGCCCGCGCTGCAGGCCTATGTCGATCTGGTGCAGGCATTCAACAGCGGCTCCGCCGCCAAGGTGTACCCGGGCTCGCCGTTCATCGCCCACCGGCTGCTGCGCGGGCACGACCGGCTGAAGCTGTTCGAGCTGCATCCCACGGACATGCGTTCGCTGGCCGGCAACATCGCCCAGCTCGACGCGGGCCGCCAGGTGGCGGTGCTGCACGAGGACGGCTTCGAAGGCATCCGCAAGTTCCTGCCGCCGCCTTCGCGGCGCGGGCTGGTGCTGTGCGACCCGAGCTACGAGATCAAGACCGACTACGGCCGGGTGCTGGACATGCTGACGGAAGCGCTCAGGCGCTTCGCCACGGGCACCTACGCCGTGTGGTATCCCATCATTCCCCGGCCCGAGGCGCACGATCTGCCGCGGCGCATGAAGACGCTCGCCACCCGCGCGGGCAAGCCCTGGCTGCACGCCACGCTCACCGTGAAATCCAGCCGCATCACGACGGACACGGACGGCACGCAGCGGCGGCCGGGCCTGCCCGCCAGCGGCATGTTCGTGATCAACCCGCCCCACACGCTGAAGGCCGCGCTCAAGCCCGCCTTGCCCCAGATGGCGGAGCTGCTGGCGCAGGACCCGCAGCACGCGGCGCACAGCCTCGAATCGGGCGGCTGAGCCGCAGCGCCCTCACCCCCCCCGACGCACCGCCAAGGCAGTGCGTCTCACACGGAGCCGGCAAAAAGTCTTTTGAGGAGACGGCTTCGGTCAGTCTCCCGACGCCCTCATGGAATCCGCACCGGGGCACGGCACATCCGGGTCGGTGGGAGCCAGGGTGATGGCGACCGGCTTGATGCCCAGGCCCAGCAGGCCCAGGGACTGGGCGGCGGCCCGGCTCAGGTCCAGGATGCGGTTCTGGGAATGCGGGCCGCGGTCGTTGATGCGCACCTGCACCGCCCGGCCGGTGACGAGGCTGCGCACGCACACCCGGGTGCCGAAGGGCAGCGTGCGGTGCGCCGCCGTGAAATCGTTCATGTCGAAACGCTCGCCGCTCGCCGTGCGGCGGGCGTGGAAGCGCGCGCCGTACCAGGACGCCATGCCTTCCTCGCCGAAATCTCCGAGTTCGCTGCCGAGGTCCAGGCCCAGGCCCGAGGCGCGGCCGTCCTTCGCGCCCTTGGCCTCCTCCGGTTCCGTCTCCGGCGCAGGCGATGGCGACGGCATCGCCGGCGCGGGCTCGCGCAGCGCGGCCGGGGTGTCCGGATCGGTCAGGGGAACGGCGGGCCGGGGCGCCCGCAATGCCGGCCGGGGAGGCCGCGCGGGGGCGGGAGCGTGCGCCTGTCCGGGTGCGGAGGACGCGGCGGCCGGTGCATCGCCGCCGGCCTCGGAGGCGGAATCGGACGCCGGCGCGACCGCGCATGCAGCGATCGCCCCGCACAGCAGGACCGTCGACAGCCCCAGCAGGGCCCGGGGCATTTCAGCGCTGGCAGCGCGTTGCAGAAACCTCTTCAAAACGCTTCGAATCCTTTTTTTTCGGCATCGGCGGAGGCCCGCCGGGGGGCTCTGCCGGCGGGTGGGCCGGCGGCAGCGCATGCCACGGCACGGCCGTGCAGGAAGGCGCCATGTTACCCAACCCGGCAGGCGCACCGCACGGCCCGTGCGGCGCGTTCCGGCCCGTCACAGGCCCAGGCGGCGGCAGAGTTCCAGGATCGTGGCGCTCTGGTTCATGGTGTAGAAGTGCAGTGACGGCACGCCGCCCGCGCGCAGGCGCTCGCACAGGTCCGCCACCACGTCGAGGCCGAAGGCCCGGATGCTCGCCGTGTCGTCCCCGAAGGCCTGCAGCCGCAGCCGGATCCAGCGCGGGATCTCCGCGCCGCAGGCATCGGAGAAGCGCATGAGCTGGGTCGATCCCATGATCGGCATGATGCCGGGAATGACCGGCACGTCCAGGCCCTGGGCGCGCACGTCGTCCAGGAAGCGCCAGTACGCATCGGCATTGAAGAAGTACTGCGTGATCGCCGAATCCGCCCCGGCGCGCACCTTGGCCGCGAAGGCCTGCAGGTCGGCGTCGGCGGAGCGGGCCTGGGGATGCACCTCGGGATAGGCCGCCACCTCGATGTGGAAATCCCGGCCCGTTTCCTCGCGGATGAAGGCCACCAGATCGCTCGCGTAATGGAACTCGCCGCCCGCGCCGTAGCCGCTCGGCAGGTCGCCCCGCAGCGCCACCAGGCGCGACACGCCCATGGCCTTGAGCTGCGCGAGCTGCGCGCGCACGCTCTCGCGCGTGGCGCCGATGCAGGAGAAGTGGCATGCGGCCTGCACGCCCTCGGCGAGGATCTCGCGCACCGTGCCGAACGTGCCCTCCTGGGTGGAGCCGCCCGCGCCGTAGGTGACCGAGCAGAACTCCGGCCGGCGCTCGTAGAGCTGCCGGCGCACGGCCCGCAGCTTCCCGGCGCCCTCGGGCGTCTTCGGCGGGAAGAATTCGAAGCTGACCGGAAGCGATCCCGTGTCCGTGGAAAGGCTCATGCCTTCCTCCTTGCATGAATGAAGAATTCGCGGTTGCCGTCGCCGCCGTCGATCGGGCTGTCGTGCCAGCCGGCCACGTCCAGGCCCAGCGCCGTGCAGCACTCGCGCAGGCGCTGTTCCACCTGGGCGTAGAGGGCCGGATCGCGCACGATGCCGCCCTTGCCCACCTGGCCGGGCTGCAGCTCGAATTGCGGTTTGACCAGCATCAGCAGCTCGCCATCCGCCTGGAGCAGCGGCACCACCGCCGGCAGGATCAGCGTGAGCGAGATGAAGGACACATCGCCGGTGACGAGGTCGAATTCAGGCGTGACGTCCACGTCCTCGCGCCCCGCGCGGCGGCGCAGCTCGGTGGGCAGCGCACCCTCGGCACGCGCGCGCGCCCTGGCCTCGCGCTCGGCCTTGAAGGCCTCCACCTCGTGCTCCTTGGCGTCGTCGCTGTCGTCGTATTCGTCGTCCACCTGGCCGCCGTTGCGCATCCAGGCATAGGGCGCCTCGGGCTGGGTCTCGTTGTCGTCCGGGTCGCGCTCCACGCGCTCGGACAGGGCTTCCTCGCAGGCCTCGCGCAGCGATTCGGCGGTCACGGAACGGGCGTTCAGCCCCTCCACGCCCACCACGCGCGGATCGTCCCGCAGCCGCTCGTGCAGCTGGCCATGGCCCACGTCCACGCCGATCACCTGCGCCGCACCGTGCTGCAGCAGGCAGTCGGTGAACCCGCCCGTGCTCTGCCCCACGTCGAGGCAGCGCAGACCGGCCACCTGCAGGCCGGTGGCACGCAGCGCGCCCTCCAGCTTCAGGCCGCCGCGCGACAGGTACCGCGCCTCGGCGCCGTCCAGCAGCTCGACCTCGGCGATCGCCGGAATGTCGTCGCCGTTCTTCGCCACCTTCGTCCACGGCAGGCTGGCCGCCAGCCGCCACTGCACGCCGGCCGCGATCAACCGCTGGGCCTGCGACCGCGTGGCCGCATGGCCGTGCTCCACCAAAAACACATCCGCGCGCATCAGCGCCTTCCTCTCCAACAGGGCGGGCCGCACACGCGGCCCGCCACATTTCCAATCGATTGCAGGGCGGCGGACAGACCCGCGCCGGCACCGTGGCCGCACCTTGCTGCACGGCCTGGCATGCGTTACCGCATCCGGTGACTGCGCCCAGACCCATTCTCCGAACGCTACCTGCCGCGCTCAACCGGCAGCCCACGCGGTCCTGAGCGCCTCGTCATTCGCCAGGGCACTCGCACGCCCCAAGCCAGCAGACGCCGCGGAACCGGCTCCGCCGGGCCGCTGGCGTCGTCCCCCCTCCAAGGCGCGAAGCGCCGCCAGAGAGGGGGGAAGGCGCGCAGCGCCTCAGGAGGGAGTGCTCAATACCGATACGTATCGGCCTTGTACGGGCCTTCCTTCTTCACGCCGATGTAGGCGGCCTGCGCGTCGGTCAGCTCGGTGAGCTGGGCGCCGACCTTCTTCAGGTGCAGGCGCGCGACCTTCTCGTCCAGCACCTTCGGCAGCACGTACACCTTGCCGGCCTGGTAGGCGTCGGGCTTGGTGAACAGTTCGATCTGCGCGATGGTCTGGTTGGCGAAGGAGCTGGACATCACGAAGCTCGGGTGGCCCGTGGCGCAGCCCAGGTTCACGAGGCGGCCCTTGGCCAGCAGGGTGATGCGCTTGCCGTCCGGGAAGATCACGTGATCGACCTGGGGCTTCACTTCCTCCCACTGGTACTTCTCGATCGAGGCGACGTCGATCTCGTTGTCGAAGTGGCCGATGTTGCAGACGATGGACTCGTTCTTCATCGCCACCATGTGCTCGTGGCGGATCACGTCCTTGTTGCCGGTGGTGGTCACGAAGATGTCGGCCTTGTCGGCGGCGTATTCCATGGTCACGACCTTGTAGCCTTCCATCGCGGCCTGCAGGGCGTTGATCGGATCGATCTCGGTCACCCACACCTGGGCGCGCAGGGCGGCCAGGGCCTGGGCGCAGCCCTTGCCCACGTCGCCGTAGCCGGCCACCAGGGCCACCTTGCCAGCGATCATCACGTCGGTCGCGCGCTTGATGCCGTCCACCAGCGACTCACGGCAGCCGTAGAGGTTGTCGAACTTCGACTTGGTGACCGAGTCGTTCACGTTGATCGCGCGGAACAGCAGCGTGCCCTTAGCGGACATCTCGTTCAGGCGGTGCACGCCGGTCGTCGTTTCTTCCGTCACGCCGATGATCTCGGCCGACTTGCGGCTGTACCAGGTCGGGTCTTCTGCCAGCTTCTTGCGGATGGCCGCGAACAGGATGCGCTCTTCCTCGCTGGCGCCGTTGCCGGCGACCAGGGAGGCGTCCTTCTCGGCGCGCTGGCCCAGGTGCATCAGCAGCGTGGCGTCGCCGCCGTCGTCCAGAATCATGTTCGGGCCTTCGCCCTTGGAGCCCTTGGGTCCGAAGTCGAAGATGCGGTGGGTGTAGTCCCAGTAGTCTTCCAGCGATTCGCCCTTGATGGCGAACACCGGCGTGCCGCCCGCGGCAATAGCTGCGGCGGCATGGTCCTGCGTGGAGAAGATGTTGCAGGAGGCCCAGCGCACGTCGGCGCCCAGTTCCTTCAGCGTCTCGATCAGCACGGCCGTCTGGATGGTCATGTGCAGCGAGCCAGTGATGCGCGCGCCCTTCAGGGGCTGCGCGGCCGCGAATTCCTCGCGGATGGCCATCAGGCCGGGCATTTCGGTCTCGGCGATCTTGATTTCCTTGCGGCCCCAGTCGGCCAGGGAAATGTCGGCGATGGCCAGATCGGCCGGGGTCTTGAGAACTGCGCTCATGGTTTTCTCCGTGAAGGGAAGCAAAAACCACGCGTTCGAGGGGAATGCATCACTCACCGCACCGGACAGCGTGGGTGAGCGTCGTTGCAATGGGATTATTCCGAGCCTCGCGCCCCCGCCCGGCGGGCGTGGGAACGCTGCAACGCTCCTCGGAAGGCGGCAATTATAAAACCAAGCAGCCAAAACCCGTGGGAGCGCCCATCCAGCGCCGGTCGGTTCCTTCCGCCCGTCCTTGGGGGGGTGCGACGCCCGCAAGCCAGGGCTGTAACTTTTCGTTGTAGGACGGCAGGACGGATTGAGGCAAGATAACGGCCTGCGCAAAGACCGGCAGCAGGCCGTGTCCCCCCGCCCCCTCCCGGGTTTCTCGCCCGGCAGGATTTCGTCCGCAGGCCCCGCGCCCCCGACGCCCGATCTCCCGATGCCCCACTCTTCCAGGACTTCCAACTTCGATACGCTGCGCATTGGCGCGGCCCTCGCCGTCATCTTCAGCCACCACTTCCACATCGCCCGCGCGGCTCCGCCGCACTGGCTCCATTCCGACATGGTGGGCGGCGTGGCCGTGATGACGTTCTTCACCATCAGCGGCTACCTCGTGACGCTGAGCTGGCTGCGCCATCCCGACACCGTGGCGTTTCTCTGGAAGCGCCTGCTGCGCATCTGGCCCGGCGTGCTGCTCGCGGTGATCACCAACATCTTCCTGTTCGGGCTCGCATTCACGTCGCTGGATGCCGCGGAGTTCCTCCGGCATCCGGAGACGCTCACCTACTACCAGAACCTGCTGCTCTACCGGGAGTACGTGAATCTGCCCGGCGTGTTCGAGGGCAACCCGGTGCGGCAGGTCATGAACGGGCCGTTGTGGACCATTCCCATGGAGACGCTCTGCTATGCCGTCCTGGCCGGACTCGGTGCCTTGGGCGTCCTGCGGTCGCGCGTTCTCGCGACCGTGGCATGCCTGGGCTACATCGCGTTCTTCCTGACCACCCAGAACGCCGACTTCACCGGCACCATGCGGCACTGGTTCGAATACCCCGCCTATTTCGCCTGCGGCGCACTGATCGCGCTGCACCGCGGCGTTTTCCTCGCCCGGGCGCAGCAGTGGCTGTGCATGCTCGCGCCCATCGGCGTGCTGCTGTTCTTCGGGCTCGAGCTCGAGCATTCGGCCGGCCTGCTCATCCTGCCCCCGCTGCTCATCTATCTGGGAACCCGGCAAGGCGGCGGCTTGCCCTTCCTGCGGCGTGCGGGAGACCCTTCCTTCGGCATCTACCTCTTCGGCTTTCCCATCGCCCAGGCCGTCGAGGCCACCTGGCCGGAACTGGACTTCACCACCAGCCTGCTGCTCACCTGCGCGCTTTCGATCGCGGCCGGATATGCATCGTGGCACCTGCTCGAATCCAGGGTATTGCGGCTCAAGAGCTGGCTCGGCGAAGGCAACGCGCTGCGCACGGCCTGACGCGGGCCTGTCCGTTCGGGATGGCGGCCATCTAGAATCGCGGGTTTGCCGCGCCGCGGGGCATGTCCCTGCCCGCGGCCGCGCCCCAGGCTTTCCGGCCGCATGCCGGCGCCCGGCACTCCCGCGGGAGCTGCCGCGTTTCCCGACAGGACTCAGACGACATGGCCACCGCCACCCCTTATGCCCCGCAAGTCGGGGTCCGCCGCACCTTCGCCATCATCTCCCACCCGGATGCGGGCAAGACCACGCTCACGGAAAAGCTGCTGCTGTTCTCGGGCGCGATCCAGATCGCCGGGGCCGTGAAGGGCCGCAAGGCGAGCCGCCACGCCACCTCCGACTGGATGGAGATCGAAAAGCAGCGCGGCATCTCGGTGGCTTCCTCGGTCATGCAGATGGCCTACCGCGACCACGTGGTGAACCTGCTCGACACCCCCGGCCACAAGGACTTCTCGGAAGACACCTACCGCGTGCTCACGGCCGTGGACTCCGCGCTCATGGTGATCGACGCGGCCAACGGCGTCGAATCGCAGACGCGGCGGCTGATCGAGGTCTGCCGCCAGCGCGACACCCCCATCATCACCTTCGTCAACAAGATGGACCGCGAAGTGCGCGAGCCCCTCGACATCCTCGACGAAGTGGAGCGCGAACTCGGCATGCCCTGCGTGCCCATGACCTGGCCCGTGGGCCAGGGCAAGAGCTTCGGCGGCATCATCAACCTGCGCACGCAGGCGATGACGGTGTTCGAATCGGGCAGCGAACGCCGTCCGCAGGACTTCGAGACCATCCCGCTCAGCGACGCCGACGCCCTGCGCGCGCGCTTCGGCGCCACCTTCGACGAAGCCATCGAGAGCATGGAACTGGCCGTGGGCGCCTCCCCGGCGTGGGACCACGAGGCCTTCCTCGCGGGCAAGCAGACGCCGGTGTTCTTCGGCTCCGGCGTGAACAACTTCGGCGTGATGGAAGTGCTCGATGCGCTGGTCGACCTGGCGCCCCCGCCGCGCCCGCGCACCAGCAGCCTCGTGGTCAACAAGCAGCCCGTCGAGAAGACCGTGCTGCCGGAAGAGGCCGGCTTCGCGGGCGTGGTGTTCAAGGTGCAGGCCAACATGGACGCCAACCACCGCGACCGCATCGCCTTCGTGCGCGTGGCGTCGGGCAAGTACACGCCGGGCATGAAGCTGCGCGTGCAGCGCACCGCCAAGGAGCTGCGCCCCACCAGCGTGGTGACCTTCATGAGCCAGCGGCGCGAGGCCGTGGAAGAAGCCTATGCGGGCGACATCATCGGCTTCACGACGCACGGCGGCGTGCAGCTGGGCGACACCATCACCGACGGCGCCAGCCTGCAGTTCACCGGCCTGCCCTTCTTCGCGCCCGAGATGTTCATGACGGTGGTGCTGAAGAACCCGCTGCGCACCAAGCAGCTGCAGCAGGGCCTCGCCCAGCTCGGCGAGGAAGGCGCGATCCAGGTCTTCAAGCCCGACGCCGGCGGCAACATGCTGCTGGGCGCCGTGGGCCAGCTGCAGTTCGAAGTGGTGCAGCACCGCCTGAAGGCCGAGTACGACTGCGACGTGCGCCTGGAGAACTGCCAGTACACCGGTGCGCGCTGGATCACGGCGGACACGCCGGCCGAGCTGCGCGCCTTCACCGACGCCTACCCGCTGCGCATGGCGCACGACGCGGCCGACACGCTGGCCTACCTGTGCACCAGCCCCTACGACGTGCGGCTGGCACAGGAGCGGTTCCCGAAGATCCACTTCCATCCGCTGCGCGAGCACGCGGGACTGGCACTGCAGGCCGCCGGCTGAGCGGATTGCAGCCCATGGCCGCTCGCCCCATGCCCGCAGCGTGTGCCGCCCAAACGGTGCGCCCGCACGGGGCGTGGGCGCCGTTCCTGGCGATCGGGGGCGCCCTGGCCGCGGTCTACGGCCTGTGGCTGCTGGCCTTCTGGCCGGGCATCCTCGGCGAAGACAGTGTCGCGATCCTGCACGAAGTGGAGCAGGAGGGCCCGTTCCGCTCGGGCAAGACGGTGTTCTGGTACTACCTGGTGCGGTGGCTCTACGGCACCACGGGCCGGGTGGAAGTGCCGGTGGCGGTGCTGATGCTGCTGTGCGCGGTCATTTTCGCGCGCATGCTGGCATGGTGCTGGAGCGCGGGCCTGCGCAAGACCTGCCTCGCGGGGCTGGTCTTCGTGGCCCTGGCCCCGCACATGACCGCCTTCGCGGGCACCCTCTACCCCGACGCCGTCTTCGCCGTGGCCGCGTGCGGCCTGCTGTTCGAGCTGTGGCTGGCCGTGCGCCAGCGGCACATGGGCGGCGCGTCCCTCGCGATGGTGGCGCTCACGCTGCCGTTCGCGGTGTTCACCCGGCCCAACGGGCTCGTGTTCCTGCTGCCGGCGCTCGCCGCGCTCGCCTTCGTGCCCGGCCGCGCTCGCTGGCTGCTCGGCGCCGTGATCGCCCTCTGGTGCGCGCTGATGGCCGCGGCGCACCGCGCGCACCCGTCGCAGGCCCAGGAAGCCGTCTATCCCATGGTGGTGTTCGAGACGGTGAACTTCCTGCGCCCGCACGCGATGAACGATCTGTGGACACGGTTCGCGCACATGAACGACCCCTGGGTGCTGGACGAACCGAGGATCTCGGCAGCCACCCTGGACGCACTGCGCCGGCACCGGCCTGCCGAGTCGATGGTGGCCTATTCCGATCCGGCGTACTGGGACATGCTCGTCTTCCATCCCGACGGGCCGCAGGTGGGCGGCATACCGGAGGCCGACCGCCGCACGCTGGTGCGCGAATTCTTCCGCTACAACCTCTGGCACAACCTCCCCGAGTTCCTCGGCAGCCGCATGACGGTGTTCATGACGGCGGCGCTCGCCCAGGGGGGCTTCCCCGCCGTGACCTACGCCGCCCACGTGCTGCCCCGCACCCGGTCCGTCTCCACCTACCGGCGGTTCGACGTGCAGGAGCTGGAGCGCGGCTTCATCGGCGCGCAGAAGGCGAGCTACCGCTGGCGCTGGCTCCTCTGGACGCCCTGGGCGGGTTTCGCGCTGCTGGCCTGGGCCCTGGTGCGCGGCGTGCGGCGGCGCGAGGCCGCGCTGCTCATCGTGGCCCTGCCGATGGCGCTACAGTGCGGTGCGATCTTCCTGCTCTCCTCCGCGGGCGAGTACCGCTACCTGCTGCCCTTTTTCGTGCTGCCGCTGGTGCTGCTTCCCGCCCTGGCGCTGCGGCACGAAGCGCCAGCGCCCTGAATAGTTTTCCTGTTGCATCCCTTCGCCCCATGTCGCTGCTACTCACATCCCTCACGCTCCTGTGCGTGTTCGGCATCTCCGTCGGACAGCTGCTGTTCAAGAAGGCGGCCATGCAGCTGCCGCCGCAGCCCGTGCTCACCGACTGGCTGTTCAACGGCTGGCTCATCGTCGCGCTGGCGCTGTACGGCATCACCACGCTGCTGTGGATCTGGGTGCTGCGCAGCGCGCCGCTGCACCTGGCCTATCCCTTCATGGGCCTGGCCTTCCTGATCGTTCCGACCATGGGCTGGCTGTTCCTCGGCGAGCCACTGCATCTGCAGACCTTCATCGGCGGCGCGCTGATCCTGGCGGGCATCGCCGTGGCGGGGAGGGCCGCCGCATGACGCAGGCACGCCCCATGGCCATCGCGGTGGCGATCCCCTGCTACAAGGTGACCCAGCACGTGCTGGAAGTGATCCGCACGGTGCCGGCGTCCGTGGCCCGCATCTACGCGGTGGACGATGCCTGCCCCGAGGGCAGCGGGGCCTTCATCCAGGCGCACTGCACCGACCCCCGCGTGCGCGTGCTGTTCAATCCGGAGAACCGCGGCGTCGGCGGCGCCGTCGTCACGGCCTACCATCAGGCGATCGCCGACGGCATGGACATCGTCGTGAAGATCGACGGCGACGGGCAGATGAACCCCGCCCTGCTGCCGCACTTCGTGCGCCCGATCCTGGCCGGCCGTGCCGACTACACCAAGGGCAACCGCTTCTTCCGGCCCGAATCGGTGCGCGGCATGCCGCCGGTGCGCCTCTTCGGCAACGCGGTGCTGTCGTTCATGACCAAACTGAGCTGCGGCTACTGGACGATCATGGACCCGACCAACGGCTACACCGCCATCCACACCGCCGTGCTGCGCGAACTGCCGCTCGACAAGCTCGAGCGCCGCTACTTCTTCGAGACGGACGTGCTGTTCCGCCTCAACACGCTGCGCGCCGTGGTGCGCGACGTGCCGATGGACTCCGTCTACGCCGACGAGGAATCGAACCTCAAGATCGGCAAGGTGCTGCCCGAATTCCTGAAGAAGCACGCGTCGCGCCTGCTGCGCCGCTACGCCTACAGCTACTTCGTGCGCGACTTCAACGCGGGATCGATCTACAGCATCTTCGGCTTCCTGCTCCTGGCCTGGGGCGTGATCTTCGGCGCCGGCCATTGGATCACCAGCGTGCTGGGCGACCATCCCGCCACCAGCGGCACGGTCATGCTGGCCGCGCTGCCCGTGCTGATCGGCATCCAGTTCCTGGTGGCCTTCCTGCACCACGACGTGGGCAGCGTGCCGACCGAGCCGCTCAGCCCCCAGCTCGCCGACGACGGAGACCTGCCCGCCGCGGCCCCGGAGCTCCTGCGATGAGCGCGGGCACGGCAGGCACCCGCATACCGCAGCACGGCGCGCCCATGACGGCCCCCTGGGTGTTCTGGGGCCTGGTCGTACCGATGGTGATCTACGCGGTGCGCATGCTCGAAGTGCTGGTGCAGACCGCGATACCGTTCGACTCCGTCTACACCTACCTGCCGCTGGCCCGCCAGGTGATGGAAGACGCCTCGCGCGCCTTCTCCAGCCCCGACGCCTACAAGGTGGCGCCGGGCGCCGTCGTCTACATGGCCCTCGCGGGGGCGGACCCGGTCACCATCAAGATGGCGAACCTCGCCATCTCGCTGACGGCGCTGGCCCTGACGTTCGATGCCGCGCGCCGCATCGGCGGGCGGGTGGCGGCCGTGGCGGCCGGCTGGCTGTACGTCCTTCCCCACATGCTGGTGGAAGCCGGCGCGACGCTGCTGGGCGAATCGCCCTTCGTCTTCCTGGTCGCGCTCTGGCTGTGGGCATCGAGCTGCGCGGCGCAAGCCCGCACCGGGCCGCGTGCCCGCGCATGGCACGCAGGGGCGGTGGTGCTCGCCGGCCTGGCCCTGGCCGCCGCGACGCTCACCCGCGCCACCTACATGTACTGGCTGCCCTTCGCGGCCGTGGTGTTCTGCCTCGCCGCGTGGCGCCTCAAGGCACCTCACCGCGGGGCGGCGCTGCGCATCGCCGCGATCCACCTGATCGCGGTCGTGCTCGTGGGTGCCTACATCGTGCGGCAGAACGACACCTTCGGGCGGCCCATGGTCGCCACCGGCAGCGGCGCCGCCCTGTACTTCGGCAGCAATCCCGTCCTGTCCGGCTACGAGCCGCCCTTCTTCGGCCTGGCGCACGACGAAGGCACCGTGGTGGGCGGCCTGGGACACCTCTCGATGGAGGGCAACAAGCGGCTGATGGCGGTCGCCAAGACCATGCTGCGCGACCTCCCCACCGGCGAGCTGCTGCAGATGTACGTCCGCAAGCTGGGCGCCGTGCTGTTCTTCAGCCGGGCGCACCTGGACCGGCACGTGCTGAACGACCGCGCCTGGCGGATCGCGCTGGTGCTGCTGGCGCTGCTGGGCGTGTGGGGCGCTCGGCGCCATCCCATGGGCTGGATGGTGGCCGGTGCCGCCGCCTACCAGTGCGCCGTGCACGTTCCGGTTCTCTACAACCCGCGCTACAGCATCAGCGCGCTGGACGTGCTGTTCGTGCTGCTGGCGGCGCAGGGCGTGGCCTGGGCATGGAGCCGCCCGCGGCGCGGCGCCGTGCTGGCCGGCACCGTGGCGGCCATCGTGGCCGGCATCGCCGTCGGCGTGTACCACCAGCGGCACAGCAGCGCCCTGCTGCCCGACTTCAGCCTGATCCCGCCCCAGGAGATCGCGGTGGCCGACAGCAGCCAGCTGCATGCCGAGGGCTGGGACGGCGATCCGCTGCAGGGCCCGGCACGCATGACGGCGGACTCCGCCACCGTGGAATGGGACGCGGACAAGCCGCTGCCCCAGGACATCATCAGCATGGTGCACCTGGGCATGCCCCGCTTCGAAGGCAAGTGCAGCTACGCGTGGCTGATCCTGCGCGGAGCCGGGGGCGCCGAACGGTCCACGCGGATCCGCCTGGGCGGCCTGCAGCAGGGGCAGGACATCAACTGGGGCATGCACCACGTCATGCTGCCCGAGAGCGGCCCGCGCCAGATCCAGCTGCGCTTCGAGTGCGCGCCGGGCACGCTGATGCAGTTCAGCGGCATGGGCCTGTACCAGGCCAGCCCCGGCCGCCACTACCTGCAGCGGGCCCTGGCGCAGTAGGAGGCCGGCGGCGATGGCAGGCCTGTGGCCTCTCCCTCCCGGCGCCGTGGCGCCAGGCCCCTGGCCCCGCTTCCGCGCCGGCCTGCTGGCGGCCGCGGCGGCCCTGCCGGGACTGTCCCTGGCGGCCGATCCGCCGGCTGCGGGCGGCGGCCCGCCGGCGCGCCCGCCGCTGGTCGTGGCGCCCACCATCGTCGGCATGGAGGTCTGCGACGAGGCCGCGGCGGACCCCGCCGTCACCGACTTCGAAGCGGCGGCCGCACGCTGCCGGCAGCTCGGGCGCACCGGAGCGCGGGCCGTGCGCGACCTGCTGGACACGCTCGAACCCGGAGGCCCCGCCGGCGATGTGCAGGTCGGCTTCACGGCGACGCTGCAGCTGCTCGGCCTCCACCACCGCACGCCGCGGGGCTGGGAGATCGACCCGGCCCGCGTGGATGCCTTCCTGCGCCTGATCACCGACGTGCCCCGGCCGGTCGTCGTCTACCTCGCGGCCAACCATTTCGACGCCGTGGGTCCGCTCACCCGCGAACTGTCCGCAGACCCGCGCAATCTCCTGCAGCTGCCGGACGGGCGCTCGCCCGTCGTGGAGTATTTCGGCAACCGGGTCGTGCCCTATACGCTGCTGACGGACCCCTCCATTCCCGTCAACCGGTACCGGTTCGAAGCGCTGCGCTACGTGGCGCAGCGCCTGCAGGCACTGCCTGCCGCCGTGCGGAACCGCATCGTGGCGGTGACGCTGGCCGGCGAGGTGCACCAGATGTTCCCGGATTTCGAGAACGGCATGGGCGACCACGCGGCGCAGGTGACCACCGACTACAGCCCCGCATCGGTCGAAGGGTTCCGCGCCTTCCTGGCCAAGCGGTACGGAAGCCTGCAGGCCCTCAACGCGCAACTCGGATCGGCCTTCACCTCTTTTCCTGAAATTCAGGCCCCGGCCCGGGATGCGCGCAGCGATGCCGCCATCCCCGTGTTCCAGCACTACGACGCGTCGGCTGCCGGCTCGCTGGCGGTGTCGGGCTGGCTGTGGGACCCGGAGGGGCGCATCGACGGGCTGGACCTGTACCTCGATGCCCGCTACCTCGGCCCCATTCCGCGAGGGTTCAACCGCCTGGACGTCTACCGCACCGTGCAGGCCGTCGACTCGCCGAACGTGGGATTCCGCGCGGACCTCGATCACCATGCGCTGCCGCCGGGCAGGCACCTGGCGCAGATCGTGGCGCGCGTGGGCCCGGCGCGCCTGCGCATGTTCGACGTGCCGTTCACCGTGCTGCCGCGCGACCGCGGGCCGGTGGCATCGCGCCGCCCGCCGGCCGTCTTCGGCATGCAGGGCATGGAGGCGCTCCCCGGGGTGCAGATGAGCCTCGACCTGCCCACGGCGAGTGCATCCGGCACCGCCGTGCTGTTCAATCCGCTGGCCCGCGACTGGAACGATTACCGCGCCGCGCAGGTCGTGCAGTGGCTCAAGGCCTTCCATGCCATCGCGCGGGAAGCGGGGCTGCCGGCCGACAAACTCTATTCCCACCAGATCCTTCCCGGTGTGAATTCGTCCTGGAATCCGCAGCTGTTCGCGGCCGACGCCACCTTCGGGCGTTCCATGCCCTGGAAGCACGGCATCAACCTGTACGGCGGCGCCACGCAGAGCGGCTGGGTCCGGCACTTCTTCGCCGCCGAGGGCATCCAGGCGTACGGTGTGCCCGAGTTCCACCCCCAGCAGTGGAAAAAGGACGGCGTCGCACTGTCCGCGCTGGAGTTCCAGCGCGCCGGCGGCGCCCGCTTCGTCAGCCCCTATTTCTTTTCCGTCATCCCCGAGCGCTTGAAGAAGAACACCGGGCAGGGCATCGACCGCATGGAGCTGTCGCCCGCCAATCCCCGGGACGGTTCCGACCGTTTCTACCGCGCCCTCATCGAGTTCGCCCGCCACTGATGCATCCCCTGCCCTCCCCTGCCGACACCGACCTGCTGCCGCTCACCCTCTGGCAACCGCCTGCCGACCTGGTCGGCGTGTTCACCGACATCGACGACACCCTCACCACCGACGGCGCCATCACTACCGATGCGCTGGACGCCCTGCACGCGCTGCGGCGCGCAGGGCTGGCCGTGGTGCCCGTCACGGGGCGGCCCGCCGGCTGGAGCGAACCGTTCGCCGCCTCGTGGCCCGTGGACGCGATCGTGGCCGAGAACGGCGCCGTGGCGATGGTGCGGCAGCCCGAAGCGCCGCTGCAGCGCACGGGACCCGCGGCGCAATCCGACGCGGTGCGAGTGCACCCGATGGGCCCCGGAGGCCCCGTGCTGGCCAAGATCTACCAGCAGGACGCCGCCACGCGCGCCGCGCAGTACGCGCGCATGCAGGAGGTGCTCGCCGGCATCGAGCGGGACATTCCCGGCGCCCGCCGCGCCACGGACTCGGCCGGCCGCGAATGCGACATCGCCATCGACCACAGCGAATTCGTGCAATTGCCGCAGCCGGCCATCGACGCCGTCGTGCAGCGCATGCGCGCCGAAGGCATGCACGCCACCGTGAGCAGCATCCACGTCAACGGCTGGTACGGCGAGCACGACAAGCTCGCGGGCGCCCGCTGGATCGTGCGCGCCCTCTTCGGGCGCACGCTCGACGCGGAGATCGGCCGCTGGGTCTACGTGGGCGATTCCACCAACGACCAGAAGATGTTCGAAGCCTTCCCGCACAGCGTGGGCGTGGCCAATATCGCGCGCTTCGTGCCGCAGCTCGCGCACCGGCCACGCTACGTCGCGCAGGGCGAGCGCGGGGCCGGCTTCGCCGAGGTGGCCCGGGCCATCCTGCAACGGCAGCGCTGACACACGGGCCGGCGGCGCACGCGGCCGCGCAGCGCCGCGGCACCACCGTGCCGCGCCGGTGCCGCCTCAGGACGGCTTGGCCAGGCCGAGCTTCTCGATGATCGCCTTCTCGCGCAAGTAGGTGTCCTGGGCGAACTGACGGTAGGCGGCCGTGTCCATGTAGATCGGCACCATGTCGTAGCGCGCCAGCGCGGCGCGGTAGTTCTCCTGGTCCATCGCGGTCTTGAAGGCGTCGTGCAGCCGGCGGACCACGTCCGCGGGCGTGCCCTTCGGCGCGCCGATGCCGAACGGCGAGTTCTGCACGATGTCGACCCCCAGCTCCCGCAGCGTGGGCGCGTCGGGGAACTTGGCGAGCCGCTCGGCGCCCCAGGTGTTGAGCACGCGCAGCTTGCCGGCCTCCACCTGCGGGGCGAAACCCGTGGAGTCCGCCGCCGCCATGAGCTGCCCGCCCATGATCGCCTGCATCAGGTCCGCGCTGCCCTTGTAGGGCACGTGCAGCAGCTGCAGGCCCTGCTGCTGGGCCACGCGCTCCATCGTGAGGTGCGGGCTCGTCAGGGCGCCCGTGGAGCCGTAGCTGAGCTTGCCGGGGTTGGCCTTGGCGTAGGCGACGAAATCCGCCCAGGTCTTGAATGGCGAGTCGGCCGGAACCACCACGCCGAAGGCGTAGCCCGTCACGTTGATCACATAGCTGATGTCCTTGACCGGATCCCAGTTGATCTTGGTCGTATAGGGCATGCGGAACACGCCGAGCGGGATCTGCGCGACGGTGTAGCCGTCGGCCGGGGACGACTGCAGCATCTGCGCGGGCAGCGTGCCGCCCGCGCCGGGCTTGTTGTCGATGACCACCGGCTGGCCGAGCACGCGCGAGGCGTTCTCCGCCAGCACCCGCATCGTGATGTCGGTGGGGCCGCCGGCGGGGAAGGCGACGACCAGCCTGATCGGCCGGGACGGAAAGCCCTGGCCTTGTGCCCGGGCCGAGAGGGCGGGCGCCAGGGCGGCGGCTGCGCCCCACTGGATCCAACGACGTCGCTGCATGTACGGAACTCCTGGTGAAAACGAAAAGGAAAAGTTCTGTCCATTGCAACGCGATGCGGCGAACGTGACCACGCCGCAAACCCTGACGCGTTGTCGCACGCGCGTCACCTCACGAGCGGGCATCGCCGTCCTGCGTACCCTCGCGCAGCGCCGTCACCTGCAGCGGCGGTGCATCGCACCCCTGCCCGGCCGCGATCCAGCGCCGCGCCAGCCGCGCGAGCCCCCGCAGCAGCCAGCGGTTGCGCCAGCCCGTCACCCCGGCGGGGTCGGCGACCATGCCGCAGACGTAGCGGCCGGCCTGCGGGCCGGCCGCCGGGCGCGCAACCCCAGCCGCTTCGGGCGCCTCGGACCCTTCGCCAGCTCCATCGGCGGTCGCCCCACCCGCCCTGTCCGCACCCGGCAACCACCGCAGTGCCACGCAGGCACCATGGCGGCGCCGTGACACCAGCATGCCCAGGGGGCAGGGCTCGGCCAGGCAGCACAGCCCGCAGCCGTTGCAGGGCTGGCCCATGGCCGGTTGCGCCGGCGCGTCGCCATGCCAGAAGACCACGTGCTCCCGCGGACCCGGTCCTTCCTGTCGTGCTTCCGGAGCGCGCGGCAGGCGGTCTGGCGGTGATGGCGGTGCCGGCGTGGGCATGGGTGGCGAACAGCGGGAAACGGGATGGATGGGGAACGGCGTCTGGAGTCCAGGGCCAGGGGCCAACGAGGCAGGGTAATGCACCCCCAAAGAAAAAGGCGCCCGAAGGCGCCTTCCGTCGATGCGCCAGGAGGCGCCGGCCCTCGGCAGGAAGCGGATGTTCCAGCCACGGTGCCCCGCACCTCAGTGCTGCAGGATCTTGTTGAGGAAGTCCTTGGTGCGCGGCTGGCGTGCATCGGGGTTGCCGAAGAAGTCCTCCTTCGTGCAGTCCTCCAGGATCTTGCCGCCCACGTCCATGAAGATCACGCGGTGGCCCACCTTGCGGGCGAAGCCCATTTCGTGGGTCACGCACATCATGGTCATGCCCTCGTTGGCCAGGCTCACCATCACGTCCAGCACCTCGCCGACCATTTCCGGGTCGAGCGCCGAGGTGGGCTCGTCGAAGAGCATCACGATCGGGTCCATCGACAGCGCGCGCGCGATGGCCACGCGCTGCTGCTGGCCGCCGGAGAGCTGGCCCGGGAACTTGTCCTTGTGCGCCGACAGGCCCACGCGGTCGAGCATCTTCAGGCCGCGCTGCTTCGCCTCGTCGGCACGGCGGCCGAGCACCTTGACCTGCGCGATCGTGAGGTTCTCGGTCACCGACAGGTGCGGGAACAGCTCGAAGTGCTGGAACACCATGCCGACCTGGCTGCGCAGCTTCGGCAGGTTGGTCTTCGGGTCGTGGATGGCGACGCCGTTCACGTAGATCTCGCCCTTCTGGATCGGCTCCAGCGCGTTGATGGTCTTGATCAGCGTGGACTTGCCCGAACCCGACGGGCCGCACACGACCACCACCTCGCCCTTGCGGATGCTGGTGGAGCAGTCGTTCAGCACCTGGAAGCTGCCGTACCACTTGGAAACGTTCTTGAGTTCAATCATTTGCTTTATTCCTCACTCACTTGCCGGCCCGGTTCAGCGGATGATGGCGATCTTGCGGTGCAGGCGCTTCACGAACCACGAAAGCGCGAAGCACATGATGAAGTACACCACCGCGGCCAGCAGGTAGGCCTCGATGGGACGGCCGTAGTTCTTGCCCGCGGTCTCGAAGCCCTTGAGCATGTCGTAGGCGCCGATGGCATACACGAGCGACGTGTCCTGGAACAGGATGATGGTCTGCGTGAGCAGCACCGGCAGCATGTTGCGGAAGGCCTGCGGCAGGATCACGAGCTTCATGTTCTGCCCGTAGGTCATGCCCAGCGCCTGCCCCGCGAACACCTGGCCGCGCGAGATCGACTGGATGCCCGCGCGCATGATTTCGCTGAAGTAGGCCGCCTCGAACGCGATGAAGGTGATCACCGCCGACATCTCGGCGCCGATCGGCTTGCCCACGATGAACGGCACCAGCAGGAAGAACCACAGGATCACCATCACCAGCGGAACGCTGCGCATGCCGTTGACGTAGATGGTTGCGGGCACGTCCAGCCACTTGCGGCCCGACAGGCGCATCAGCGCGAGCACGGTGCCGAACAGGATGCCGCCGATCGTCGCCACGATGGTGAGCGTGATGCTGAAGTAGAACCCCTTCAGCACGAACTTGCTGATGATGTCCCAGTTGTAGAAGGAAAAGTCGAGATTCATCATGTCAGTGGCCTCCCGAACCGCCGGTGGCGATGAAGCCCGGCACGCGTGAGCGCTTCTCGATGAAGGCCATGATGCGGTTGATGGCGAACGCCGAGATCACGTAGAGGCCCGTCACCGCCAGGTAGATCTCGATGCCGCGCGAGGTCTCTTCCTGCGCCTGCATCGCGAACATCGTGAGTTCCGTCACCGACACGGCGAAGGCCACGGACGAGTTCTTGAAGATGTTCATCGTCTCGCTCGTGAGCGGCGGGATGATGATGCGGAAGGCCATGGGCAGCAGCACGTAGCGGTAGTACTGCACCGTCGTGAAGCCCAGCGCCATGCCCGCATAGCGCTGCCCGCGCGGCAGCGCCTGGATGCCCGAGCGCACCTGCTCGGCGATCCGTGCGGACGTGAAGAACCCGAGCGCCAGCACCACCAGGATGAAGCCCGACACGCTCTTCAGTGCAGGGAAGATGGCCGGCACCACGTGGTACCACAGGAAGATCTGCACCAGCAGCGGGATGTTGCGGAACAGCTCCACCCATGCGTTGCCGAAGCCGACCAGAAACTTGTTGTCCGGCAGCGTGCGGATCGTGCCGATGACCGACCCCGCGACGAGCGCGATCACCAGCGCCAGCAGGGCCACCGACACGGTCCAGCCCCAGGCCGAGAGCATCCACTGCAGGTAGGTCGGGTATTCACCCCCCGGGTCCTGCAGGAAGACCTGCCAATCCCAATTCGATCCCATGGGAATTCCTTCTCAAATCGTCTTACGTCCTGAAATCCGGCGACGGTCCGCCCACCCTCGCGGGGCGACAAACAAACGCCCACCGGGGAGGTGGGCGTTCGCAGGGGGCGGACACGTCCGTGCGCATCAATCCTTCAGCGTGTACTCTTCCATGGGCTTGTCGTTGGGATTCGCCCAGGCGGCCTTGGTCGCGTCGCTGGCAGGCAGGCCGATCTTCACATTGTTCGGCGGGATGGGCTGCATGAACCACTTGTCGTAGAGCTTCGCCATCTCGCCCGACTTCATCATGCCCTTCAGGCTGTCGTCCACGGCCTTCTTGAAGGCCGGGTCGTCCTTGCGGATCATGATCGCGATCGGCTCGACGCTCAGCGTCTCGCCGACGATCTTGAAGTCGTTGGGGGCCTTGGACTTGGCGATGTTGGCGGCCAGGATGGAGCCGTCCATGATGAAGGCGTCGGCGCGGCCGGACTCCAGCAGCAGGAAGCTGTCGGAGTGGTCCTTGCCGAAGACTTCCTTGAACGTCAGGCCGTCGGCGCGCTTGTTCTTGCGCAGGGTCTGCACCGAGGTGGTGCCCGTGGTCGTGGCGATGGTCTTGCCGTTCAGGTCCTTGATGCCGGTGATGCCGGAATTGGCCTTGGTGGCGATGCGCACTTCTTCCACATAGGTGGTCACGGCGAAAGCCACGTCCTTCTGGCGGGCCTGGTTGTTGGTGGTGGAGCCGCACTCGATGTCCACCGTGCCGTTCTGCACCAGCGGAATGCGGTTCTGCGACGTCACGGGCTGGTACTTGGTCTCCAGCTTGGCGAGGCCGAGCTGCTTTTGCACATCCGAGATCACGTGGGCGCACACGTCGTAGTGGAAGCCGGTGTACTTGCCGTCGCCCAGCGTGTAGGAGAGACCGGACGATTCGCGCACGCCTTCGGTGATGGTGCCGGACGCCTTGATCTTGGCGAGCGTGTCGTTCGCCTGGGCGCACGCGCCGCCTGCGGCGAGGGCCATCACGGCAACTGCCAACAATTGTTTCTTCATCACGATCTCCTTAGCTTATGGATACAGAGGGAAGGGGCCATTCTAGATAGACGCCTGCAAGGCAATCGCGGTTGCAGGGAATATCCCGGATGGGGGAAACGCGTGGGCCGCAGCCCGCATCAGAAAGGGACCTGGTCGGAGGGATACTTCCAGAACTCCCGCAGCAGGTAGCTCACCGGCAAATTCAGTGCCCGGTTCGACGGTGGGATCGGCTGGGTGAACCAGCGGTCGTAGACAGGATGGATTTCGCGGCTGGCGATGAGGCGGCGCATTTCGTCGTCCACCACCTTCTTGAATTCCGGATCGCCCTTGGGCAGCACGATCGCCAGCGCCTCCGCCGTGATGAACTTGCCGACCACCTTGAGCGCCTTCGGATCGGGCCGCTCGGCGGCGAACGCGTAGAGCAGCACATCGTCCGTGGCGAAGGCATCGGCCTCGCCCTTTTCCACCATCTCGACCGCGTGCGAATCGTCGGGCGACTCGAGAAGGACCAGCTGCAGCGCGCGCTCGCGGTTGAGCTGCTGCGCGGCACGCTGCGCGGTGGTGCCGCGGGTGGTGACGAGCCGGCGGCCCGCCATGTCCTCGATGCGCTCGATGGGGCTGGAGGCCTTGACCAGCAGGCGCGTGCCCGTGATGAAGTGGGGAATCGTGAACGCCACGGTCTGGCGGCGCTCGGCGTTGTTCGTGGTGGAGCCGCACTCCAGGTCGGCATGCCCCTGGGCGATGGTCTCGATGCGGTTGCCCACGGTCACGGGGACGTAGGTGACGTCCATGTCCTTGCGGCCGGTCTTGCGGCGCACCGCGTCCGCCACGTGCTGGCACAGCTCCACCGCATAGCCCGCGGGCCGGCCGGCGGCGTCCTTGAACGCGAAGGGAATGGCATCGCTGCGGTACGCCACCATCAGCTTGCCGCCCGCGGCGATGCGCTCGAGCACACCCGCATGGGCAGCCACGGCACAACAGAGGGCGGCCGCCCCCAGGAGGGCCCGCCAGAGGCGAACAGGATGCATGGTTTGTCTCGTCATGGAATACGGACTGATGCAAAAACCGCGCCAGCCGGGCCCTCTTTTCAGCCGCAGTTCAGTGACTGTTGCTTGGAGCCGGACGGGACTGTACGTCCTGCCTCAGCCGCTTTCCAATGCCGATTGAAAAGCGACTTCATGCAATCCACGCATAAAGTGCGCGACAGCATCAGAGCGGCTTGTCGGTCCCGTGCGCCTGCAGGTACGCCCACAGGGATTCGGCCGTGCCCTTGGCCCGGTCCTTGGCGGAAGGCTTCTGGCGGTAGGCACGCACTTCCATGGCCATCTGCATATCCTGCACGCCGTCGCGCACCGCGCTCACCAGGCGGCGGGATCGCAGCTCCTTCTTGACCGCGCTGTGCGGCAGGAAGGCCACGCCGTGGCCTTCGAGGGCCATGGCCTTCAGACCCTCGGCCATGTCGGTCTCGTACACCCGGTCGAGGTGGATCGGCGTGCCGGACTGCTTGAGGATGAGCTCCGTGACGCGGCCCAGGTAGGCCCCCGGCGCGTAGCCGAGGTAGGGCAGCGGCTGTCCGGGCTCGCCCGGCAGCGCGTGGATCGGGCGCCCCTCGCCGTCGGCGCGCGAATAGGGCGAGAGGATCTCCTGTCCGAGCGTGATCATCTCGTAGCGGTCGGAATCCAGCTGCAGCGGCTGCGAGGGATGGTGGTAGGCGATCAGCAGGTCGCAGCCGCCTTCCACGAGCCGCAGCACGGCGTCGTGCACGTTGAGCGCGATGAGGCGGCTCTTCACGGGCCCGAACCGCTCGCGCAGGCTGGAGAGCCACGCGGGGAAGAACGTGAACGCCAGCGTGTGGGGCACGGCGAACTCGACCATGTCCTTGTCGGCGCTGGTGTGTGCGCGCAGCATGGCGCGGGTGTTCTGCAGCGACTGCAGCACGTCGAGCGCCTCCTCGTAGAGCGTCTTGCCCGCTGGCGTGAGCCGGGTGGGGTAGGAGCTGCGGTCCACGAGGTCGGTCCCGGCCCAGGCCTCCAGCGCCTGGATGCGCCGCGAGAACGCGGGCTGGGTCACGTGCCGCAATTGCGCCGACCGGCTGAAGCTGCGCGTCTCCGCGAGGCTGACAAAGTCCTCGAGCCACTTGGTTTCCATGGCAGGCATTATCAGCCCGGCCGCAGGAGGCCGGCGCGCCGCGGGCAGCCGCGCGCCCCCGGGAAATCCTGCACCGGCCCGGTACATATCCGGTTGCACAATACCGGCTGCGCCTATCCGGCGCGCTGACCGTCCAGCCCGGGGTGCACCACGCCGCGGACACCGGACCGCCGATGTCCTTCTCGTCCGTCCGCTGCTCCCCCATGCCCGCCTCCCTGCCCCCCGGCGCCGAAGCCGACGCTTCCGCCGCCGCATCCGCCGCTTCCGTGGCCTCCCCTCCCCCCGCGGACCCCGCGACCGAACGCTCGCTGCGCCTCGAAGACGGCCTGACCGTCGCCGTCATGGCGCTGCTGGCGCTCATCACGTTCGCCAACGTGCTGGTGCGCTACTTCACCAATTCGTCCTTCGCCTGGACGGAGGAAATCTCGGTCTTCCTGATGATCGTGCTCGCGCTCGTGGCCGGCTCGGCCGCGGTGGCGCGCGACGTACACATCCGCATCGAATACTTCGCCGAGGGCGGCTCGCCCGCGCGCCGCCGCCGCCTCGCCCTCTTCGGGGCGCTCGCGGTCGCGGTGCTGTTCGGCGGCATCGCGGTGCTGAGCGCGCGCGTGGCCTGGGACGACTGGCGTTTCGGCGAGACGTCGCCGGGCATCGGGGTGCCGCAGTGGTGGTACTCCGTCTGGCTGCCCGTGCTGTCGGCCCTGATCACCGTGCGTGCGATCGGGCTCTTCCGCCGCCAGGCCCGCCGGGCCGCCGCGCTGGAGGCGCAGCCATGATCGCCGCCCTGCTCTTCGCCATCTTCCTCGGCATGATGATCGTCGGCGTGCCGATCGGTGCCGCCCTGGGCCTGGCCGGCACCGCCGCCATCGCGATCGCGAATGCCGAGACGCCCTGGTTCGGCCTGCTCGCGGTGCCGCAGAACTTCTATGCCGGGCTCGGCAAGTACCCGCTGCTCGCGATCCCGATGTTCGTGCTGGTCGGCTCGATCTTCGACCGCTCCGGCGTGGCGCTGCGCCTCGTGAACTTCGCGGTGGCGATCGTCGGGCGCGGCCCGGGCATGCTGCCGCTGGTGGCCATCGCCGTGGCCATGTTCCTCGGCGGCATCTCGGGCTCTGGCCCGGCCAACGCGGCCGCCGTGGGCGGGGTGATGATCGCCGCGATGTCGCGCGCGGGCTACCCCGGCTCGTTCTCGGCCAGCGTGGTCGGCGCGGCCGCGGCCACCGACATCCTGATCCCGCCGTCGGTCGCCTTCATCATCTATTCGGTGCTGGTGCCCGGCGCCTCGGTGCCCGCGCTGTTCGCGGCGGGCATGGTGCCCGGCGTGCTGGCCGGCATCGCACTGATCGTGCCGGCCGTGTGGCTGGCGCGCCGCCACCAGATGGGCGCGCTGGAAGCCTCCATGCCCCGCCCGCCCTTCTGGAAGAGCCTGCGCGAGGCCTCCTGGGGCCTGGCCGCGCCGGTGCTGATCCTGGGCGGCATGCGCGCGGGCTGGTTCACGCCCACCGAAGCCGCCGTGGTGGCCGTGTTCTACGGCCTCTTCGTGGGCATGTGCATCCACCGCACCATCCGGTTCCGGGACCTCTACACCATCCTGCGCGAGGCGGGCGAACTCTCGGCCGTGATCCTGCTCGTGGTGTCGCTCGCGGGCATCTTCGCGTTCTCGCTTTCCACGCTCGGCGTGATCGACCCGATCGCCAATGCCATCGTGCACTCGGGGCTCGGCGAATACGGCGTCATGGCGCTGCTGATCCTGCTGCTGATCACCGTGGGCATGTTCCTGGACGGCATCTCGATCTTCCTGATCTTCGTGCCGCTGCTGCTGCCCATCATGCAGCACTACCAGTGGGACCCGGTGTGGTTCGGCGTGATCCTCACGCTCAAGGTGGCGCTCGGCCAGTTCACGCCGCCGCTGGCCGTGAACCTGATGGTGTCGTGCCGCATCGCGGGCGTGCGCATGGAATCCACCGTGCGCTGGGTGGGCCCGATGCTGCTGGCCATGTTCCTCGTGATGGTGGCCGTCATCGCCTTCCCGCAGCTGGCGCTCTGGCTGCCCGCGCGCCTGGGCTACTGAGAGTGGCCCACGCCGAAGCCCGGCATCTTTTTCCCGCAACCCGATAACGATCAGGAGACGATCCATGCAACTGCGCACCTTCCTCGCCACCGCCGTGGCGGCCGCCGCCGCCCTCGCCTTCACCGCCGCCCCGGCCGCAGCGCAGAACTACAAGAGCGAATACCGCATGTCGCTGGTGCTGGGCACCGCCTTTCCCTGGGGCAAGGGCGGCGAGCTCTGGGCGAACAAGGTGCGCGAACGCACCCAGGGCCGCATCAACATCAAGCTCTATCCGGGCGTCTCCCTCATCCAGGGCGACCAGACGCGCGAATTCAGCGCGCTGCGCCAGGGCGTGATCGACATGGCCGTGGGCTCGACGATCAACTGGTCGCCCCAGGTCAAGGCGCTGAACCTGTTCTCGCTGCCCTTCCTGTTCCCCGACTACGCGGCGGTGGACGCGGTCACGCAGGGCGAGGTCGGCAAGAGCCTCTTCCAGACGCTCGAGAAGGCCGGCGTCGTGCCGCTCGCCTGGGGCGAGAACGGCTACCGCGAGATCTCCAACTCCAAGCGACCCATCAAGAGCCCGGCGGACCTGAAGGGCATGAAGATCCGCGTGGTCGGCTCGCCGCTGTTCCTCGACACCTTCACCGCGCTGGGCGCCAACCCCACCCAGATGAGCTGGGCCGATGCCCAGCCCGCCATGGCCAGCGGCGCGGTGGACGGGCAGGAGAATCCGCTGTCGGTCTACATGGCCGCCAAGCTCTACAACGTGGCGCAGAAGCACGTCACGATGTGGAACTACATGAACGATCCGCTGGTGTTCGTGGTCAACAAGGACATCTGGAACAGCTGGACCCCGGCCGACCGCGAGATCGTCAAGCAGGCGGCCATCGAGGCGGGCAAGGAAGAGATCGCCATCGCCCGCAAGGGCCTGGAAGGCGCCGACAAGCCCCTGCTGAAGGAGATCGCCGGCCACGGCGTGACGGTGACCCAGCTCACGCCCGAAGAGCGCCAGGCCTTCGTGCAGGCCACGCGCCCGGTGGTGGAGAAGTGGAAGGCCCAGATCGGCGCGGACCTCGTGAACGCGGCGGAGAAGGCCGTGGCGGCCCGCAAGTGATGCCGCGCGGCGGCATACCTTCCGCCGCCGCCGCCACTGCCGCCGCCGCCGCCGCCGCCGCCGCCGCACGGCAGGCTCATCCTTCGCGGGCCTGCTGGCGCCACATGTCCGCGTAGCGCCCCTCCAGCGCCAGCAGCTGCGCGTGGGTGCCGCGCTCCACGATGCGGCCCGTGTCCATCACCAGGATCTCGTGCGCGTCCACCACCGTCGACAGGCGGTGGGCGATGACCAGCACCGTCTTGCCCTCGGCCGCGCTGCGCAGCTCGGCCTGGATGGCCCGCTCGTTCGCCGTGTCGAGCGCGGACGTAGCCTCGTCGAACACCAGGATCGGCGGGTTCTTGAGCAGCGTGCGGGCGATCGCCACGCGCTGCTTCTCGCCCCCCGAGAGCTTCAGACCCCGCTCGCCCACCTGCGTGGCGTAGCCCGCGGGCAGCGCGGCGATGAAGTCGTGGATGCGCGCGGCGCGGGCCGCGGCCTCGATCTCCTCCTGAGGCGCACCCGGCCGCCCGTAGGCGATGTTGTAGCCGATGCTCTCGTTGAACAGCACCGTGTCCTGCGGCACCGCTCCCACGCTGCGGCGCAGGCTTTCCTGCGCGACGCCGCGGATGTCCTGGCCATCCACCGTGATGCGGCCCTGCTGCACGTCGTAGAAGCGGAACATCAGCCGGGCGAGCGTGGATTTCCCCGAGCCCGAGGGGCCCACCACCGCCACCGTCCGGCCCGCGGGGATCTTGAAGTCCACGCCATGGAGGATCGGCCGGGCGGGCTCGTAGGCGAAATGCACGGCCTCGAAGCGCACTTCCGGGGCGCCATTCAGGCGCAGCGGCGGCGCCTGCGGCGCGTTCTGCACTTCCTGCGGCCGGTCCATCAGCGTGAACATCTTGTCCAGATCGGTCAGGCTCTGCTTGATCTCGCGGTAGATCACCCCGAGGAAGTTGAGCGGAATGTAGAGCTGGATCATGAACGCGTTGACCATGACCAGGTCGCCCAGCGTCATGCGGCCGTCGGCCACGCCATCCGCCGCGCGCCACAGCATGGCGACGAGGCCCGTGGCGATGATGAGCTGCTGCCCGGCGTTGAGCAGCGACAGCGAGGTCTGGCTCTTGAGCCGCGCGAGGCGCAGGCGCTCCAGGCTCTCGTCGTAGCGCCGCACCTCGAAGCCTTCGTTGTTGAAGTACTTCACGGTCTCGTAGTTCAGCAGCGAATCCACCGCCTTCGTGTGGGCCGCGGAATCGAAGGCATTGGCCTCGCGGCGGAAGCGCGTGCGCCACTCGGTGAGCAGCACGGTGAAGAGGATGTAGCACGCCAGCGCGCCAAGCGTGATCCAGGCGAAGACCGGGTCGAACTTGCCCCCGAGCACCGCGAGCACCAGGAACACCTCGAGCAGCGTGGCGCCGATGTTGAACAGCGTGAAAGAGATCAGCGATTCGATGCCGCGCACCCCGCGCTCGATGTCGCGCGTCATCCCGCCCGTCTGCCGCTCCAGGTGGAAGCGCAGGCTCAACGCGTGCAGGTGCTCGAAGGTTTCCAGCGCGATGCGCCGCGCGGCGCCCTGGGTGGCCTTGGCGAAGACGAGTTCACGCAGTTCGGTGAAGACCGAGGTGCTGAGCCGCAGCAGCCCGTACGC
>Ga0308159_1001746_pt1 | contig 28843 bp, 22 predicted proteins | sample PhyCR1_FD_201040 | JGI IMG/M metagenome (GOLD analysis project Ga0308159, IMG submission 201040) | Phyllosphere microbial communities from UC Gill Tract Community Farm, Albany, California, United States - DLSLC.R1 | ecosystem: Host-associated > Plants > Phyllosphere > Unclassified | place: USA...
GTGCCTTCGGCCACCGATGTGATCAAGGGTATCGCCGCCGGTTGCGAACAGGCTGGTTGCGCCCTGATCGGTGGTGAAACCGCTGAAATGCCCAGCATGTACCCGGATGGTGAATACGACCTGGCCGGCTTTGCCGTCGGCGCGGTGGAAAAATCCAAGATCATCGACGGCACCAAGATCGCTCCGGGCGACGTGGTGCTGGGCCTGGCTTCCTCGGGCGCGCACTCCAACGGCTACTCGCTGGTGCGCAAGATCCTGGACGTGGCCAAGCCGGACCTGGAAGCCGACTTCCACGGCCGCAAGCTGGCCGACGTGCTGATGGCCCCGACCCGCATCTACGTCAAGCCCCTGCTGTCGCTGATGGAAAAGCTGGAAGTCAAGGGCATGGTCCACATCACCGGTGGCGGCCTGGTCGAGAACATCCCGCGCGTACTGCAGGACCACCTGACCGCCGAACTGGATGCCAAGTCCTGGACCATGCCGCCGCTGTTCACCTGGCTGCAGCAGCATGGTGGCGTGGCCGATGCAGAAATGCACCGCGTCTTCAACTGCGGCATCGGCATGACCGTGATCGTCTCCAAGGAAAACGCGGACGCCGCCGAAGCCCACCTGAAGGCTGCGGGCGAGACCGTCTACCGCATCGGTACCATCCGCGCCCGCGCCGAGGGTGAAGCGCAGACCATCGTGCGTTGAATGGTGTGATCGCTGACCGATGTAATCAATCAGCGATATAAATCGTTTTAACGATTTATAAAGACAAAAGGCTGCATTCATTGAATTGAATGCAGCCTTTTCTATGTCGGCCATTCCAGGCAGTAGAGGTGATCCGCGAGAAGCCCGAACTAGGCTCGCCCTTGAAACAACTTCACCCGTTCGGACTGAGTAGGCCCACAGGGCCGTATCGAAGGCGCTCCGGCCAATATACGGCAGCCTGTTGCGACAATCCGGGGCGCGCCTTCGATACGCGGCAACGCCGCTACTCAGGAAGAACGGTAGTCAGCAATCCGGCAACAGCCGAGTGTTCGTCGTGTTTCAAGAAATACGACGAACAAGTTTCTTCAGGGAAATTCGGGGGCGTACCCTCAGCCCGCCTGTCCCACATCCCCATCCTGCTCCGCCAGGATCTGTCGCGGCCCCGTCTGTACGCCGCGGGCCATGCCATTGGGCGGCGGCACGCGCACCGGTTCGCTGATGTCGGAGGCGGTCGAGAGGACATTGAGCGTGTCTTCCGGCAGGGCGTCCCAGACCGGGTCGTCGATGGCCTCGAAGACGCGTCGCAACTGCGAACCCCAGCTGCGGCGGATCATCTGGAAATACTGGTTCTGCTCGTCGATGGTGACGAAACGGGTCACGGCCAGGTCTTCGCTCTCATAGACCAGCAGGTCCAGCGGCAGGCCCACCGAGATGTTGGACTTCAGCGTGGAATCCATGGAGATCAACGCGCACTTGGCAGCTTCGTCCAGCGAGGTCTGCGGAGTCACCACGCGATCGATGATGGGCTTGCCGTACTTGGATTCACCGATCTGGAAATAGGTGTTCTCTTCGTGCGACTCGATGAAGTTGCCGGCCGAGTACATCTGGAACAGGCGGCAGCGCTCGCCGCGGATCTGGCCGCCGAAGATGATGCTGACGTTGAAGTCGATGCCGAACTTGTTGAGCTCGGCCGCTTCGCGGTCATGCACGGCGCGGATGGCGTCGCCCAGGATCTGGGCTGCTTCGTACATGGAGGTCGCAGTCCAGATGCTGCGGCCCTCGGCATTGGTGCGCTCGGTCAGCATCTGGCGGATGGATTGCGAAATCGACAGGTTGCCGGCGGTCATCAAGACCATGACGCGGTCGCCCGGATTCTCGTAAACACTCATCTTGCGGAAGGTGCCGATATGATCGACACCCGCATTGGTACGAGAATCGGACAGGAACACCAGGCCGCTGTTGAGGCGCATGGCTACGCAGTAGGTCATGATGGAATCTTGGTACTTGGAAACGTAAAGCCGGATTTTACCGTAAGGCCCGGCGCCAGAGCTTGCGCACCGGGGGCATCTGTCGTGACGTACCTACAGTAACGGCCTGTTTCCGGAAAAGATGACAGCGGCTGTGCTCCTTTCTCATGCTGCAGAGCACAGCCGGGGCCACTTACGCTGCCAAAGGAACAAGAAAATCGCGGCTGATGCGATTGCCCAGCTCGAAGATGCGTTCCAGGAATTCGGTCAGGGTGTCGTGCAGACCGGCTTCCAGGATTTCCTCGATGCGGGCGAACTTCAGGTCGGCATGGAGCTTGCCGGCGAAGCGCTCGGTGTCGGCCGAGACATCGTTGCGCACATGGTGCAGGTTGGAGATCACATTGCCCATGCAGGCCAGCAGCGAGCGCGGCATGTCGGCGCGCAGGATCAGCAGTTCGGCCACGCGCTCGGGGGTGATGACGTCGCGATAGACCTTGCGGTAGATCTCGAAGCCGGACACCGAACGCAGGATCGCGGCCCAGTAGTAGAAGTCCAGTTGCCCGGCTTCGTCGCGTGCGGCCTGGCTCTGTGATTGGGACTGCGATTGGGATTGCGATTGGCCGTTCTGCTTCTGCGACTGCGCCTCCTTGGCGCCGTGGAACTTGACGTCGATGATGCGCGCGGTGTTGTCGGCACGTTCCAGGAAGGTCCCCAGGCGGATGAAGTGGAAGGCCTCATCCTCCAGCATGGTGCCGATGGTCACGCCCCGTGACAGGTGCGAGCGATGCTTGACCCACTCGAAGAAATCGCTGGGGTTCTGCTCCAGCGCATTGGTCTGCAGGTAGGACTGCATCTTGATCCAGGTGGCGTTCTGGATTTCCCAGGCTTCCGTGGTCAGCGCGCCGCGCACGGCACGCGCATTCTCGCGGGCCTGGCGCAGGCAGGAGGCGATCGACGACGGGTTGTTGGGATCGCGTACCATGAAGTCGATGACGTCCTTCTGCGTGAGCTTGTCGTATTTCTGGTTGTAGCCGTAGAGCAGTTCCGAGATGCCCAACACGGCGCGCCAGCCCTGCTCGGCGTCGTCGGTCGATTGCGGCAGCAGCGCGGTCTGTACATGCACATCGAGCATGCGGGCGGTGTTCTCGGCGCGCTCGGTGTAGCGGGCCATCCAGAAGAGGTGATCGGCGGTGCGGCTCAACATCGTTATTTCTCCAGAATCCAGGTGTCCTTGGTGCCGCCGCCCTGCGACGAGTTCACCACCAGCGAGCCTTCCTTCAAGGCCACGCGCGTCAAGCCGCCCTTGACCATCGTGATCTGCTTGCCCGACAGCACGAACGGGCGCAGGTCCAGGTGGCGCGGCGCGATGCCGGACTCCACATAGGTCGGGCAGACGGAGAGGGCCAGCGTGGGCTGGGCGATGTAGCCGTCAGGCTTGGCGATGATGCGGGCGCGGAAGTCCTCGATCTCCTGCCTGGTCGAGGCCGGGCCGACCAGCATGCCGTAGGCGCCGTGGACTTCCTTGACCACCAGCTTTTCCAGGTTGGCCAGCGTGTAGGAGAGGTCCTCCTTCTTGCGGCACTGGTAGGTCGGCACGTTGTTGAGGATGGGTTCTTCGGAAAGGTAGAAACGCACCATGTCCGGCACGTAGGGATAGATCGACTTGTCGTCGGCCACGCCGGTACCGATGGCATTGGTCAATGTGACCTTGCCGGCGCGATAGGCCTGCAGCAGTCCCGGTACGCCCAGCGCCGAATCGGGACGGAAGGCCAGCGGATCGAGGAAGTCGTCGTCGATGCGGCGGTAGATCACGTCGACCCGCTTGGGGCCGCGCGTGGTGCGCATGTAGACCACGTTGTCCTTGACGAACAGGTCCTGGCCTTCGACCAGTTCCACGCCCATCTGCTGGGCCAGGAAGGCATGCTCGAAGTAGGCCGAGTTGTACATGCCCGGGGTCATCACCACCACCGTCGGATCGGTCACGCCGGCAGGGGCCACCGAGCGCAGATTGTCCAGCAGCAGGTCGGGATAGTGATCGACCGGCGCGATCTTGTGGCGCTTGAAGAGATCGGGGAAGAGCCGCATCATCATCTTGCGGTTCTCCAGCATGTAGGACACGCCGGAAGGCACGCGCAGATTGTCTTCCAGCACGTAGAACTCACCCTCGCCGGCGCGCACGATGTCGACCCCGGCGATGTGCGCGTAGATGTCGTTGACCACTTTCACATCCTGCATCTCGCGCCGGTACTGGGCGTTCTGGAAGATCTGCTCGGGCGGGATGATGCCGGCCTTGACGATCTTCTGCTCGTGGTAGATGTCGTGGATGAACATGTTGAGCGCCTTGACGCGCTGGACCAGCCCGGCTTCCAGCTTGGCCCATTCGGCCTTGTGGATGATACGCGGGATGATGTCGAAGGGGATCAGGCGTTCGGTGCCGGCATCGTTTCCATAGACGGCGAAGGTAATACCGACGCGGCGGAAGATCAGGTCGGATTCGGCACGTTTGCGGGCGATGATTTCCGGCGATTGCGCGGAAAGCCAGCTGGCGAATTCTGCATAGTGCTGACGCACTTCACGATCTTCGCTGCCGGAGCCTCCTGAATACATCTCATCAAAAAAATGTGCCATAGGTTTGCTTCGCGTTCCCGTGGGGAGCGGGAATCTTTCTAAGTAGGTTGTAACGAAAACAGAGGCGGTGGGTACGGCAAAACACCAGCGGGATTGCAGCGTGAAGCAATGACCCTAGGGGACTGCAGCGGCACGCCAGAGGGGGCGTGCACGAAGAAAGACTAACAGAGCCCTGAAATTTTTGACAGTGGAAAATTGCACGCTTTTGCTCCTCTCATGCGCGGGCCTGCAGCCATGTCCTGCAGACCCGCATTGGCTTCAGTTGTTCCATGGAGTGGGTGCAGGTACCTCGCAGGGCGCCGGCATGTCGATGGTCTTGAAGTCGGCCGGACTGACGATTTCCAGGTACTCCATGTCCGGTGAATAGTCGAACAGGAAGTGCACGATGCCTGGCCGCTGGTGCACGCAGTCGCCGGCCTTGACCAGCGTGACCTCGGTGTCGTACATGAAGCGCGCCCAGCCCTTGAGCATGATGACGATGTGGAAGTTGGCCTCGTGCCGATGCCATCCGGTGCCGGTCTCGGGTGCCATGTTGGCCTTGACCAGCTGCGCTACCACCTGGCCGCCGGTGGCTGCGGCGATGCCCAGGTCGCGGTAGAGGAAGAAGTCGCGCAGTCCGCCCGTTTCATAGGGCGTGTCGCCCTCGCTCACATGCGAGAAGGTGTTTTGCGCCAGTACGCTTGCATCAGCTACGGTATTCATCACATCCATCCTTTCTGCGGTCTCCCGCAATGGGCCTGCGACAAAAAACGGGCGCGATCCTCTTCAATGCGGCGCCCTAGAATTCCACGTCGAGCTCGTCGATATCCTCCGGCTCCTTCTTGGCGGCGGTGATCCATTCCTGCATCTCCGGCATGGCCATGATGCGCTTGGCATAGGCGGTGCAGACGGGATCGAGTTTGACGTCATAGGTCATGAAGCGCGTGACCACCGGGGCATACATGGCATCGGCCATGGTGCGTTGTTCGCCGAACAGGAAAGGCCCGCCGTACTTGGCCAGGCATTCCTTCCAGATGGTGGTGATGCGCACGATGTCGGCTTCCGCGCGCGACCACACCTTGAAGTTGGGGAAGTGTCCCTTCAGATTCATCGGCAGCGCTGCGCGCAGGGCCGAGAAGCCGGAATGCATTTCGCCGCAGACCGAGCGGCAATGGGCGCGGGCGGCCAGGTCGGAGGGCAGCAGCTTGGCGCCGGGGCGGATTTCGTTGAGATATTCGGCAATGGCCAGCGTATCCCATACCAGTACATCGCCATGGTGGAGGCTGGGTACCAGGATGGAGGAAGACAGGAGCAGGATCTCTGCCCGTGCCGACGGGTCGTCCGGCGGCACGATGTCTTCCTCGAAGGAGAGCCCTGCGAACCTGGCCATGAGCCAGCCGCGCAGGGACCACGAGGAGTAGTTCTTGCTGGTGATGCGCAAAGTCGTCTTAGGCATGTCAGTCCTTTTTCTGTTTTGTGCAGGTTGACTTTGGGCACGCTGCCGCGTGAGCGGCGGTGTCATCTTCATCATCTTGATCAGCCCTTCCTGTCTGCGCGTCAGGAAAGGCACAGGCCGGTCACCGGCATGCGAGGGGATTGCTTGCAAAGCTTGTGCCAGCTCGCGGGAAATGCCCGCCTGCCCGACCGCGGGGTTTCCGTGCGGCCATCAATGCCGGTGCAGGGCCTGGAAAAGCGGTGGGCGGCGGCGTTTGCGGCCCATCGATGGCACGGCAATGGCACGACAATTGCATCCCGTGGTCAGCGAGCGGCAGTCAAGGAAACCAAGAAGAGACACTCCCGAGGGCGGCGTTTTCATGATCAATACCTATCAGCTCTACCAGAACTACGCCGACGCCACCGATCCACTGCGGGCCTGTGCCCGCATGATGGCGCCCATGCTGGGCATGACCTGGCCCGGCGTGCCGGCCCAGCCCTATCTGCGCAAGATGGCGTCGGCCTGCGAGGTCTTTGCGCGCACGCAGCTGACCCATACCCGCCCACCCTTCGCCATCGGCGAGGTGGTCGACGGTGGACGCACAATTGCGGTGCACGAGGAAGAAGTCGCCGGTACGCCCTTCTGTGGCCTGCTGCATTTCCGCAAGGAAACTTCGGCCCATCAACCCAAGGTGCTGGTAGTGGCGCCCATGTCGGGCCACTTCGCCACGCTGCTGCGCGGGACCGTCAAGACCTTGCTGCGCGACCACGACGTCTACATCACCGACTGGCGCAATGCACGCGACATCGCCCTGGAGCATGGTCCTTTCGGCCTGGATGAATACGTTTCCCATGTGATCCAGTTCCTCACCGAGCTGGGGCCGGGCGCCCACCTCCTGGCGGTGTGCCAGCCCACGGTGGCGGCATTGACTGCGGCAGCGGTCATGGCCGAGGAAAACCATCCGGCCCAGCCGCGCACCATGACCCTGATGGCGGGGCCGCTGGATACCCGGGTCAATCCGACCGCCGTCAATGCGCTGGCCAAGAGCAAGCCCATCGCCTGGTTCGAGAAGAACATGATCAGCACCGTGCCGGCACGCCATGCGGGTGCGGGGCGGCGCGTCTATCCGGGCTTCGTGCAGCTGGGTGCGTTCATGAACATGAACCTGAACCGCCACGTCGACGCCTTCCGCAAGCTCTACCATCATCTGGTCGAGGGCGAGGAGGCGCAGGCGGCGCAGATCAAGGATTTCTACGAAGAGTACTTCGCCATGTCCGACCTGCCGGCCGAGTTCTACCTGGAAACGGTGCGCACGGTCTTCCAGGAACATGCGCTGCCGCTGGGCAAGCTGACCTATCGCGAGCGTGTGGTGGAGCCACGTGCCATTCGCCGCACCGCGCTGTTCACCATCGAAGGCGAGAAGGACGACATCTGCGCCGTCGGCCAGACCGTGGCCGCACAGGAAATGTGCAGCAACATCCGGCCCTATATGCGCATGCACCATGTTCAGACGGCGGTCGGGCATTACGGCGTCTTCAATGGCCGGCGCTGGGAAAACGAAATCTATCCGCGTCTGCGGGATTTCATTAATATGCATCACAGGTGAGCCTTCGGCGCCTGTCCCGTCTTGCTGAAGACCTGGTTTTCCGGATCAGAAATCCAGGTTGTCGCAGGCCGGGCACTTACAGTCTCACTTACACTCACAGCGAGGTCGCCTTCAGGATGTCTTCAGAAAAGTAATCAGGCGGTAAGAAAAACAAGGTATGCATGACGGGGCTCTGCGTCTGTCACTGCATGTCGCCAACAACCAAGCCCTGTGCTTGAACCATTGCTTGTCGTAAAGGAATTCCATGTCGATCCACGTGGCCCTGAACCATGTCACCTCTTACAAGTACGACCGTGCCATCAACCTGGGACCGCAAGTCGTCCGCTTGCGTCCCGCTCCGCATAGTCGTACGCGCATCCTGAGCTATTCGCTGCGGGTCTTGCCCGAGCCGCATTTCATCAACTGGCAGCAGGACCCGGAGTCGAACTATCTGGCACGCCTGGTGTTCCCGGAGAAGACCACCGAATTCAAGATCGAAGTCGATCTGGTGGCCGAGATGTCGGTCATCAATCCCTTCGATTTCTTCCTTGAACCCTATGCCGAGCAATTCCCCTTCGAGTACGCCAAGGACCTGCAGAACGAACTGATGCCGTACCGGCAGAAGCTGCCGCTGTCGCCGCTGTTCAAGAAATTCCTGGACAGTGTTCCGCGCGAGAAGGTGGGCAGTGCCAACTTCCTGGTGGCGCTGAACCAGAAGCTGGCTTCGCACATCGGCTACACCATCCGCATGGAACCGGGCGTGCAGACGCCGGAAGAAACGCTGGAACTGCAGTCCGGCTCCTGCCGCGATTCGTCCTGGCTGCTGGTGCAGTTGCTGCGCCACCTGGGGCTGGCGGCGCGCTTCGTCTCCGGCTACCTGATCCAGCTGACGGCCGACCAGAAGTCGCTCGATGGTCCTTCCGGCCCCGAGGCCGATTTCACCGACCTGCACGCCTGGTGCGAGGTCTACCTGCCGGGTGCCGGCTGGGTGGGGCTGGACCCGACCTCGGGCCTGTTTGCGGGCGAAGGACACATCCCCTTGTCCTGCACGCCGGAGCCGGCATCGGCCGCACCGGTGAGTGGCCTGGTCGATCCCTGCGAAGTGGAGTTCGAACACCTGATGTCGGTCAAGCGCATCTGGGAAGCGCCGCGCGTGACCAAGCCCTATACCGAGGAGCAGTGGGCCGCGATCGAACAGCTGGGGCATGCCATCGACGCCGACCTCCAGGCCAATGACGTGCGCCTGACCATGGGCGGCGAGCCGACCTTCGTCTCGCTGGATCATCCGGACGAGCCGGAATGGAATACCGCCGCCATGGGGCCGACCAAGAAGCCGCTGGCGGCGGAGCTGTACCACCGCATGCGCGACAAGTATGCGGCGCAGGGCCTGCCGCACTTCGGCCAGGGCAAGTGGTACCCCGGTGAGCAACTGCCGCGCTGGGCGCTCAATTGCTACTGGCGTCGCGATGGCGAGCCGATCTGGATGAACCCGGCCCTGATCGGTGACGAGACCAAGCCCAACGTGACCGACAAGATCGTGACCAGCCACTTCCTGCACCGCGTGGCGCAGCGACTGAAGGTGGATGGCAAGAACGTCTTCCCCGCTTACGAAGACGTGTTCTACTACATGTGGCGCGAGCGCCGCCTGCCGGGCAATGTCGACCCCTTCGACTCGCGGGTGGATGACAAGCAGGAACGTGAACGCCTGATGCGCGTCTTCACGCAGGGCCTGCAGAGCGCCGTGGGGCATGTGCTGCCGCTGGCGCGACGCGATGATGGACGCGGCTGGCAGAGCGGGGCGTGGTTCCTGCGCAGCGAGCGCTGCTATCTGTATCCAGGCGATTCGCCGCTGGGTTATCGCATGCCGCTGGATTCGCTGCCGTGGGTCAAGGAAGGGGAATACCCGGCGGTGTATCCGGCCGATCCCGCCCAGAGCTTCCGACCCTTGCCCAGCAATACTGAGATCCGTCGTCAGTTGGGTAGCCCCCAGGAGCCAGGTGGACGCGTTGACAGGGCAAGCAGTATGGGAGCGGCCATCGGCGGGGGCGCTGAGGGCAAGATCGGCACTGCTGGTACCGTCGGTAGGGAAACGACTGCCACCCAGGCGGCGCCGGCCAGCTTCGAGTCGGCCAACTGGATCACCCGCACTGCACTTTGCGCGGAAGTGCGCAATGGCGTGCTCTACCTCTTCATGCCGCCACTGTCGCAACTGGAACATTATCTTGAACTCGTGGCCGCCATCGAGGCCGTGGCCGAGGAACTGAAGCAGCCGGTGCTGCTGGAAGGCTACGAGCCGCCCAATGATCCACGCCTGCGCAAGTTCAGCGTCACCCCCGACCCGGGCGTGATCGAGGTCAACATCCAGCCGGCCAACAACTGGAGCGAACTGGTCGAGCAGACCACGCACCTGTACGACGCTGCCCGCGCCTCGCGTCTGACGACCGAGAAGTTCATGCTGGATGGCCATCACTCCGGCACCGGCGGCGGCAACCACATGGTGCTGGGCGGCATCACCACCAGCGATTCGCCATTCCTGCGCCGGCCGGACCTGTTGCGCAGCCTGATTTCCTACTGGCACAACCATCCCTCGCTGTCCTACCTGTTCTCGGGCATGTTCATCGGTCCGACCTCGCAGGCGCCGCGCATCGACGAAGCGCGCAACGACTCGACGGTGGAAATCGAACTGGCCTTTGCCGAGATGGACAAGCAGGTCGCCAAGGGGGATTGCCCCCCCTGGCTGGTGGACCGGCTGTTGCGCAATCTCCTGATCGACGTCACCGGCAATACGCACCGCGCCGAGTTCTGCATCGACAAGATGTATTCCCCCGACAGTGCCACCGGTCGCCTGGGTCTGCTGGAATTGCGCGCCTTCGAGATGCCGCCGCATGCGCGCATGAGCCTGACCCAGCAACTGCTGCTGCGCGGCCTGGTGGCGCGTTTCTGGAAGGACCCGTACAAGCCGGCGCGCCTGGTGCGCTGGGGAACCGAGCTGCATGACCGCTTCCTGTTGCCGCATTTCATCGAACAGGACTTTGCCGATGTGATGGCCGACATGAACGAGGCCGGCTATCCCATGCGCGCCGAGTGGTTCGCGCCGCACATGGAATTCCGTTGCCCCAAGATCGGCGACTATGCCGTCAAGGGCATGCAGATCGAATTGCGCACGGCGCTGGAACCCTGGCACGTACTGGGCGAGGAGAACAGCGGCAGCGGTACCGCGCGCTATGTCGATTCCTCGCTGGAGCGCCTGCAGGTCAAGGTCAGCGGCATGGCCTCGGATCGCTACGTGCTGACCTGCAATGGTGTCTCGGTGCCGTTGCAGCCCACCGGCACGGTCGGACAGTTCGTCTCGGGCATACGTTACCGCGCCTGGCAGCCGCCGTCGGCGCTGCATCCGACCATCCCGGTGGATTCACCGCTGACCTTCGATCTGGTCGATACCTGGAACGGCCGCAGCCTGGGCGGTTGCCAGTACCACGTGGTGCATCCGGGCGGACGCAACTACGAGACCTTCCCGGTCAATGCCTTCGAGGCGGAAAGTCGCCGTCTGGCGCGCTACTTCCGCATGAACCATACCCCGGGAAAATTGCGAGTCACCCCGGCGCGGCCGTCTATCGAGTTTCCTTTTACGTTAGACTTACGCTACTTCTAAAACTGAGCCGGGCGCGGCGTCTTGCCGCCTCTGGCGCTGCGCGATGCAGGCCGTCGCGCAGCGCAACCTGGCCGCCAATGACTTATGCACCAGCGTCTACTGGAGAGCTATTCGGTAGCCAGCGATCGTTTCGACGAGATGCTGGCGGCCGACGGCCGCCTGCGCCCGCACTGGCGAACGCTGATCGACCAGCTTGAAAACCTCTCGCCGGAGATGTTGCGCCGGCGTGCCAACGAGGTGCGTGACGCCATCGCCTCCGATGGCGTGACCTACAACGTCTATGCCGATCCCAAGGGCGCCAATCGCCCATGGGAGCTGGATCTGCTGCCACACCTGGTGTCCTCGGAGGAATGGGATTTCCTGGAGCGCGCCGTAGCGCAGCGGGCGCGGCTGATGAACGGCCTGCTGTCCGACATCTACGGGCCGCAGTCGTTGATCGCCGAGGGTTTGTTGCCGCCGGCGCTGGTGTTCGGCCAGCACGGTTACCTGATGCCCTGCCATGGCTGGCAGCCGCCGGGCGGCGTGCATCTGCATGCCTATGCGATCGACCTGGCACGCTCGGCCGACGGTACCTGGTGGGTGGTCTCGGATCGTACCCAGGGACCGTCCGGCACCGGGTATGCGCTACAGAACCGCCAGATCATGGCGCGTGCCATGCCGGAGGCGCTGCGCGACATGCATGTGGAGTCGCCGCATCGCTACTTCCATACGCTGCGCGCGATGCTGACGCGCCTGGCGCCGTCCGAGGGCGAGGTGCCGCTGATCGTGCTGCTCACCCCCGGTCCCTACAACGAAACCTATTCCGAACACGCCTTCCTGGCGCATACGCTGGGCTTTCCGCTGGTGGAAGGGGTGGACCTGACGGTGCGTGGCGAGCAGGTGTTCCTGAAGACCCTGAATGGCCTTCGTCGCGTGCATGCCATCCTGCGCCGCATGGACGACGACTACTGCGATCCGCTGGAGTTGCGCGCCGATTCGGCGTTGGGCGTACCGGGGCTGACGCAGGCGGCGCGCCTGGGCAATGTGGTGATCGCCAATTCGCTGGGCAGCGGCGTGCTGGAGTCGACCGCGCTGCACGGTTTCCTGCCGGCGATCAACGAGCGGCTGTTTGGCGAGCCGCTGATGCTGCCTTCGGTGGCGTCGTGGTGGTGCGGTGAAAAACCTGCGCTGGATTACACACTGGCGCATCTCGATGATCTGGTGATCGTGCCAGCGTTTTCCTCGATGCGCATGCAGCCGGTGTTCGGCCATGCCCTTACCGGCACGGCGCGCCGGCGCCTGATCGAAAGCCTGCAACTGCAGCCGCACGCCTATGCGGCGCAGGAATGGGTGCGCCTGTCGCAGGCACCGGTGATGTCGCGCAGCGGTGACTATCGCCTGATGAACCGCACCATCAGCCTGCGCGTGTTCGCAGTGGCCGATGGCGAAGGCGGCTACCAGGTGATGCCGGGCGGCCTGACCCGGGTGGCGCCGCGCCAGCGGCGGGATGTGGTGTCGATGCAGCAGGGGGGCACCAGCAAGGATGTGTGGGTGTTGCGCGAGCCGGAGCAGTGGGCGCCGAGTGCTGTGGAGGTCGTTCAGGGTGTCAACAACGTCACCGTCATCAAGGGCACGGTCGATGTGTCGTCGCACTCTGGTGAAAACCTGTTCTGGATGGGGCGGTATTCGGAGCGGGTGAAGAATCTCTCGCGCCTGTTGCGGACCACGCTGGAATACACCCTCGATGGCCAGAGCGAAAGCCGGGGCATGCTGGGTAGCGTCTCGTGGATCTGCAGCCAGCTCGGCGTGCAGATGCCCAAGTCGGAACCACGACCGACCATCACCGGCCTGCAGCAGAGCCTGCAGGCGGCGGTGATCGACCCGTCGGTGCCGGTCAGCGTGGCCACGCAATTGCGACAGCTGGCCAATGCCGCCTATCAGGTGCGGGAACATCTTTCGCTGGACAACTGGCATGCGCTGACCAAGATGCCGGCCATGGTGCAGGAACGCATCCATACCCCGGCTGCGGCCCAGCATGTGCTGGGCAATGTGATCGATGCCTGTTCCGGACTGGCCGGGCATGCGCTGGACGACATGACGCGCGATGCCGGCTGGCAGTTTCTGATGGTGGGCCGTCACATCGAGCGCATGGCCAACATGGCCGCGCTGTTCGACAACTTCCTGCGGTTGCCGCCGCAGCGCCAGACGGCGGCGCTGTCGTGGCTGCTGGAGGCGGCCAGCAGTATCGTGACCTATCGGGTGCGCTATCGCCGCACGCCGGAATGGCTGCCGGTGTTGCACCTGCTGGTGTTCGATGTCAGCAATCCGCATGGCATGGCCTACCAGTTCCGCATGCTGCAGCAATACATCAGCGATATCGCCCAGCAGCTCGGCCTGCTCAGCATGAGCATCCCCACGCACCTGTCCAGCCAGCTGGAGGCGATGAACCTGAACGAATTCGCCCACGATCATCCCAACATGGAGCAAGCCAATGCACGCCTGGTGCAACTGATGCGCGATGCGGTCAGCGGCGGCTACATGCTCTCCGATGACCTGTCGCGTCATTACTTCACGCCGCTGACCGCACCGGTCAGCCAGGGGGTCTGAGATGAGTGCGGATAGCCAGCGCGTGGTCTATCGCATCCACCACCAGACCCATTACGGCTATGCGCTGCCGGTACGCCTGTCGCATCAGGTGCTGCACCTGACACCACGCGAACTGCCCTGGCAGCAGTGCCTGTCGCATACCGTCAACGTGCTGCCGGCACCCCAGCTGGTGCGCAGTTATGCGGACAATTTCGGCAATATCATCAAGGCTTTTTCCCTCGATACGGACCACACCAGCCTGGATGTGCAGGCCGATTCCTGGGTCGCGTTGACACCCCGTGGCCAGCCGCAGGAGAGTATGGCCTGGGACGAGGCGGCGATGTTGATGGCCTATCACGGCGGGCGGATGATGGCGCCGGGGATGCTGGACGCATCCAACTTCCTGTTCGAATCCTCGCACGTGCGCATCAAGCGTGAATTCATCCGGTATGCGGCTGAGTGCTTCGTGCCGGGTGTGTCGGTGGTGGAGGGGGTACGTGCGCTGATGATGCGTATCCATGAAGAGTTCGCGTTCGATCCGACTGCTACCACTGTCTCCACTCCGGTGACCGAGGTCTTCGTCAACCGGCGCGGGGTCTGCCAGGACTTTGCGCACCTGATGCTGTCCTGTCTGCGCTCCATCGGCCTGGCGGCGCGCTATGTCAGCGGCTATCTGCTGACCGAACCGCCACCGGGGCAGCCACGCCTGATCGGCGCCGATGCTTCGCATGCCTGGGTGTCGGTGTATTGCCCCGACCCCGCAGGGGGCGAGGGCAGCTGGGTCGATGCCGATCCGACCAATGGCGTCTTCCCCGATACCAGCCATATCACGCTGGGCTGGGGCCGCGATTTCCTGGATATCTCGCCGCTGCGTGGTGTCCTCATCGGCGGCGGCCAGCAGACCATGCAGGTGGCGGTCACCGTCATGCCGGGCGAAGAGGCGCGAGGGCTGCAGCTGTCGATCTGAGGTGATGCTCCGCGCTCAGGGCGTGCGGATATGGTCGATCAGCGCGATGGTGGCCTCATCCGGTGGCGGCGTGAGCAGGCTGACGATGACCATGGCCGCCATGCCCACCGGCACGCCAAAGATGCCCGCCGAGATCGGTGCGATGTGGAACCACTGTCCCGCTGCACTGCCGCCGAATGACGGGTTGGTGTGCAGCATGTAGTACACGCACATCAGGAAGCCGCACACGATGCCGGCAATCGCGCCGGCCTGGTTGGCGCGTTTCCAGAACACCCCCAATACCAGTGCCGGGAACAGCGTTGAGGCGGCCAGCGAAAACGCTGCGCCCACCATCGACAGGATATCGCCCGGCTTGAGCGAGGCCGCGTAGGCTGCCAGCAGCGCCACCACCAGTAACAGCAGCTTGGAAATGGTCACCCGCTTCTGGGTCGACGCACTGGGGTCGACCACCTTGTAATAGACATCGTGCGAGAGCGCATTGGAGATGGTCAGCAACAGGCCGTCGGCGGTCGACAGCGCCGCCGCCAGGCCACCTGCAGCCACCAGGCCGGACACGAAATAGGGCAGGCCGGCAATCTCGGGCATGGCCAGCACGATGATGTCGCCATCCATGGAAATCTCGCCCAGTTGCACCAGGCCGTCGCGGTTCAGGTCATTGATGGAGAGCAGCGGATTGAGCTTGTCCATGTTGCCCCAGTAATAGACCCAGTCCGGCAGGTGGCTGTAGCTGCTGCCCACCAGCGAGGTATAGATGTCGTACTTCACCAGCACCGTCAGGGCCGGCACGGTGAGGTAGATCAGCATGATGAAGAACAGGGTCCAGAAGACCGAACTGCGCGCGCCGGCCACGGTGGGCGTGGTGTAGTAGCGCATGAGGATGTGCGGCAGTGCCGCCGTGCCGAGCATCAGGCAGAACACCAGCGCCAGGAAATTGTTGCGCTTGATGTCGGAACTCTGTTTGTCGCGCCCGGGGAAGGGTTCGGTCTGCGAGACCGGCGGTTGCGCCCGGGCCAGGTTGGCGGCGCGTGCTTCGGTCCATTTGCGTTCGGCTTCCTCGGGCGACTTTGGGTAGGCCGACAGCGTGCGACTGGCGGCCTTGATGTCGGCCAGGGACGCGTGCACATCACGGCGGATCTGGTCGGCCTGGTTCTGCGCTTCCACCCGGCCATCGAGCCAGGATTGCGGCAGGTTGCGCAGCCGCCGTTCGTAGTCGTCGGCGCGGGCCTGGAAGATCTGGCGGACTTCCTTTTCCTTGGGGTCGTCTTCCAGCTTGTGTTCCATGGCGCTGAGCTTGGGCAGCACCGTGCCGTAGGCCACCGGCGGCACCGGCACCGTGGCGTGCTTGGCGGAGAGCCAGATCACCGGGATCAGGTAGGCGAACAGGATGATGATGTATTGCGCCACCTGGGTCCAGGTGATGGCACGCATGCCGCCCAGGAAGGAGCACACCAGGATGCTGGCCAGCCCGAGGAAGATGCCGATGGAAAAATCGATGCCGGTGAAGCGTGATGTGATCAGGCCCACGCCATAGATCTGCGCCACCACATAGGTAAAGGAGATGAGGATGGTGGCCGCCACCGCGAGGATGCGGATGAAGTTGACGCCATGGCTGCCGGCGCGGCCGGGATAACGCGCAGCGAGGAAGTCGGCGATGGTGTACTGGCCGAATTTGCGCAGGTAGGGCGCGATCAGCAGCGCCACCAGGCAATAGCCCCCGGTCCAGCCGAGGATGTAGGCCAGGCCGTCGAAGCCCTGCAGGTAGAGGCCGCCGGCCAGGCTGATGAAGGTGGCGGCCGAGATCCAGTCGGCGGCGGTGGCCATGCCATTGAAGAGGGGTGGCACGCGCCGTCCGGCCACATAGTATTCGGGCACGTCGGAGGTGCGGCAGACCACGCCGATGCCGGCATACAGACCGATGGTGACGAACAGGAACAGGTAGCCGATCCAGGAACGTGGCATGCCTTCGCGTTCCAGGATGGCCAGCACGCACAGGAAGGCGATGAAGCCCAGCGTGTAGAAACCGTAGTAGCGGCATAGGCGCCGGAAAAAGTCCTTGTTACTCTCCATGCCAGGGCTCGCCTTGTTCACGTCTGACCAGTTGTTCGATGCGCCGCATGCGCCGTACGTAGATGACGACGATGGCCAGGTAGATCAGCATCATGCCCTGCGCCGCCATGTAGAAGGAGATCGGCCAGCCGAACAGGTGTACCTGGTCCAGTTCGCGGGCGAAGTAGATGAAGAAGAACGTGGCCAGGAACCACAGCGCCAGCAGCCATCCGGTCATGCGGCGCGTGCGGTGCCATTGGTTGCCGGGGTCGAGGGGAGGGGAGCCGTGGTCCATGTCAGGTGATGTCGTCTAGGAAAGGCGTATTGGGCATCATGCGAAAGCTCACGCGGAACAGGCTGCCCGGTTGTTTGGGATCGGTGCTGCGCGGGTTGTGGGTGATCTCGACGGCGGCATCGTGCTGCTGGGCGATCTCGCGCACGATGGCCAGGCCCAGGCCGCTGCCGGTGCTGGGTGTGCCGAGGATGCGATAGAAGCGCTCGAACACGTTGGCGCGCTCGGCGGCGGGGATGCCGGGGCCGTTGTCTTCCACTTCCAGGATGGCCAGGCCGCCCCCTTCGTCGGTGCGGGCGCGCACGGTGACGCGGCCGCTGCCGTCATGCGGCGTGTAATGCAGGGCATTGTCCAGCAGGTTGGACAAGAGCTCGCGCAGCATGATGGCGTTGCCGGTGATCATGATGGGATGGTTGGGCTGCTCGAAACCCAGGTCGATGCGCTGGGTGAAGGACATCGGCACCCACTCCTGCACCACGCTGCGGGCCAGTTCGTTCAATTCCAGTGCGGCCATGCCGCCGGACTGCGATTGCTGGTTCTCGGCGCGGGCCAGCGACAGCAGCTGGTTGACCAGGCGGGTGGCGGTTTCCGAACTCTTGGCCAGTTGTTCCAGCGAGCGGCGCACGTCCACCTGATCATCCTGGCGCAGGGCCAGTTCGGATTGCATGCGCATGCCGGCCAGCGGGGTCTTCATCTGATGGGCGGCGTCGGCGATGAAGCGCTTCTGGATGGCGATGGTCTGCGACAGGCGCGCCAGCATGTCGTTGAGCGACCGGACCAGGGGCGAGATTTCCTCGGGTACCTGGCCGGAGTCGATGGGTGAGAGGTCATCCGGCCGGCGCGCGCGGATGCGCTGCTGCAATTCGGACAGGGGCGACAGGCCACGCGAGAGTGCGAACCACACCAGCGCCAGTGCGACCGGCAGGATCACGAACTGCGGCAGGATCACGCCCTTGATGATTTCGTTGGCCAGCTGGGCGCGTTTTTCCAGGGTCTCGCCGACCTGGACCGTGGCCAGTCGCGGCTCGCGCTGCGCGGCGCGCTGGGCCGGACTACGACGCAGGTCCACCTGCAGCATGGCGATGCGCACATCGCTGCCGTGCAGGATGTCGTTGCGGAACTGCACGGTGCCGATGGTGCTGCGATCTTCTTCGGCCGGCGGCTGCGGCATGTCGACGTCGCCTTCCACATATTCGCCGTTGGGGCCGGTGACCTTGTAGTAGATGTTGTCGATGTCGTCGGCGCGCAGCAGGTCGCGGGCCGAGACCGGAAGGCGCGCGACGACCTTGCCGTTGACTTCGGAGACCTGCTGGGCGAGCACGGTGACACTGTCTTCCAGGGCGCGGTCGAAGGGCTGGTTGGCGATCGATTGGGCGATCAGGTAAGTGATGGCGATGCTCATCGGCCACAGCAGCAGCAGCGGGGCCAGCATCCAGTCGAGGATTTCACCGAACAGCGAGCGCTGGATGCGCTCCACCGGTTGCGTGGCCAGGGCGGCGCGCCGCTTCTTGCGGGGTGTCTGGCCGGGCTGGGCTTCGGGGTGCGACTGCGTCTGCGGCTCGGGCGTGGCGGACGCTGCGGAAGAGGGATCACGCGCTGTCATGAGGGATCAGTGCAGGCGCGCGTGCGATGTGTGAGGGGGAGGGCGCCGGCTCAGGCCACGCTGTTGGATGCCACCAGTGGTGCGGTGCCGGCTTCGGGGAGTTTTTCCAGGCAATAGCCCAGCCCGCGCACGGTAGCGATACGCACGCCGCCGACCTCGATTTTCTTGCGCAGACGATGGACATAGACCTCGATGGCATTGTTGCTGACTTCCTCTCCCCATTCGCACAGGTGGTCCACCAGTTGCTCCTTGGAGACCAGGCGACCCGTGCGTTGCAATAATACTTCCAGAAGTCCCAGTTCCCGCGCCGATAATTCCAGCATCTGCTCGCCGATATAGGCAATGCGACCGACCTGGTCGAACGACAGCGGGCCGTGCTTGATCACGGTGGGGCCGCCACCGGCGCCGCGCCGGGTCAGGGCACGCACCCGGGCTTCCAGCTCCGAGAGGGCAAAGGGCTTGGCCATATAGTCGTCGGCGCCCAGGTCCAGGCCCTGCACACGTTGCTCGACGGAATCGGCGGCCGTCAGGATCAGCACCGGCAGGCGCGAATTGCGCGCGCGCAGGCGGCGCAACACTTCCAGGCCGGACATCTTGGGCAGGCCCAGGTCCAGGATCAGCAGATCGAAGTCCTGGGTCGACAGGGCCGAATCGGCTTCCACGCCATTCTTGACACAATCGGCGGCATAGCCGGAATGGCGCAGGGACCGGGTCAGACCGTCGGCCAGTACGCTGTCGTCTTCAGCAAGGAGGATGCGCATAGGAATCGGTCAGCGAGTCGGACTCGGCTGATTTGTCTCGGATGGTTGAATTGTTATGGTAATTTTCCTTCATATTCCACTAATTCAATTGCCAATGCAAATCAGGGAAATCCTGATAAACCGGGCAGCTTGATGCGCCGATCGCATGAAATGTAACAATTCCGGGATAGCGCATTGAACTATGACGCTTTGGCCTTATAGTATCGAGGCCGGCAACATTTACTTGCTGCCAGCGCAATTTTTGTTGATATAATTTCTCGCATCATTTGCTGGAAAATCTGATGAAACGTTTGTGGGTCCTTCTGCTGATCTGTCTGTTACCGGTGCAAGTTTTTGCAGCGGTGCTGACGTACGCCAGCTCGATGGCCGCAACCGATTTCTCCGTCCCGGTTCCGACCCACGCCACCGTGGCGGTGCAGCATCTTGCTGCCAAGACCGTTTCCCTGGCTGACCATGCCGCTACCGACGACCAGTCGCACGCCGTGGTGGCCGACGCCGCCGTCAATGACGATGACGGTGCCGGTTATGCCGACAGCGGTGAAGATTTTTCCACGCACGCGGGCATCGGCGACGAACCCGTACTGATCCAGTCGCTGGCCGTCGTGCCGCAAACCTCACGTCTGGCGCCCGCTCTGCGCAGCGATGCCGCCATGCAACCTCCCTTCCTGCCCCGCGCAGGACGTCCTCCCCGGGCCTGATCCCGTCGCCTAGCGCGACTGTCCTGCCGCGCCCGCTGAATTGCCCTTGAACCCCTGAGGCCACGCGTGTTGCGAGTGCAGCGACATGCGCGTTCGCGACCTGCGCCCGCCTGCCTGCGCCGGCGCTGAACCAGCCAGGGTACTTCACCAGTTTTACGAATTACGGCCGATGTGACCGCATCACATCATCAGAATCCTCTAGGAGAAAGCATGAAAAAAGCATTTGTCGCGCTGATAGTGGCGGTGATGACGCTGTCTGTTGGCATTTCGACCGTCGAAGCCAAGCGTCTTGGTGGTGGCGGCTCGATCGGCAAACAGTCCTCCAGCGCCAGCCGTCAGGCGCAGAGCCCTGCCCCGATGCAACAGAACCAGGCCGCTGCCGCCAAGCCGGCCGCGCCTGCCGCCGCACCGGCTGCTGCCGCAGCCAAGCCGAGCATGTGGAAGGGCCTGCTGGGTGGCGCGCTGCTGGGCCTGGGCCTGGGCGCACTGCTGTCGCACTTCGGCCTGGGTGGCGCCCTGGCCAGCATGATCAGCACCATCCTGACCGTGGCCCTGATCGCCCTGGCGATCATGTTCGTGATCCGTCTGTTCCGTCGCAAGCAGGAAGCTTCGCAGCCGACGCCGGCCTGGGCTGGCGCGGCGCCGCAAGCCTCTGACAATGCCTCGGCCACGCCCCAGATCGGCTCGATGTTGAAGACCGGCGAAGCGCCTGCAGCTGCACCGCAAGGTGGTTTCGGTGGCGGTTTCGGCAATGCCGAAGCGGTCCCGGCCTACGGCGTCCCGGCGGGCTTCGACACGGTGGGCTTCGTGCGCAATGCCAAGACCTATTTCATCCGCCTGCAAGCGGCATGGGACAAGGCCGACATCAACGACATCCGTGAATTCACCACGCCCGAAATGTTTGCTGAGCTGCGTCTGCAGATCCAGGAACGCGGCGCTGCTTCCAACCAGACCGATGTGGTCTCGCTGGATGCTGAAGTGCTGGGCGTGGAGACCGTGGGCAATGATTACCTGGCCAGCGTCAAGTTCTTCGGTTTCATCAAGGAAGATCCGACTGCTTCGCCTGCCCAGTTCGCCGAAATCTGGAACCTGTCCAAGCCGGCTGCCGGCCAGGGTGGCTGGGTGCTGGCAGGTATCCAGCAACTGGACCCGGTGTCGGCGTGATCGCAGCACCACAGTCCATGAAGTTCATGTAGCAAGTATCAGTTTGAAGTATCAGTTTGGCGCGGAAGGCGGCGGTTAGTGGATGAGCGTCGCCAGTCCGTTTTACCGCCGGCTTTTGCCGGCGGTTTTTTTTGTGCATTCCACGCCAGTCGTTTTTCAGGAAGTGTTCCGCAAAGACGCTGTTTCCCGTCTTGCGCTGTTTCGTACCGACATCCCATCCTTGCCTTGCGCAAAAAAAAGCACCGCATCAGCGGCGCTCGTTTCATTCATCCCGGCTATCCTGCCTGTGCTTTTCGCGCCGGTGGGCACGTCCTTCCGAAAGCGGAAACAGCAGCGCCACCACAACCAGAAAAGCCAGCAACAGAAGGGTGATGCGATCCAGGCCGTCCATGGTCAGCCTTGCCCCGGTGTCCAGATCGCGACATCGCTGGAATTGACCTTTCTGGGTAGCAGGCCGGCGGCGAAGAAGGTATCGGCGATACGTTGCTGTTCGCCCAATGCATCCAGCCTGATGGCGCGCACCTCATAGCTGCGCCGGCTGTTGGCCAGGGCGATGGTCTGTGCATCGAGCCCCCAGAGCGGCGCCAGGAAGGCAGCCGTCTGGTCGGGCTGTTGCTTGGCTTGTATCCCTGCCTTCTTCAATTCATCGAACACTACCTGGAGGACATCCGGACGCGCCTGGGCAAAGCTGGCGGAGGCCAGGTAGTAACGCTGATAGTCTGCCACGCCGCGCCCATCGGCCAGAATGCGCACCTGCGACTGCCGCTGCACACCCGCCAGGAAGGGATCCCAGGTCACCCAGGCATCGACGCTGCCACGTTCGAATGCAGCGCGCCCATCGGCTGGCGACAGATAGGCGGCATCGACATCGCTGAATTTCAGGCCCGCCTTTTCCAGGCTGGCGATCAGCAGATAGTGCACGCCGGCGGCCTTGGTCACCGCAATCTTCTTGCCCTTGAGTTCGCTCACCTGGCGCAGCGGCGAATCGACACGCACGACGATGGCCTGGGCCGATGGCGAGGGTGACTCCTGTGCCACATAGGCCAGCTTGGCCCCGGCCGCCTGGGCGAATACGGGAACCGTATCGGCAACGTCCGCACTGAGGTCGATACCGCCGACATTGAGCGCTTCCAGCAGCGGCAGGCCACTGGTGAACTCGTGCCAGCTGATCTTCGCGCCGGACGGTCCGAGACGCTTTTCCAGTGTGCCATTGGCCTTGATGATGGTCAGCAGGGTGGATGACTTCTGGTAGCCGATGCGGATGGTCTTGTTATCGTTCTGGGCCTGAGCATTCGGCTGCAGCAGCGCACCCAGGCCGAGCGCGGCCGGTGCCAGGCCGAGAAAATGTCTTCGTCGCATGGATTCGTTCTCGTGAGATAGGGAAGGGCGACGCCGCCTGTGAACGACCCGGATGGGGCCATACCCGCGTAGCGGCGCGACAAACCAGCACTCTAAGCACGAAGCCCGGGTGACAGAACGACTATTTTCACACTTGGATATGCGCTTTGCGTATGTGACGCTGGCGCCATGGGTCGATCAGTCGATCGCGCCCTTGCCGACCCGTTTCAGGGCAGGCACAGCTCGAACAGCGCGCCGCCGTCCGGATGATTGGACAGGCGCGCCTCCCCGTGGCGCGTCTCCTTGTTGTGGGCGGTGGCAATCGCATTGCACAGGTCCATGCCCAGGCCGGTCGAGGGCTTCTTTTCCTGGGTGCCGATGCCGGGGCCGTCGTCGCGTACCGTGAAGATCACTCCGCCTTCCGGATGCTTGCGACAGCCGAGCACAATGCGGGTGCGGGCAAAACGCCCGGCGTTCTGCAGGGCTGCTTCCAGCGCCAGGGCCACCAGGTGTTCGTCGAAGAAGCCGATGACCGGCATATCGCTCTCGTCCACGGTCAGTGCGATCTCGCTGCTGCGGCTGACCGCCTGCTCGCGCGCCAGGGCTTCCAGGAAATCCAGTGGCGAGACCGCCTCGACCTGCGCGCGCAGGCCTTGCGAATCGGCCTTGTACAGCGTCAGGAAGGCGATCAGCTTTTCCTGCAAGGCCAGGCAGGTGACATGGGCTTGCTGGGCGCGTGGCACGTCGTCGGACAGGCGGCGCAATTCCCCCTCCAGCACGCCCAGGGAGTTTTTGATGTCGTGAATGATGATCGCGGCAAGCTTGGGGTCCATGGTCAGCTCTTCGGGGCTACTTTGCTCAGGGTATCGCGCAGGAACTTGTGCATCTTCGCGACTCTATCGTTGCCCGGGATAAGGCGATCCAGCGTGGCCAGGTAACGGCGCACGCGCTTGACGTATTCTTCGTTCCAGCCGCGCTGGCTCATCCACAGCAGATGCAGCTGCGCCGAGGCCAGCAGCACGCCGGTATTCTCGGGCATGCTGGCCAGCGCCTCTTCCAGCTTGGCCAGCGATTCGTCCGGCTTGGCGCTGCGCATGAGGGCGTTGGCTTCGGCGATGATGCTCATGCAATGCTTGACGGCACCGTCGATCAGCTCTTCGGCCAGACCGGCCCGGCCAGTATCGGCAAGCACCTTGCGTGCCAGCATCTGGAGGGTTGTGTTTTCGTGATCGGACTTGATGGCCTCGGCGATCAGCTTGGCGCCTTCCTCGTCCTTGCCCATCGAGAAGGCGGCCTTGGCCAGCGCCAGCGTGGTGGTGTCGGAGGACTCCTTGGCGGCAGCCTGGCGTGCGGTCTCGAACGCCTGCTGGGCCGAGATCGAATCGCCCAGTTGCACGTAGGCCTGCGCCTGGACGGCCGCCTGCGCCGAGACGAAGATGCTGGATTCCTCGTAGCGGCGCGGGGCGGCTTCCAGCAGGCGCAGCGCGGCGTCGGGGTCGCCACTGTCGACGTGTACCTGCGCCAGCGACAGCAGGTCGGTGGGCTGTGCCGTCAGAGAACCCTTGGTGTGCTTGAGTACCCTGTCATAGGCTTCGCGTGCCTGGTCCAGGTGGCCGCTGCGATAGGCCACATCACCCACCAGGCGACTGCGGCGCGCCGAAGGGATGATTTCGGATGACTTGGTGAGCGCTTCCAGTGCACCTTCCTGGTTGCCCTGTGCCTCGTCGATCTGCGCCAGCAGGTCGTAGGCGGCGATGAACTGCTTGTTCTGCGCCAGCACCTCTTCCACGATGATGCGGGCGTCATCCATCTGGCCAGCCACGATGTTGCAACGGGCAAGTCCGATCTTGGCCCACACCAGGTCGTCGCGCATGGCCAGTGCCTGCTTGTAGACTTCGCGGGCTTCGTCGATGCGGCGCTGCTCAATGAGCAGCGTGCCCTTGGTCTTCATGATTTCCACGATCCACTTGGGCGCTGCCTTGAGGACGTTGTCGCATTCCAGGATGGCACCGGAGATGTCCTTGCGCTTCATCTTCTCGGTCACCGGCAGCATGGCGTGCTGCTTTTCCAGCAGGCGGTCCACGCGCTCGGCGATGCGACTGGCCGTCAGCGGCTTGAGCATGTAGGCGTCCGGCTGGAACTCGGCGGCGAGAGCATGTTCTGGGTGCGGAAGAACTCCAGCAGCTGCTGGCCGTTGCTTTCCTTGTTCAGGTTGTAGTCGCAGATGATCAGGTCATACGTGCCAGACTGCACGAAACGGATAGCCTCATCCGGCGTGGCGGCCTGGTCCACCTTGGTCACCCCGAGCTGCCCGAGGTGCATGCGGATGTTCTGGCGCATCGTCGGCATGTCGTCGATGACCAGGCAGCGCAGGGCGCTGATATGGCTGAAGGGCACTAAACTCATGAGAACTGTCTGTCTAACGATCTATCGGTCTTGATTGCGGCAGGCGACACCGGATGTGCTGATGTTGCTGCGATGCAATAACTGGCGAGATGACATGCTGTACGCGTTCATTGACGCATAGCTGACGAATTATTCCTACCAACTCGCGAGTGTGCCGTTTTTTTTCCTTCCATGCATCATTCCTCTTTGAATTTGGACTTCCTCAAGGGCCAGCTCTCTTATAATTGTGGTTTTCGGCCGCCGATTATCGTTGCCTGATAGCGTTTGTGTCTGATGCACACAAAAACGCTTGCACGAAGCACTGTTTTTTTATACAGTATCGCTCTATCGGGGCGGTCATCATCCTCTGCCTCCGGGCAACATCAGCAAGACCGCAAGACTCCCCCCCTGAACCCCTTCTTCACGACATTTTGCCGAGAGAGATTTATGGACGACAAAAAAGCTGCGAACAACTCTGAGAAGAGCAAGGCGCTGGCCGCCGCGTTGGCACAGATTGAAAAGCAGTTTGGCAAGGGCTCGGTGATGCGCATGGAAGACGGCGTCGTCGCCGAGGAAATCCAGGCCGTCTCCACCGGTTCCCTGGGCCTGGACATCGCGCTGGGCATCGGTGGCCTGCCACGTGGCCGCGTCATCGAGATCTACGGTCCGGAGTCCTCCGGCAAGACCACCCTGACCCTGCAGTCGATCGCCGAGATGCAGAAGCTGGGCGGCACCTGCGCCTTCATCGACGCCGAGCACGCACTGGACGTCACCTATGCGCAAAAGCTGGGCGTGAACCTGAACGACCTGCTGATCTCGCAGCCGGACACCGGCGAACAGGCCCTGGAAATCACCGACGCCCTGGTGCGCTCCGGTGCGGTCGACCTGATCGTGGTGGACTCCGTAGCAGCGCTGACGCCCAAGGCCGAAATCGAAGGCGACATGGGCGACTCACTGCCCGGCCTGCAGGCCCGTCTGATGTCGCAAGCCCTGCGCAAGCTGACCGGCAGCATCAACCGCACCAATACTACTGTCATCTTCATCAACCAGATCCGCATGAAGATCGGCGTCATGTTCGGTAATCCCGAAACCACCACCGGTGGCAATGCGCTGAAGTTCTACGCCTCGGTGCGCCTGGACATCCGTCGTACCGGCTCCATCAAGTCCGGTGACGAAGTCATTGGCAGCGAAACCAAGGTCAAGGTCGTCAAGAACAAGGTTGCACCTCCGTTCCGCGAAGCTCACTTCGACATCCTGTATGGAGAAGGCACTTCCCGCGAAGGCGAAATCCTGGATCTGGGCTCCGAGCACAAGGTCGTGGAGAAGTCCGGCGCCTGGTACAGCTACAACGGCGAGCGCATCGGCCAGGGCAAGGACAATGCCCGTAACTACCTGAAGGAACATCCGGAACTGTCGCGCGAGATCGAGAACAAGGTCCGCGTCGCACTGGGCGTGCCTGAACTGGCAGGTGGCACCGCCGAGGCACCAGCCTCCTGATCCCAAGGTCTTCACGTACCACCATGGCGGCAGGGTTTGCCTGAGCCTTGAGGTCACGGTGGTGCCTGTCCCGCTTCGCCCCCGGCGCCGGTCCGGCCGGGAGTGGAGCTGAAGTACCGGCCGCATCGTTCTGTTGCTGCCTCGTTTCAATGCAATACGGTTCCATCGTTTTTTCTTCGTGTTCTTCACCGTCACATCGCCCGTGTAGTCGAACGTCATGCCCAGACCGCCGATCAGCCTGAAAGCACGGGCGCTCAAATATCTCTCTTCACGTGAGCATAGTCGCCTGGAACTTGCGCGTAAGCTTGCCCCTTACGCGCAAGAGGGTGATGACATCGACGCGCTCCTGCAGTGGCTGGAGCAGTCCCGTTTCCTTTCTCAAGAACGCTTTTCCGAATCGCTGGTGCATCGCCGCTCGGCCCGTTATGGCAACCAGCGCATCTTTTCCGAGTTGCATGGACACGGCATTGAAGGGGAAGCCATCGCCGAGTTGAAGGCCGACCTGGCAGCAGGAGAGGGCGGGCGCGCCGCGCAGGTCTTGCGCCGCAAATTCAGTGCGCCGCCGGCCGATGCTGAAACTCGGGCCAAGCAGATGCGCTTCCTGCAGCAGCGCGGTTTTTCCCACCGCAGTATCCGCGAAGCCTTGCAGACCGCTTGGAGCGACGAGGAGGAACCGTCGTGAGCAAGGGTGATCCCCTTTCTTGATGCGCTCAGCCGCAGGCCAGGGAGCCATGCGCTCACATCCGGTGGCCCCTCGGATCCCGGGTATTGCCGGCCAGGGACTCTCCACTGTGGTTTGCATTTTTCCTTGCCCGGCCGACTTCTTGCCGAGGACTCGAAATACCGCCCAGCTGTCCTGCCATATGGAAAAGCCATCCCTTTCGGGCCGCTGTTAGCGCTACCGGCTAACAGCCCGGCTGGCCTGTGCTAGAATTCGGAAGTTTTTGCTGCGGCGCGCAAGCCTGAGGAGATATCGCGTGTTGCCGGTTTGTCAAAACGGCGCAACGATGCAAGGCCCATGTAGCAGCAGGAATGGATAATGCGGACGCTTCGGCGCAAGCTGGCGCGTTTCGAATATCAGACCAACTAAAGCAGACGGCATGCACATGCCCAATTCTACGAATTCACTAGCAACCCGCGCAGCTCACGCCTGCGCCCGTCTCCGTCCGTCTCCGGATGTGACACCCGCCTGCGGGTTGCTGTCTGCTTTCTCGTCGGCCGGCATGCTGCCGGCTACCGAATTTCAATCCGGCAAGTTTTATTCATTCAGTGTCTAAAGGGAAGCTCCCATGAAAATCCATGAGTATCAGGGTAAAGAAATCCTGCGCCAGTTCGGCGTAACCGTGCCGCGCGGCATTCCTTGCATGTCGGTCGACGAAGTCGAAGCGGCAGCCCAGAAGCTGGGCGGCCCGGTGTGGGTCGTCAAGGCCCAGATCCATGCAGGCGGTCGCGGCAAGGGCGGCGGCGTGAAGGTGGCCAAGTCGATCGAACAGGTCAAGGAATACGCCAACCAGATCATGGGCATGCAACTGATCACCCACCAGACCGGTCCTGAAGGCCAGAAGGTGCGTCGCCTGCTGATCGAAGAAGGCGCCGACATCAAGAAGGAACTGTACGTTTCCCTGGTGACCGACCGCGTTTCGCAAAAGGTCGTGCTGATGGCCTCCAGCGAAGGTGGCATGGACATCGAAGAAGTTGCCCACAGCAACCCGGAAAAGATCCACAACGTCATCATCGACCCGATCGATGGCCTGACCGACGCGCAAGCCGACGACGTGGCCGCCAAGATCGGCGTGCCGGCCGCTTCCATCCCGGAAGCCCGCAAGAACCTGCAAGGCCTGTACAAGGCTTACTGGGAAACCGACGCTTCCCTGGCTGAAATCAACCCCCTGATCCTGACCGGCGACGGCAAGGTCATCGCTCTGGACGCCAAGTTCAACTTCGACTCCAACGCCCTGTACCGTCACCCGGAAATCGTCGCCTACCGCGACCTGGACGAAGAAGATCCGGCAGAAGTCGAAGCCTCCAAGTTCGACCTGGCCTACATCTCCCTGGACGGCAACATCGGCTGCCTGGTCAACGGCGCCGGCCTGGCCATGGCCACCATGGACACCATCAAGCTGTTCGGCGGCGAGCCGGCCAACTTCCTGGACGTGGGCGGCGGTGCCACCACCGAGAAGGTCACCGAAGCCTTCAAGATCATGCTGAAGAACCCCGAACTGAAGGCCATCCTGGTCAACATCTTCGGCGGCATCATGCGCTGTGACGTGATCGCCGAAGGCGTCATCGCTGCTTCCAAGGCTGTCTC
>Ga0308159_1001749_pt1 | contig 28796 bp, 22 predicted proteins | sample PhyCR1_FD_201040 | JGI IMG/M metagenome (GOLD analysis project Ga0308159, IMG submission 201040) | Phyllosphere microbial communities from UC Gill Tract Community Farm, Albany, California, United States - DLSLC.R1 | ecosystem: Host-associated > Plants > Phyllosphere > Unclassified | place: USA...
GTGTTAGCGCCACTGAGCAGCAATTGCCCGGCGCCGGACTTGATCAGGCTGCCCTCGTACACCCGGTTCGCCGCTGCCGCATCACGCAGCATGCCGACCGCGTAGTCGGTCTGGTCCTGCTGACTGGTGCCGGTCGGAACGCCGTTCTGCCAGCCTTTGTCCTGCAGGGTTTGCTGCCAGGCGGTGTGCTCGGCGAGGTCTTCGCGCTGGCGCTGGAGCAGCGCCTTGTCGGAGATGTCGTTGCTCCAGACATCGCGCTGCCCTGCCCCCAGATTGGCATCGAACGCACCGAGCAATTGCCCCGGCCCGCGCATCGCTCGGTTGAGGTTGGCGACGCCCCAGCCGACGCGCTCGTTCGGCGCATCGGTGACCGAGCCGTCGAGCTGGGTGGCGGTGGTCAGTAACACTTCCAGCGCCTGCTGATTGTTCATGTACGGATAGCGTTCCATTACCAGCGCCAACGCGCCCGTCGCGTGCGGCGCCGCCATTGAGGTGCCGGATTTGATCGCGTAGCCGCCGCCGGGAATGGTGCTGTCAATCTTCGCCCCCGGTGTGGTGATGCACCAATACTTGGCGATGCCGCACTGGTTGTACTTTTGCTGATTGCCCTGATCAAGCCCGGACACCGCCAGCCAGTGGCCTTCCAGATCCGGCTGGAAGTACGGCAGCGCCGAGCGCACGCTGGCGTTCGGGTAACCGCTGTTGCCGGCGCTGAACACATTGATCACGCCGCGCCGCGACACATCGGCGGCGGCGTCAAGCCAAGTGCCTTTGTTCCAGTGCTGAGCGTAGGCGGCGTGCAGATCCGCCAAGGTCCGATAGCTGACATCCGGCGGCTGACTGCCCCAGCTGTTGTTGATTGCCCGCACGCCAGCGTCGGCCAGGCTGTCGTAGACCGCTTTGAAATAACGCGGATCAGGACTGGGGCCGAAGAGGAAACTGTCGTTCCTGTTGGTGTTGCCGACGTAGATTTGCGCGTTGTAAGCCACGCCGTGCATGCCGCTGCCGTCACGCGCAGCGCCCATGGTGCCGACCACGTGGGTGCCGTGCGAATCGTTGTTGGGGTTGAGCGTGCCGTCGACGTTGAACGGTGAGCCATCAACATAGCTGCCGCTGGCGGAGACCGGGTGATAGCGCGCGGCGGAGAACTCCGGGTGGGCGGCATCGAAACCGGAATCGAGCGCGCCGATTGTCACGCCCTTGCCGGTGATGCCGACAGCGTAGGCCTGATCCGCCTGCATGCGTTGCAGGCCCCAGTCACGCAGGAACTCGGCGCTGCGCCAACTGGCCGGATTGCCGGGCTGGCCGGATTCGAGGTATTGCGCCTGCGTAGCCGAGGTCACCAGCAACAGCGTGCCGAGCGAAATCGGTTTGATGCGTACGTCCATGGTCATCACTCTCGTTTTTTGTTTTATGCCGGTTCAATGGCGGTTTCGCCCGTTCCCCCTCGGTCAGGGTGAGGGCCGTTGCGCGACCACAAATGCCTCATCCACCCGCGCCAGATCCTGCTCATTCAGGGTTCCGGCGTAGTAATGCAATTTGGTCCACGCCATCAGGTAGTCATAGCGCGCCCGGGCCAGGTCGCGGCGGGTGGTGAACAGTTGCTGCTCGGCATTCAACGCGTCGAGGTTGGTGCGTTCACCGCCCAGAATGCTTTGCCTTGTCGAGACCACCAGCGCCTCGGCGGACTTCAACGCCTTCTGGTAAGCGCGCAATTTGCTCACCCCGGAAAGACAAGCGCTGAACTGTCGGCGCAGTTCGATCAAGGTTTCGCGGGTCTTGCCATCCAGTTCGTATTCGGCCTGTTCCATGGTGCGACTGGCCTGGCGCGTCGAAGCCGACACCCCGCCGCCGGCGTACAGCGGCACGCTGACTTCCAGGCCGATGGTGTTGGTTTCGTAGCGCTGGTTGTAGGTGTTGCCGCTCTCGGACTCGTTATCGCGCATCGAGGCGTAGGCACTCACTTTCGGCAGATGCCCGGCGCGGTTGCGCTCGACTTCATAACGCGCCACCTCGACCGCCTGACGCTGTGAAGCGAGGTTCGGGTTGTTGCTGATCGCCAGTTCATGCCAGGTGTCGAAGTTGGCCGGTTGCAGGGTGAAGGTCTGAAATTGCTGACCAAGCGGCGCCAGGTCGCCGATGTCCACCGCCGGCACGCCGACCAGCGCGCCCAGCTCACGCAAAGCGGCATCCTGCTCGTTGCGCGCCTCGATCTCCTCGGCAGTCGCCAGCTCATAGCGTGACTCGGCTTCGAGAATATCGGTGCGCGTGCCCTCGCCCTGCTTGAACATGTGTTCGTTCTGCTGGAACTGTTGCTCGTAGGCCTTCTTCTTCGCCTGGGCAATGTCGATCTGGTCCTGGGCGAACAAGGCTTTGGTGTAGTTGTCCAGCACGCGCACCAACAGTTCCTGACTCTTGCCGCGAAAGGCTTCGTCGGCAAACAACGACTGCGCCACACCTTTGCGATAGGCCGCGTAAGCCTCGTAATCGAGCAGCGGTTGCTGCACCGTCAGCGCCGAGCCGTAACTGTTGTAGTTGCGCTCATCGGTGCGGTTGCGCGCACGATCATCCAGAGACGTAGCCTTGGACGAGTTGCGACCCTTGTTGTAGCTGTAGCCGATCCGAGGCAACAGCCCGGCGCGTCCAATCACGCGGTTTTCAAGGCCGGCATCACGTTCCTTGATTGCGCCGAGAAACACCGGATCATTGCGCAACGCCTGTTCGTAAATCTCGAACGGCCCCATGGCGGCGACTGCCGAGTGACTCGCGAGCAGCAGCACCACGGCCCCCAACATTGAAAGCTTAGTCATACAGCCGAACATCCTTATTCCTCGGTCAACGCAGAACCGGCGCGATCGAGCAGCGGTTTGAACAGGTAGTTGAGGAGTGACCGCTCCCCCGTGCGCACGAACATCTCCGCCGGCATGCCGGGCTTGATCACCAGCCCGTTGAGCTTTTCCATCGCCTGATCGCTGACGCTGCTGCGCAACACGTAATACGGCACGCCGCTTTTCTCATCGATCATCTGGTCAGCGGCAATCAGGCTGACTTCGCCGGGCACGCGCGGGGTTTTGCTCTGGTTGAACGCGGTAAAAAGAATGTCCACCGGCAGATGTGTGCCGACCTTGTCGATCAGGTTGACCGGCAAGTGCCCTTCCACTTCCAGCGTGGTGCCTTGGGGAACGATCTCCAGCAGGGTTTCGCCCTGGCGCACGACGGCGCCCTCGGTGTGCACACTGAGGTTGACCGCTACGCCATCGGCCGTGGCGAGGATTTCGCTGTGTTGCAGGTCGAAACCGGCGGAGGTCAGTTGCTCGGACAGGGTCACGCTTTTCAGTTGCGCGTCGGCCAGTTGCGTGCGCACTTCCTTCTGGTATTCCTCGCCGTGCTGCTGCAGCTTGAGGCGCGATTCAAGAATGCCCTGCTCCACGCGCCCGCTTTCGCCAGTGTTTTCTGCCAATTGCTGCTGCACCTGCGACAGTTGCCGCTGGTAGTCCATCAAGCGGTTGCGCGGGATGTAGCCGTTGTCGGCCAGCGGTTGCAGGTTGCTTAATTGTTGCTGCAAGGAACTGGCCTGGGCATTGAGGTCGCTGCGCGCGCGGCGCATGCCGGCCAGTTGTGCGGTGGCGCCTTCGATATTGGCGCGCAGTGCCGCTTGCTCCCGGGAGAACGCTTCGCGGCGGCTGCTGAACAGTTGCCGCTGGCCTTCCAGCACCAGCGCCAGGCGCGGGTCCGGGTCGTTGCTCAGTTCGGCCGGAAAGGTCACTTGTTTGAGGTTGTCGCGCTCGGCCTGCCAGCGCGCGAGGCTGGCCCAAGCCATGCGGTACTGCGCCTGCAGCGATTGCACATCGGCGGCGACCTGCGTCTGATCGAGGCGGAACAGTGGCTGGCCCTGCTTCACGATCTCGCCTTCGCGCACCAGAATCCGGCTGACCACGCCGCTGCTCATCGACTGCACAGCCTTGCGTTTGCCCGAGACCACCACGGTGCCCTGCACCGCGATGCCCTGATCCAGCGGCGCCAGTGCCGCCCAGGTGAAGAAACTGCCAGCGCCGACGATGGCCAGAATCCAGCCCATGCGCACGAAGTATTTCGCGTCGCGTTCCGGACGTTCAGCGACGTAGGCATGTTCCATGCTCGCTTCGTTTTGCGTGTTCATGCTGGCCCTGCTCATACGCCCGAATTCCTTGTCGAGGGCTGATATTGCCTGCTCATACTGAGCCCGCCCGGTGCCTGTGCAGCTTTCTCGCGCTGCTGTTCGTGCTGGCCGGAAAGTGCCTTGAGCACATCCTGACTCGGGCCGAACGCCTGCAAGCGCCCATCGTTGAGCACCAGCAGTTTGTCCGCCTGAGCCAATACCGAAGAGCGATGCGTGACCAGGATCACCGTGGTGCCCTGAGCCTTGAGTTGCGCAATAGCACTGGCCAGTGCGGCTTCACCGACGGTGTCGAGGTTGGAATTGGGTTCATCCAGCACCACCAGGCTTGGCGTGCCGTACAGCGCGCGGGCCAGGGCCACACGTTGCTTCTGGCCACCGGACAAGCCGCTGCCGTCCTCGCCCAGTTGCGTGTCATACCCCAGCGGCAGACGCAGGATCATCTCGTGGACGCCGGCCTGCTGCGCGGCAGTGACGACTTTTTGCGAATCGGCTTCGCTGAAACGCGCAATGTTTTCGGCGATGGTGCCGCTGAACAACTCGATGTCTTGCGGCAGGTAGCCAATGTAGGGACCGAGCTGATCACGATTCCAGCGGTGGATATCAGCGCCATCCAGACGCACCGTGCCGCCCAGAACGGGCCACACGCCGACCAGCACCCGGGCCAGCGTCGATTTGCCCGAGCCTGAGGCGCCGAGCACGCCAAGCACTTCGCCGGCACCTAGACTGAAATTGACCAGGTGCAGCGTCGCCGCACGTTGCCCCGGCGGGCCGGCGCTGACTTGCTCGAAAATGATCTGACCTTTCGGTGCCGGCAGCGCCATCGCTTCGTCGCTGGGTGGAAAGGCCTGCAACAGCGCATCAAGGCGCTGATAAGCCAGCTTCGCCCCGCTCCACTGTTTCCACACGGCGATCAACTGGTCGATCGGGCTCAGTACGCGGCCCATCAGGATCGAACCGGCGATCATCATGCCGGCGGTCATGTCGCCCTTGATCACCAGCAGCGCGCCCAGCCCAAGCACCAACGATTGCAGGCACAAACGCAGCGTCTTGCTCAGGGAACTGATCACCGCGCCAGTATCGCTGGCCTGGTTCTGCAAGCCGAGAAAGCGCGAATGCACGCCAAACCAGCGTGTGCGCAGCGAGCCGAGCATGCCCATCGCCTGAATGGTTTCGGCGTTGTGCAAATGGCTGGTGGCCAATTGGCTGGACTGCTGGGAAAACCCGGCGGCCTCGCCCAGCGGCTTTTTGGTCATGTATTCGTTGAGGCATGCCAGCGCGATCAACAGCAACGCCCCCGCCGTCGCCAGCACCCCGAGCCAAACGTTGAACAAGTAGATGACAAACAGATAGACCGGGAACCATGGCGCATCGAAGAAGGCGAACAGCGCCGGGCCGGTGACGAACTGGCGGATGTGGGTCAGGTCGCCCAGCGCTTGCCCGGCGTTGCCCTCGCCCTTGAACAGGTTGCGTTCAAACGCGGCTTGATAGACGCGCAGATTGAAGCGTCGCTCCAGCTGGCTGCCGATGCGGATTACGATGAAGCTGCGGATCACTTCCAGCAGCCCGATGAAGGCAAAGAATCCGACCACCATCAACGACAGCATCGCCAGGGTGGTTTCGTTTTGCGACGACAGCACCCGGTCATAAACTTGCAGCATGTAGATCGACGGTACCAGCATCAACACGTTGATCAGCGCGGTGAAACAACCGACGCTGATCAGGATGCTTTTATAGTCGCCCAGTGCCTTGATTAACGGAGCGGCAGGAGACTTCGCCATCTTCATTGATTCTTCCTGAGTTCATAGTCTCGTCATTGCCCAACGAGCATTCCATTGAATATTGCGCTTGCCTGCAAAGAGGATGAGCAAGTAGCGCTTACAATTTCATAACAAGTAAATGGGCCCCGCGCATATAACCCGCAGGCAGTGCCATATATCAACTACCTGCAACTTTCCATTCGTTGCTTAGTGTTCGACACGCTCCAGCAAAATGAGCAAATGCGGACTCAATCTGCTTGTATACAAGCCTTCACGCTGGCGGCTGAAGAAAGCGATTCTCGAACCTTCCTTACCGGTGATGGCAATACCATCGGGCTCGGGAAACCAGCCGATCGGCGCTTCGCTCAACCACGCGCCCAGGCACTCGGCGCCTGCACCCAAAGTCTGGTTCGGCGCGAGATCGACCAGGCATGTGTTCGACGGCTTGTCTTGCAGCGTTCGCGCTTCATGCGTGTCGTTGTGACCGGTCAATGTGGCCTGCCAGCGCCCGGCGAATACCGAGGGTTCTTCGAGTCTGAGGCTGCTTGCCATGCTTGTCGCTCCGCTCATCATCAGCGTGACTGCCATCAGCCATGCCATCGTAGTGTCAGTAAAAACGTATCCACGCATAGGAAATTTCACTTCCGCTCGTAGCCTTGCCCGGCGATCAGGCCGATGCAAGCGAAGAAAGCGACGCACGCGGCGCCGCTTTCCCTTTACATCACGCGAAGATGTCGCTGGTCGCTGCCTGGCCAACGGTGCTGACGATGAAGTCCGCCACGCCATGCCCGGAGAAATCCACCGACAACAGGCTGTTGCCGCCCGACGACGTCAACACTGCATCGCCAGCGGAACCGCTGAAGCTATTGACGAAGTGCAGGCCCGCGCCGTTGGTGATGCCGGTCAGATCGATTTTGTCGAGACCGCTGACGAAATCGAGAATCTGATCGATCGCACCCGGCTTGGAATCCGAACTGGCGGCGAACACAAAGGTGTCCGAACCGGCACCGCCCCACAGTTTGTCGGCACCGCCTGCGCCGTAGAGGATGTCGTTACCGGCACCGCCCTTCAGCTCGTTGGCCACGCTGTTGCCGATCAACAGATCACTGCCCGAACCGCCAATCGCGTTCTCGATGACTGCGCCCTTGGCAATCGATACGTTGCCGACCATGCCGCCCACGTCGGAGAACGAAGCGCCATTGAGGTTGATCTTCTGGTTTTGGGTGAAACCGGAGAAATCCAGGGTGTCCTTGCCGCCGGCGTCCCACACCGAGAAGACCACTTTGTCGCTCGATGATGAAGCGCTGAGGAAATCACGGCCGGTATTGGAATTGAAGCCGTAGGTGGTGTCGCCGGTGCGGGTCGTGGTGTTGGCGCCGTAGAGTTTCTGGATCGCCGCGATGTCATCCATCAGCGGGCCGGACGAGTAGGCTTCGACGCCGCCCTTGCTGAAGTTCTGGTTGGTGTTGCTCTCGCTCCAGTAACTCATGACGCTGTAGCCACGAGTGTCCTGGCCGTAAGTCGCGTCGTTGTAGGTCGGGTTGCCATTGCCTGCGTTGTAGTCGCCAGGGTGAGCAAGGCCCAGGGTATGGCCGATTTCGTGGGTCAGGGTCTGACGACCGTAGTTGTTCAGATCCGGGTTCTTGTTCTGGGTATAACCGCTGTTGATCAGGTACCACGAAGTACCGTCATAACCAGCGCCGGTGCCCGGCAGATAGGCAAACGCCGCAGCGCCGTCCTGGCCACCGCTGTAGTTGCCGAAGGTCATGTGCCCGTCGCCACCCGAGGCTCGCTCGGTGAAGGTGACATTGGCAACGTCGGCCCAGGATTGCATGGCGAGCTTGGCCTGGGTTTGCTGCTGCGCGCTGAACTGACTGAATCCGCTGATCCCATGCTTGTTCATTGTGCTGTTCGAGGCCGACGTCAGGAACGTATAGGTCAGCTCGATCGTGCCGCTGCCGTCCTTGTCCTGGTAGGCAGCGCCATCACGCAGCAATTGCGTAGCCGCCTGGTCGACGGTATACGAGGGTTTGCCATTGACTGTGAGGTTACCGCCACGGTCGTACTGATGGCTGAAGCTATTGATCTGGTTGTAAGCCGAGCTGAAGGCGGCCAGCTGGAAAGCCTGTTCGGCGCTATCAACAGCGTTGGTTTTAACTTTCGACATAAACACACTTCCTTGTTTAGCAATGGAACAGTTTTTGTCCGACAGGACGATCTTTGGCGAGATCGTCCTATCACTCGCCCAATGAAGGCGTAACGAACCTGACACAATTTGAAATCTGTCGTAAAGGATTTTTTTGCGATCCAATTTGGCGCTGTCAGGAAACTGCCGTAAACAAAGCGTGCGGCGAGGAAAGAATGTTTTTAGTTGGTGGGATAGCAGGATTTGCCTGAAGATTTTCTATTTAAATATTAAATATCAGTAAGTTTTGATTTGTCGGCCAAGTCACACTCTCAAGCTGCGGTGCCAGTGCTTTGATATCAACTCCATGACTTTATTCGGACTGTAGGAGCTGACGAGTGCAACGAGGCTGCGATCTTTTGACTTTGACCTTTTTAAGATCAAGATCAAGAGATCGCAGCCTCGTTGCACTCGTCAGCTCCTACAGAGGACGGAGGTTCAGCTACCGGTACGAATCTTGTTCCACACCCGCGTACGAATCCGGTCGATATTCAACGGCATCGCCTCCAGCGCAAACAGCTTGCCCATCATTTCCGGGCTCGGGTAAACCTTGGTGTCGTTCTTGATCGCCGGGTCGATCAGTTTGTCGGCTTGTTCGTTGCCATTGGCGTAATGCACGTAATTGGTGATGCCGGCCATGACGTCCGGGCGCAGCAGGTAGTTCATGAAGGCGTAGCCGGCCTTTTCGTCCGGTGCGTCGACGGGCATGGCGACCATGTCGAACCAGATCGCAGCGCCCTCCTTGGGAATCGCATAACCGATCTCGACGCCGTTCCTGGCTTCCCCGGCGCGGTTTTCGGCCTGGAGGATGTCGCCGGAAAAACCGACCGCGACGCAGATGTCGCCGTTGGCCAGGTCGCTGGTGTATTTCGAGGAATGAAAATAGCTGACGTACGGACGCACTTTCATCAGCAGCGCTTCGGCTTTCTTGTAGTCGTCGGGATTCTTGCTGTGGTGTGGCAGGCCGAGGTAGTTGAGCGCCGCCGGTAGCAGTTCCGGGCCGTTGTCGAGGATCGCCACGCCGCACTTCTGCAGTTTTTCCATGTATTCGGGTTTGAAGATCAGATCCCAGGAATCCACCGGCGCGTTGTCGCCCAGCACCGCTTTGACCTTGGCAATGTTGTAGCCGATACCGGTGCTGCCCCAAAGATACGGGAAGCCGTGCTCGTTGTTGGGGTCGTTGGTCTGCAAGGCCTTGAGCAGCGCCGGGTTTAGATTCTTCCAGTTCGGCAACTGACTCTTGTCGAGTTTCTTCAGCGCCCCACCCTGAATCTGCCGCGCCATGAAGTGGTTCGACGGAAAAACCACGTCGTAACCGGATTTGCCGGTCATCAACTTGCCGTCGAGGGTTTCGTTGCTGTCGTAGACGTCATAGGTGACGCCGATACCCGTGTCTTTCTGGAAGTTCTTTGTGGTGTCCGGAGCAATGTAGTCGGACCAGTTGTAGACCTTGACCGTCTCGGCCGCGTGACTGACGGAAGCAGCCAGCAGCAGCGGCGCCAATGCGAGGGTTTTCTGGATCATGGGGCGATTCCTGTATGGGCTTTTTTTGTTGGCAGGCAATCAAAGGATCAAACAATCAGAAAATCAGCACGTAGCTCTTGCGCACGGTTTGCTGGATATCCCAGATTCCGAGCGTGTTGGCCGGCAACATCAGTGCGTCGCCGCCTTGTATGTGAAGGGTTTCGCCGCCGCCGTCGGGGGTGAACGTGCAGCGCCCGGAAATGAAATGGCAGAACTCCTGCGCGGTGATCTGCCGGCGCCAGCGACCGGGGGTGCATTCCCAGACGCCGGTTTCAACGCCGTCGTCGCGCTCGACGCTGGTGGTCGAAGCAATTGCGACGGGCTCGCCGAGGGGGACGGCGACCGGGTTGGATTCCTCAAGCTCGAGCGTGGCGGTGTTCTTGAATTGGGTGATGCTCATGGCGTGACCTGTTTATTGAGGGAAACGGCGTTTAGTGCATGAAACCTTCCATGAACCCGGCGACACGGCTGGCGAGCTTGCGCCGCCACGGTGCGGTCGCCGGATTGGCCAGCGTCTGGTCTTCATGCACGAAGCTTTTGATGATCGCGTTGTAGCCGAGCCAGCGGCATGGCTCCGGTTCCCAGGCACGCAGCGCATGAATGCCGCCGTCGGGCAGGACCCACGGTTGTTGGGTCAGGTCGCTGTTGCGCTCAAGAATCAGATCGGCCAGCGTCCGGCCGCCGAGATTGCTGGCACCGACGCCCTCGCCGCCATAACCGCCCGATAGCGCGATGCCGTTGGCGCGGTCGCAAAGCATGTGCGGCCTGAAATGCCGCGACATGCCAAGGTTGCCGCCCCAGGCGTGGGTGATTTGCACATTTTTCAGCTGCGGGAACAGTTCGCCGAACAGATAGCGGCGCAGTTCGACCTCATCGCGGGTGAGGTTGAAGTCATGGCGCAGCTTGCCGGCGAACTGATAACCGCCACGGGCGCCGAAGATCAGACGATTGTCGGCACTGCGCTGGCCATAGGTGACCTGACGGCTGAATTCACTGAAGGCCTGGCCGCGATTGAGGCCGATTTCGTCCCAGGTCGCAGCGGACAGCGGCTCGGTGGCGACGATCAGGCTTTGCACCGGCAATTGATAACGGCCAAGTGGCGGCAACGTCACCGAATAACCTTCTACCGCCGGGACGATCCAACGGCTGCGCACGCTGGCTTTGGCGGTACGCAGACTGCCGGACTGCCATTCAATGACCGGGCTGTTTTCGTAGATTTTCACGCCCATGTTCTGCACGGTCCGCGCCAGGCCACGCACCAGTTTCGCCGGGTGAATGGTCGCCACGTGAGGGGCAAAGATTCCGCCGTAGGGTTTCGCAACACGGATCTGCTGGGCCAGCTGCTCGGGGCTGAGCCAGCGGTAATCGTTGTCGGTCAGACCCTGAGCGTGCAGCTTGCTCAGGTATTCGCGCAACACCGCCTCCTGCTCGGGATAGCGCGCCGCACAATAAAGCACCCCGCCCTTGCGGTAATCGCAGTCGATGCGTTCGCGTTCGAGGACGATCTCAACTTCGTCCGGGATGTTGTGCAGCAGGTCGTACGAAGCGCGGCGCTGCTCTGGCGATAATGCTGCCAGCAGACGATCCTCGCCGAGCAGATTGCCCATCAGCCAACCGCCATTGCGTCCGGATGCACCGAAGCCGGCGGTTTGCGCCTCGACGATGGCGATATCCAGGCCAGGCGCGTGTTTCTTCAGGTAGTACGCCGTCCACAACCCGGTATAACCGGCGCCGATGATTGCTACGTCGACATCCAGGTCCCGCTCCAGCGCAGGCCGCGCCAGTAGGGGCTCATCGAGCTGATCCATCCATAAACTGATCGTGCGCCACGCCGACATGCCAGACTCCGCCCTGAAAACCTTCGGTGGCGTCGATCCTAGTGGTTGCCTTCAGTGGCTGTCTTGCGCGCGTGCCCGCAGAGAAATTTGTTTGGCGTAGGCCTTGGGTGATTGGCCGGTGTGCTCGCGAAAGCACTTGTAAAACGCCGACAGCGAGTTGAAGCCAGCGGCAAAGGCCAACTCGTCGACGCGCAACGGCGGCATGGCGCTGTTCAGCGCACGCAGCAAATGCTGCAGGCGCGCCTGATTGACGTAGCGATAGAAGCTCTGCCCGAGCACCTGGTTGAGCAAATAGGAAATCTGATTGCGGCTGTACCCGCACTCCTTTGCCACCCGTTGCAGGTCGAGTTCAGGATCGAGATACGGTTGCTGTTTTTCGAAATATTGCTGCAGGTCTTCAGCCATGAAACTCAGTTGCCGTGGCGACAGCCCCAGACGGCTGACCGCCGGGCGCTGATTCGGCGCTGTGCTGCCATCCGCTTGGGTGCGCACCAGCGAGGCGTACTCATTGACGCGCCAGATCAAGCCATCCTTGACCGTGATCGCTTCGCTGGAACGGAACGACACCAAGCCGTCGCCGCCGCGCAAGGTCACTTCGTACTGAATGAACGCGGTGTCGCCATCCACCCGAATACGATCGCAATGCTCGAGCAGTTCGTCGGATTCTCGCGGCATGCTTACGCGCACGTATTCGCGCAACTCATCCAGAGCTAGTACGCGGTTCTGAAAGAAATCGTTGTACCGGATATCGGCGTGATAAAGCGCCATGACGCTGTCCAGATCCCGGTGTTTCCAGCTCAGGTGATAGCGCATGACCGTGGCGGCCGTGGCCTGGGTCTGTTCTGGGCCGTCGTCATCGGCGTGCATAAGCGGCTCGGCGAAAAAGAACCGAGCTTGCCCAACTTCCTCTGCCGCTTCAATGAAAAATCCATAGTGGCGTTTTGGCGATAATCGATGAGCCAGTGACTTACATCAAAAAATGCGAATCAATCGCTAAACGGACTGAAAAATCTCACAGTTTTTTCACACACGGATGCTACTTTTAAAGCTCAAGCACTGGTTGAGCCAATGAAGGCTCTTCCCACCTAACATGAGCAAAAGGAAGCGCTCGATGAAGCAGGCGGGCAACACCATGAACAAAGGGTTCAGCAAAGTCACCTTTCCCAACGCTTGCCAGCTGATGCGCTGGCATTTTCATCCCATGGGTTTCGAGGCGACGATGGATGCGCCGGGCAGCATGATTGCCCGTCTGTTCGATCGCGCCAGCGGCGAAACCATGATCGCCATCGCCGGCATTCCCTGCGCGACGGTGATGAACGCCGCGGATGTCGAGCGAATCATTGAAGCCATCGAGGATGAGCTGGAAGCTTTCACTCCTCCTGCATCGCTGAAGAACTACGCCTAACCTTATGATTTAAAAGAAAAAGCCCGCAGCAATGCGGGCTTTTTATTGCTCAGGCAATGGTCTTTTCCATCCGGTGATCGACGAAGAATGGCTTGTCCTTCGCAACTCGGTCTGAGGCTCGCGGCATGTTCACCGCCTGGGCCTCCTGCGGTTCGACGTACCAGTAACAATGGCTGACGGCCCGAGTGATGCCAACGTAGGCCAGGCGCAGGATTTCGTCCTTTTGCGCAGTGTCGTACGGCTCGCTGTCGCCATGCTTACCCAGCCCGGCCATGCGATAGACCTGATTCTTGTACGGCGAACTGGTCAGATGCTGACAATCGCCAAGCAGGAATACCGCATCAGCCTGCAAGCCTTTGGCGCTGTGATAGGTCAGTTGTTTCAGTCGCCGCGCCTCGTGAGGCAAACTAGAATCTACATTAAGTACGGTCTGAATATGCTGCTCTATCAATAACTTATCGCTGCTTTTTCGATAAAGCATCAAGATTGAATCGCCGCGCCGATAGTGCTCGGCGAGGCGCTCACCCAGCGCTTCATCATTGCGCTCAAGCACATTGACCGGCTGCAGCGGCTTTGGCTCACCACTGGCCTTGGCTTTTTTGCCCGCAATCGCCGGCGCTGCACGGACAATGTGTTCGGCGGCGTCAATGATGTGCTGGTGGCTTCGGTAGTTGTCACTGAGCATGACCCGCGTGGTGCTCGGCGAAGGGAATTGCTTGTTGAACTCCATGAAGTAGCTTGGCGAACTGCCGCGCCAGCCGTAAATCGATTGCCAGTCATCGCCAACGCACAACAGCGACGACCGTTGCGCCCCTCGGCCGATGTGCATGGCCGGGCCACGGCTGCGGATTTCATTGAGGCTGGCACGAATCCACGAAACGATCTGCGGCGATACGTCCTGGAATTCGTCGATCATCAAATGTGCCATCGGCCGCAGCAACTCATCGCTGAGCAGCTTGAGGTTTTCCGGCGAGTGTTCACTGAACAGCGCGAACATACGGTTGTAAGTCATCACTGGCGGCTTCTGATCCAGCAAGTGATCCTCAAATGCGCGCCAGAACAGGCTCAGAGCCTCGAAGAAAAAGCGATCGGGATCGTCCTTGGCGAAGCTCATCCGACTGACCGCGTCCGGCACATCCAGACCGAGGTTTTCGATGAAGCCTGCGGCACTGACGAAACAATCCAGCAGCGGTGCTGATGCCAGCTCGCCCTTGACCTTGTAATCGAAGCCGGGGCCGGCGCTGGCATCACCGGCCAATGTCGCCAGAACACGCTTGGATGACTCATAAGTATCAAGCCATATCAACGGCTTACGGCAGAAAGCTTGAAACAGGGTGCGCTTGACCGCCCATTCCGCGCGGACACTCAGCCTGGCATTGGCTCGACTTAGCTGGGCGTTTTCCCTGGGATCAAACCCCAACACCACCCAGGCATCGAGGCTGGGAATATAGCCGTGAGCGTGGAAGTTCGACCCATTGATTTCGAAGGTCTGACGATTGGGCTCGATGCCTTTGATGGGCCACGCTTTGGCGCGAATCCACAGGTCCTCGATGACATCGCACAGTTCTTCATCGCGCTTGGCCGCCAGTTCCGTGACCGCCATGCGCTTCTGCACATCGGGATGATCGCGCTCCAACTCCTTCAACTGCAGCCCGGCGCGGGACAATGGCTGAATCAACTGACGGAAACGCTCATCGTCGTTGAACAAGCGGTGATAACAAGCGTTCAGTTGCTGTCGCTGCGCATCATTGATGCGCAGGTCAAACGGATTGCTGTCGACCGCCTCTGCGCCGCTTTGCGGGCGATCGCTGAGGTTCTCGAAGGCCTGCAAGCGCTCGAAACCCGGCAGGCTGCGGACCATCGGCAGAATGCGCGAGTGAAATGTTCGCACCAGTTCCCGGGCCTGCTTGAGGTTCAGCGACTGCCCCCACAGCGTGAAGATTTCGATGAGCTTGCTGATGAAGTCCTTGCGCGATTCGCGGGTGAAGGTCACCACGGTCATTGAATCCAGCTCAAAACCCAGATAATGGCTGAGCAATAGAATGCGCAGCACCAACGTAGTCGACTTCCCGGCCCCGGCGCCCGCCACCACCGAGGTGGACGGCGTCTCGCTGAAGATCATTTTCCACTGCGCAGCGCTGGGCTGAGCGTGGGCCGGGAGCAAACGGGCGACGTCAGCCTTGATGCGTTTTTTCAATTCCGCCGTCAGTGGCAGACGCCAGTCATCGAACAGGTTGTTATCGACACTGGGCGGACGATGCTCGGTGTTGCGGCTGTCGCGAATCAGCAGAACCTGGCGGCCCTCTTCCAGCCCCTCGAGTTTGCCTTCCTTGAAGCCGTATTCGACACCGGCGGTGTGTCCGCTGCGAAAGCCGTCGGCTTGCCCGTGCAGCCACGACGCCCGGTGCTGGGCGCGTAGTTTTGTCAGGCCGTGACCGAAGAATCGCGCGGCCAGACGCTTGAACCATGGCATCTCGGCCAGTGGGCGAAGTTCAGGAGGAAGATCGGGGGTGTGTTGCGCCACGCTGACGGACTCCAGGTGAGAGGCTGTGGCGGCTATGGTGTCTGGATTTACCGTTCAGTTCTAGCGAAATGCTTACAGGTCATCGGTTTAGGCGACGAATTGAAAGTCGGATGAAATGATCCCGAGGCAAGATTCCATCTAATTCTCTGATCCTGATGCGGCAGTTTTTGCGCTTTTTATCGATGATTGTTTGATAGATGATCGCCGTCATCAACCACGGGGCCCGTTCCCTGACGAACCTTATCGAGGAGACGATCATGCTTGAACTCAGACCCTTCAGCTCGCTGGGCGGCGCTCATCATGGCTGGCTGGACGCGCATCACCACTTTTCGTTTGCCGAATACTACGACCCGCAACGGATGAGCTGGGGCAATCTGCGTGTGTGGAACGATGACATCATCGCCGCAGGCACCGGTTTCCCTCAGCATCCGCACCGCGACATGGAAATCATCACTTATGTGCGTGAAGGCGCAATCACGCACCAGGACAACCTCGGCAACAAGGGCCGTACCGAAGCCGGCGATGTGCAGGTAATGAGCGCTGGCACTGGCATCGCCCACAGCGAGTACAACCTGGAGGACAAGGAAACCAGGATCTTCCAGATCTGGATTCTGCCGACGGAAACCGGTGCGCCGCCGTCGTGGGGAGCCAAGCCATTTCCAAAAGGTGAGCGCGAAGGGTTTGTAACCTTGGCCAGCGGCAAGGACGGCGACGACGAAAGTCTGCGCATTCGCGCCAATGCACGTCTGGTCGCTGCCAACATCAAGGCCGGTGAAACCGCTGAATACCGGCTGGACGAAGGGCGTCGCGCTTATCTGGTACCGGCTACCGGCGTGATCGAAGTCAATGGCTTGCGTGCCCATGCGCGTGACGGTGTGGCGGTCGCGCACGAGCAAGTGCTGACGGTCAGGGCGCTCGAAGACAGCGAGATCGTATTGGTCGACCTGGCCTGATCCGCAGGCAGCAAAAAAGGGCAACCATCACGGTTGCCCTTTTTCATGTGCGCCTCACTTGCTGGAAATAGCGCCATCTACCAGCGTTTGCGCTTCGGCCACCAATTGCTTGAGGTGGTCGTCGCCGAGGAAGCTTTCTGCGTAGATCTTGTAAATGTCTTCAGTGCCCGAAGGACGCGCAGCGAACCAGCCGTTTTCGGTCATGACTTTCAGACCGCCAATCGCCTGATCGTTGCCCGGTGCGTGGCTGAGAATGCTCTGGATCTTCTCGCCAGCCAGTTCGGTCGAGGTAACCTGCTGCGGCGACAGTTTGCTCAGCAGTGCCTTCTGCTCCGGGTTGGCCTTGGCATCAACGCGCACCGAGAACGGTTCGCCCAGTTCGTCGGTGAGTGCGCGGTAGGCCTGGCTTGGATCGCGCCCGGTGCGCGCCGTCATTTCTGCAGCAAGCAGGGCTGGGATCAGACCGTCCTTGTCGGTACTCCAGACCCCACCATCCTTGCGCAGGAACGAAGCGCCGGCACTCTCTTCGCCGCCAAAACCCAGCGAACCGTCGAACAGACCGTCGGCAAACCATTTGAAGCCGACCGGCACTTCGTACAGGCGACGGCCCAGGCGCTTGGCCACGCGATCGATCAGGCCACTGCTGACCACGGTTTTACCGACGGCGGCATCGGCGCGCCACTGCGGACGGTTCTGAAACAGGTAATCAATCGCTACCGCCAGATAATTGTTCGGCGCGAGCAAACCACCGGACGGTGTAACAATGCCGTGGCGGTCATGATCCGGGTCGCAGGCAAACGCCACGTCGAAACGTTCTTTCAGACCGATCAGGCCCTGCATCGCATGGCTGGACGATGGGTCCATGCGGATCTGGCCGTCCCAGTCGACGGTCATGAAACGGAAGGTCGAGTCGACCTGTTTATTCACCACGTCCAGATCGAGACGGTAGTGCTCGGCAATGGCGGACCAGTAGCGCACCCCTGCTCCGCCCAGCGGATCGACACCCAGACGCAACTTGGCGTCGCGGATCGCATCGAAGTCGATAACGTTGATCAGGTCGGCGACGTAGGTGTTGAGGTAATCGTGGCGATGGGTCGTGCTGGCCTTGAGCGCTTGCTCGTAGCTGATGCGTTTGACCCCGGCCAGTTTGTTCGCCAGCAGTTCATTGGCCTTGGCTTCGATCCACTTGGTGATGTGGGTATCGGCCGGGCCGCCGTTGGTTGGGTTGTATTTGTAGCCACCGCTTTGCGGCGGGTTGTGCGACGGGGTGATGACGATACCGTCGGCCAGACCGGAGGTACGGCCGCGGTTGTAGCAAAGAATGGCGTGGGAAATTGCCGGGGTCGGCGTGTACTCATCGCCTTCGGCGATCATCACCGTGACACCGTTGGCGGCGAGCACTTCCAGTGCGCTGGCGCCGGCCGGGGTCGACAGTGCGTGGGTGTCGATACCGACAAACAGTGGCCCGGTAATGCCTTGAGCTTCGCGATACAGGCAAATCGCCTGGCTGATGGCCAGAACGTGCCATTCGTTGAAACTCGAATCGAAGGAGCTGCCACGGTGGCCGGAGGTGCCGAACGCCACTCGCTGGGTAGAAATAGATGCATCAGGCTGGCCGGTGTAATAGGCCGTAACCAGTCGCGGGATATCGACCAACAGTTCTGCCGGTGCCGGTTTGCCCGCAAAAGGACTGAGTGTCATGCAAAAACCTCTGAAATCGGAGTGGTTCAGGAAATGCTGTGCAGTTTACTGGCAGTTTGACCACTGTGCGACGGGATGTATCCAAACCTCGCCCGATGTTTTTTAACGTTATGGATCGGGCGACAGGCGCAAGGCATCGCCGAGCAAGCAGATGACACTCGCCAAATCCCGTTCGCCATGGCTCAACGCACTCAACCGCAGGTGGTCGGCGTGTAAGCCCTGCAAGCTGAACAGCTCGCCCGGTGCCACGATGATTTGTTGCCTGAGCAATCGTTGGAACACATTTGCCATGTCGACCGGGCGCAACGAACGCACCCACACCGTCGCCCCGCCCTGCGGCTCGACAATCTGCAAGGTATCGCCCAAACGCTCGCGCAACACTTGAATCAACAAGGTTCGACGTTCGCAGAGCATGCGCCGCAGCACAGGAAGATGCTGATCAAGCCGCCCGCCACTCAACAATCGGGCAATCGCCTTCTGCCGGATTGGCGACAAGCGAAACGCGCGTAACAGAAAATGACGTTGCAGCTCCTGACGCCAATGTCGCGACAGTACAAAACCGAAGGGCGCTTCTGTGCCGATGAGCTTCTCGAAAGTGGAAAACACCAGCAGCCGTCCCGGATCCAGCCAGTGCCGCAAGCGCTGGTTATCACAGCGCTCATCAAGCTCGCTGTAACAGTCATTCTCCAGCACCCAGATGCCATACCGATCCAGCATTTGCGCAATGGCCTGCTGATGCTCATGGGTGAAACCGGTGCCTTGGGGTGTGCTCAACACCGAAGACAACAGGATCAAGCGCACCGACTCCCGCTCCAGCAGCGACTCGAGCAAGCGGAGATTGAGCTCGCCTTCCACCAGTGCAGGCCACTCGATCACACGCACTCCGCAAGACTCGAGCAGGCGCAATATCACCCAGTCACAGGGTGATTCAACAATGACGGCGGATTGACGCAACTCCAGTACCGAAATCAGGATCTCCAGCACTCCCCGCAGGTCGGCTCCGATGTAGACGTCATCGGCATGCCAGAAATGCTCCGTCGAGCAGGTGTATCGCGCAGCCAGGGCAACTCGCAATTCCAGCTCACCGCAAGGCTGTATGAAGGATTGAAGCTGACGAGGGTATTGACGCAGGAGCTCGCGCTCCAACGTTAACAGAGGACTGTCCAGCGGTTGCAGCGAAGCCGGGTCGTCGTCGCTCAAAACGCACATTCCGGGACGCCTGGCGTTGACGTAAACGCTTTCCAGCAGATCTCTGCCGTTGCCCGGGGTATCGATGCCTGGCAGCACCTGCGCGTAATACCCCGACTTGGCTATCGAATAGACCCGCCCTTCTTTCTCCAGTAATGAATAGGCGTACTGCACTGTCGAGATCGACACATCCAGCCGGTCGGCCAGTTGGCGTAACGAAGGCAGACGTACCGCCGTGCTACCGCCGGCGTCATCAATCAGTGTTGTCAGATATCGATAGACCGCCTGATAAACAAAGTCGTTGTCCCGTGCGCCCTTCACGCCCTCTTTTGCACAGGCATTTGTTTCGCGCCCCAGGCTTCGGTTCACCGTCAGCGTTCCGTCGACCGCTCGAATGGCGAGGCTGAAACCACCTCATCCAGGCCCGCATTCTGCGAGGCGAATTCTACGGGCGCGTGAACCTGCACAGGTCCCATGGCATAGAGGCGGATGATCATCCCGACGGGCAAACCACTGACTTCCGTTATCCATTTCACCACCTGTTCAGGGGCGTGCAGGCCTTGCATGGCACGGTGCAGATCGGGCATTGCCACCAGCATCCCGGGGTGACAGTTGCGCAGAAACCGCTCAAGTCCTCTGCCGTTGTCAATAAACGGTGCGAACAGCAGGCACGTCAATTGCGTTTCGTTCAGAGCGAAACCATGCGAGAGATAATCCTGTGCCAGTAAACGCAGCGGCTCTGGCCCCCCGAGACTGTCGAAGCTGCCCATCAAATGTTCGCAGACGGACTGCGCCGCTTCTTTTCGATGCAGGTCGGCCAGCGTCTTGTGCAAATAGTCGTCGACACCCGCTTCATAGGTTCGTCCCTCGATGAACCGGGCGTGCAGACCGCGCACGTGTGCGGAAATCAGCGGATCGGCAAATAGCACTTCACCTTGATACAGCGTCAGCTCGTCAGGCTCGAAACCCAGAAATTCACCCAGCAGCGGCCAGCGATCCTCAAGCTTGCCGACCATCATGTCGTTCACATCGATGAAGCTGGTACGCCGGCAGGCTTCGAATTCGCCTGCGGGGCGCCAGACGCCACGGTCATCATCGCGACGCAGCTCGCGATAGAAATCGTCACCGAGCCCGTCAAGCAGGGGGAACAGCGCCTCGAATCCGCACGGGACAGGTTCGGGACCCGCGATTGCCACCCTCTGCATCGCGCGGTTCAGACCTTCGAGAAAATGCCGCTGGCTGCTTCGCGATTCAGTGCTGATCATGGCGTCGACACCATTGCTCCAGCGAGCGATGTGGCTGTAATACTCGGCGGTCGCCAGATAGGCGTCATCCCATAATTCGGGTGTTTCGATCCAGGTACGACAGTGCCCGACAAGCAGCAGGTTGACACGATTGCTTTCATGCCCCTGCGCACTGACCGGCGTGCGATGGTCGAACGCAAGCACCTCGCGGTTATCGACCATCAGCAGTTCGACGCGAGGATCGTCGTAGAGAAACAGTGCGCTGTAGCTTCGATGCAGGTTTTGCTGGGTGGTCGGGCCATTGCCATTCCAGCGCAAGGTGGCCACGCGCAGCTGAAATGTGGCTGGCGCCCGGCCCGCGATGGTCAACTGAGCAGCTCGTAGCAAGGCCAGCGTATAGCAGCTGTCACGGGAGCCGGACTGATTGACCAGAACCTTGAACTGACCGATGTTCTCCATGCCGCCGGCAGCCACGACAAGGCGCTGGATCAACAGCTGCAAGGCCGTGCGCTCTGCCCGTGAAAAGAAGCCCAGCAAACGTTGCAAGACTTGCTGGTAAACGTAGTTCATTGCCTGATCGTGGATCGTGCTCATCGGAATATACCCGGTATAGAAAGTTTCATGCCGCACGCACTGAACAGTGGGTCCGCGACAATTGGATCAATAAGTAATAGACGCTGAAATGCTAACACTTACAAAGTTGTAGTTATTTGAAACACTTGATCTGAGAAAATCGCAAAAGACGCCGACCTGCATGCTCAAACACCCGTATTCATTGGATATTTTCGGTCGAAAAATAGTCTGAGGAAACTTCTTACAGCGTCCCACGACATTTCATTACAAGAAAAGAAGAAGTAACTTCCGAATCGCCCTACAGCAAATAAACAGAAAATTACGAAGTCAGCCGGGCCAGCCGTTTGATATTGCCCTGAATAAATTGAACGCACAGCCATAGCTCATTCCTTGAGATGAAAGTAATCATTCAATTATCAGCGCTTATAGTGTGATTAGAAGATACAGATCGAGAGCAAAAACCAGTTCAGTTGCTGAAATGGTCAGCGCTTCGGTGACGGACAGGATCAGTTCCGGAACGGAATATAAACAAAAGAGTCCGTGGGGCCACGGACTCTGTTTAGCGGGTTTACGCGGGTTCGACCTGCAGTGCGACCCGCTCGCGGCATGGGCATTCGTCCATGTAGCGGTGTGCTTCGACGAACTCGTTGAAGGCAAATACACGCGTTTTGAGCGGCAGCAGCACGCGGTCAGCGGTCAACTGGTTGATGTCACGCAACGCGCGTTGCAGCGCGACATGGTCCTGAACAATACCCAGTTCCGGCTTACCGGTGAAATTGCCAATGCAGTGCACAAAGAACTGGATGTTCTTCTGGAACGCTGCGCACGCCGGAAACGGTGTCTGATTACCGCCCTGCAGTCCGTACAAAACCAGACTGCCGCGTGGCGCCAGCACATCGCCGAGCAACGACATCTGCGGACCGCCGAGGCCATCAAACACCACGTCGACGCCGCGGTTGTCGGTGATCTTGTTGATACGCATCAACAAATCTTCCTCTTCGGTGACGATGACCTTCTCAGCACCGAGGGACAGCAGGTACTCGCGCTCCTCCGCCGACTTGGTCGCTGCAATCACTCGCACACCGAGCGCTTTACCGAGTTGGACGAACGAGGGGCCGGCGCAGTGGCTGGCATCAGTGACCAGCGCAAATTGTCCTGGTTTGACCCGCGCCAGATCGGCATAAGCGAAGTAGGCGATCAACAGCGGCGTGTAATGCACGCTGGCTTCGATCGGGCTGAGCACATCCGGGTAGCGGGTCAGTGCCGTGCGCGGCAAGACGATCGACTCGCCGTAGACCGGATAATCGTTCGGGCTTTCAGCCGGGAAACTGGCGACTTTGTCACCGACGGACAGGTCTTCAACGTCGGCGCCCACCGCCGTGACCACGCCAGCCATTTCATGACCAAGACCCGAAGGCAGACGGGCCTGGGATGACGCCAGATTCTGACGCCACAGGGTGTCGTACCAACTGATGCCGATTGCCTCGACACGCACCTGCACTTCGCCAGGACCTGGCTGAGCAGCCGCATGCTCTTCGCATTTGAGCACCTCGGCCGGACCAAACTTGTGAAAACGGATCGTGCGGGACATCGCAAACCTCGTCAAAGTAACCTCTAATGCCATGAACTCTATCTGGGCTTTCGACCCAAGACCATCAGTGGCTATTAATAGTCGACATGTCTGTCATTGATTCCGCATCAGGGGCGGCATTGGCAAAAACCAGCAAAAAAGCGCTGCTCCCGTCTCGTAAAAGCTGAATTTTCCGGTGCAGAGTACCAGCCTTTCCCCGTAAGATTCATGCCGGCCATTGTTCTCATATGGCCGCTCTCGTCAAGCTTGATGACTCTGCCAGGACTCCAGATGAATCGTAATGACCTGCGTCGTGTCGACCTGAACCTGCTGATCGTGTTTGAAACATTGATGCACGAACGCAGTGTGACTCGGGCCGCGGAAAAATTGTTCCTCGGCCAACCGGCTATCAGCGCCGCGTTATCGCGCCTGCGCAGCCTGTTTGACGATCCGCTGTTTGTCCGCACCGGCCGCAGCATGGAACCGTCCGCTCGCGCGGTGGAAATCTTCGCGCTGCTCTCACCTGCACTTGATTCGATCTCAACGGCTGTCAGTCGTGCCGCCGATTTCGATCCGGCGACCAGCACGTCGGTGTTCCGCATCGGTTTATCCGACGACGTCGAATTCGCCCTGCTGCCGATGCTGCTCAAACGCCTGCGCGCCGAATCACCGGGCATCGTCCTTGTCGTGCGGCGGGTCAACTACATACTGATGCCGGGCCTGCTGGCTTCCGGCGAGATTTCGATTGGCGTCAGCTACACCACCGATCTGCCGGCTAACGCCAAGCGCAAGGTCCTGCGCCGCAGCGCACCGAAGCTGCTCCGTGCCGACACCGTGCCGGGGCCGCTGAGCCTGGACGACTACTGCGCCCGACCGCACGCGCTGGTGTCGTTCGCTGGCGATCTCAGTGGTTTCGTCGATGAAGAACTGGAGAAACTGGGACGCAAACGGCACGTGGTGCTGGCTGTTCCGCAGTTCAACGGACTGGGAACGTTGCTGGCGGGCACCGATATCGTCGCCACCGTGCCGGATTACACGGCGGACGCACTGACAGCGGCTGGTGGTCTGCGCGCTGAGGACCCACCGCTGCCAACGCGCACTTTTGAATTGCACATGGCCTGGCGCGGTTCGCAGGACAATGACCCGGGTGAGCGTTGGTTGCGGTCGCGGATTCAGATGTTTTTTGGCGATCCGGATAGCCTGTAGCCCGTCCCTCTACCCGAGCTACTTGCCACCGGTCACATCCAGAAATGTACCGGTGACAAACGAGGCTTCCGCGCTGGCCAGCCACAGGATAGCCCGCGCCACCTCCTCCGGCTGGCCGCCCCGCCCCATCGGGATGGAGTCCTTCACGCGATCAACCCGCCCCGGCTCCCCGCCGCTGGCGTGCATGTCCGTGTAGATGTGCCCGGGACGAATGCAGTTGACCCGAATCCCCTCCCGCGCCACTTCCTTGGCAAAGCCGATGGTGAAGGTTTCCAGCGCGCCTTTGGACGCTGCGTAATCGACATATTCATTCGGGCTGCCCAAGCGCGCCGAAGCAGACGACACATTGATCACCACGCCACCCGCTCCGCCGTGGCGCGGGGACATGCGCTTCACCGCCTGCTGCGCACACAGGATCGGCCCCAGAGCATTGACCGCGAAGATCCGCTGCATGCGTTCGAAGCCGAGGTCTTCCATGCGTGACTGCTGCGCCAGCACGCCAGCGTTATTGACCAAAACGTCGATGCGCCCGAATAAACGATCAATCGCCGAGAACAGCTCAATGACCTGCTCGGGCTCGGCGCTGTCGGCTCGCACCGCAAGCCCCTTGCGCCCCAGCGCTTCGACTTCGGCCACCACCGCCAGCGCGGCGGACTCACTGGCAACATAGCTGATCGCGACGTCGTAACCTTGTGCAGCAGCGAGTCTGGCAGTGGCGGCGCCCACTCCGCGACTGCCGCCGGTGATCAGAATCAGCGGGGCCTGCGAGACTTTATCCATGAGACGTGCTCCCGGGTTTGGGCTGTATCAGCCAATGATGATGGCGCCACTGGCGATGACCACACACGCCAGCATCCGGCGGACAGTGAGTCTTTCGCCGAGGAACAGGGAGCCGAGCAGCGCCGCGAACAACACGCTGGTTTCGCGCAGGGCCGACACCGCGCCCAGCGGCGCCTCGTTCATGGCGTAGATCACGATTGCGTACGCCAGCAAGGACACCAGTCCGCCGATCACAGCGGTGAACATTCCAGGCCGCACGGAAAACAGACTGCGGGCATCGCGCAGGCCGATATAGACCGCTGGCATCAACATCCCCCACAGGGCGCTCATCCACATTGTGTAAGCCAGCGGCGCGCCGGAAAGCCTGGCGCCGATGCCGTCGACGACGCTGTAGGCGGCGATGAAACAACCGGTGCCCAACGCGTAAGGCAGGCTCGGCACCGACAGGCTGCGCCCCCGGAATGCCAACGAAATAATGCCCCCGGACACCAGACCGATGCCGAGCAGCTCGCTCGCAGTGATCGTTTCACCGACGAACAGCGCGGCACCAAGTGCGATCAGCGCCGGCGACGAGCCGCGGGAAATCGGATAAATCTGCCCAAGGTCACCGACTCGATAGCTGCGCACCAGAAACAGGTTGTAGCCAACATGCAGCAGTGCCGACAGCAGCGCATAACCCCAGCTCTGTGCTGCAGGCGGGGCCATGAAAAAGGCGGCGACGGCGCAAACCATGGCGATGGCAACGCACATTATCGTCATCGACCAGAGTCGATCGGCACCGCCGCGCAACATCGCGTTCCAGCTGGCGTGCAGGAGCGCGGCGAACAGGACGAGGAACACGAGGTGCAAAGGCATGCTGCATTCTAGGCATCCGCGGCATCTGCGTTACAGTGAAGTCTCCTCATTGCATCATGAGCAATACCTCATAGCTCAACGCTGTGCGCTCTGCACTTTGCACGCCTCACCCAGCAACCATTGGCGAAATCTGAGGATGTGAGCCTGCGCTTCGATGCCTTTGGGGCAAACGAAATAGTAGGCAAGCGGCGACTGGAAAGGCACATCGAACAGTCTTACCAGCCGGCCGTCGCCGATTTCATTTTCGACATGCCCGCTGCGCACCAGCGCCACCCCCTGGCCGAGCAACGCGGCTTCCACCGTCATGTTGGTGTCGCCAAACCTGACGCTTTCGCGCAGCGGTAAAAATTCCAGCCCGACGGACTGAAACCACACCTCCCATTTCGGCGCCAGCTCGGCGCCGTCGCGAATAAGTAATGGCATCTGCAGCAACTCGGCGGGACTGCCCGGCATGCCGACGCGCTGCAGCAGTTCGGGGCTGGCCACGGGAAACACCTGCTCGCCGAACAGGAACTCCGAGTACAGGCCAGGGTAATTGCCCTTGCCCAAACGGATCGCGACGTCGGCCTCGCCGCTGGCGAAATGGATCACCTTGTCCGTGGTATCGAGCGACACCAACAATTCAGGGTGCTGGCGCGACAGACCAGGCAAGCGTGGCAGCAACCACTTCAAAGCAAACGAATAAGTGGTGCTGACGCTCAGCCGAACCCTGCCCTTTTGTTCGCGCAGATCCTCCAGCGTCGCCTCAAGGCTGGTGAAAAACTCACGTACGATCGGCGCCAGCGCAGCCCCGGCGGCTGTAAGGCGCAACGCTTTGCCGCGCTCGAACAATGGCAATCCCCAAAGATCTTCAAGGTGCCGGAGCTGATGACTGACTGCGCTCTGGGTCACATGCAATTCCTGCGCGGCAGCAGTGAACGTCGGGTGTCGAGTGGCCACTTCAAAAGCGCGCAATGTGGCGGTCGGGGGCAGGTCTCGCATATAGGAAAGGTCCGGCGGGGCTGAAGGTCATGGCATGAATTACTGCTCATGTTAGAGCCAAATGCTTTTGCACGCTTCTTGCCCGAAGTGGATTTGGCAATGATCGGGTTTTGCTTCAGCAGCGCACCCACACATCGAAAGTCGAGAGCCGAGAGCCGATGACAAAACCCATGTTAACGATTAGATTACGCCGCCCCGCCAATGGAGAGTCGGGCGTTCAGTCTCCTGCTCTCTTTTGCGGACGTCTGCACCAACGGAAACACTCGGGAAGCATCTGCCCCGTCTTTCGACTGATCAATTTTTAGGGAAAAAAACATGAGCTTGGTTTTCTGCCGTGGTTGCGCCAAGGAAATAAGTACGCTGGCGCTGGCATGCCCACAGTGCGGCGCACCCCAAGCGCCACTGCATTCCATTGCCAGTGGCCCCGTCATGGCGAGCGGCAACCCGTACGTGGAAGCACTGAAGAAATATGCCGTGTTCACCGGACGCGCCACGCGCCGTGAATACTGGATGTTCTTTCTGATCAACATGGGCATCGCAATTGCCATCAGCATTGTGGACGGTCTTCTCAAAACCGGTGGTGCCCTGCAAAGCCTGTACAACCTGGCAATGCTGTTGCCGAGTCTTGCTGTTGGCGTACGGCGCATGCACGACACTGACCGCAGCGGCTGGTGGATTCTGCTGCCCATCGTCAACATTGTGTTTCTGGCGCAAGACAGCCAACCCGGCCCCAATCGGTTCGGTGCCAACCGCAAAGGCTTCAACTGATCAATCGCCGCCATCGCGGATCGAAACGGCCTTCATGGCCGTTTTTTTGTGCGGAACGCATTCACAGCTGCGCTGGATCGTTGCGGTTAAAGCAACAAACTTTTGCCAGCAAGCCAATTGATAGCCACCTAACGAAAGGCGCATGCTAGAGGGCTGCCTCGGCGCTTATATCATTCCGAATGATAGTTACCTTTGCTTCATTCGATTCGTGCCATCACACCCGCGCCGAGCATCATCCGCCCATCTTCAATACTTCGGCGGATTGCATCCATGGAACAATCACTCAAACATTTGCGCTTCCCGTTGGCCATGCTGGCCGTACTGGTGATGAGCGCCTGCGGCAAAACTCCGGAGACTGCCGGCGCCCCGCCCGCTGCCAAAGTCAGCGTAGCCAAGGTGCTGGAACAACCGGTCAACGAGTGGGACGAATTTACCGGGCGCCTCGAAGCGCCGGAAACCGTTGAAATCCGTCCACGGGTTTCAGGCCAGATCGATCAGGTCGCATTCACCGAAGGCGCACTGGTCAAGAAAGGTGACCTGCTGTTCCAGATCGACCCGCGTCCGTTCCAGGCCGAGGTACGCCGCCTCGAAGCTCTGGTCGCGCAAGCCCGCGCTACCGCCACTCGCAGTGAAAACGAAGCCGCTCGCGGTGAACGTCTGCGCACCAGCAACGCCATTTCCGCTGAATTGGCCGACTCGCGCACCAGCGCTGCCCAAGAGGCCCGCGCCGCCGTCGGTGCTCTGCAGGCACAACTGGATCTTGCCAAACTGAACCTGAGCTTTACTCGCGTCACTGCACCGATCAGTGGCCGCGTCAGCCGCGCCGAAATCACTGCCGGCAACCTGGTGACCGCCGACACCACCGCGCTGACCAGCGTCGTGTCCACCGACAAGGTCTACGCCTACTTCGACGCCGACGAGCGTGTATTCCTCAAGTACACCCAACTGGCCCGCAACGGTCAGCGCGGCGCAACCACGCCGGTGTACATGGGCCTGTCCAACGAAGATGGCAACCCGCACCTGGGTCAGATGAACTTCGTCGACAACCAGGTCAATCCGAAAACCGGCACCATCCGTGGCCGCGCCGTGTTCGACAACACTGACGGCACCTACACCCCAGGCTTGTACGCACGGTTGAAACTGGTTGGCAGCGGCACCTACAACGCCATGCTGATCAATGACGAAGCCGTCGGTACTGACTTGGGCAAGAAGTTCGTGCTGGTCATGGATGGCGACAACAAAACCGCCTACCGCGCCGTTGAACTCGGCCCGAAAATCGAAGGGCTGCGCATCGTCCGCACCGGTCTGCAAAAGGACGACACCATCATCGTCAAAGGCTTGCAACGGGTTCGTCCCGGCTCACCGGTCACCCCCGAAGTGATTCCGATGGCCAGCGAGCAGACCCTCGCCGCCCTCGCTCAACAACGTCAAGCGCTGGAAGCCAGCAACCTGCCCAAAGTTGCCCCTGCCAAGGGCGCATCGGGTTCGGCTGCGAAGCTGGCCGCTACGACCCCACGCGGTTAAGGGACGACAACTCCGATGAATTTTTCCCAATTCTTCATTTCCCGGCCGATCTTCGCAGCGG
>Ga0308159_1001751_pt1 | contig 28793 bp, 25 predicted proteins | sample PhyCR1_FD_201040 | JGI IMG/M metagenome (GOLD analysis project Ga0308159, IMG submission 201040) | Phyllosphere microbial communities from UC Gill Tract Community Farm, Albany, California, United States - DLSLC.R1 | ecosystem: Host-associated > Plants > Phyllosphere > Unclassified | place: USA...
GATTATTAGGTTGTAATTTAATTGCCTTTATTTGTAATAAAAATTCCGCTACCTTTAATTCAATATCACTTTTATTATACATGGCCCAAAATTACAGAATTTATATCAACGATAACACTTTGTTTATCTCAGATGTTTTACCAGAACAAAAAGAAAAAATTCAACAGCTTGAAATACAGGATTTTGATTTGCAAACTTTTTACAAAAAACTGAAAAATGGGTCTAAAAAAAGCTACATTTTCCTTACTAAAAACCCAAAGGAAACATTTAAGAAGCTTAAAAAGAACTGCGAAATCATTAAAGCTGCTGGCGGCTTAGTGGAAAGTGCCAATGGAAATTATCTTTTTATTTTTAGAAATAAGAAGTGGGATTTACCAAAAGGTAAGCTGGAATACGGCGAAAACATGAAAGAAACTGCCGTAAGAGAGGTTGAAGAAGAATGTGGAATCAAAGTTTTCAAGCGTGAAGAGAAGCTTTGCAAAACTTATCACGTTTATCCAATGGGATCGAAAATGGTAATTAAAAAAACCAATTGGTACAAAATGAAGGTTAAAGGTGAGCCAAAATTAGTTCCTCAAAAAGAAGAAGGAATTGATGAAGCAGTTTGGTTAGATAAAAATCACATTTCACCTGTAATTAAAAATACTTTTCCATCGATAATGGATGTATTGAGGACAGGTGGAATTTTATAAACTTTAAGCTTATCGTTATTTCGACTAGTGGAGAAATCTTTGAAGTATTTTAAAAGATTTCTCCACTTTTCGATGCTTCAGTCGAAATGACGACTTAATTTTTAATTTTCAAAATCCAGTTCATCAACTACTTTCTGAACACGTTTAAGGTATTTTCCATAATAATACCAGGCCCATAATTCGGTTATTACACCAATAATCAATATAGATATAAAGCAGTTTAATAAAATATAGACTGGTGAGAGTTTGTCTACTATTCTAGCAAATATGGAGGCTTTTTCTACGAATAAATAAATAGCGATAAAGGCAAACCCTATAAAAGCGACAATGTAGGTTAGTGCCTTATAAAGTTCAATATTTAGCTTCATTTCGTAATAAAACCAAAGAATGCTTTTTCGGCTATCCAAACTCATATCATAAGAGTTTTTATAAAAACGGTAGAATTTGAAAAAATAATAGGCAGTAAAACCACAAGTTATGGCATAGAAGGCTAAATATATATGCTTCATGTTTGCCGAAAAATTGAAACAGTATGGTAACAAAGCCATTATAACCAACGCCACAATCTGGTAATTGAATTCATGCTTCATTTTTCTTCGAATAATATCAATTGGAGTTCGAGCCTCTTTAACTTTAAGCATAGCCTCAGAAACATTGTTTGCTTCTGCATTGTCGGCATTCCATTCGTTTTTTAAATCGTCAAAATTCATAACCATTTTTTTTTATAATGAATTGTAATTTCTCTTTAGTTCTGTTCAGTTTTACACGGGCATTTACTTCACTAATACCTAAATTTTCGGAAATTTCTTTGTGCGATTGATTCTCCAGAAAAAGAAATATCAATGCTTTTTCTATCGAATTTAATTCTTGAACCGCTTTATATAGGTAAGCAAGCTTCTCTTCTTTTAACTCGCTTTCATTTACGTCTATGATATCGATGTTCTCATCAAGCGGAGTCTTATCCACTTTTCGTTTGTCTTTTTTGAAATAGACCAAAGCGGTGTTCAGAGCTACCCGATACATCCAGGTAGAGAATTTGCTGTTGCCCTTAAATGTTGGATAAGCCTTCCAAAGTTGCATTACGATTTCCTGAAACAAGTCTTGCTGTTCTTCAACATGGTTCATATACATTTTAGAAACTTTATGTATGATGGCCTTGTGTTGATTAATCAGGGTGAGAAATATCGTTTCAGTTTCTTTCATTCAAAGCATTTTAGGTACGCTAAACAAATACTAATCATTAAAACCAAAGATATATGTAGCTGTACTAAAAATTTCTACCCTTCGAGTTTTCATAAAATCATTTTATATACTCAATTGGTAACCGATTTTTTAAAACGTTACAGTTTAACTCGAAAAATATTTTTGTCTGTCTGGTAAGCAAGAAATTTATAGAAAGCTCAAAGCCTCTTTCGGTACGAAAGGACTAACATCGCCATGGTTTCTTAAAATATCACGAACAATCGTAGAGCTGATCGCCGAGTATTCTGGTTTACTTAAAAGTAGAATTGTTTCTACTTCAGGCATCATAGTTTGGTTAATTTGTGCAATGGCTCTTTCATATTCAAAATCTGATGCGGAGCGAATACCCCGAACCATATAAGTTGCGTTAATCTTTCTACAAAAATCGACGGTTAAGCCTTCGTAAGTTTTAATTTCAATGTTTTCATAGCCATTAAAAACGGTTTCTAAAATTTGTAAACGCTGTTCGGCTGTAAGAAAATTTTGCTTAGAACTATTTAATCCAATGCCAATAACAATCTTATCGAAAAGGGGAGTAGCACGTTGTAGAATGTTAACGTGTGCAATCGTTATTGGGTCGAATGAACCTGGAAATAGCGCTATTTTCATCAGTTTTGAAGTCTTTTTTGATTGGTGATGAAGCTATAATGATTTTTGTTTTAAAGTTATGATGAAGGCAAAAAGCATGATGGTTTCACAATTCAAATATAGATTTTTAAGCGGAAACCAGAAAGATTAAACCGCAAAGCTTTCCTACTTCGTCACGGCGAGTTGCGAAGCAATATTAATACATTCGCTAAACTCATAACGGAAAGCTTGTTCATCATTATCGTTTTTTCAATTGCGTCAGCTACAAATTCATAGTAGAAAGATTTAGCTCGCTGAGCAGTTCGTGGTTCTCCACTTCGGCCAAAAGACGACAATATTATTAATGTTCTGGCTTTACGTTCTTTGTGAAAATTTAATGTTTTTTTAAATTAACTAAACTCGAAGAAACTAAACGACGAGTTGCCATATTTACGGGTTTCGGTATAACCAGGCTGGCTGTTTAATTTCATATTACTTTGATGTTCTACAACCAGCAAACCATTAGGTTTAAGCAATTGCTGCGCCGCAACCATTACTGGGATTTGAGGAATGTTGGGCATATTGTATGGTGGGTCGGCGAAAATTAAATCGTAAGCGCCTGTCATTTGTTTTAGCAGTTTAAAAACATCACCCTTACGCACTTCAACCTGATTAAATTCGAACTTTTTAGCCGTTGTTTTGACCCAGTTTACACAGCCGTAATCCATATCTATGGCTAAAATACTTTCAGCATCTCGAGAAGCAAATTCAAAGGTTAAATTTCCTGTTCCACAAAATAAATCGAGAACAGAACAACTATCGAAATCAAATTTGTTGTTTAATATGTTGAATAAGGCCTCTTTCGCCATATCTGTTGTTGGGCGAACAGGTAAGTTTGCTGGCGGTTGCAAACGGATTCCTTTTAGCCTTCCACCAATTATTCGCATAAATCTAAAGCAAGTAATCCGCTGAAATAGTGTTGAGGCATATCGGCCAATAACTCACTTTTTTGTTTTCCAGCAGGAAGAAAGAAATAAAGATTGTTAAAATATTTTAAAAGGGTATTGTAGTAATCATCATCCTCATTAATAATGCCTTGCAAATAAACTGGGATAGTATCATTTAAGCCTAGTTGTTCTATTATTAATAGCAAAAAGTAATTAAATTCATCTACCGTTTCGGCCTGATAATGATTTTGGAAGTTAATTTTCTTATCCTTTATGCACAGTAAGTTAAATGATGATGCAGTAAAATCAATTAATAAAGCATCAGTATTGATTTGGCCAAATAACGCCAACAAGGGCGAAGATTGAGAATAAACAATTACTTCCTCAGGCAGCTCTTCTTCTACATTTTTATTTACTGAGAATACCGTGTTAAAACCTAAATCATTATGGCTTTTGGTATGAATTTTACCTTCAGAAATTAAGAAATTTGAATAAACCGATAAATTATCCGCATCAAACCACTCGTTAGGAACAAAAATAAAATTTGAAGTATGAACGGCAGCTTTTATTGTACCATACTTTTGTGATAAGTAGGTATCTGTTTCGAAAGCATTTTTTAAATCTTGCTGCACATCCTCGCAACCCTGCTTATCAAAAATTACATTAATCTCATCCGAATCTTTGTTTATTACAGCATACGAAAAGCTATCATTTGTTATTTTTAACAATAAATGGCAGTTAGCAGATGCATCAGCTTTAAAATTTGGATTAACTAATAAAAGGCTGTTGTTACTCATTGAAACAAAAATAGAGTTTTTTAAGGATTAACTGCAAGCTAAAACATACAAAAGAAATAATCCACAGATAATAAGGAGTAACACAGATCAGTTTTATTATTTTCGGTGACAAATTGTTAAATGACAAACTATTGCTTGAGAATCCAAATGAAAATCTGTGTTTATCTATGTAAATCTGTGGCTAAAACTCCAATAAATCTTTTTACCAAAATCAAACCTTTCGTCTATCAAAAAATCAAAATATTCAGCTTAAATTCGAAACATGAGTTACAAGCCTACTTATAAAGCTGCAAACACCATTGCCGCAACAATTGAACAGCATTTTGTTAGACTGCATAAAAATGCAATAGAACAAGGCGAGATAGATTTGGCTACTCAACCTAATAAAAATATAATTGAAGCTATAATTGACGTGGCCTTTTGGAGCAGCTTGCGTAAGGAGGAAGGTCATTCTCCACGCATTTCAATTGCCTTTTTACCTCCATCGCAAACTTCTAAACCGCTTCATTTTGCAAAGCGATTGGCTTTAAATGCGAACACTTTAACTAAAATTGCTCCTGGAATAGAACGTTCGGGTATTCACTTAGGGGTATGGGAAGAGGATGGTGAGCTTTACATTTGGGGTACTACCTTAAATATTCCAAATTTTTGTTTCGTGGTAGATGTTTCTGAACCTGGTTTAATTGTAATTAAACACCGCAGGATTTATGGTATTGGCAAATTTACTAATGTGGCTGTTTTAAAAGGAGAGCAAATTAGAATTGTTGATGATACCAGTTGTACAAACCGCGATTGTCCGCCGATTTTGAAGGCTTTACTTGATTTAACGGTATTAGCCAGCTGGAACGATCCGATAAATATCCTCATACAGTTTGCCGTTTCTATGCGGGCGCATGGAAGGGGTGGGGCTTTGTTAATTGTGCCTAAGGGTGATGAGAAATGGGCCGAATCCATTATTCATCCAATACAGTATTTGGTAGAACCACCGTTCTGTGGCTTATCTAACTTAGCCAAACAAAGTGGAAACCAGAGTGAGATTTTCTCGCAGGGAGCTGTTCGTAGGGAGGTTGACCATTTAGCTGGTTTAACCGCTGTAGATGGGGCGACAATAATTAACGAAGAGTTTGATTTAATCGCTTTTGGTGCAAAAATCGGTCGTGCGAAAGGGAAACCCACTGTTGAGCAAATTGCTTTTTCAGAGCCAATTGTTGGTGGTGAGGATAAAATTTTATACCCAGGGCAATTGGGCGGAACAAGACATTTTTCTGTTGCACAGTTTGTTAACGATCAGCCGCAAGCTATTGGTTTAGTCGCATCGCAGGATGGTCATTTTACGATTTTTAGCTGGAGTACCAAGCAGGATATGGTAATGGCACATAGAATTGAAACGCTGCTGTTGTAATTAGTTTGGTGCATTACATTTTCTCTTAGATTTTCATGGATTTTCACAGAATAAAGCGCAGTTTTTTATTTGGGGGTTATTGGCCTCGTTAATTAGGATATTTTATGCATTTTGCTGGAGGTGGCTTTTAAAAGAGCTATTGTCTTTGCCAATTAAACCGTATTGAAGCGGTATACTTTTAAACTGCAGCCACTTTGTTTTTCAGAATGACAGACGTTTTTAAAAGATAAAGCGGAAAGACGGACTGATGAATCCTATAAGCACGGTAAATTGCTTTTCAAATAATTAAAACAGCTGCTATTCAAAACAATTTAATAATAAAATCATTCAATAATACATGTACATCGATAAAAGTCAACTAATTGCCCAAGCTTATGAACATACTCCAACCAAAGAGCAGTTGCTTTTTTGCGAGCGGATGTCGAGGTTTTTGCAAGAGGATGATGAATATAAGTGTTTTGTGTTGAAGGGATATGCTGGTACAGGTAAAACAACTTCGGTTGCGGCTTTAGTAAAAGTGTTGGCTAAATTTAATTTGAGAAGTGAATTATTGGCGCCAACGGGTCGTGCGGCGAAAGTAATGAGCCAATATTCTTATAGAAAAGCATTAACCATTCATAAAAGAATTTATAGAAAGCGTTCTGCGGCATCGCCAGAAATGCAATTTCAAATTGCTCCAAATTTATCGGAAAATACCCTTTTTATTATCGACGAAGCTTCGATGATTGCCGATGAATTTAATGAAACTGGTTCTTCGATTTTAAGAGATTTACTGGAATTTGTTTACAATAAGAAAAACTGTTTTTTGCTTTTTGTGGGCGATATGGCACAATTACCACCTGTTGGTAGCTTGGATAGCCCTGCATTAAACGAACAGTATTTAAAAGATAAATTTGCTTTGCATATCAGTTCGGTAGAGCTTAAGGAAGTTGTTCGACAGGAAAAGAAGTCGGGAATTTTAGCAAATGCAACCATGCTAAGAAATCAGATCTCGAAGAATCCAGAGAAACCTTTGCCTAAATTTCTGACGAAGAACTACAAAGATATTTACAATATGGCGGGTGCTCGTTTGGTAGAGGGTTTGGAGTATGCTTACCGTAAGTTTGGGATAGAAAATACCCTGGTGGTTTGTCGTTCTAATAAATCGGCTAATGTTTATAACCAGCAAATCAGAGCCCGATTGCTTTATCGAGAAGAGGAACTAACTGGTGGCGACCAGATTATGGTGGTTCGGAATAATTATTTCTGGCTGCCAGAAAATGAAGAAACGGCTTTTATTGCCAATGGCGATATGGCTAAGGTAATTCGGGTAAGGGGTGAAGAAGAACGATATGGTTTCCGCTTTGCAGATGCTACATTAGAGTTTTTGGATTTTGCAGCCGCTGGACAAATTAGCTGTAAAGTAATGTTAGATACTTTGAATTTAGAATCGGCTAATTTACCCTACGAACAAAATAAAAAACTTTTTGATGGCTTAAATGAGGATTATGAACATATCGCTAATAAAAGACAAAGAATGCTGGCGATTAAGGCCGATCCGTTTTATAATGCTTTGCAAATTAAGTTTGCTTATGCGGTAACTTGCCACAAAGCGCAGGGTGGGCAATGGGATGCAGTTTTCGCGGATCAGGGCTATTTAACTGAAGAAATGATCGATTTAGATTTTCTTCGCTGGTTATACACTGCAGTAACCCGAGCAAAAAAAGAGCTATATTTAGTGAATTTTGCGCCACAGCTTTTTGCTAAAACAGCACAGGAAGATTACTTTTAATTACTTAACAGAAATTAGAATTTTACCATCTAAGGTTTGTAAGAACAACTTAGTTGTGTTTTTAAATTTTTTACCTCCATTAGAATATTAAGCAGGTAGTGAAATATTTTAGATGTTGCTTTTGAATTAGAATTTTACCATCTAAGGTTTTTAAGAACATCTTAGTTTATGTTTTTAGATTTTTTACTGGCATTATTATATCAAGCAGGCAGAGAAATTATTTTAGATGTTCGTTTTGAATTAGAATTTTACCATCTAAGGTTTGTAAGAACATCTTAGTTTGTGTTTTTAAATTTTTCCCTGCATCAGGATATCAAGCAGGTAGTGAAAATTATTTTAGATGTTCGTTTTTGTCTTAGAGTTTTACCATCTAAGGTTTGTAAGAACATCTTAGTTTGTGTTTGTAAATTTTTTGCTTGCATAAGATATCAAGCAGGTAGAGAAATTATTTTAGATGTTCGTTTTTGTCTTAGAGTTTTACCATCTAAGGTTAGTAAGAACATCTTAGTTTGTGTTTTCAAATTTTTTATATGGTAACAATATTAGGATATCGAACAGATAGTTAATTATTTTTTAAATATTCTAACTACATTTTAAAAATAACCAAATCATACTATGAAATTCGCATTTAGTCTTAAAAACAAATTAAAAATAGCTTTTCTGCTTTTTTGCATCATGTGTTGTACTTTACTTATTCGTTTTTTAGAAGATAAAAGTGTTAAGAAAATAAATGAATCGTTTATTTCTATGTATAATGATCGCTTAGTGCCCGCTACAGATTTATACTTTATTGCCGAAAACTTGTACCATAAAAGTGCCATTCTTCAAGATGCTTTGGCCGAAAATGCAGTTCATCAATCTGTTAATATTTCAAAAATTAATAAGCACAACCGCACTATAGATTCGGTAATTAATAAATTCGAATTAACCTTTTTAGTAAAACAAGAAAAGGGTTTTTTAAAAGATTTAAAAGAAGCACTTTCTGCTCAACAAGAAATCGAAAATAGAATTCTGAACCTGGCAATTGCCGATGGTAAAAAAGTTTATGAAGCGATTGGTAGAAATGCAGCTGGTAAAACTTTAGATAAGCTATCTGCATTGATAAAAATTCAATCGAATGTTGGGGATGAATTGATTAAAGATTCTAAAATCTTTGTCTCTGGAACCAAAATTTACTCAACCTTTCAGGGGATTTTAGCAATTATAATCGGAATTATGATCGTTTCTATTGTTTCTGCATCAAATGCAGTTAAAATTCAGAACGATAAATTCAATTTGAATTAAAATTAACCACAGATTTTGACAGATAAACACGGAAGATTTTCTATAGATCCGTGTTCATCATTTTTATCTGTGGTTAAAATATTCTATTATTCGGCGTCTTCGTCGGTTAATAACCTAATCGAATCATCAGAAAGAACAATTAAACGCTCTTTGTATAACGAACCAATTGTTTTTTTAAATGCGCTTTTACTAATCTGAAAACGGTGATAAATTTCTTCAGGAGAGCTTTTATCGCCTAGTTCAATTACACCGCCACTCTTTTTCAACTCGGCCAACATCATTTCTTTCGAATCTAAAATGTGTCCGTAACCGCTTGGTTGTAATGTCAAATCTATTTTGCCCTCTACACGGATTTTTTTAATCCAGCCTTTACGTTGGTCGCCAATTTGAATGTTATCAAAAACCTCGTTGTGGTACAGCAAACCAATATAAGTATTGTTAATAATCGCATTGAAACCCAAATCGGTTTCTTCAGTTATCAATAAACTCACTTCATCGCCTTCTTCAAAATCGAAGTCTTCTTCCTCAACAAAATCGTACAATTTCGACGAAGCTAATAATCGATCGCTATTTTCATCTAAATACAAGTAAACCACATATTTGTAGCCTTTTTGCATTGGTCTTTTTTGTTCTTTTGTAGGCACGTAAACATCTTTATCGATCCCTAAATCCATAAAAATACCATCGTCACCATCCGAAACAACTTTTAAGAAAGCAAAATCGCCAACCTCTGCATAAGCTTTTTGAGTTGTTCCAGTTAAGCGGCCATCTTTTTGGATGTAAACAAAAACGTTAACGTTATCGCCAATCTCAGCATTTTTGGGTACGTACTGGTAGGGTAAAACGACCAATTTATCGCCATCCGTTAAATTTAAGCCAGCTTCTGTTTTACTTAAAATCCTTAATTCGTTGTATTTTCCTATTTCAATCATAATGTGGGTCAACCATTTTCTTCAATGGTTCTTTACAAAGGTAGCAATGTTTAATTGCAATTGGTTTTTAAATCATTTGAAAAGGTGCTGCAGTATTTCATCGGGGTTTGTAGTCAGGCTGTTCGCTAAATCTTTTTTGGTATCGTTACGGGTTAAAAAATAAGCAAGTGAAACAAAAAAGTATATCGCTACCATCCTGTTTATAATCGAAAGGATTGTATATAATGGCAAAAGAACCTACCATTAAAAGTATATATTGTTAGCCAAACACAATACCGTTCGTTTTGCTTTTATAAAAAATTACATGCTCATATCATACTATTCAAAATAAATCGGTTAAATTTGATATTCACAACAGCGTACATTTATTTTTATGGCAAAACCCAAAGAAGCTAAAAAACCAAGTGTTTTTAGCTTGCTTTCATCATACAGAGGCTTAATTTTTCTATTGATTTTATTTGCATTGCTTAGCAACGGTATTAATTTATTACTACCAAAAATTATTGCAAATGGAATCGATTCTTACACCAACAAAACTTTTAATCTCCATTCAATTTTAATACAGTTTTCTGTAGCAATTGTATTGGTTTTTATTTTCACTTACTTACAAAGTATTGTTCAAACTTATGCCTCCGAACGTGTAGCAAGAGATTTAAGGACTAAACTTTCCGATCAGATTTCTCGTCAAAGCCATGCCTATGTAATTCAATCGAACCCAGCAAAACTGCTAACCAATCTTACTTCCGATGTCGATTCGATTAAAATGTTTGTTTCGCAAGCTATTGTTTCGCTTGCATCGTCCATTTTTTTAATTGTTGGCGCAAGTATTTTGCTTTTAATTATTAATTGGAAACTTGCGCTTTGTGTTATTGCAATTGTGCCCATAATAGGCGGTGCTTTTTTTCTGGTATTAAAAAAAGTCAGGGTTCTTTTTATCAAAAGTCGCGAAGTTATCGATTGGTTAAATAAGGTGATTAGCGAGAGTATTTTAGGCTCCGCTTTAATTCGAGTAATCAATTCTCAACAACTAGAATATAACAAATTCTTAGATGCAAATGCGAAAGCAAGAGATTTAGGCCTATCAATTTTAAGACTTTTTGCAGGTTTAATCCCGATTATTGTATTCGTTGCAAACCTTTCTGGCTTATGTATTTTGGTTTTAGGCGGTCATTTTGTAATTAACAACTCAATGTCTTTAGGAGAGTTTACAGCTTTTAGCAGTTACTTAACTATGATTATTTTCCCGATTTTAGTAATCGGTTTTATGAGTAATGTAATTGCTCAGGCTACTGCATCTTTTCAAAGAATAGAAAGCGTGCTAAATGCGCCCGAAATTAAACACCCAGGAACATCTGCTAGTGAATTGATTGGTAACGTAGAGGCTAAAAATATATCGTTAAACTTCGGACAAAAACCAGTTTTAAAATCGGTTAACTTTTCTGCAAAAGCAGGCTCTAAAACAGCTATTATTGGCCCAACTGCTGCGGGAAAAACACAGCTTCTGTATGTATTAACAGGTTTAATTGCACCAAATAGTGGAGAAGTGCTTTTTGATGGGCAGGAAATAAACAGCTACAATCAGGAAAATTTTCATAAGCAAGTTGGCTTTGTTTTTCAGGATAGTATAATGTTTAACATGAGCATTCGTGAAAATATTGCTTTTAGCGATACCGTAACAGATGAATCTTTAGAAAAAGCCATTCAAACGGCCGAGTTGAAGGATTTTGTAGAATCTTTACCCGATAAATTAAATACAATAGTTTCCGAGAGAGGAAATAGTCTTTCTGGCGGACAAAAGCAAAGAATTATGCTTGCTCGGGCATTAGCCGTTAATCCGAAAATTTTATTGTTAGATGATTTTACCGCCCGCGTAGATACCAATACCGAAAAGCGTATTCTGGAAAATATTCAACAAAATTACCCCGACCTTACTTTACTTTCTGTAACTCAAAAAATAGCATCTGTAGAAAATTATGATAAAGTAATCTTGCTTATGCAAGGCGAAATCATTGCAGAGGGAACGCATCAGGAGTTGATTAAAACCAGTCCAGAATACGTTCAAATTTACAATTCACAACAGAGCACCAGCAATTATGAACTACAATCTTAACCAGCTTAGCGAAAAGCAGGAAAAGCAATCTACTTACCAGGCGCTTAAAAGATTGCTTAATCTTATATCCGCTGAGCGGAGAAACCTTTGGCTGGCTTTAATTGCAATTTTAGTTAATTCTGGCTTGCTATTATTAGGTCCGTTATTAATTGGACATACAGTTGATACCTACATTCGCACTAAGCAATTTCATGGCGTTTTAATTTTTGGCGCCATCCTTTTAGGTATGTATATGATTGCAATGGTTACAGGTTATCTGCAAACCAAATTAATGGGTGGCATTGGTCAAAGAATGCTTTATACATTGCGTAATGCAGTTTTCAATAAGCTTCAGGAGTTACCAGTTTCTTTTTTCAACCAAAATAAGGCAGGCGATTTAATTTCTAGGGTAAATAATGATACCGATAAGCTTAACCAGTTTTTCTCCCAGTCGTTAATGCAATTTATCGGCAGTATAGTAACGATGGTTGGAGCAGGTTTTTTTCTGTTATCAATCAATTTTAAATTAGGTGCGGCAACACTTAGCCCAGCTGTAGTAATCGTGCTTTTTACTTTGATTTTATCACCTTGGGTGAAAAGAAGGAATGCAAAGAACTTAAAAAGTGTTGGCGGAATGAGTGCTGAGATTCAGGAAAGTCTGAATAATTTTAAAGTAATTATTGCTTTTAACCGTCGCGATTATTTTAGAAAACGCTTCGATGAAGCCAATAAAGAAAATTATAAAACAGCTATAGGCGCAGGTCTGGCAAATAATATTTTTGTACCTGTTTATGGTTTTTTAACCAGTGTAGCGCAATTAATAGTATTGCTTTATGGTATTCATTTAATTTCGATTGGTGAATTTACTATCGGGTTATTAGTGAGTTATGTAGCCTATTGTACCAGTTTTTATAATCCTTTAAGGCAGTTGGCTGCCTTGTGGACAAGTTTTCAGGTTGCAATGGCGGGCTGGGATCGAATTTCCCAAATTTTGCTGCTCGATACAAACTTAACTCAGGTTGAAGATCAGCAAACCGAAAAATCTGATGCTTTGCTGGAATTTAGAAATGTTCACTTCTCTTACGATGATTCGAAAGAAATTCTGCACAATATTAACCTGCGATTTGAGAAAGGGAAAACCTATGCTTTAATTGGGCCTACAGGTGGCGGAAAAACCACAACTGCATCTTTAATATCTCGGTTATATGATGCTACAAAGGGAACTGTTCTGTTAAATGGTAAAGATATTAGATCTTTTTCTGCAGAAGAGCGCACCCAGAAAATTGGATTTATTTTGCAGGAGCCATTTTTATTTACAGGAACGGTTAAAGACAATATTCTTTACGGCAACAGCCGATATAAAGATGCAAGCAATGATGAATTGAAAAAAATTATTCAAGATGCTAATCTCGATGCGCTTCTAGCCATTTTTGATGAAGGCCTGGATACTCAAATTACCTCTGGTTCTGATAATATCAGTTTGGGGCAAAAACAGTTAATTGCCTTTATGCGTGCCGTGCTTCGAAATCCTGAATTATTGATTTTGGATGAAGCGACTGCAAATATTGATACCATCACCGAGCAGTTATTAAGCAGTATTTTAAACAAATTATCTAAAGAAACAACTTTGGTAATTATTGCTCACCGTTTAAATACCATCGAAAATGCAGATGAAATTTATTTTGTAAACGAAGGAGAAGTACAAAAAGCTGGAACCCTTAACGATGCGCTAAGTATGTTGTTAAAAGGAAAGCGGGTAAGTTAAATCGGAACTAACTATCCACTTTTTATGCTAAAAAAAGCTACTTTTTCAGCTTTAACTTAATTTTCTTGAAGCGGGTCTTAAGTACCAGGAAAAAATAGCTAAACTCGCAATTACTAATGGTACTATGATATGAAACGGAGAATCATTTACAGCTAAATGCGATGCAGATGCACCCGTCATAACAAAGAACACCCCAGCATAAGCCCACTCTTTCAATAGTGGAAATTTAGGTGCCAATATTGCAATAATGGCTAGTACTTTCCATAATCCAATTATCGAAATAAAATAAGTAGGATAACCTAGAGTCTTAAAGCCGTCAACAACTTCTTTTATCTGAAAGAGTTGTCCAATACCTCCAAGCATACAAAAACAGAGTAAGCCCGTTGTAATCCAGTAAAAAATGTTTTTTTTGTTTTTCATTAGTGACTATTTTAATTTGATCAAAAATTCTTGAAGTCTGTCGTGAGCCATATTTAAACCATAAGCAAAAGGCATTTTTAATTGTTCTTGTCGGTGCTCAACCGATTTGTAGATAATTTGAATGGTTAGTTTGCTTGTTTCTTCTGTAAGTTTTTCGAAATTTAAAAATTCAAGCTGAACGCCAATGGGCATATTTAACATTTCAAATGTTCGAATAATTTGTTGATTTGGAACACATTCGTGGATCGTTCCTTCTGCACTAAATACGACATTACCATTATGGCTTGTTTCGAATTGATAACTGCCATGTTTTTGGCTTTCTAGTTTAAGCACTTTTGTGCCCATCCATTGCGCTACAAATTCGGATTCTGTGTATGCTTTAAAAAGTAGTTCAACAGGTAAGTCAAATGTTCTGGTTATTGTTAAATCCTGTTTGCCTTCTTCAGCAGCTATATTAGTTTTTTGTTCCATTATTTTTTTGATTGATAGTTTTTCATAACCGCTTCCAATTTATTAAATCGATTATCCCACATTTGTCTGAAAGGTTCTATAAAATCAGCAACTTCTTTCATTTTGTTCGCATTTACCTGATAGTGAATTTCTCTTCCATTCTGCTCTTTTTTTAACAGCTCGCACTCGGTAAGAATTTGTAAATGTTTGGAAACTGTTGGCCTTGCGGTATCAAAGTTCGAAGCAATTGCACCCGCTGTCATTGCCTGTGTGGCCACTAATAGAAGTATTGCTCTTCTGGTAGGGTCTGAAATAGCCTGAAATACATCTCGTCTAAAATTCATTATGTAGTTATTTGACTTCAAATATATGTGTAGTTATTTGACTACGCAAATTTATTTTTCATTATTTTATCTTAATCCTGATTTTGTTAATCTAATACTAATCAGCACAACATTTTTACTTGCAAGGCACAGGATTAATCTGCACTTTGCGAATCCAATAAAAATTATCGATGAAAAAATATTTTTCCATTCTGCTATTTTTAGCGCTCTCTATTTCATCTTACGCACAATCTAATTATCCAATTTTTGTTCAGGATAGTTTGAAGTTAATTTCTGCTCAGTTCGAATTTACAGAAGGCGCATCAGTTGATAAAGACGGAAATGTTTTCTTTACCGATCAACCGAATGATAAAATATGGAAATACGATATTAATGGCAAACTGAGTTTATTTATGGATAAATCAGGAAGAGCCAATGGAACTTATTTTGATAAACAAGGCAACTTAATTGTTTGTGCTGATGAAAATAATCAAATCTGGTCTATCGATAAAAACAAAAAAGTAAAAGTTCTTTTTTCTGATTATGAAGGTAAAAAGGTAAACGGCCCTAACGATATCTGGTTAGATGCAAAAGGGGGGATTTACTTTACCGACCCATATTATCAACGCGATTACTGGACGAGAAAAACATCAGAAATGGATGGGGAAAAGGTTTATTACCTTCCAAAAGGAAAGAAAAATGCCATGCTTGTTGCTGATGGACTTGTTAGGCCAAATGGTATTGTTGGTACGCCTGATGGTAAATTTCTGTACGTTGCAGATCGGATTGCCGATGTTACTTACAAATATCAAATTAACAGTAATGGTTTATTGAGTAATCGTCAGCTTGTTTTAAAACAAGGCTCGGATGGAATGACATTAGATAGTAATGGAAATATCTATATAACGGGCAAAGGTGTAGATATTTACAATCCAAATGGCGAAAAGATTGGACATATTAACGTGCCCGAAAACTGGTGTGGTAATATTTGCTTTGGAGGCAAAAATAAAGATGTTTTATTTATAACGGCTTCAAAATCACTTTATAGCATAAAGACCAACGCAAAAGGAGTAGAGTAATTGTTCAGGCCGGGTAAATCTGCGATATAATTCGGCAAACCCCGCCTGAACAATTAATTTTTTAACTGATTTTATTGCTTTTATAGATGATTACTTCATCAATTATTGCTTTTGATTCTGTTTGAAAAGCCTTTAGATAAGGTTGATTGTTATGCAAATCTAAGCCCGCTTGATTTGCCCATATTTCATTAAATATAAATATGTTTTTATCTTCTAATGATTGATGTAAATCGTATTGCAGGCAAGCTTGTTCTTTCCTCGAATCGATTACCATTTCTTGAAGAACATTTTTAAGCACATCTGCCTGATCAGGTTTGGCTTTAATTATGGCTGTTAAGTACACTTTCATTTTCAATTTGATTTTGGATAAATAGTCTGTTTAAATGTTGATTGTAATTTTCTAAATCCTGAAGAATAAATTCATTCTTCATTACATCATGAAAATGGATACTTTCCAAAGGTTTCATTCCTGTAAAGGCATTCATTCTATGAAAACCAAACATTGGGCCTTCATCTACCGAATGCTCGTTGAAAAATTCTCCAGGCAGGGTAAAAGCTTCTTTTGGTGCATTCCAAGAAGTGGTTAGCATATAATGTTTTCCATGTAACATTCCTCCGGTACCATAATTAATTGCTGGGTTTGCAGCCGTACGACCATCACTGTGGTAAATGCCTGTTTTATGTCCCTGGGTAAAAACAGTGTCTATGTATTGTTTAAAACCATGTGGCACCTGAAACCACCAAACAGGAGTATGGTAAATTACCACATCAGCCCATTTGTATTTTTCCACCTCTTCTTCCAGATTATATGGTTGGTTAATATCTGTTGATTTAACTTCAAAGTCTGGGTTATTTTCAAAAAAAGTTATCGTAGCTTCTAATAATGATTTATTAAACTGACCGCCAGAGTGCCCAAAAACCTGCCCTCCGTTTATTACAAATATATTTTTCATTTTATTTTCTTTTTAACTGCACAAAAATACCTGCTATATATCTACTATTAAAATAATATAAATTATACATTTGTATCATAATTATGATGTGTTGACTATGGTAAATTTAGAATGGTTCAGAACTTTTAAAGCAATTTACGAAACGGGTTCTTTAACAGCAGCGGCTGAAAGTCTCTTTATATCTCAACCTGGGGTAAGTTTGCATTTGAGCTCGTTAGAAAGCTACGTAGGCTATAAATTGTTCGATCGGGCATCCAGAAAAATGATTTCTACTGAAAGAGGGAAGATTCTTTATAACTACGTTCAGGAAGCGATTTGTAAATTGGAAGACGCTGAAAAGCACTTTCATAAAACAATAGAAAAGGATGTTCCTACGATAAGTATTGGTATGTGTTTCGAAACTTTTCAGTTTACGCTCGAATCGTATTTGCCCACTTTACCTTTTAATGTAATAATCAAATTTGGCGAATACCCACAAATGTTAGCCGATTTAGATAGCGGCATTTTAGATTTAATTATTACACCACAAAAAGGCGATTATAAAAATTTGCTTTATAAGCCCTTTTTTAAGGAGAAAATTGTAGTTGTTGCCGGTTCTGATACAGAAACTAAAGAATTTCAAAAGTTAATTAAAGCTAAAAACCTTCCAGATATTCAAACCTGGTTAAAAAAACAAACCTGGTATGGTACAGCTGGAGACATGGAGCATTTACGCAGATTCTGGCATATTAATTTTGGTATAAGACCTGATTTTAAACCTAACTACATAGTGCCAAATATGAGTTCGATTTTGCGTTGCTTAAGTGGAGGAAAAGGTATTGCGGTAATTCCCGATTTTTTATCTAAAAAAGAATTAGATTCTGGGCACGTTAGTATATTATGGGATGGTTTCAACAAAATCGAAAATACATTGTATTTTGGAACACGCAAGAAATCGATTTATGAAGAACAGATAAAAATTGTGCAGGAAATTTTTGAGAAAGAGATGGTATAAATTTCTTGTGGGTATAAACCTAGCCGAAAACTTTGGAAGTCAATGTTTATTGGAGTGGGTTCTGTGCTGCATTTGTCCGTCTGAGCGGAGTCGAAGACTTTCTAAATTTGGAGAAATAAACATGTGTCCTTCTGCTACGCTCAGGATCACATGTTTATTTTTTTATTAACCTAATCTTCTTCCTGTGTTGATTACGTTTACGCCATTAAAACGGGTAGTTGGACTACCATGAGAAACTGCACTCGCTTGTCCTGGCTGGCCTTTTCCATCCGAAAAAGTTCCACCTAAACGATAATCGTTTTTATCGCAACGCTGAACGCAAGAATTCCAGAATTCCTGGGTGTTAGCTTGGTACGCTGCATCTTTTAGCATGCCCACAATTTTGCCTTCTTTAATTTCGTAAGCCAATTGTGCACTGAATTGGAAATTGTAACGCTGTTGATCGATAGAGTAGGAGTTCCTGCCAAACATATAAATTCCTTTCTCTACATTTTTAACCATATCTGCAGCGCTTAAAGCCGCATTTCCTGGTGCCAGAGAAACATTTGGCATTCTTTGAAACTGGATACTATCCCAGCTATCCGCATAACAGCAACCTTGAGATTCTTTTAAGCCTAAAATATGAGCCTGATCGCGGATGGTTTGATAATTAACTAAAATTCCATCTTTAATAATATCCCAGTTGCCACATTTAACGCCTTCATCATCGTAACCTACAGCACCCAAAGAACCAGCTTCGGTTTTATCTGCCAGTATGTTAACTTCTTTACTGCCAAAATTGAATTTCTTAGATTCCCATTTATCAAGTGTTAAAAAACTTGTACCTGCATAATTTGCTTCGTAGCCCAAAACACGATCTAATTCTGTAGGATGGCCAACAGATTCGTGAATGGTTAAGAATAGGTGAGAAGGATCTAAGACTAAATCATACTTACCTGGAGCAACTGGCTTGGCTTTCAGTTTTTCATCAACATGAACGGCAGCTTCGCGTACATCTTCCAAAATATCGTAGCGCTTTTTGTACATTGTTACTGGGCCACCTTTTATTTTTTCTTCATCTTTCGGTTTTAAGTATTCAAAACCCATTCCCATTGGTGCACTTAGCGCATTCCTGGTTTCAAATTTTCCACTTGCAGGGTCTGTTTTAGTCAAAGTGAAAGTAGGCCAGATTCTATGAATATCCTGATCGATGTACGAACCATCAGTCGAAGCAAAATACTTCTGCTCATTTATCATAAACAAATTCGAGCTGATAAACTTTGCACCACCTTTCAGGGCTTCACTATTCACATTTAAAAGTAAATCAACCTTGTCTTTAATGGGCACTTCAAAGGCATTAATCTCTACTGGTGTTTTCCAGCTTACTTCACCAAAACCTTTCTGAGCCGCTAATTGAACAGGTTCTTCCATTAATTTAGAATTTCCTTTTGCAATGGCTACGGCAGCCTCGGCGGCTTTTGCAATGCTGGCGTTATCCATATTGTTTGTAGCCGCAAAACCCCAGGCTCCATTTGCAATAACACGAACACCTAGTCCATAAGATTCAGCATTAGAAATGTTTTCGACCCTTGTTTCTCTGGTGGCTACCACTTGATTTAAATACCTACCAATGCGAACATCTGCATAAGTTGCACCCTTACTTTTTGCCGCATTCAATGCAACATCAGCCATTTTTTTCTTCAGGGCAACATCTACAGGTGTTAAAGATTCTTCAACTGAAATAATTTTGCCAAAGGCAGATAGGTTCGGAAGCATGGTTGTACCCACTCCAACACCAGTCATATATAAAAAATCTCGTCTTCTCAATTTGTGTAATTAATTATCAATGTTACTCCTTAATCTATGTTTCCACAGATCATTGTTTTAATATAGTTCCAGTTTTTGGGACACCAATTTCGTTAACTTAAGCAGAAAACGAAAAAATACGGTCATTCTGAGCATAGTCAGAGGACATGTATTTTTCCGTTTTCGATCATAAAAAATCTTCGACTCCGCTCAGACTGATATTAATTTTCCGTTAGTTTATTCAACTATTAGATCTTCATTCTATTGCATTTCAGTCGAGATGAATTAAATAGCATCTGATAATGATGTGAAAGTAAAGTCACGGATTTTCATTGGAGGAATCATACCTGTCCCTGTTCTAACTGGTTTTCCTAATGCTTCAACGTTATTAAGCATAATTACCGGGCTTTCGTTAAACCTGAAGTTTTTAAGCGGGAATTTGATCTCACCGTTTTCAATGTAGAAAGTACCATCACGGGTTAGTCCAGTTAGTAATAAAGTTTGTGGATCTACCGAACGGATATACCAGAAACGGGTTACTAAAATTCCTTTTTCTGTACTCTTAATTAAGTCTTCTAAAGATTGATTTCCACCTTCCATTACAATACTGCGGCTAAATGGAATTGGCTCAACATTCTTTTGAGCGGCCCAATATCTAGAATAAGAAAGGTTTTTCACCACACCTTTTTCTACCCATTGCGTTCTTTTTACTGGTAAGCCATCGCCTGTCCAGGTAGAAGAAGGTAATTCAGGGTTCATCGGATCTGAGTAAATGTTTACGTTTTCAGAGAACAATTGTTCGCCTAAACGTGTTCCACCACCCTTTTTGCTCATAAAACTACGGCCTTCATCTGCACTTCTTGCATCAAAACCTCTAAACATATTGCCAAGCATATCGCTTGCAGCTAAAGGCTCTAAAATAACCGTATATTTTCCTGGTTCGATGGCTTTTGCACCTGCAGAACCATTTGCTTTACTTGCTGCAATTTTGCTTAATGCAAGCGTATCCATTTTTGCAAGGTCGTTAAAATCTTGCTCTATATAGCCAGAACCTGTTCCCTGCTTATTTCTAACCGTTACCGAGAAAGAAACGTTGGTACCTTTGTTATAGGCAAATAAACCTTTAGAGTTCATTATCGCATTAAAACTTGTGGAGTTTTCTAAGAAACCCGCTGCATCTAAACCTGCGGCTTTAGAAACGCCTAAACTTTTTCCAACCATTTCCGCTCTGGTATCAGGCGTAATTGCTGCGGTTGCTGCATTAAATGTTTTGGATTCTGCAAAAGTTTGTGGGCCTAAAAGTGGCATAAACTCTGGGTTTTCAGGTGCCAGCATGGCCAATTCTTCAGCTCTTTTTACAACTTTTTGTAATGATGCATCATCAAACTCATTTATTGTTGCCGAACCTGTTTTTTTACCGAATGTAGAGCTTACCCCTAAACTCATTACACTAATCTGTCCTGCAGTAGAAACTGCATTACGAGCATAACGAATGTTACCTCCATCAGATCCTCTTAAACTTACTTCGCAAGAATCAGCTTTTGAAAAGCCAATTACCTTCTTTAATATCGCCTGGGCTTCTTCTTTACTTAATATGGCCATAATTATATTTTTCTAGCTGTATTTATAACATTAACTCCATTAAACCTTGTAGTAGCACTACCATGAGAAACGGCACTACTTTGACTTGGTTGACCTTTTCCATCATTAAACGAACCACCTAAACGGTAATCGCTTTCATCGCAAATTGCGTTACAAGAATTCCAGAATTCTTGAGTATTTGCCTGATAAGCCACGTCGTTTAACATGCCAACAATTTTCCCTTCTTTAATTTCGTAGAAAATTTGGCCGCCGAATTGAAAATTGTAACGTTGCTGATCGATAGAGAAACTACCATCACCGATTATATAAATGCCCTTTTCAACATTTTTAATCATATCATCAACGCTCAGTTTTTCTTTTCCAGCCTGCAATGAAACATTTGGCATACGCTGGAACTGAACATCATCCCATCCTTGAGCGTAGCAACATCCGTTTGATTCGGTTAAGCCAATAATGTGCGCCTGATCCCGAATGGCCTGATAACTCACCAAAGTACCATCTTTAATCAAATCCCATTTTTTACATTTAACACCTTCATCATCATAACCTACTGCACCTAAAGAGCCAACCTGAGTTTTATCGGCAACAATGTTTACCTTATCACTTCCGAATTTGAATTTTTTCGATTCCCATTTATCCAGCGTTAAGAAACTTGTACCCGCATAATTAGCTTCGTAACCCAATACACGGTCTAGTTCTGTCGGGTGACCAACAGATTCGTGGATGGTTAACCATAGGTGAGAAGGATCTAATACTAAATCATATTTCCCTGGCTCAACAGATTTTGCTTTTATTTTTTCAGTTGCTACACGAGCTGCTTCTTTAACATCTTCAAGCATATCGTAACGGCCTTTGTAGCGGGTTACAATACCCGAAACTTTGTCTTCCGGACGGGCGTGCATATACTCGTAACCTTTACCCGTTGGAGAACTAAGGGAGTTACGGGTTTTAAATTTACCCGATTCTCTATCGATTCTGGTTACGTTGAAGTTTGGATAAATACGATGCACATCCTGATCGATGTAAGAACCATCGGTAGAAGCGAAGTATTTTTGTTCGTTAACGGCAAAAATTACCGAGTTAACAAAGTTGGCGCCATTTTGCATGGCAACATCATTAACATTAAGTAACAAATCTACTTTTTCTTTTACCGGAACTTCAAATGCATTAATTTCAATAGGTGTTTTCCAGCTTACTTCGCCATAGCCTTTTTGTGGCGCGAGTTGTACGGGTTCACCGCCAATTTTAGCATTTGCTTTTGCCACAGCAACCGCTTGTTCTGCTGCTTTCGCAATTGCATCTTTAGTTACGTTGTTTGTTGCTGCAAAACCCCAGCATCCGTTAACTAAAACACGAATTCCTACACCGAATGATTCGGTATTAGCTACGCCTTGAACGCGTTTTTCGCGGGTTGCCACAAATTGGTTTAGATAACGACCAATACGGATATCTGCATAGGTTGCACCTTTGGATTTTGCCGCATTAAGCGCCACATCTGCAAGTTCTTTTTTAATTTTCACATCAACTCCATCCAACGCCTGTAAGGGGTCTATGGGAGTTCCGAATGCGGAGAGGTTGGGTAGCATTAAAGCGCCCATACCCATTCCAGACAAATAGAGGAAATCTTTTCTTTTCAATTGGTTCAGTTTAGGTGGTTTACGATTACAAGATAGCCAATTGTGTACTTAATTGGTAAATTTGATTATAACATTTTAGTTTCAATCCGTTATTTGCCTTTTACAATACGCGATTCGTGCCATAAAAAACTTGCAGCTAATAAAAAACCAGCAAAAAACCACCACTTAGATATTTCATTTTGAATAATTTGGTTTGTTATTGCAATTTTATTATTCCTGCGACTGGTGTTTTTTATAAACTGCTGCATTAAATCTGTTTTAGCTTGATTTTTGAGCAATTGCCAATCTTCTTTTTTATAAACATAGAATGATTGATTAACTTGATTGATGTAAAGATCATTCCAGCCTTCATTTTGCGGCCACGAAACGGCATCCCATTGAAACGGTAATTCTATATTTTGCCTAGGGCTAAGTTTTATATCATTAATCATTATGGAAGGTGTTTTTCCTCCTTCCTTAAAATCTGCTATAAATCTTATTTTTTGATTGAGAACAGGAAATTGAGGTATGATTTCTACCGTTTGAATCTCTGCTTTTTTACGTGCTGTTTTCGATATAAGGGAAGCCCAATAACCGGCATAATCTGCTTGGTTGCCTGATAAAAGCCAGTTGTAAGTTGCAGATAGTGATGAAATTATAATTTTGCCTGAACCATTAATTCTGCTACTTACCAAAATTTTATTGGTGTTGTCGGTTATCAATGGTTGATCGGTAGTGCTTGCTTTTAAAAATAATGTTTGCTCAAAAGGTAATTTAGTGAGTTTAAAATCTTCATTTTTAATATTCAAGCTAAGCGTTTTTTCTTTGGGAGCGGGCGTTTCGTAGCGACTAATTCTTCCGCTTAATGCGGTTGTAGATTTGGAATTTGAAATTCTGATGAGTAAACCCATTCCATTATTAACCGCCTGATCGATAGATGCACGTTCTTCAACACTAATGGATGCTAATTCTTCTTCATCGATTATTAGAACATCAAATCTTTTTAAAGCAGCGCTGTTAATTCTGTTTAGGCTTAAGCTATCCATATTCAGAAAATCAGAACTATATTTATTTTTGCTAATCTGGCTACGGAAGGCTAAAGGATATTGATTATCGAAAAGCCATTTTTTTAAAAATTTATATTCAAAATCGGGGAATGAAGCCAGGATTAACACTTTCATTGGTGTTTGATCTTCAACCAAAAACGGAACAGGTTCCTTAGAAATTGTATCGTTTCCCTGTAAAGTAATTAATTGATAAACTGCTTTTCCATTTTGTTTTGGCTTGTTTTTAAACGAAAATGGGACAGTTGATTGTGGCTTTATGGTAAGAGAATCAATTGAAAAACCTAATCCCTTAAGCAAAAGTTTAACTGATTTATTGCCTGCGTTTTGGTAGGTTCCCTGAACCAGCAAATCGTTTGTTGCCTTTAGTTTTGGTTGCCAGTTAACCGAAATTATGCCTGTTGATTTTGCCGATGGATGAAAGGAAATTTCGTGCCCAGCAGCATCTTTTAACTCAGATTCAGTTAAACCATAGCCATAAATGTTAAGTTTTTGAAAGGTTGGATTGGCCTTTAAAAAATAGGAAAGGTCTGCAACTGGTACGGCCTTGATATTTTTTAATTCAGCTGTACTTGCTGAACCTAAAATGTACTTCTTTCCCTTTATTTTTGAAATTGAATCTGGGTTTGTTCCATTAGTTAATAATACGACTTCATTTGCATTTTGCTGTAAATGAGTTTCGTATTTAATGGGTACGATTAATAATGTAAAACAGGCAATTGCAATTACTGATGCTAAAATTCTCCAGAATAATCGAGATTTGTCGGCTCTGGTAATTTCTTTAAACAAGCAAAATGCAAGTAAAATTAAGCAAACAAGAATAGCGATGTATTTAAATTCCATATCTATTTTCCTGTTTTATTTAAGTTGTTAAAGTAATTTTGATATAAAGAGGCAGCTGGTTTCGAACTTTGCGACAGCGGTTTTTGAAATTCTAATTTTAGCATTTTTTGTATTGCTAATTGTGCTACATCAATATCTTTAACTACGAGTTTATTGCTAATCGATAATTTTCTTAAACTGGTTAGTGCCGATAAATAAGTTGCTGGATGATCGGCTGCCGAACCAATCATGTATTTTTCAGTTTCACTCAATAAAAATTTATCTTCAGTGGTAAATTTCTTGCCTTCTTTTCTACTTTCTAAAAGTGCGAGGGTGTTTTTTAAATGGGCATTTCTTAATTCCTTCTGCTCGAAATTCATCTTTTGAACAGGCTGTGTAATTTTATCCAGCTCGCCACTCAAACGTTTCTCAGGTTTTAGCGCAGCCGTTTTTACCGTTGTTTTGGCTACATAAGCTCTTGATTTTTGTTGCAAATCTTTAAGCAAACGCAATGCTTTATATTCATAGGGCAAAGCTTCCTGCGGTTTATATGTCCTTAAGCGTAATTCAGAATTCCACATTTCTGTTAAAACTGCTTTTAACTGGGCTTTCATTTCTGGCTCAAAGAAAGTTGCATCTTCAGCAATGTCGTGCTTATGCGCATATTTATCCATGATGGCCGTTACATCGCCAAATTTCTCTTCGGTTTGCTTATGGTCGCCATGTTCATCGTGATCATCATGATCGCCACCAATCTCTGTTTCATTTTCTTCGCCTAAAAACTGCCCATACCTTAATCTCAACAGTTTCTGGTCAATTCCAAGATTATTGCTGCGGTTTTTGAAGGCATCGGCTGGAATGGTACTTTGTTCTTTCAGTAATTTTTCGGTATCGATAATAATCTGTCTTTGACTCCTGAAGTATTCTGGAACCAGATTTACGCCATTTGTCATGCCCACTAAACTCATCAATTCAGTTGTATCTACAATCGAAACAAAATAAACATCAGAGCGGCTCGATTGACCATGATTATCCATCGCCTTGATGAAAAAATACAACTCATCACCAGGTTTCATGCCCAGGCTTTTCAAATCGATTTGTTTGGTTAAGGATATGCTTTTACGATTTCCAAAATTGGTGTCGAAAGTTAATTTTTTCTCCGTAAAACTTACGCCTTCACCTTTTCCACTTGCCATCGTTGCAGATATAAAAGCATCATTTATGCCGTAATCATCATTTAATGTTGCATTTAAAGTAAATTTTTGTGGCTGACCAATGTCTATTGTTGTACGCTGTTTGGGCTGCGTAATTTTGATATTGACGGGCAAGTCGGGAATAACCTCTATTTGATATAAATCTGATTTTTTGCCATCTAATTCCAGTTGGTAAAAACCAGCTTTATCAATTGTTTTAGTATAAGAAAAGCCAGTTGAAGCCGAACTATTAGGTTTTAATGTATTTATTTCTTTATCGTTAAATATGATTTTAAGTTTTTTTATGGCAACATTGGTTTCTATTTTCCAGTTAATTTTTGCGCCAGTTTCTGCCTTAATCGAAAATTGTTTTTGTTCGCGGGTGCTTTTTCCAGTATAAGCAGGTGGAATAATTGTTGCGCTGAAATCCGAAATCTCTGGTAAAATATTCTCTTTAATTACTGGATTCACGCGCTGCTGTTGCGTAACAGCACTAGCTTCTTTTTTTAAAGCGGGAACTTTCGTAATCCCAAAACTTAATAATACTCCAGCAGCAAGAATTGCTAAACCAAAATATAGTTTTTTTACAGGTTCTTTGGGCTGCGGCAAGGATGGTAAAAGCGTTTCAATTTTACTTCTTTGCAATTGTTGAAGCATCGAAAGCTCCGTTGGGTTCTTTAATAATAAATCGGCACTTTCTTCAAGCTCCGGATATTGGTTATTGATATATCTTGAGATATCTGAATCGGTGGTTTTCCAAATGGGATTAATAAATAAACTGATAACTAAAATTAATGGAAAAACAACGGCAAAAAGCCAGGCCGAAAGCTGGAAAATATAAATACCAAGTGCAGCTATTACAATTGTAATTGCGAGGCTTATGGCAATAGTTCTAATTAAATAAAGTGTAATCCACTTTATTCTTAAATTATGAATCCAATTTTGTCCTTCAGCTTTTAACATAATCTGGTTTTTTTCTGAATGATAAAATACGTTCGGTAGCAAAAATTAGTAAGGCTGCAAACCAGAAAATTGTACTCAAAGGTTCATCTGTTGAAACTTTTAGCTCTTTTTCTATTTTGTTGGTTTGGATATTTTCCTTCTGATTTAAGGGCATTTTTCTTTGGTCGCTTAAGTTATTTTCGAAACCAAACTCACTAAATTTATCGTCTTTAATTATTATTGGCATTAATGCTTTAACAAAGGTTTCATTCCAAACCAATTCATTCCATTGCGGATTTAATCTGCTGTAAAAGTGAAGAATACTTAAACCATTTGTATTTTCTGCTGATAGAATGGCATTACCAAAACCATCGCTCCATATTTTATTAAATGAATGATTAGGGACGATTCGCCTGGTTAAATCAACTATTCCACTATTGGTATTGATAACAGATTTTTCTGAAACAATTTTTCCTGATGCATACTTAAAGATACTTCCGTTTTCTTTTATAGAAGCTTTAAAGTTTTGCGAGATTGATTTTTCTGAGAGCCAAAAACCGATATCAAATGATGCATTTGGCTGATTGATTTGAATTTTTCTTTTGCTAAAACTGGCAATTGCATTTATTGCCGCTTTAATGTATTTACTATCGTTGCTGCCAGCTTCTTCAAAAATCGCTACAGATATTACAGGTGCATCGTCGCTATTTAATGCTTTATATTCAACAATTGAAGGATTAGAGTTTGCTTCGTATTTTTTGCCAGCAAATTGGGTAATCCAACTGCTTAGAGTATCGGCCTGGTTTACAGGTTTCCAAATTAATTTATAATTGGTTAATGGTAATACATCGTCAAATTGATTGAGCTGCTGGCTTGCAAACAAGTAAACCGATGTACCCGCAGGAACCAAATTGTTTAGTTCTTTAAGTAAAGCAGTATGTTTTAGGGCGTTTACAGTCTGTTCTCGTTCAGAAGCTATTGTATCTTTTAAGCTCAGTAAATTAAAACCCAGATTGAAATCGTGTATTTCGTAATTGCGTTTTGTTAATGAATCGATTGTTTTACGATTATCTTTAAAAACCTGCGGAAATTTAGATTTTTCGACTAATATCCAGCCGCCTTTGTTTTTTGCATTCAGCGTTTTTTTAATGTATGGTTGCGCTAAAAGAAAAGCAATTAAAATAATTAAGAGGCAGCGTAAAATAAAGAGTAACCAATCAGTTATGCGAAAGCTTTTTGAGCTTACACGAGCACTTGCGCCTAAAAGCGAAATGCTGCCAATTTTTAGTGTTTTGCTTTCTTTAAAGTTCCACAAATGAATTATTAGTGGAATAATTAATGCTGCTAAAGCCAGTAAACCGATGGGATATAAAAACTGCACAGGCTAAATTCTTAGTTTACTTCTTTGTTTTAAAAAATCTCTCAAAGCCTGATCTAAAGGTTCATCCGTAGAAATTGTACGATAAAAAATCCTTCTGTCGAGCATTTGTACCCTTGTTTTTTCGAGGTAGGCGTTAAGGTTACTTTTATATTCTGTTCTGGCTTTTGCCTGGTCAATTTGAACGGTTTCGCCTGTTTCCAAATCCTCAAAAGTAGAGTAGCCTTTAAAATCTAAATCAAGCTCATTTCTGGAAAGTAAATGAAAAACCACAATTTCATGGCGAAGGGTATTTAACGTATCTAAAAGATGAATTATTTCATCATCAGCTTGATATAAATCGGTAACGAAAATTAAAAGTTCACGCTTTTGGGCACCTGCAAAAAGTTCTTTATAATGTATCGGCTTAGTAAACTCACCATCTGGATTTATGTTTTCCAACTGATAAAATAACCTTGCCAAATGTTGATAATCCTGTTTGGGCGTCATCGAAAAAATGCCCGAATTTTTGAGCACATACAAACCAATGGCATCACCTTGTAAATTTGCCAGATAAGCCAGTGATGCGCCTAAATACCTGGCGTATTCAATTTTAGTAAAATCGCCATCGCTGTGGTTCATTGATGCGCTGGCATCCATTAAAATCCGAACGGAGATATTGGTTTCTACTTCCGATTCGCGAAT
>Ga0308159_1001753_pt1 | contig 28686 bp, 18 predicted proteins | sample PhyCR1_FD_201040 | JGI IMG/M metagenome (GOLD analysis project Ga0308159, IMG submission 201040) | Phyllosphere microbial communities from UC Gill Tract Community Farm, Albany, California, United States - DLSLC.R1 | ecosystem: Host-associated > Plants > Phyllosphere > Unclassified | place: USA...
GCAGCCCGCAACGGCGCCGACCAGGATGCCTGCCTGCTGGCATGCGCCGGCATGGACGCGCTGCCGCCCCGCGCGGAAGAACGCTGGGCCGAAGTGCTGCAGGGCCAGGACCTGTCGCGCCAGATCACGGCGCTGCGGGCACTGGCCATCACCGGCGGGCAGCGGCTGGCACCGGAGGTGCGCAGCTACATCACCCGCATCACCGCGCCCGACGGCCCGAACGAGCAGTCGCATCCGGTCGGCTGGGCACTGGCCGCCGATGCGGCCATGGCCCTCTGGGCGGCCCGCGAGCCCGACGCCGCGCTGGACGCAGTGGTGGGCGGGCTGCGCGTGCCCAACGACACCGCGCTGCGCGTGGTGGCGCTCACCGGCAAGGCGCGCGGCCTGCTGCCCGTGCTGGATTTCATCGAACGGCAGGACCGGCCCGTGAGCCCGGCAGAACGCGACGTGCTGCAGCTGGTGTTCGGGCAGGTGCCACCTGAACTGGCCAACACGCAGGGGGCCAGTCCGGAGGCGCGACAGGGCGCACTGCGCGCACTGGCCTGCGGCGTATTCGCCGCCAACGGCTGCGCCGGTCTCGCGCCCGAAGACGTCACCTCCTGGGCCGATCCCGCCATGAAGGAGCGGCTCTGGGCGCTGGAGCCGGTGCGCCTGCGCGGTGCCCGCCCCTGGTCGCCGCGCGCCTGCCTGGAGCAGGCCTTCGACGTGGGCCATACCCTGCGGCGCTGGCTGTACACCGAGCATGCACGCTACGGCACCCGATGCTTCCCCCTGCAGCCGGAAGACCTGGCCACGCGCCAGATGGCCGCCGTCGAGGCCGTGCAACTGATCGCCTCGCTCGAAGACGGCAGCGACAACCCATGAGCTGCGAGATCCTCAACCACACGCCGTTCCGGGCCCAGACGTTCGTGCACCAGGATGCACACACTGGCCCCGCCCTGGTGGTCGCCGTGAAAGGCAGCTGGCTGCTGTCCAACACGGAAGGCGCACCTGCGCGCCTCGCCCCTGCGGAACGGCAGGCCCCCATCTTCCGCAGCGGCCTGCAGCAGACGCTGGGCAGCCTGCCGCTCGAAGCCGCACAGGCCGCCGCCATCGCGGACCGGGCGAATGAATGCTGGGGCCGCATCGAATCCGAGCACGTACCCCCGAAGCCCTGCTTCGACCTGCTGCTCCATGCCTGGGCCGTGGCGCCCGGCGGCCAGCCCGTTCGCGCCATGGATGCCGCTGTCGATGTCCTGGCCGGCCCCACCGCACGCCGCCTGCTGGCCCTGCGCGCCTTCGCGCCCCGGACATGGACGGCCGACTTCGGTGGCCTGGGCCGCCTGCGCGCGGACTGCACGCACACGGCATCGCGCATCCCGCTGCTGCGCCCCTTCGCCTTCGGCGGCCAGTGCACCGACCCGGCCACGGGCCAGCACCATGCCATCGAAGCCAACCCGGAAGGCATGGGGTACTACCGCACGGCCGCCGATGCCCGGGGCCGGCCCCTGCCCTGGGTGGAGTCGGCCGACCGGCCGATGCGCGACTGGGACGACCGTCCCGAGCCCGCCGCATTGGGTTCCGTCCCGCCCCACCACGTGCCACGCCGCGACCTGCAGGGCACCTTCGACGAACACTGGCGCGCCACACGCGCTCCCGAATTGCCGGAGGACTTCGACCCCCGGCACTACAACGCCGCGCCCGACGCGCTGCAACTGCGCGAGTCCCCGCGCCCCGGCCATCGCCTGGCGCTGCACGGCATGGACGCGGCAGGCCCGCTGTTTTTCACCTGGCCGGAGATCACCCTCACCGCCCAGGCGGAAACCACCGGCGGCACGCTGCTGCCTCCGCAGGAGATGCGCTGGGACACGCTGATGGCGGACACCGGCGACCGCCTCGCCAGCCTGCTCTGGCGCACTGCCATCACCCTGCCGGCCCGGGAAGACATCGGCCTCGTGCACATCGCTGCCCATGCCCGCTCGCCTTCGACCGTGCCATCGCACACCGCCCGACCTTCCGCGCAGCCCGCCTGACGCACGCAGTTCCCATGGCCTCACCGTCCCCTGCTTCGCCCACCCGCCTCTGGCGCATCGAACACTGCGGCGCCGTCACCTCGGCCGGCACGCGCGCATGGCAATCAGCCGCCTCCTGGGTGGGCCTGCAGAAGCGCTTCCGCAAGTCCGCCTGGCCCGCCGTCGGCCCGCATCCCATCACCACGGCCCCCTGCCCGGAAATCACCGGCGATACGACCGGCATCCCGCGCCTTGCGCGCCTGCTGGGCGCCGCGCTGGCCGATCTCGGCGCCAGCCTTCAGATCGCAGCAGGCACCGCAAACCCGGCAGGCAGTGTCCGCCTTCCCATCCCGGGCCAGATGGTCCTGGCCCTGCCCGAATGGCTGGACGATGCTGGCTGCGCCGAGGTCTGGCGACTGAGCCTTGCAGAACTGGCACGCTGGGCCGGCCCCGGCGCCGAAGCGCCCTGGACGACGCTGCCCTGCCGCTTGGTGCGCGGCGGGCATACGGCGGGCTTCACGGCCCTGTCTGCGCTGCAGGGGAGCCCGGCACCCGGTGGCACCGCACTGCTCATGGCCGTGGACAGCCTGCTCGATGCGCCACGGCTGGCCCGGGCCTACGCGGACGGCGCCCTGCTCACCGACCGCACGCCGGAAGGCTGCGTGGCGAGCGAAGCGGCGGCCTGCCTGTGGCTGGCTGGCGTGGCCGATACCCGCTTCAGCAGCGAGCGCCACCTCGTGCTGTATGCCCCCGCCCTGGCGGAAAGCGGCAGCCCACACAGGAGGCCACCACAGTCTCCCGACACCGGAGCGCTCGAAGAGGTGCAGCGCAACGCGCTGGCCCAGGCAGGCTGGCACGGCGAGGAAGTGGGCTATGGCATCTCGGATTTCGATGGCTCCGCATGGCGTGCGCTCGCCCAAGTGACCGCCCGCGTGCGCGCAGCCCCCGACCTGGAACCCACCGACTGGGAGCCCGCCGCCGTGATCGGCCAAGTGGGCGCAGCCACCGGGCCCGTGCATTGGGCCCTGGCCGCCGAGCGTGCATGGCATGACGAGCGCCCGCCGAATTCGGTGCTGTCCTGGGCAATCGATGCAGGCACCGGCGCTGCGGCGGTGGCGCTGGAGCGCACCGTGGCGCTCCCTGGAAGGCCGAATGCCCATCCGCAAGCGGCGAACGGCGAGGCGGCGCTGGACACGGTACGCACGTATTCGTCGCGCTTCCTCCAGCGCGGCGGCTGACGAACAGAAGAACGAACGAACAAAGAAAAAGCAGGGAGCTGACCGAGCATGGGAACGCATATCTTCAGCGGAGGCAACGGCGCGATCACCCAGGTCGCCAACGGCTGGACCTTCGATCCGGCCACCCCCGTCAAGCTCAAGACCAGCGGCAAGCCTGGTGTGGCATGGCATGCCAACAACAGCCGCGCCATCGATGTCCCGCTGGGCACCATCCACGAGCACGGCACGCAGATGGCCAACCGCTACGGCGCCATGGACCAGGGCCAGCACGATCCGGTCAGCGTCATCGTGGGCCTGTTCACCAACGTGCGCGACAAGGTCAACGAACACGTGACCTACGTGAAGACGGTGGTCTACGAATCGGGCGAGATGGTCGTGAACGGCGTGACCACGCTGACGAATTCCGTGCTGAGCAAGCTCGCGCCGGAGATCCAGCAGACGGTGCGCAACGGCAAGGACGTCCTGGGCGGCATGACGGTCGAACACTTCGAGGGCGCGGCTCAGGAGCAGATCGACGAGATCATGGAGATGCTCAAGGACCCGTCCACCTACGGCGGGCTGGCGCTGTCGATGGCAGCCACGGCGGCGCAGGGCGTGCCGGTGGTCGGGCAGGTGCTGGGCGGCGCGGTGGTGGCCGACCGCATCGCCACCCTGGGCGAGTCGGGCATCGCGGCGGCCGAAGAGCTGAAGTCCATCATGGAGACCTGGAGCTCTCCGATGACGGAGGCCCAGCGGGAAGCGGCCCGCAAGCGCCTGGCCAAATGGATGCTCGGTGCCGGTCTCGCCCTTCTGCTGGCCCTGGCTGGCAAGAAGTTCAAGATGCGCACCCAGAGCAAGGGCAAGAACGATACACACGAAACGACGGGACACAGCGACCAGAAGCAACCCCATGGCAAGGGCCCTTGCGAATCGTGCGCCATCGGCAGCCCCGTCCTGATCTCCAGCGGGCAGAAGCTCATGGACGAGACGGACTTCACCCTTCCCGGCCCCGGCCAGGTGCTGTCCCTGGCCTGGCGCCGGCGCTACCGATCGGGCCTGGCCGAAGACGGGCCGTTCGGACGCGGCTGGAGCCACGCGGTGGCACAAGAACTGCGCCTCTCGGCCGACGGGATGGTGCTGCAGGACGAAGCCGGGCGCCACGTGCCGCTGCCCCTGGTGCCCGAGGGCACCGACTACTTCGACCCCTACGAGAAATTCACTGTCCGCCGCCCGGGCGCCGACTTGTGGATCGTCGAGCACAAAAGCGGCCTGCAGCACCACTTCCGCCGGTACGCCCCCGAGCAGTGGCGGCTGCCGCTCGCACGCCTGCAGGACCGCGACGGCAACGCCATCGCGCTGCACTGGGAGCCGATGCAGCCGGGCGCGGATGGCAACAATACGGCAGAGCCGCTGACCTGGAGCGGACGCCAAGAGCGCGAACGCAGGGCGCGCGAGGAAGGTGCAGTCGCGCCGCCCAGCCCCGATCCGTTCGCCGCAGCCTTCCGCCCGCAGCGCCTCACAGGCCTCACCGACACGGCCGGCCGCCACCTGCGCATCACGTGGCAGCGGTCTCCGGCCCCTGCAGCGCAGGATGCCCTGCAGGGCGAACGCATCACCCGCGTCGAACTCCTCGTGCCCGGCCATGCGTCCACCGAACTCGCGCGCTACGACTACGACCCTCATGGCCAGCTCATCGCCACCCACCATGGCGGCGCCCCCTACCGCCAATACGCCTGGCGCTCCGGCGTGCTGGTGGGCTACCGCAAGGCCAGCGGCCACCGCTACTTCGCCCAGTACGACCACGAGAGCCCCGAAGGCCGCGTGCTGCGTTCCTGGTGCGCCGACACGCCCGTGCCGGGCCAGGACGACGACCGTTTCGCCTACTTGCCCGCCGAGCGCATCACCCGCCACATCGACGGCCTGGGCCGCGTCACCGCCTACCACTGGGACGCGCGCTTCAACATCGTGGCCACCGTCACAGCCGAAGGCACGCCCGAGGCCGTACGCGAGGAAACGCCCTTCGACGCCACGGGCAACCCGCGCGGGCGCATCGACGCGCTGGGCCGGCGCACCAGCCTGCGCACGGACGCGCGTGGCAACATCGTGCAGATCGTCGATGCGCTGGGCCAGAGCACGCAGCTGCAATACGACCGCCACGACCTCGTCACCGTGCTGCGGGACGCACTGGGCCATGCATGGCGGCGCGAGTACGACGCTCGCGGCCATCTCGTGCGCTCCATCGATCCGCTGGAGCAGGCCACAGGCTACGCCTACGACGCCCAGGGCCGGCCCGTGGAGATCACCGACGCGCGCGGCGGCATGCGGCGCCTGGCCTGGGATGAGGCTGGCAACCTCATCGCCATCACCGATTGCTCGGGCCGCACCACACGCTTCGCCTACGGCCCCATGGGGCAGATCCTGGAGCGCACCGATGCGCTCGGCCACACCACGCGCTATGCCTATGACGGTGCGGGGCGCCTCGTGCGTGTCGAGGAACCCGGCGCGGACGGCAAAATTGCCGTGCATCAGTACGGATGGAACGGCGAAGGCCAGTTGCTGGCCTACTCCGACCCGCTCGGCCAGACCACCCGCTACGCCTACGACGGCGCGGGCCGCCCCCTCACCCGCCAGGATGCGGCCGGCCGCATCCTGGCCTACCACTACGACGCCGCCGGCCGGCTCGTATCCCTCGTCAACGAGAACGGCGCCCGGACCACCTTCCGCTACGACCTACTCGACCAGCTCACTGACGAGATCGGCTTCGACGGCCGCTGGCAGCGCTACGTCTACAACGCCGCGGGCGAACTCACGCACGTGATCGAAGCAGGCGGCTGCGAGTCCGGCCCCGGCAAGGTCACACGTTTCGAGCGCGACGCCCTGGGCCGGCTGCTCGCCAAGCGGTCGCACGGGCACGAGGCCGCACTGGAATCCACCTACCGCTACGACGCCCTGGGCCGCCTCACGCAGGCGAACAATGGCGCCGCGCACCTCGCCTTCGTCTATGACCCCGTGGGGCAACTGCTGGCCGAGACGCAGACGCTGATCGGGCACGGGACCGGCCCGGGGCCGGGACGCAGCCGCCCGGGCCTTCCTTCACCGTCCAACGATCTGGTGCGCACCCTCGCCCATAGCTACGACCCGCTGGGCAACCGCATCCGCACCGGCCTGCCCGATGGGCGCACGCTGCACTGGCTCTTCTACGGCTCCGGCCACCTGCACCAGATCAACATCGCGCCGGCGGACGGCCAGGGCGCCCACGAGGTCATCACCGACATCGAGCGCGACGCCTTGCACCGCGAGACGCAGCGCAGCCAGGGCGCCGCCACCAGCCACTACGGCTGGGACCCGGCCGGCCGCATCGTGCGCCACCGCGCCAGCCTGCGCGCCAGCGGCAACGTGGCGACGCAGGCAGGCGATGCCGTGCTGGAGCGCGCCTACGCCTACGACGCCACCGGCCAGCTCGTCGCCCGCGCCGACACCCTGCGCGGCCGACAGGACTTCCGCTACGACCCCACCGGCCGCATCCTCGCCGCCCTCCCCGCCCAGGGCAGCCACCTCGCCAGGGAACTCTTCGCCTTCGATCCGGCCGGCAACCTGCTGGACGGCTCCGCCTCGCAGATCGAACGCCAGCACGCCCAGGACGGCCGCACCGAGCGCACCGGCCTGGGGGTCGTGGGCGACAACCGCCTGCGCTCCTACCAGGACCTGCACTTCGAGTACGACGTGCATGGCAACGTCACAAAGCGCACGCGCGGGAATCGCAAGGCCGGCCACCACGAAACCATCGAGCTGCGCTGGAACGCCGCCCACCAGCTGGTCGAATCCACCACCACCCGGCACGGCGTGACACAGGCCACGCACTACGCCTACGACGCACTCGGGCGGCGCGTGGCCAAGTCCGACCGCTTCGGCGCCACGCACTACCTCTGGGACGGCGACCTGATGGTGCAGAGCCAGCGCGGCGGGCGCGAGGCGCTTTTCGTTTACGAGCCGGACAGCTTCGTGCCGCTCGCCACCCTCCAGGGCATGCAGGAGGACCGCCAGACCTACTGGTACCACTGCGACCAGATCGGCGCCCCGCTCGAATTGACCGATGCGCAGGGGAACATCGCCTGGGCGGTGGACTACAAAGTCTGGGGCGAGGCCACGCTCCGGGCCGTGCCGAGGGCGGCTACAGGCACCGATGGCATCGGAGGGCCACGGCGCAGAGGATATGGACCCGGGGAGGATTGGCATGCAGCCAACGGCGAACCCATCCGCCGCGCCGCACCGCCGCTTATCGAACAGCCCTTCCGGTTTCAGGGGCAGCAGTTCGATGAGGAAACCGGGTTGCATTACAACCGATTCAGGTATTACGACCCGGGGGTGGGGAGGTTTGCTAGCCAAGATCCGATTGGGTTACTTGGTAATGCAAATATTTATTTTTATGCGCCGAGTAGCGCGAAATTCGTGGATCCTCTGGGACTGGCTCCATTCAAACCATGCCCCTGTGTATGCAAAAATATCTTGGCAAAAATGCAAGCTAATGGCCGCGAATATGGATCATATACAGCCGTACCTCCGGATTCACATCATATAATACAAAATGCTGCTGCGCAAAATATACCTGGATATAGTAGAAGCAAGGCGCCTGCTGTCCAACTGGGAGGAAAATCAACGACCATAGGCTCAGAACACTATATTGCCACACAAGTCCAACGTCAAGCCGGCGGAGGCACCTACGCTGCCGAAAGACGTATTGGCTATAAAGCAATTCGGAAGGCGGGGCTTTCCGAGGAGGAATCCAAGTGTTTGTTCTTGATGCACGTTGATCCTCATTTTAATGGCCTAAGCGTCAGTGGATCCTCACCGACCAGAATTCCAGGAAATAGATAATGCTTATCGAAGAAATACCAAGCGCGAAAGATCAAATTAAAACAATAATTCAGCATATTTGCAAAAATGATATCCTCGGCCTAGTTGAGGCTAATTTGCTTGATGACAAAGAATCGCGATCAGGAATTGAAGATTTCTTGGGGATTTATCTTTCAAATCCAAGAAATTCATTAGAGCATTTCGACCTACCACCGGAAGATGAAATAAATAAATCCGAGACTAGAAAAGGGTGGAGTGAGTTCGATATCTTGGCCGACATTGATTTGTGGGCCAATCATGAAAAAACAGATGCCACAGCAATATTCCGCATAAAAATAGATTCAAACAAAAAAACCTCCACAGTCAAACTTTATGACGTAAAAGTTTTATAAATTAGCCAATAAGAAATTATGGAAAACTATCTTGATTTAGACATCAGCATTCCAGAGGATGCGGGAGCATTGAAAGAAATTAATGGTAGCCTCGAAAAGCAACTAAAAAGCGCCTCACTAAAAAAAACTGATTTAGAATATTGCTTAGAAGCGATAAAAAAATCGAAGAATTAAATCCCAAAGATGACAAAATATTAATTGAATCATTATGGCTAGCAGCCAATATAAAATTCTTCAAATGCTTTGGAATAAATAAATCACGCACAGATACCTCAAGATCAATTTCTTAAAGGACAGATTGGAACAGATAAAGTTTTTAACTATTTCAAGGCACTTCGCAACAAACACTTTGTACATGATGAAAATTCATATACGGATGCGTTGGTCATTTTAGTGATAAATAATCCAGAATCAAGAAAAATAATTGATAAAGTTTTCACTCCGCAGATCAATGCATCTACTGCAGATCAGGCCCATATAAAGCAATTTAAGCAGCTAGCTCATCTAGCCATTTCCTTGTGCATTAAGAAAATTAACCATCTATCCAGAAAAATAGAGGAGCAATATGAAATAAAACCCATTGCCGAGCTTATGTTATTGGCAGACCCCAAATATAAAGTTCCAACCTCTTGCTCCATTGATAAGGATCGGCAAAACTAATCAAACTTTCTGAATTGCAATATGTGGCCGCCAAATGCACACCACAGGCCAACGAGCACTCTCTGTCTTCATCTTTGATCATTTATTATCTTATTGATAGCAAACTTTCTAATGTTTCCGGCGGCATGAAGGCGGTTTCTCTTGAACTTAGCTGACTGTTCCATCCACCGCCTTAGTTCATCAGGCTTGGCCACGCACCATGGAGACACGCCCTACCGCCAGTACGCCTGGCGCTCCGGCGTGCTGGTGGGCTACCGCAAGGCCAGCGGCCACCGCTACTTCGCCCAGTACGACCACGAGAGCCCCGAAGGCCGCGTGCTGCGTTCCTGGTGCGCCGACACGCCCGTGCCGGGCCAGGACGACGACCGTTTCGCCTACTTGCCCGCCGAGCGCATCACCCGCCACATCGACGGCCTGGGCCGCGTCACCGCCTACCACTGGGACGCGCGCTTCAACATCGTGGCCACCGTCACAGCCGAAGGCACGCCCGAGGCCGTACGCGAGGAAACGCCCTTCGACGCCACGGGCAACCCGCGCGGGCGCATCGACGCGCTGGGCCGGCGCACCAGCCTGCGCACGGACGCGCGTGGCAACATCGTGCAGATCGTCGATGCGCTGGGCCAGAGCACGCAGCTGCAATACGACCGCCACGACCTCGTCACCGTGCTGCGGGACGCACTGGGCCATGCATGGCGGCGCGAGTACGACGCTCGCGGCCATCTCGTGCGCTCCATCGATCCGCTGGAGCAGGCCACAGGCTACGCCTACGACGCCCAGGGCCGGCCCGTGGAGATCACCGACGCGCGCGGCGGCATGCGGCGCCTGGCCTGGGATGAGGCTGGCAACCTCATCGCCATCACCGATTGCTCGGGCCGCACCACACGCTTCGCCTACGGCCCCATGGGGCAGATCCTGGAGCGCACCGATGCGCTCGGCCACACCACGCGCTATGCCTATGACGGTGCGGGGCGCCTCGTGCGTGTCGAGGAACCCGGCGCGGACGGCAAAATTGCCGTGCATCAGTACGGATGGAACGGCGAAGGCCAGTTGCTGGCCTACTCCGACCCGCTCGGCCAGACCACCCGCTACGCCTACGACGGCGCGGGCCGCCCCCTCACCCGCCAGGATGCGGCCGGCCGCATCCTGGCCTACCACTACGACGCCGCCGGCCGGCTCGTATCCCTCGTCAACGAGAACGGCGCCCGGACCACCTTCCGCTACGACCTACTCGACCAGCTCACTGACGAGATCGGCTTCGACGGCCGCTGGCAGCGCTACGTCTACAACGCCGCGGGCGAACTCACGCACGTGATCGAAGCAGGCGGCTGCGAGGCCGGCCCCGGCAAGGTCACGCGCTTCGAGCGCGACGCGCTGGGCCGGCTGCTGGCCAAGCGCTCGCACGGACACGGCACCGTGGAGGAGTCGAGCTATCGCTATGACGCGCTGGGCCGACTCACCCAGGCGAACAATGGCGCGGCACACCTCGCCTTCGCCTATGACCCGGTGGGACAGTTGCTGTCGGAGACGCAGGCATTGATCGGGCAAGGGACCGGCACCGAGCGTAACCGCCCGGGCTATCCAGTCTCTAACGATCTGGTCCGCACGCTCACCCACTCCTACGATCCGCTGGGCAACCGCATCCGCACGGGCCTGCCCGACGGGCGCACACTGAACTGGCTGTTCTACGGATCGGGGCACCTGCATCAGATCAACATCGCGCCAGCGGACGAACAGGGCGCCCACGAAGTCATCACCGACATCGAACGCGACGCACTGCACCGTGAGATCGAGCGCAGCCAGGGCGCCGCCACCAGCCACTACGGCTGGGACCCGGCGGGCCGCCTCGTGCGCCACCGCGCCAGCCTGCGGGGCAGCGGGAATGTGGCGCCAGCGGGATCCAATGCGTCAAGCGCGGTGCTGGAACGCGCCTACGCCTACGACGCTACGGGCCAGCTCATCGCGCGTGCCGACACCTTGCGCGGCCGACAGGACTTCCGCTACGACCCCACAGGGCGCATCCTGGCCGCTCTTCCCGCGCAGGGCAGCGCCCTCGCCCGTGAGTTGTTCGCGTTCGATCCTGCGGGCAACCTGCTGGACGCCACCGAGGCGCAGATGCAGCGCCCGCAGGTGGACCAAGGCCTGGGCGTGGTGGGCGACAACCGCCTGCGCTTCTACCAGGATCTGCACTACGAATACGACGTGCATGGCAACGTCACAAAGCGCACGCGCGGAAACCGCAAGGCAGGCCACCACGAAACCATCGAGCTGCGCTGGAACGCCGACCACCAACTGGTCGAATCCACCACTACCCGACATGGAGTGACGCAGGCCACCCGTTACGCCTACGACGCGCTCGGCCGCCGGGTGGCCAAGAGCGATCGCTTCGGAACAACGCACTATCTCTGGGATGGCGACCTGATGGTGCTCAGCCAGCGCGGTGGGCGCGGGTCGCTGTTCATCTATGAACCGGACAGCTTCGTGCCGTTGGCGACCGTCCAAGGTACGACAGAAGAACAACATACTTATTGGTACCACTGTGACCAAATTGGCGCGCCGCTGGAACTGACTGATGTGCAGGGGCAGATTATTTGGGAGGTCGATTACAAGGTGTGGGGAGAAACCGTGCTGCGGAACGAGCGAATTCCGGCTACTGGCACCGGTGGGGCCACCGCATACCGGCGCAGAGGTCATGGGCCTGGAGCAGATGGGCATGGAATAGCTGGCACGTCCAACCTCGCAACCGTTTCCCGAGTTGTGGAGCAGCCCTTCCGTCTCCAGGGACAGCAATCGGACGATGACACCGGTTTGCACTACAACCGCTTTCGATATTACGACCCCCGCATCGGTCGATTTATCAGCGAAGATCCAATCGGACTAAGGGGTGGTGCAAACCTATTCTTCTATTCACCCAATCCCATTAATTGGCTGGATCCCTTTGGGTTAGCCGGCGAAGGCGCGCTCGGAACGTACGGAAGCCTGAATGCAAAAAAGCACAGTGGCGACGGGATGGAGGCGCACGAGTTGGTTCGTCACGAAGCGTTGGTTCAAATGGGGTGTACAAAGAAGGGGAAAAACGGCGATGATCTGCGGATGCGAAAAAATCCGTCTATCGCCCTCGCCAACGATCGGCACGATGTAGTCCATGCCAATGAAGTTACGTTGTCCCAACAATATCTAAATACTAATGGGAAAAATACTTTCCAATTCGGGCTCGATGGCAAGCCTTCGAAGCAGCAGATGGATGTTTGGCAGGGCGCGCTTCGAACTTCCGGTATGTCTGCCTCCCAAGCAAGGCGCTTGCGAAAAAATTCTGCGAGTTTCTTGAAGACGTTGTGTTGTTGTCCATAAGGATGGTATATGTTGAAAGCTCTAGAAGAACAGTTTGGTTTCAGCTATCCAGAAATCTATCTGAGGCTCGAAAAAGATAATATGCTTGATTGGGGTAAGCAGGGCCCCAACTGGTATAAGGAGGTTTATCCCAATATTCGCTGCAAGCCGCCAATTCTACTCTTTTCGGGCGAATTTAAGATTATTCCGAAAATCGATTTGGCAAAGGAAATAGAGAAAGTTGCTCTTCGAGTTAGCAATCGTTGCAAACTGGTTCCCTTTGGTAGGGATGGCTCGGGGAATCTCTACGTTTTTAATTACGCGGGTGATGGATCGCTGGATTCTTTAGATATACTTAACAGGGATGGAAGTCTGGTAAAGCTTGCGAAAAGCTTTGAAGATTTTATTTTCAGACAGCTATTAGGCACTGTCGTCCAAATCAATCCGGAAGACATTGAGGACGAGGATGAGTACAACAAAGATCTTTTCGCGATGCTTGAAAGTCACAAGCCATATTTGAGTTCGGAGAGATTTGAGATTCTAAAATCCGTGTATGAAAAAGAGATAGAGGAAAACGATGATGAATTTGGGAAGATATCCATCGATGAATATTACGAATTGCTCAACAAGGAAATTGACTTTCCTGGAATTAATAAGAAATTTACGATATGAAAAATTATTTAAAATCTGCTTGTGATTTCAGAAACCTTGTTTTTGGAGTTGCGCAAGCGCGATCTCAAGGGAATCAGGCTGACTCCAACGCCTGACGTCGATTTGATGGATCTCCCGAGTTTTCGAGGCGATAAGCGTATCGTGGACAAAGGCGCTGAAGAAATATATTTCCCAAAGACCAAAATCAGTCGCAAACCAAATTTGCCGTAGCACGAATTTTCACTATAGAGTTTTTTGCGAATCAAATTAAACGCAAGTGGACCGGGCAAAAACGGATCCCAACTTGAAGTGCAACCGCTGCTTCCCTGGTGCTCCGACACTTCCACTTTCCGCTATGACCTGCGCGACCAACACTCTGATGAGATCGGCCTCTCTGCTGCTGGCAGCACTACGTCTACGACGCCGCGGTTGAACTCACGCACTCGATCGAAACAGGAGGTTGTTACTCCGCGCCTGGATGGTGTGTCAGACATTGGTATCGGTACCCTTATGAAAAATAGCGAAGAAATCATCAGAGTGTTTGCCGGGAAAAATCAGCATGGCAGCGTTTACGAAGAATTGCCGGCAAAGAAAGAAAGCGGTGGAACCTATTTGCTGTTAGCTTCGCCTGGTCTTGCATTGGGCCTCGCAAAAGGAGATCTTATACATTTGAACGGAGGTCACCATGAATTGATCAAGCATGGCGGAAACTTCTGTATTCAGATGTATGTGACAAATGTGGATCGACAGTCGCTCGAAAGGATAACGGGCCTTCTGCGGCCAATATCAGGAACGCTTGACGGGCACGGCAATGGGGCCTTGGCTTTTACAGTTCCTACGTCCGCCGGGTTCTCTGCAACCAATGGAATATTCGACAAGATCAGAGAATTTTTAGGATCCGATTACTATTATTCCAACATTTACAGAGACATTGCAAACACAGACAGCGAAGAATTGACAGAGTGGGCTCGAGAATTACTAAACAAGGAAAATTAACATTCGCCAAAAATTCTCAAACAGCTGGTCGTGTTATCTCGACAACTTGGCCTCGAACACGAGCAAAGAAAAAGCCCGACGGACCGGGCTGTGACTTGAACGATTCTGCTCTGGCTGCCGAACGGCTAGCCGTTGTCGCCCTGCGCGACGTAGATGAGCACCACGCCGATGCACACGACGAAACGGAAGGCGGATTCGACGCCGTTCCACTGGGGCGATTGCCACATCGCGAACCATTCGCCCGCCACCGTCATGAAACCGAAGAACCAGACGACCAGGCCGAGCGTCAGGCCGTAGACCGCCAGCGTCTTGGCCTGGGCAAAGGCCGGCTGCGTGCTGCGCAGCTGCCGCAGGAGTGCGATGGCACCGGCCAGGCACAGCGCGCCAGCCAGCAGCTCTCCGGCGATGATGAGCCAGTAGGCGGCATGGTGCAGGAGCGGCGAGGAGATGGCACGCCCCACGAGCCGGTTGCCCGGGAACGTCGTGTCCATGAGCAGGACGTGCCGGGTGAACTCGAAGTTCGATCCGTAGTCAACGATGTTGTTGTATCCGACGAGGAGGCAGAACAGCGACACCATCAGCACCAGAATCGCCTTGGAAATTCTGACGGCGGCCATGTTGGTCGATTGCTGTTGTCCTCGCCGGAAAGAAAGAATGGATTTACTGCGCGGCGGCCAGCGTCACTTCCACGCGGCGCGCTTCGGCGGAATTGCCGTCGCCCTGGGTGAGTTCGGGCTTGCGCAGTTCGATGCGGTCTTCCGGAGCACCGGCGGCCACCAGGGCGTCGCGCACGGCCTGGGCGCGCTGCTTGGCGAGTTCCGCGTTCACGGCGGCATCGCCCGTGGCGTCGTGGAAGCCGGAAACCACCACGCGGCGGTCGCCGTCCTTCATTGCGCGCACCACGTCGGTCAGGGCGGGCGCGGCATCGGCCGTCAGGTCGGCGCGGCCGGAGGTGAAGTAGAACTTCACCACGCTGCCGTCCACCACCACGCGCGCGACGTCGTTGCCGGCGATGTCCAGCGTGCCGGCCGGGGCCACGACTTCCGCGGCAGGCGCGGAGGCCGGGGCGGCCGCAGGGCGCGCGATGCCGCGCTTCACCACGACGGTACCCACCACGGCGGACACCACGAGCGCGATGATCGCGAACAGGAAGCCGAGGGCGAAGCGCTGCTGGCTGTCGTCGTCGGAAGTGCTGAAGGCCATGATGGGGAAACTCCGTAGATGAATAATGGAAAGATGGACGAAACCGCGAATTGTAGTGGCGCTGCTGTCGTGCAGGCAGCCGCGGCGGCCCTGCCCGCTCCGCTGCGCGATCCGGCCCCGATGCTGGAGCGCGCGCTGGCCGAATGGGGGGGCGACAGCGACCTGTGGATCTTCGGCTACGGCTCGCTGATCTGGCGGCCGGATTTCGCGTTCGCCGAACAGCGGCTGGCGCGCGTGCACGGCTGGCACCGCGCGCTGAAGATGTGGAGCCGGGTGAACCGCGGCACGCCGGACTGCCCGGGGCTGGTGCTCGGCATGTTCCCGGGCGGCAGCTGCCGCGGGATGGTCTTCCGCGTGGAGCAGGCGCATGCCCGGCAGGTGATGGTGAACCTGTGGCAGCGCGAGATGCCCACGGGCGTGTACGACCCGCGCTGGCTGCCGTGCCTGACGCCGCTGGGCACCGTGCGGGCCCTCGCGTTCACGCTCTCGCGCAGCAGCCCGAACCACACGGGCGAGCTGACCGAGGCGGAATACCGCCGCATCTTCTCGCAGGCCAGCGGACGCTACGGCACCACGCTCGACTACGCCCAGGCGACCTACGACGGCCTGCGCCGCCTGGGCATCGAAGACCGGGCGCTGGCGCGCCTGTTGCGCTTCTCGCCGCGCGCGGGCGGCGGCGCCTGAGCCGGCGCGTCCTGCGCGGGCGCTGGACGCGCCGCGGTTTCGGGCGGCGGGCGATCGCTTCGGCGCCTTGGCCGGTTCTTTTCCGCGGCGGCATAGATTGCGGCCCAACGGCCCATCCCAGGGCCGGGGCGGCCCGTCCGGCCGTTTCCGGCGCCTCGCGAGAGGCGGCCCCCCGGCCCGCAACCCCAGAAAAGAACCATGCCTTCCCTCCAAAGCACCCTCCTCGCCAGCGCGCCCTCTGCACGGCAGGCATCCCCCTCGTCCGAGGCGGCAGCCCCGTCATCGGCATCGGCCAGCGGCAGCCGGCAGCACGCCGAGACCCCGCTCACCGGTGCGCTGCAGCGCCAGCGCACCTCCGGTGAAGACTCCGCCAGCAGCTCATCGCCCCCCGCCGGCCCGCCCCGCAACGCGCGCCTGCGCAGCGCCGTGCTCGCCCACATGCTGCAGCTGGAGCGCGGCCGGGCCACGGAGCGCCTCGCCCAGGCGGACGCCCTGCCCACCCCGGAAGCCCGGGGCGCGGGCCGCACGGACGTGCATCTCACCACCCTGGTGCGGCAGACCGCGCTGCTGGGGCGGCTCAAGCGCATCCAGAAGCTGCAGCGGGACGCCTACGTCGCGCAGCTCAAGGAGATCGTCTCCACCGATCGGTTCACGCCTCCGATGGCGCTCAAGGGCACGGTCGGCCGCGGCCCGGACCAGCGCCTGATCTCGTCCGACAAGGCCGTGCAGGCGGTGCTCGACTATGTGCAGGCGAAGTTTCCCGAGGAAGCGGCGCGCCTGTCGCTCGGCGGCACGCCCGAGCTCCGCCTGCCCCTGGAGGCCGACATCCTGCTCAACGCCTGGGAGTTCTCCGCCGGCTGCAGGGTCCGCCAGATCCACCTGGCGGACGGCGGCACCGAAGAAGCCAGCATCGATCTCTCCACCTACGCGGCGCGCGAGGCCATCAAGAAGGGGGCCGCCGCGTTCGGCGAGCAGGCGCGGCTGCGCCCGGTCAGCCTGAAGGACGTGGACCCCTCCAGTGCCGTGGACGACCCGCATCTGGCCCCCGTACCGGGTCTGGGGCCCAATCCGGAGAACCGCCCGTTCGAGTTCCTGCAGGGGGTGCGCTACCGGGCGGAATCCAGCCATGAAGGGCTGCAGGCGCTGGTCAACCGCACGCTGGGCGCGGGCGATCCGGTCACGCTCGAACTGCGGGGGCGCATGGGCGCCCAGGCGATCCAGGCGGTGCTGTCGCACAAGCAGTTCACGCCGGCGCTGGGCTGGAGCATGCTGGCGAGCATGGTCGCGAGCGGCGGCGTGGCGTTCGCACTGGATGTGGTGGCATGGGGCGCCGTGACGAAGGCGATCGCCTCGGCCTACGGCGAGGACCACCCCGCCACGAAGTTCGCCGAGGTGATGCTGGCCTCGCTCACGCCGCTGTTCGCGGAAGGCATGGATTCGTTCGTGATCAAGCGCCTGCTCGGCACCTTCCAGCACGAGCCGCTGCTGCCGGAGTCGATGGAGGAGTTCATGGACGACCTGAAGGCGTCCTTCGTGTCCGGCACCATCGCGGCCGTCGGATCGATTCCCAACAACGCGGTGGAGCTGACGCAGAGCTGGGCCATGCAGCCGGTGAGCCTCGTCGCCAACCAGATCGCCGTCTCGACGTCGGGCGCCATGGTGCCGCACGAAGTCGCGGAGGGCCATGGCGAGATGGCGTCCGGCGTGCTGGAGCGCATGAACGAGGGCTTTTTCCCCGCGCCGGGCGTGGCGCTGCCCGCGGACGCCGGCGAGGCCGGCGCCCGGCGTGCGCTGGCCGACCATGCCCTGGCGGACACGCAGGGGGCGCTGGAGGTGGCGCCGGGCCATGGCCTGTCCATCAATTCGATGGGCATCGGCTCGGTGATCAGCCTGCTCACGGGATTCCTCCCCTTCGACTCGATGTCGCGCGCCCATGTGCTGCGGCCGGTGGTGCAGAAGATCGCCACGATCATGGTCAACACGCCGACGGAGGTGCTCAGCCTGGGCACCGGCATCCTGACCGCCAACCATCTCGGGGGCCTCGGCGGCCGGCTCACCACGGATGCGGAGAAGCACCGGCGCATGATCGAACTGATCGCCCACAAGGCGGTCGAGCGCCTCGCGCGGTCGCAGGGGCAGGAGTCCGGCGAGGCTCCGGGCATCGAGATCACCGAAGCCGAACTGCGCGCCATCGAACACCCCTCGCTGGCAGTCACCTTCCCGGCCGGACGCGCGATCGTGGACACGATGAACGGAGTGACCGACCTGATCGCACGCTGCTGGGGCGCGCTGCGCGGCACGCCGCAGGAGCGGCCCGGCGAACAGGTGGACGTCGGCGCGCTGATGCAGCGCATCGCCGGGCAGGACCGCCAATCGGCCCCGGTGTGACGCCGCCCGGCCCGCGGGCCGCGGGACGGGTGGGGAAGGCATGCACAATCGCGGCATGTCCTCCCACTCCTCACCGTTGTCGTCCTCCATCGCCGACCTGCGCAAGAGCTACGAGCGCGCCGAGCTCAGCGAGGAGGCCTCCCATGCCGACCCGCTGCGCCAGTTCGACCAGTGGCTGCAGGAAGCCGTGGCGGCGCAGGTGCCCGAGCCGAACGCGATGACGCTGGCCACCGTGGGCGCCGACCTGCGGCCGAGCTCGCGCATCGTGCTCGTCAAGGGCTACGACGAGCGCGGCATCGTCTGGTACACCAACTACGAGAGCCGCAAGGGCCGGCAGCTGGCCGGCAATCCGTTCGCGGCCCTGCAGTTCCACTGGGTCGAGCTCGAACGCGTCGTGCGCATCGAGGGCCGCGTGGAAAAAGTGAGCGATGCCGAAAGCGATGCGTATTTCGCGAGCCGGCCGCTGGATTCGCGCATCGGCGCCTGGGCCAGCCCGCAGAGCGAGGTGATCTCCGGCCGCGGCGTGCTGGTGGCCAACGCGGCCAAGTACGGAGCGCAGTTCCTGCTGCAGCCGCCCCGCCCGCCGCACTGGGGCGGCTACCGGCTGAAGCCCGACCGCTGGGAGTTCTGGCAGGGCCGCAAGAGCCGCCTGCACGACCGGCTCTGCTACCGGGAGGAAACCCCGGGCGCCTGGGTGCGCGAGCGCCTCGCGCCCTGACGGTGTTTTACGGAGTATCTTCGGCCGGTATGAAACAACTTCTTTCCCTGGCCGCCGCAGCCGCCCTCGCCGCTGGTTTCGGCGCCCATGCCGCCGAACTGTCCGCCGCCTCCGCCGAGCGTTTCGCGCAGGCGAGCTACCGCGAATACTTCGAGCTGCTGAAGCTGCCCAACGACGCCATCGTGCCGGCGGACGTGCGCAGGAACGTGGAGTTTCTCGAAGCGTCCTTCCGCAAGCGCGGGTTCGTGACCCGCCAGCTGGACAACGACGGCAAGCCGATGCTGTTCGCCGAGCTGCCGGGCGCCGATGCGCAGCGCAAGACCGTGCTTTTCTACATGCACCTCGACGGGCAGCCGGTCATCCCCGAGCAGTGGGCGCAGAAGAGCCCGTGGGTCCCGGTGCTCAAGCGCCGCTCGGCCGGAGGCGACTGGGAAGAGATCGATCCGGCCCAGCTCCTAGAAGGCCGGGTCGATCCGGAATGGCGCGTGTTCGGCCGGTCGTCCGCGGACGACAAGGCGCCGATCATGATGTTCCTCTCGGCGATCGACGCCATCCGTGCCGATGCCGCCACGCTGGGCGTGAACGTGAAGGTGGTGCTCGACAGCGAAGAGGAAAAGGGCTCGCCGTCCATCGGCAAGGTGATGGCCGCCCACCGCGAGCTGCTGCGTTCCGACGCCATCGTCATCCACGACGGCCCGATGCATGCCACCAACCGCCCGACGCTGATCTTCGGCAACCGCGGCGCAGCGCAGGCGACCCTGACGGTGTACGGCGCCAAGGTGGCGCTGCACAGCGGGCACTACGGCAATTATTCGCCCAACCCTGCGCAGCGCCTGGCGGCGCTGCTGGCCTCGATGAAGGACGACCAGGGCCGCGTGACCGTGGCGGGCTACTACGACCACGTCCGGCTGGGCGATGCCGAGCGGAAGATCATGGCGGCGGTCCCCGACGACGAAGGCGCGATGCGCAAGCGCCTGGGCATCGCGAAGCCCGACAGCGTCGGCTCCAACTACCAGGAGGCGATGCAGTATCCGTCGCTCAACGTGCGGGGCATGGCCTCGGCCGCGGTGGGCGACAAGGTCGCCAACATCGTGCCGCACACCGCCGTCGCCGAACTCGACCTGCGGACCACGCCCGATTCGGATGCGCGCTACCTCGGCCAGCGCATCGAGGCGCACATCCGCCAGCAGGGCTACCACCTGGTGAAGGGCCAGCCGGGCGACGAGGACCGGGCCCGCTACGACAAGCTGGCAAGCTTTTCGTACCAGAGCGAGGGCGGGAATGCCGCCGGCACGCCGATCGATTCGGCCGTCGGCCACTGGGCGTACCAGGCGATGGCCGGCACCTTCGGCGCGCAGCCCGAACCGGTGCGCATCCGCATGATGGGGGGCACCGTGCCCACGGCGGAAATCGTCAAGGTGCTCGACGTGCCCTTCGTCATCGTGCCGCTCGTGAATGCCGACAACAACCAGCACGCGAGCAACGAGAACATGCGCATGGGCAACTACATGGACGGCATCCGCACCGTCTACGGCCTGCTGACCCGGCCGTTCTGACGCGGCGGCGCCGTATCTCGCTCAGTGCCAGAGCCGCTGGGCGAGCAGCAGCATCACCGGCACCGTGACCAGCGCCAGCGCGGTCGAGAGCGCGATGCTGGCGGACACCTCGTCCTGCATGGTGCCGTAGCGCTGGGTGAAGAGGAACACGTTGGCGCCCACCGGCAGCGCCGCGGCGGTGAACATCACCGCCACCGACAGGCCCGACAGCCCCAGGGCCCAGGCCAGCGAGAACAGCAGCAGCGGGTGCGCGATGTTCTTGACCACGGCGATGCCCAGCGCCTCGCGCGCATGGTGGCCCACCTTGGTGTAGGCCAGCGTGACCCCGACCAGCAGCAGCGCCATGGGGCCGAGCGCGGTGCCCAGCACCTGCAGCGGCTTGTCGATCACCTCGGGCAGCACTAGGCCCGTCTGGCCGAACAGCAGGCCGGCCAGGATGGGCAGCGGCACCGGATGCACGATGCCGTTGCGCACCGCCTGCAGTACGGTGTGCAGCACCGGGCGCGGCGCGCTGCGGCCCGAGCGCTGGCTCTCGCGCGCTTCTGCCAGTTCGAACACGACCGTGGCGGCCGTGAGCAGCACCAGGGCATGCAGCGAGATCAGCGTGAAGAGCGTTACCAGCCCTTCCTTGCCGTACACCAGCCCGACCAACGGCACGCCGATCATGATGTTGTTGCTGAACATGTTGGCCAGCCCCCGGGCCGCCGCGCGGGTGGAGAAACCCGCGAAGGCCATGGTGACGACGAACACCAGGCTCGCTGCGAGGAAGTACAGCGCCACCGGCTCGAAGTTCAGGTCCTGCACCCGCACCGCGCCCATGGTGCGGAACAGCAGTGCCGGCGTGAGCACCAGGAAGACGATGTTGGAGAGGTCCTTGATCGCGGTGGCGCGCACCCAGCCGATGCGGGCCGCGAAGAAGCCGATGGCGATGCAGAGGATGACCGGGACGAGCGAAGCGAAGACGGGGGAGTTCACGGGCGGACGGCAGGGAGGAGAGCGACGATTATCCGGCCGTTGCGGCCTGCTGGTCCGGCCCGCCCTCACCCTCTGGGCTGGAAGCGCGGGGGCGTCGATTGCTGCCGAGTTACGGGGGGCGATCGTCGACATTTGCTGACAAGCGGCAACTGGATTTTTAGCGTAGCTTGTGGCATGGGCTGCCGATGAAATCGTTCCGGCGCCGCTGCCCCCTCCACGCCACCGCGCCGCCGCGCCCTGACGTTTCACCCCTGGCGGCCCCCTTCACGTTCTGAAGGCCGAGTTTCGTCGCTTTCTATCCAGGTCCCCACCGGCGCATATCCCAACCTTAGCTTCCTGCAGAAATTCAGTGGCCGAGTGCCTCTGCGCCATGCCGCGCCTGCGGATGTCACGACGGCCTGACCATTTCCAGTTGAGTGCGTTAGCGCACAGAGGCCACTCTCCCCTATTTCTATACTTTTGATGCGTATGCACACATATTGTCAAAACAGGGCCGCATGTGCTGGGAGCTGAAGAAGCCGTAAGCAACGGAATATTGAGGAGTATTCCCGCGCGGGATCTCGCGCGGTGGCTGCCGTATTTCGAGAAACGGGAACTGTCGGCCGGCAAGGTACTGCACGAGTCGGGCGAAATGGTGCGCCACATCTATTTTCCCTCGACGGCAGTGGTGTCCATCAAATATGCCATGGAGAACGGCTCCGCTGCGGAGATCGCCGTGGTGGGCCATGAAGGGCTGGTGGGCATCTCCCTGCTGCTCGGGGGAGGATCGACGGTCGGCAATGCGGTGGTGCAAAGCGCCGGCCAGGCGTTCCGCATCCGGGCCGACCTCGTCCGGCACGAATTCCTGAGCCCGGTGGTCATGCCGCTGCTGCTGCGGTACATCCAGGCGCTATTCACGCAAATGTCGCAGACGGCAGTGTGCAACCGGTACCACGTGGTGGATCAGCAGTTGTGCCGCTGGCTGCTGTTGAGCCTGGACCGCCTGCAGGGCAACTCCCTGCACATGACCCAGGAAGTCATTGCCGGCATGCTGGGCGTGCGCCGGGAGGGCGTGACCGAGGCTGCCGCCAAATTGCAGAAGGCAGGGGTGATACGGTATACCCGGGGGCACATCGAAATCCTCGACCGCCCCGGGTTGGAAGAGCGCTCCTGCGAATGCTATGCCGTCGTCAAACGGGAATACGACCGGTTGCTGCCGGCGCCGCCCCACTGAGAGCGACTGTAAAACGCGCCGAAGCGCCCAGGGCCGTGCGCCCGGGCCCCGGGCGAACCGGAGTCAGCGCACGGCGAGGTCAACGCGTGGCATGCGGCGAGACGTCGCTCATCGCCCAGGAATACAGCGCCACGAACACCAGTGCGTCGAACACCGCGCCGAAGCAGATGTAGAGCACCGGCATGTAGAGCACCGACAGGTGGTGCATGATCCAGGCCTGGGCCATCACCTGGTGGGGAATGAACAATGTGAAGAACGCCAGGATCGCCACGGTATTGGCCACCTTCGCCCAGAGGCTTTCGTTCAACAGGTAGTAGCCGGCGGCGAGCATCACCGGCGTGGCGATCATCATCACGTAGCCGATGAACATCAGTTCCTCGCTGTGCCGCGAGATCGTGTACGGAAACTGCTGCGGAACGAACCAGAAATAGGCCAGCGCGAACCCCTGCACCACGCCCACGATCCGCATCGGGTACTTCAGCGGCAGGCTGTCGTTGCGCATCCGCAATGAGGCCCAAAGCAGTCCGACCACGGCCGCGGCCGCCACCGCCATGCCGGGCAGGCTCGGCAGGGGGCGGTCGTACGCGCCGGCCGAGAGTGCCATGCCGTCCGACCCCAGCCGCCCTTCGAGCGGCGCGCGCACCAGCGGCACCCCCAGCTCCCTCGACCAGAACAGGATGATGTCTCGCCACAGATCGAACAGATCGTGCCGATGCCATGCCAGCAGCGCGCACAGCGCGACGGGCAGCACGATGGCCTGGGCGACCAGGTACGGGGTGATCCGCAGCGGCGTGATGGCCCGGTGCGGGCGGTGGTCGGTCTGCCTGCCGGTGAGGCGCAATTGCGCAAAGGTGGCGGCGAAATCGGGACCATGGGACGGCACGGGGCGTTCTGCCGCGACCAGCGGCGGGTTCAGGGGGGGCATGGGGTCTCCGCTCAGAAATCGTGGAACAGGCCGATGGTGATGCCAACGCGCCGGTACAGCGGATTGCTGTAGCGGTTCGCGGCCAGCAGGAAGCCGGTGTTCGCACCGATCCAGTGCCGCCAGGCGAGGCTGGCCTCCCGGCTGCGGAAATTGACCAGCTGCGTCGCGGGCCCGGTGGCCAGGTAGCCCTCGCCTCCCCAGCCCACGCGCGCCGTCACGAGGTCGGCCTTCTGGCGGCCCCAGGTCGCGGCCATGAAGTACTGGCGGGTCTTCACGCTGCCGGGAGCGCTTTCGTTGAACCGCGCGCCCCCTTCGACGATCCAGGGCGCCGTGAAATAGTAGGTGGCTCCCAGCAGCACGCTGCGATCGGAATGTCCGTCGGGCGCTTTGTAATAACCAGCCCCCAGCGTGGCCACCAGCCGCCGGTCGGCGAGGAGCTTGCGGTTCAGCGTGACGTCCACGCGGTAGTCGGGCAGATAGAAGGCGCCGTCGCCCGCGCCGACGGTGGCGGAGCCGTACCAGTCCTCGTTGAATTCGTGCGTGTCGCCCAGCCCCAGGTAGGTGCCATTCACGCCGAAGCGCCGGTGGGCGGACAGCTCGCCCTGCAGCGTGTGGCCCGGCAGGCCCCATCCCCCGCGCAGCGTCACGTCGTGCCAGTCGCCGTAAGGATCGCTCAGGTGCTGCGCACCCGCGCTCACCTGGACGTTGCGGGTGCGTTCGTCGGGGGTCGCGGGCGGCGCGGGAACGGTGAGGTCCCCGCCCGTGGCGGGGGCCTGCGCGGTGCAGAGCGCCGGCATCGAGACGATCAGGGGCAAGGCGACAGCGCTGGCCAGGTGGCGGTACATGGAAGACTCCCTGCGGTTCGTGGATGGTTATGGTTTCGTCGATGTGCGTGCGCGTGCGCGTGCACGCTCGGGCCGCTATCGGCAAGAGGCCGCGGGAGATGCCTCGCGCACCCCCTGGCTGTCCAGGATCTGGAAAGCGACCTCGTCGGTGACGGCCCAGCGCGCCGAATGGCGCATCGGGACGCTGTGGCGCAGCCAGCAGCGTGCGGTGTCCGTGTCCTGGCGGCGCAGCGCCAGCACGGCGATGATTCCCCAGGGATAGTCCGTGCGGCCTTGTGCGAGCCACGCGCTGCGGTGCTGTCGCATCCAGTCGCGGTAGTGCACGTCCGCGGCGGCGGGCAGCAGGGGGAAATCCACCATCAACGGAAACAGCTGCGCCACGTGGTCGGGGTAGAAAGCCGCCTGCTGCGATCGCTGCTCCAGCTGTGTGGATACCAGAAAGCGGCGGTTCACCGGATCCCAGAACGTGTCGTGGATGGCTCGCGCGAGCTGCTCGGGCGGCACGCCGCCGCGGGTTCCCGGTGCTTCGCGCACGCGCAGGGACCAGACCTCGAGGTTGTCCATGAACAGGCCGTGCAGGTACACGGGCGAGACCATGTAGACCCCGCGCGACGGCTGGTAGAGGTGGGCCAGAGCGGCCCGGCTGGCCACCTGGCTCCGGCGCAGCGCGGGCGACGCCTTCACGTGCGCGGGCATGGTCTGCAGCAGTCGCAGCCACATGGCGAGCAGCGAATCGTCGGCATCGGCGGTCTTGCAGGACTTCCAGTGGTCGCCCTCGCGGCAGAAGCGGTCGAAGGTGCCGTCGGGCTTCTGCAGGGGCACCAGCCAGTCCACGAACCGCGCCGCCGGGGCCGCCATGTCCAGCCCGTTGTCGTGGGCCAGCAGCAGGGCCTGCAGCGTGAAGTACGGATCGCTCGCCTGGCCTCCGTGCAGGATGGTGATGATCCCGGTGTCTCCTCCGTAGCCCCGCAGATCCAGCTGCGGCGGAGCACCGGCTTGCGCCGATGCCATGGAAAATAACGCGGCCGCGGTGCGGAGGATGGAGAAGGCTTTCATGGCAAGGCTTTTCATGTGTGCTTCACCATGCCGATTTCGTGCGCCCAGAGCGTGCCGTGCACGGTGGCACCTTCCTCGGCCACGATGCAGCGCCCGCTCACCGTCGTCAGCGCATCGTGCAGCCCCACCACGGTGCGGGTGCCGAGCAGCACGTCGCCCTCGCATACCACCGGCCCGAGCACCAGCGCGCCCGGCAGCAGGTGCACGGATTGCTCGCAGGTGATCGCTCCATGTACTACCGCACCCTCCCCGAGCGCGATGCCTCCGCGCGCCTTGATGTCGCCGACGACCGTGGTGAAGGAACCGACGGTCAGGAAGCCCGTCACCACCAGCGACCCGCGGTAGACGCGGTGCTCTGGCAGCGCGCAGTCCCCCCGCACCATGTAGAGCGCGGGCGTGCGTTCGACGGCATGTGCGAGCGTGGCATAGGTGGCTGTCTGCTGGCCGGGCCGCGCGGGCACCGGCGCTTCCGCGGGAAGAGCGGGAGCCTTTCCCAGCCGCACCAGCGGCGCATGCAGCCGCTCGAACCAGCAGGGCGCCGACAGCTTTAACGCCGTGCCGGCCGATACGCGCCGCAGGGCCGTGCTGCCGCCGCCCAGGCGCAGTTCGCCGTCCGCATGCGCCCAGTCGGCGATCTTGCTCGCCTCCCCCAGTTCGAGGTCGCCGGCGGTGTAGAGGCTGGAGAACGCGCAGCCCGGCCCGGCCCGCAGGTTGCCGTCCACGTACACGGGCTGGAACGCGAAGATGGCGGCACCGGTCGCCACGTCGCCGCAGACCAGCAGGCGGTCCCGGGCCTCACCCCAAGCGGTGGTTGGGACATCGGAGGCGATGAGGTCGAAGGCCTCGTAGCCCGTGGGTTGGCCGCGGCCGAGCCGCGCCTGTGCATCGGCACGCAGGCGCCGGGCGAAGTGGTCGATGTCGGCCGCGTGGTCGGGAGGCACGGGCAGGGCCGCGCTGTCGGTGGGGTGGCGCCATTCGCTGATGGCGGGCACGAACGGCAGCGCGAAGAGCACGGCGCAGGCCATGGCGAAGGCCACGAGCATCAGGTGGGATTCAGGCATTGCCGACCTTCTTGCGGTAGCGCACCGTCTTGTCCCACACCAGTTCGCGCCGCAGCAGCGAGTCCATGACGAGGCTTCCGACAGCGCCGGAGATGGCGAACAGGCTCACCATGAACCCGAGGATGTTGAGCGGCAGCAGCCGCAGGCGGCGGCGATTGCCGTCGATGAGCACCGCTATGACGATCTCGAAGAACGCGGCGAAGTTGCCCAGCGTCCCGTAGACCATCAGTGCGAACACGGGAATCAGTTGCGAGAGAAGCGATCCTGCGTTGAGGAAATACAGCCCCAGCGCCAGGCACCATCCCGCCAGCATCACGAGCGGAATCACGAAGACGAACAGCAGCAGCAGCCCGTCCACGCGCTGCCCGGCGGTCAGGTAGGGGCTTGCGGCGAACTTCCACCAGTGCCGCGCCAGCACCTGGTTGTGCCCCTTGGCCCAGCGCTTGACCTGCTTGATGCGCACGCGCCAATCCTCAGGCACCTCCTCATAGCATTCCGAGCGGTTGGTGTAGGCCGTCTTCCAGCCATTGAACATCAGCCGGTAGGTGATGTCGGTGTCTTCAGCGAGGGTGTCGTCGTGCCACCCGCCCACCGCCTCCACCGCCGACATGCGCACCCCGCCGACGGTGCCGCCGTACTGCGGCATCAGGTTCATGTTCATGCGCGCCTGCTGGTCGACCTGGTAGCCGGCCGAGCGCTCCAGATCCAGCAGTCGGGTCAGCAGGTTGGCGCCGCTGTTGACGGGCACCACGCGCCCCATCACCGCCCCCACCTCCGGATCGAAGAATGGCGCGACCAGTTGCTTGAGCAACCCGCGCCCGGGCACGTAGTCGGCATCGAAGATGATCGCGATGTCGCCGTCCGCGAAGCGCAGCGCATCCTTGAGCGCCGCCGATTTGCCCGGCTTGCCGCCGGTGCGGTGGAACGGCGAGAGCCGGCTCGGATAGCGCTCGTGGTAGCTGTTGACGATCTGCGCCGTCGCATCGGTGGAACGGTCGTTCACCGGGATGATCGTCATGCGGTTCGCGGGGTAGTCGGTGTTCAGCAGCGCCCCGATGCAGCCGGCGATGACTTTTTCCTCGTTGTGCGCGGCGATGAACACGGTGATGACGGGCCACTGGGCCACGGCGATGTCCAGATACGGATGGCGCTGCTCTCCGATGAGCCGGCTCATGGTGAACATGAAGTGCCGCACGCCGTACAGCACCATGAACAGGACCACGACCATGAGCAGGCAGGCCATGGCGGCCGCCACCGGCTGCGCCGAGAAGGAGGGAAGGAGCCCGAGCGTCTGCATGGTGTCAGGCCGCCAGGGAGATGGGCATCGCGGGCGCGAGTTGGCGTTCCAGAACGGCGACGATGCGCCGGCAGGCCTGGCCATCGCCGAACGGGCTCTGTACCTGCGCCATGCGCCGATGGGCATGCGGGTCTGCCAGCAGCCGGTTCACGTGCAGCACGATGGCCTCGTACGACGGGCCGATGAGCAGCGCGCAGCCTGCCTGCACGGCCTCGGGCCGCTCGGTTTCGTCGCGCAGCACCAGCACGGGCACGCCGAACGTCGGCGCTTCCTCCTGAAGGCCTCCGGAATCCGTCAGCAGCAGCCATGCGTCGGCGAGCGCCTGCTGCATTTCCACGTAGTCCAGCGGATCGCACAGCTCGATATTGCCGATGCCACCCAGCAGATCCTGCACCGGTTCGCGCACCACCGGATTGCGGTGCACCGGGAACAGCACCTTCAGTTCGGGCTGCTGCCGTGCCAGATCGGCGATGGCGCTGCAGATGTCGAATACGCCGTCGCCCCAGCTTTCCCGCCTGTGGAACGTGACGAGCAGGTGGCCCCGGCCCGCGGCACGGCGCTGCACGCCGTGGCGATGGCAGGCCCAGTGCTGGGCATCCACCACCGTGTTGCCGGTGACGTGGATGGCGTCGTCCGCGATGCCCTCGGCCTGCAGCGCGAGGCGCGAGCGCGCCGTG
>Ga0308159_1001754_pt1 | contig 28673 bp, 24 predicted proteins | sample PhyCR1_FD_201040 | JGI IMG/M metagenome (GOLD analysis project Ga0308159, IMG submission 201040) | Phyllosphere microbial communities from UC Gill Tract Community Farm, Albany, California, United States - DLSLC.R1 | ecosystem: Host-associated > Plants > Phyllosphere > Unclassified | place: USA...
ACACGGATGTTTCCGGTAGAGTTGCATCAGACCCTTCTAACGCATTGATCAAAATCACTGTGGAAGCAACTGAAGATTCAGGAATTTTGGAAAGTTTATTAAATGGAAAGTATAAGCCAACCAGTGGTGAAGTCACTTTCAACAAGTCACACGAAGAAGGAACATTGACAACTCTGAAGTGGGAAAACGGATACGTTATCCAGCACGAAGTAGATTATGATGCTTTGAACGAGGATAATATGTTCATCAGCTTTATAGTAAGTGCAGAGAAAATCGATTACGGTAACTCAGCTTACGATGGCGTTTGGCCAGGTGCTAAATAATCATCTGATTATTTCTCTTTAAAATAAAAAATAATCCTGATGAACATCCTTTTTGGACACATTCATCAGGATTTTTGATTAATTAACAATCTTTTGGACGACAATTGCATTATTATTGCTATGATTTCAGGAAGATTGTTGCGAATTAATTATCAATAAATAATTGCGAATAATAATTTTTTATCGATTCGATATTATTGATTTTAAATTCCATATTCAAAAAAAGCCTTCACAGAAGCGACAGACCAAGTTTAGTTTAAACAAAGTAATAGATATTTAATACTAAAAAATCACAAAATATGGCTACTTCCAACACTCCTACCAAAAGTTTCAAACCTGACAATAGCGCCAATTCCATCTCATCGAGTCAGATTTTTGGAATTAACCGTCTTGTCAAACTTAATATTGTGATTGAAGGGAAAGTAATCTCACATTACAAACATTTCACTCTTTCACAAAACAGCTCTAAACATCACGAATTTGAACTGATTCTGGCGCATGACACATTAGGAAATAAGGAAAACCATAATCTGGAAACCAGCCAGGAGTTTTTAGGAAAAAGAATTACAATTGTCCAAAAATACAAAGATATCCAAGATAGTCCGGAAAGGACTTTTGTGGGTGTGATTACCAGAGTTGGATTCAGTCAGGAAAAAGGCGGCCTTCCGAATATTGTTCTTGGCGGTTTCAGTCCAACGATTTTGCTGGATGCAGCCCCAACAATCCAGAGCTTTGGTGGAGAATCTCCAGTGAATATGAGTATTATTGCCTCACAATTAATCAAGGAAGGTTTGGGAAGCAGCAAGTATGATGTACGTGTGGATGCGAATGATTTTTCTGAAATTCCATTCAGTGTTCAGTACAACGAAACCCATTACAATTACCTCGCAAGAATGGCGGAAGCTTATGGCGAACAATTCTATTACGATGGTGAAGTATTACATTTTGGTAAACTGCCGCCACAAAATCCACCACTCAAATTAATCTATGGAAGTAATGTCAGCGACATCCGTGTAGAACTCAAAGCGGTTCATACCAAACCCGAATTCTACGGCTACAACAGCAGTCAGAACAGCAAACTGACTTCCGGAGAAACGCCGATTAAACATAAAAGTGATCTGGCAAAAAATGCTTACAGCCAGACCCAAAACGGGATTTTCACCACAAGATCTTTACAGGTTTCACCGATAAAAGCGGTTACGGATAAAGATGTAGTCAACTCCCAGGAAAGTGCTGCAGGGAGTAAAGCTGTAGAAGTTTTTACCGTTACAGGAAATATCTCGATTCCTTTCTTATATCCAGGCTGTGTTGCAGACTTGGAAATGAGAAAACCAGACAGCAATCAAACCAGTTATTTTACTAGAATAATGGTTATTGAGACTTCACACGATGTTGATACTTTAGGGAATTACAAAGGTACTTTCAAGGCCATTGCCAGCGATACGGGATTCCTTCCAAAACCGGATTTTACAGTTCCAACAGCGCAACCACAAATTGCTACTGTTGTCAGTAATACAGATCCACAAGGACAAGGGAGAATCACAGTTAAATTTGACTGGCAATTACACGATACTACCAACTTTATCAGAATGATGAGTCCAGATGCAGGAGGAACAGATCAAATTACTCAAAACAGAGGGTATGTTGCTATTCCTGAAGTTGGTGATCAGGTGATGGTCGGTTTTGTCCATAACCATCCTGACAGACCTTTTGTAATGGGTGGAATGTTCCATGGAGGAGTTGGACTTGGTGGTGGTGTTGATAACCGTGTAAAATCCATTATGACAAGAAGTGGACATAAAGTGGTTTTCACAGAAGATGAAAGCATCATCATTACAGATAAATCAGGAAATGAAATCCATCTGGACACCACAGGAAGCAACATCAACATCACAGCTCCCGAAACAATGACACTGAATTGTAAGAATATGAACATCAATGTCACCGAAAATATGACCACTAGTGTGGGACAAAATGCTTCTGAAACTATCGGAATGAATAACACCCAAAGTATCGGAATGAACTCAACCCAAAGTATTGGCGCTATGAAACTGACATCAGTTGCCGGCGACGCCAGCATGTTCATCACAGGAAAATTAACCGAAATGATTGATGGCGATGTTCACAGCGAAACGAAAATGGAAAGAACGGAAGTGAGTGAGAAATCTATGAATATCCAATCCAACGAATCTATCCACAAACACGCACAAAAAGAAGTTCAGAACAACAGCGGAGAGAAATCTAAAGCCAATTAGAAATGAGCAGAACCAGATTTATCAAAGGAACATATACCAAAGTGTCTCAAAAGGGACACAGTATGTATTCTAATGAAAACATTGTTACGACAGCAACAAAAACGGTTACAGAAGAAGGTTCCGATCAAGGTATTAGTTATGGCGATCCTGAAAAACCAAAAGAAGGTAATATCCAATCGAAATGTTTGGTAGAGTTTAGGCCGCACGCTAATTGGAGCGGAGAATTTGGTTTTGATTGGGTAAGATTAGGAGATACAGGTGTAAGTGGGGATAAAAAGTGGTACAAATCTATCATTGGAAATTATAGAAACCCATCTACAAAATTATTAGAGCAAATTTATTTAAATGGTGTTTTCTTTAAAGATGGTAAAGAATATCAAAGTCTTTTAAATAAATTCAGCAATATGACAATTCCATGGAAACCTAAAATAAACGGAAGCCCATACTTGTATCCGATTCCGTATATGACTATCTACAAAGGGGATTCACATAAGCTTACTTTAAAAATTGACATTGAAGAATTACCAGAAAAACTAACCATAAAGCATCTAAAGAAACCACAGGATACAAAGGAGTATTTCAAATTTAATAAAGAAGAAATCTCAATCAAGAAGGGCAAATATACTCTGGATAATTATTTGGAAATTACCTGCGTCAATTCTTTCAGTACAGATCAAATCATTGAAGTTTTAGCTGATGATAAGGTTTGTGGAAAAATAAAGATTCTCGCGAATAATACAGCTCATCAAAAACAGGGAAAAATTTTATTTGTTTCTGTAAAATCATCTTCCGGACCAGGAAAAATTAAAAATGGAAGTACTGCTGGTGAAAAGGAAAGATTAATAAAATATTTGAGACAAGCCTATATCAATGCAGATATAAAAAGTATCAACCTGGATCTTACAAAAGACCGAAACTTCATCCCTAAATTACAAAGTGGCATAGGAATTCATCAATACCTTGATTCCAAGTTAAGAAGTGCCAAATTCCCAGATGGCAGTGTATTAGGAAATAAATATGATAGTTTTTATAGAGTCTATTTTATTGCAGAAGTCATCCAACTTCCGGATGGTCAGTATTTGCTGGGTGAGGCTGAGAATATCCCTTCCAAAACAGTCTACGTATTAGATTTAAAAAATATTGCTACAACAACAGGAAATCCATTTGAAGCTGTCAAGACAACTGCAACGCACGAACTGCTTCACGCTATCGGATTATTTCACACATTTGATAATCGTAGCCCGTTAACATTTAAAAAGTTTAATACAGATAATATTATGGATTATTATATTTCAGATACTAATATAAAGGCAAAACAAACATATAAATGGCAATGGGATATTTTAAAAAGCAAAATTTAGCAATTAATCTATTTTTTTTAAGTATTCTTTTTCTAGTTAATTGCAATGATTTTAAAACAGAAAAAAGAAGTATCAATGAACAATATAACAAACCCATGGATAATAAGATACAACTGCCTCGTTTCGATATTAATAAATATGAAGCCAATCTGAAAAAGAATCCAGATTATGAGGGTTATCAGAAAGATCAAGACACCTACGTGAAGCAATATCACAGTATAAAAGAAGGTTATGTTGAGGAAAACTACGAAAAAAGTATCGTAGAAAATTATGTAGAACAATATATCAGCAATAATAGATTTGAAACTTTTCAGACCTATGACAAAGATGGATTGTTGCAATCTGTAACCCACTATTTTGCAGACAATGTAGAGATTGGTGAGTGGTATTACTATAAAGATGAAAAGTTGGTAAAGACTGAAGACAAGGACAAAAATTATCCATTCTCTCTAGATAAAGTTCTAGAATACGGTAAAAAAAACAATGTTGATTTCACAAAATCCGGGAAGCTTTCCAGATTTTATTCTAAAGCTTATGGCAGTTATATTTACGAACTACAATGGAATACAGGTAAGAAATCTGCTGATATCGAAAAATCATTATTCAGGAAAGTAGTGTTGGATGGAAGTAATGGAAAAGAATTGAAATCGGAAGAATATTACATTAATCCTTTGGCTAGGTAAATCATATCTTTCAAATGGGTAAATTTATTTTTTAGATATTTTTTTAGAAAGACTTAATAACAGAGGCTTTACAGACGAAATCTTCCGCACAATAGTCATTCTTATTTTTCCAAAACAATGTGTTTTTCATTATTAAAGAAAATGAAATATGAGCAGAACAAGAATTGTAAAAGGCACCTATACCAAAGTATCTGAAAAAGGGCACAGTATGTATTCTAACGAAAACATTGTTACGAATGCAACAAGAACTGTTACCGAAGAGGGTACTGAGAAAGGTTTATATTGGGGTTCACCAAAATCACCTCCAAAAACCAGCGATAAAATTTATGATGTTTTAATGTTCGTTGCGGGCACAACAGACCCAGTCAATATAACCGGTAAAAAACACGAAGCTAATACGGATTATTGGCAAGGCAAAGACCAAAAAAACAATGTAAGCAAAGCTAATTTTTGGGCAAAACTGAAAGAGCTAGGCCCTCAGTTTCAAAACTTATATATCGAAGGGCAATTTTTTAGCTGGTCCGGAGATAATGATACTAAAGAAAGAAATCTCGCAGCAGAACGTTTATTAGATCTGCTGTCTCGTGTTTATAAATTTAAAAAAAATCAGGAAGTCAGTCTGCATCTGATTGGGCATTCGCACGGCGGCAATGTCATTAATCAATTTACAGAATTGATTACCAACAAAGAGATGATTGCCAAATCTGAGTTTTTGAAGTCCAGAAAAATCACCGAATTTCCTGAGCATTGGAAAATAAAAAGTATCACATATCTATCAACTCCTTTTTTTCAGAAGAAACATCAGCTAAATCATGGTAAACTGCATCCAAACTGCAAAATCATCAATGTTCATAATGAGTACGATTTAACACAACAGCTTGTTGCCCATTTTAGTTTATTGAATCTCGAAGGATTATTACAAGCTTTTTCTAAAGATAAATTTGAGCGTGGCATCACAATGCTTAAAAATGTGAAGACAGATGTCATATTAACTTATCTGAAAAGTTTGATCTGGCAGGATTTTGCAAACAAAGGGAGAAAAGCATGGCAGGAAATGGCAAATGCTTCTTTGGCAATTAATATGATAACACAGGAAATAATCAATTATATTAATTCGATAAAAATTAATAATTCTAGTCTCCAGAAAGAAAAGGCCTCGTTTATCAATCTATTGACAAACTTCCTACAGTGGACAGTCGATATCCATAAAAATTACGCCAGTGGAAGTAAAAGTTATGCTAAAGCAACATTTGTTTCAAACCTAAATTTAACACAAGGATTAACAGTTTTAAATATTCTGTTTGCTATAAAAAGCGGCCCAAAAGACAGTTACCTACTGAGTTTATTGGCTAATGTTTTTGAAGAAAGCAGAGGAATTACAGATACTATAGATTCTACAGCCTGGACACCTGCAAAACAAACGAAAGGATTGTCTATACTGCAAGTTCCTATATTTGATAAAGACATTTACAACTCACGAAATAAAAAAAGTAAATTTAAAACCTTCTTAAAAGGTGCTCAGGATGCTGCAAATGCCAATAATTTGGAAGACTTATTGATGAGATTATTCAGTCAGTTTATAGATCCTGAGAATTTTTCAACAATAACAAAAGTGATAGATTGGGGAATAGAGCCTCTAGTCTTTGGTAAGTTAGATACCCAAGTCACTACATTAAGAAAAAACTTTGAAATATACTCTGAACTGGTTACCAAATACAATGCAGATCTGGTTGCAGAGCAGGATAAAGGCATAAAAGAATTAGACAAAAAACCTGGCTCACTCGTTTATTTAGCAAAAACATCTCACAGTTTGAGCCACACCCAATTTTGGAAAGAAGTAGAAAATGGATTGAAAGAAGCTTTTAGTTCTCCAAAAAGTGCACGTTACAAACCAACTTAATCATGAAAAGTGCATCTGATACATTACTTAAATTATTGATAATATTTGTTTTATCAAATTTATTTGTTACTCTGTATTTTATATTTTTCTTTAGCAGTTTATCAGAATCTGTTAATCTGACAGTGATTTTCAAAATCATAAAACAATTTGGATTAATAATCAGTATTCCTACAACTATATTGTTTTTTCTGATTGATATTTTGATTCAAAAAATAAAGACAAAATGGATTCTTTACATCACCAGATGTGTTGTTTTCTTTGCCTTAATGTATTCTGTCAGTTTATTTTTTTCTTTATATCTGATATCAAGTGCTTTACTTGATAATCCGTTTATGAAATAAGCATCTTCAAAATCAGCTCTACTCCATTTCTAAAATTTATAAAAAGATGAAAAAATCATTTCTCTATATTTTATTTTTACTTTTTGCCCATATAAACTTATTTTCCCAAAACATTAGGAATCAAGATAATTTCAGTGAAATAGTTGGCGAAGAAAAAGGCGATCTTAACAACGATAAAAAACCTGATTGGATTGTTGTAACTACGACTAAAACCGAGGAAATCAAACCTTTTAGACTGCAGATATTTTTGTCACAGCCCAATAGCAAAAATCTGAAGTTACAAGTCTCCTCAACCCAGATTTTTGAAAAGCAATATCCTGTTGAAACTTCAGGAAAACAAAAAAATTTTAGAATCCCGGATTTTTTTATTGAAAAAGGAAAATTAGTCATACTAACAGACGTCAACGAATTGAAAAGCCGTTACATCTTCAGATTTAAAGACGGTAATTTTGAATTGACCCACATTTCGAGGGTTATTTCGGACGGAAGAGAAATAACTACGGAAACCGAAATTGACTTGCTGAAAGGAACCAAAGTTGTTTTTGATCAGGATTTTGGACCGACAAAAAAATATAAACTTAGAGAGAAATTTAAGCCTAAACCATTACCAAAAATTCAGAATTTAACATTCTCTGATTTGGCGAAATATTAAAAATTTTAATGGATTAATCTCAATTCACCTTGTTATCTTATAATTTCCAACGCTGCATTTTTATCTTTTTTGTGGAAAGACACCATTTCTGTAAAACCATATTCATCTTTATTCACGGATTCAAAAACAAATCCTGGCGGCTGATGTTTTGTTTGTAGAGATACAAGTCTGTTATCTCCGTAAAAAACCATTTGATACAAATCCCAATCTATAGATTCTAATTTTTCTGGTAATCCTAGAAATGTAGAATCTTTGTAATCGCTCATTTCCTCCTGAGTAAGATAAAAACTTTTGCTATGTTCCTCCATCCTGGAATTGTATAATTTCTCATACTCCAGCTCTTTTCTACCATTATAAATAGAAGTTATTTTGGTAAGATAGGTTTTTATTTCCTGTAACAATTGGTTTTTATCCAATTCTTTAAGATCCAAAGAATTGGACCATCCTATATTATGATAAGGAACTTCCGCCTCAAAAGTATTTTTATGGATGATGACAGGAAGCGGTGTGTTTCTAAAATCCTCACTCATAGGCAATGTATAAACCAATTCTCTTCCCGATGCTTCTTTATTGGCTTCCTTTACAAATACCTTTATCTCGTAATGCGCATATTTGGAAATACTGGTTTCTCCTTTTGGCGCTATAATCCTCACTTCCAAAGATTGCTTTCCGCTTTTGAGAATAGCATCATTAATGGGATAATCTACAGCCATTCCACCATTTTCATAATTACAAAAAATAGGCAAATCATTGACCAAAACTTCTATATAACAATTCGCAGTCTTTATCTCCAACTGGTAAAATGGTTCCGCAATAGTTTTCATAGTTATTATTTTTTTTGAAAATGTTTGTCGTTGTAAACAGCAAAATCAATATCACTTTTAACGATATCCTGATTAGAATTTTTTATAAATGCCTCGTTATAATAATTCAGCTTAACATAATTGGTATATTTCACAACACGCTTTCCATTGATCATCTCTTCTTCTTTGCTAGCCTGATTGGATCTTACCAACTGGGTAATGTGTTTATCCGAGATCCATTGGTAGACAGAAAGATCGCCTTCCATCTTATTCTGAACCATTCTCGATTCTTTATTTTGCGACTGAAGATAGATTATAAACTGATCTATCTTTTTAGCATCCCCCTCAAAGAAAACAGTCGCTCTATAAGCCAGTATTTTTTTATCTGCTGTTGTCAAAATACTTAAGCCCGTAAAGAAAAACTCATTATTATAATTCAACAATTTGTCTCCTAAGATCTCATTACGCTGATTTTCAAAATTATATTTGTACAGCTTAACTACATCATTTTTAGCGAGTTGATCAGCATCTTTTTCTTCGTTATTCTGATTAACCACTGCCGTTTTAAAAATCTCTGTTTTGGAGGATAATACATCAATATTCTCTTTAAAAGTCATTTTACCGAGATCAAAGCTGCCACAATCTTTGCAGATATACATTGGATTTTTTATTTGTGATTGGGCACAAGAAATAAGTACTAAGAGTAGAAAAGCAATTGTTAATTTATTTTTCATGGTAATTATTATATTTCTTTAAAACTTCAAATAGGCTCAGATTATTTTTACTAAAAACTAATTTCACAAGAGAGAAACTATGGTCATCCGATACTTCTTTCCAGAAAAGACTTTTATCAAGGTCTGGAGGAATCACGGTTTTTGGAAGATTACTTTTGATTTCATTAAGGATAATCAAAAGATCTTCGTTGGACTGACTGATATTAATCGTTCTTTTGTTCTGATGGAATAACAAAAAAATCTGAAACAGTATTCTATGAATCAGGTTATTCCCTGCATTTTCATATTTTACAGATTGGCTCAGAAAAATATCCATCTCGTGATCATACACCTCGTTCACATGTTTTATAATAATGTCATCAATATGTTGATAGGAGATAATCTCTCTGACCCTGATAATTTTTGATTCTATTATTAGATTTCCATTTTTGGAATATACAAGGATATCTTCTCCGCCTTTCATTATTCATTTTTTGTATAAACTTTCTCTGGACCATATATCTGTTCGGGACCTTTTATCAGGAACTTTTCTTTGAACTGTTCGTTCGGCGGTCCATTCTGTCTTCTGTTATGCGACATGGTCACAATTGTTATCGTCATCTCAGCACCTAACCATTTTACATCAGTTGTTTTATAGCTGCCTTTCCCTTTTTCGAAGCCATGCTCCTCTGTATACCTAATTCCTGTTGTAGCAGCGCCTTCAACTTTAAAAGTCTCCTGCTCAGCCTCGCTCATTGGTATTACATTTCCTTCCATCTTATCTACATTAGCCACAAAAACAACATCTTTCCTTTTAATACCTGCTTTTATAGAGAATGTTAAATCGACCACGATTTTTTGTTTTGTATTGGGTGCAAAACCGTCTATTTCATTGTAAGATAAACCAATATCATAATTAAGTGCAACACCTGTTTCTACAAGGATATACAAGTCCATTTTGGTCAGTTTTTTAACAAACTTGGCTCCCCAGGTAATAATTGCGCCTACTAATCCACCAAACTTATCTGCGTTAGCCACGAGATCAACACCAATTTTTAAACCAATTAAAGGTTTAAAACCAGCCGCTCCAAAAAAGTTAACAACAGCCTGTCCATTTTTTTTTGCATAATCATATTTCCATCTCAGTAAAAAAACAACGGACGGAGGATCTATATCAAATGTAATTTTCTTGATTGCAGAGGTAGAAATAGCAGCGGAAGTTACACTATCATCATCTCCTTTGAAGATAGCCACAAAGCCGGCAATCTTATTATAAGTATCAATTATCTTCTCAATATTTCTGACGAAATCAAGAGAAATCTGCTCATAAAAAGCACCACCATTGATGGTATATTTGATATTAAGAGAATAGCCAACACCTCCTTTTTCTATCAGTTTACCTGCTTGCTCGGCTTTGATTCCCCGAAATTGATATTCTCCCAATCCTTGACTTAGTCTAGTAAAAGTGGTATTTTCGGCTTTGATCCTAAAACCCGCCATTGTGGTAATAATAAATGCCAATTCCCACTCTATATCCGGAAGAATGGTAATATTAGGATAAACCTGATGCCTGCAAGTCATGGCATTGATTTTCAAATGGGAATATCTTTGGGCATTTTTGAAATCATTGGGCAACCAGAAGTACTTCATCATGTTCATTCTATCATAATCAAAGAAAGCTGTTCCTTCTATGACTTTTGGCTGATTACTGGTGATAGAAATGTTTTTTGGCAACTTTGATCTATCATAAGTAAAAATATTTTTATCGTGATCGTTGCCAGCGCCGTCAAAACGGCACTCTGTAGCATCGGCATTATCATCCGTTTTGAAGCTAAATTTTTTGGGATCGCTGCCTACAATAATACCAATTTCCAGGTTTTCATTTTGGCTGACACCCTGCTCTTCTTTGTAGATATTTTTGGTTTCGCCTTTCTCATTAATAAAATCGAGTGCCGTATACTGGCAAGGGTGGTAAGCCGCAATATTGGTTTCTATCTCACTTTGCAAAACAGGCATATTACTGACTTCTTTAGCAACATCGTACAAAACGCCATCCTTTGAAACTTCTAAGAATTCTCTAGAAAAACCCTCAAAATATTTTCCTGTTTTTAAAGACTTGACCGTAGGATAAATTTTGAGATTAGAACCAGCAAGTTTCATCCAGCCATAATCTACCTTTACTTCTATTGTTACTTTCTGTAAATAATGCTCCTTCTCTATTTTCTGATCAGCATTTTCCTGCTCAGATTTTACTAATGTATCTGCAACACCTGGTTTTCCAATTTCTTTGGGATGAACTTTATGAATATTGACTTCTCTCTGAAATCCGGATGCTTTTGCAACATCTAGTTGATCATCACTAAAAATATCTTCATCAAAAAGATTGATTTCCAGCTCTTGTCCATAAAGCGCTTCTGTGTAAATATGTAGCAAAACTTCTGAATTGAAAGCTACCTTTTTACCTTTAAGAAGATTATAATCAAAATCAGTCCATTCGACTCTCACAATTCGGGGAGTACCTGTGGCCTGTACAAAAATCCCAAAAGGCTTGGCTCCTTTTGCACCAACCTCCGGCTGAAAAGCCTCTAAGTAAGCCATTCCACCACCTTCCAGAATTTTAGGAAATTTTAGATTGTATTCTCCTTTGCCATGAATTCCTTTTGAGAAAGATTCGTTATGGGAAAGTTCTGAAGGGTTTAGTTTTTTTGGTGCCACACACCATATCCAGTTTACATTAACAAATTTTGCTTTCAGTTTTTCTTCTTCTGCTTTATCAGATGCGTTTCTTTGAGCTTCATTTGCTTTCCAGTTTTCTTCGAGTTTTTCTCGTGTCCAGCCAGCTTGCGCTCTCTCTTTCCATTTAGCTTCTGCAGAACGGAGATTATCATCAAACTTCTTTTGTTTTTTCAAAAACTCTTCTTCATATTCTCTCACTTTAATTGCAAAATTACCTGCTTGAGGTAAAGTAAGGGAACCAAAAGAAGCATCAAATTTATTCTGATCAGATTTATCTGTTAGTAACTGAATATGCAAGCCATCACTCATCCTACAAATTTTTGATGTTTAACAAACCTAATTCTTCTGTTTTGAGATCCATCATTGGGAATAGTTCTGCAATGACTTCTTTATCCGCATTCTTCACATTCTGCTGAGAAACTTCTGCTGTTTGTCCGTGGTTGATAATTGAGATACAATCCGTACTACCAATAGGGCAAGTCGCTTTGCTGCTTTCCAATAATGCTTTACCGCTATTTTCCTCGAGGGTAATTTTTTCATAAAAGCCACTCCATTGCGTTACAGTAACCTGACAAGGGTTATTATTGAGTTTGGAACAGTTTCCGAAAATATTTTTCTCAAAAGTTTTGTTGATATCTTTGTTGGTAGCCATCAGTTTTTGACCACCGTCTTTATCATTGATATAGCGGTTGCTTTGAGTTAAGACTTTCAACTTATCAGGAGCCGTCCCGAAATTGCAACGACAAAGTGCGCCTTGGCAAACCAGATGTTTCTCACTCATAATATTGTCTTTTTGGTACTTATTCTAATTAATTCAAAATGTTAAATTTCAAATATCTGTACTTCAATCTTTAGTTCTTTTCCTTTTTGAAAAGTAGAAACAAATCCTTCTATCGAAAAGAGATCGTGTGTATCTTTTTGGAATTTGTACAACCAATCTACACTTCCTTTTTCTGACTTTTCATTTAAAGTATTATTAGTCTCATTTCCTAAAATCCTTAAAGCAATTTTTCCTCCTCTCGTATATTCTTTATTTAAAGTATATTTTACTTCAAAAACTATATTACTCTGTATATTAGAAAAATAAAAATTAACACTTCCACTTTTACTATAATCAGAATACGATTGATAAACCGGAAGAAAAAAAAGTTTATAAAACACACTTTGGGAAAAATAAGTCTGTCTTGACTTCAAATTTCTAAAGGTTAAATCCATCTTTTTTAGAATGTCTTCTGCAGTTTCTCCCACATAATATTCCTTCAGCTTTGGGAAGTATTCTTTTTCCCACCTTTCCTGTATTTCTTTTTCGTTTTCAATTTTAGAAAAGCTACCCTTTTTGTCAACTGTTATTTTTAAAGGATAAATAGCTTGCTCTGCTTTTTCAAATAGTTTTTCTATAATGTTATCAACTTCAGCATTATTGATGTAATTCTTTCCTTTATTAATTTCAACCAAATGTCCATCTCGTTTAACATCAACTTCGAAATGAATTTGAGTATTACTATGAAGATATTTTATAACAACACCATATTTTTTTTGACTTATTCCAACTGGATATTGCAAATCACTAGTCTTTACAAACTCCGAATTTCTGTCCTCAAAATTCTTTTTTGGCAAATAAAGAAAAGGAACATACTTCGGTAAGTGCAAAGGTAAAATCTCTCCTATCCCGCAATACTTATTATGAAATTTGACAATCTCTTCTTTAGAAATCTGGTATTCTTTTGACAAAGCTTCCAAATCTAATAATCCATTGATTTTTAATTTGATATAACTATCTTCTGAAACCATTTCTCAACACAATCTCTTGCGATTATTAAAATTAAAAAACATATTTTGATTGATGATCGATCCGTGTCTTTATTTTGAAAAGTGTAGTAATTCTACGACTCAGGATTTCTATCTTTATTAAAAATCCCAAAGATTTTGTCCTTGGGATAGGTATTTTAGATTGAATTTTCGACCTAAAAATCAATTAATTGATTACACTCCAACCTTTTCTCGGATCTTCGTTAGATTTCACTTCCTGTTCATTGACGATGATATTTTCTTTTCTTTGACCGATGTAATCCAGCTCGCTCAGTTTTCCAAAAATCGATTCCAGACTTTTCAACATCTGATTGATATTGTAAAAATATTCGCCGGTATTATGATGATCATAGTTGATTTCTGCTGAAACCGTTAGTTGATTCAGTAAAGAATGTGGTGTAATTTCGCTCCATTCCAAGCTATAATTCAGCATTTCCTCCAACTCAGATTGTACAATCATCTGCGTATCATTATAAAGCTGAAGCGCCAATTTTGAGAAAATATTAATCAAGAAAATTGGAGGCTGTTCTGTCACGATATTTTTGAATTGAAAATAATTCTCTCCGATATTTGAAATAATTGTTTTACAAAGCATTTTTACATTCTCCGCCAACGTCACATTTTGGTTTTTATGAGCCGTTTTTTGGATAATCTTAAAAGCATATTGACGAAGATTACTCAAAGAATTAGAATAACTGTTATAATATTCTACCAACTTCGGATGACTTTCTATCGAGCTGCAAGGCGGAATAAAATGGGCATCGATCTGAGCCATTCCTGATTTCATCGCCACTTTTCCTAAAACCAAATAATTTCCTCCGGAATAACTGCTGTTAAGAACCGAAACATCTATCAGTTCTATCCTGTAATTAGGTTTTGTGAAAGGATGTCTTGGCGGAATTTCTTCTGCATCAATATCGCCAAAAGAGATGTGATCAAAAGGATTTACAGAAGCCAGAATGTAATATTCACCATCCACATCTTCCTGCTCCTGCGACATATTTTTTGCAAGATTTCTGATATTGACTTTATAATCAAATAACTCAATTCTATAACCTGCGAGCGTTACAGCCGTACATTTTTTGATAATCAACTGCGCATCATTAGTTGCTGTGCTTTGAAGTTCGTAGATGGTTTTGTCTCCAAATTTTTCAGAAATCGGAAGCAATCCAAAATTGTAGGAATTGACCTGGAGTGAATTAGAATCCCTGATAGAATCGATGATAAAATCCTCCTGCTGTACAAGATGATCTTTAGAAATCTTCATTCCATCTACCCAGTTTACGGCATAATGTTTAATTGGCTGTATCATAATGTTGTCGTTATTTGGTTTGCGATGTTACCTTCTTCCTGATGTCTAATCACTCTTTTGCAGATGATCGTTTGGTTTTCGGTAATCTTATTAGTTAAAATATCTTGTTCAAAATCAATGTATTTTCTGAAGCTGAAAAATGACTTTTTGATGTAAAAAATCCAGTAGAAAGGCTCATCATTTCCATCCATCAATTTGATAGTCGTTGTTGGATTTTTGTAATTATAATCATCAACTACACGATAAAACCAATCTCCAAAAGTGATTCCCGTAGGAAGCGTTTTTGCCTTTACAATGAATCTCTGCTGATCTTCTGAGTTTTTGCTTAATTCTACATTCAGAACCATCAGTTTATCAAAATCAACACCTTGAAAGTTGTGAGGTTTCTGATCCGGATCAAATCTCCATGTTTTGTAAATATCAAAAGGAATGCTGACAAACTGGACATAACAATAATAGAAAACCAGCGGTACAATGAAAATCAAAAGACTTGTTGCAGCCATATATTCATTACCGAGATCTTTGCTCATCCATTTGAAAATCAATGTAAAAAGATAACCACCAAACAGAATACAGGTAATACTTAGAATGCTTTCAAAAAGAATACTTTTCCAAAGTTCATCAATATGTTTTCTGAAATAATGATGTAACAAGTTAACGTGAAAAATCCCCAATCCCAAATAAATCACTTGTGAAAAAAGATACCAATAAGGATTAAAAAGATTCCCGGAAAATCCCAAAAAACCAGGTAAAGAGAGACATAATCCCGCAATCAAAACATAAAAAATAATATGTTTGATTTTGATGGCAGGTTGACTTTTGCGAATCATTGCAAGAATGAAGACCATAATCCCCGCAATAATTGGCATCAGAAGATATCTTAAAAAAACCTCTTTAACAGATCCTACTTCCATATTTGTTATTTGTTTTTTATAATTTTAATTTTATTAAATATACGTTGAAAATCCTAATCGATTGGTGTTTTCCATTGCATTTATAATAAACGAATCCTCTCTTTTTTCTGTAATAAATTTCTCTTCAATTTTCACGTTAATCGGAACAAAATAATCATAGATATTTTGCAACAATTCCCGAAAAGGCGTTCCGGGAACGTACTTATGAATCTGATCATAGGGAATAGAACCAACGGTGATCTGCCAGTTTCTTTCCCCATCCATATGTTTTCCATTCGGAATCAACGTAATTCCTAATTTCGCATTTCCTAAAGATGAAATTCCTAATTCATCTTCGTTATTATTGATAACATTTGGAACAAAATCAATCGCCACTTTCACATTCAAAAAAGCGGTCAGAAATCTTTCAATCCAGCGTCTATTTCCTCTAACCTCGTGTAAAAAAGGAAGGATGTAAAAGAAAACTTTAGCAGTTTCCAAATCAACTTTCTTCAAAAGTGGCCACAGCTCTGTAAACGTCTGAATCAACGTATCCGATTTATCTGCAATATCAAATTCCGTTTCCTTCAAAAGCGCAGAAACTTCTGTGTAGAAAAATTCCTGCTCGAATGGTTGGAAAAAGTTTCTTGCGTTGTCCTCTACTTCTTTCTGTCTTCTTATTTCCCTTACAACGCTTTCAACACCTCTGTTAGAAGCACCTCCCAAAGATGGTGGATGAAACAAACCTTCCGGAAGATAATCGTAGATACTCTCACGGTAAGTTTCCATAATGATTGTCTCATTATCCAGACCATAATAAGTGGAATAGATATTCTTGATATCCTTGAGGTAAGGACGGTCATTGATCCCAATTCTCCTGATGAAAATACTTGAACTGTTGTTGTAATACTTCAGCAAGTTGGCAGCGACTGATTCTATTTTAAAATCGGTGCCGAGCTTATTGTACTTCAGTTCAGAAATATGTTGAGTTTCGTTCATCATTAGTTAGTTTTAAATTTCCAAATGCATCGCTTCTTCCACGATCATCACTCGATATTCTACGCCATCTATTGCTTTTGCTTTGATATTATTTTTAAGGACATTCGCCAGATTATCCCAATATTTCCTTCCATAAAAAGAGTAATTCAAAGGCATGATTTCCACATCTACAGTTCTGATGAAACCTTCTCTTGGCTTATCACTGATCATTGTTCCGCGTTTAACTGTAACATTTTTCAGTTCGCTGTTTAGAATCATTTTGCAGTAATTTTTCACATCTTCTGCCGAAATGATTTTATCTCGAGTTGTCAGCGCGTATTTGTAGGCCAGAATCGTGTCTGACTGCTTTTTTTCTTCTGCTCCGCCCGTTGTTTCAGTAATCAGGGTAATAACCTGAAATTTTTTCTGAGAATTAAGATCTGTTCCCGGACGAATACTGTTAGCCAACGAAGCGTGAGAAACCCAGAACGAAGCGTAAGTATGAGAAGAATTTTCCAATGGCTCGATGATCACGTAATTCACATCTTCTTTCAATTCTTTATTGGCCTGATCTACTTTTTTCATTAGACCTTTCATCTTATCAGAAATTTCACTCAAAACATCTTTCACTTTATCTCTGTTGACGATGGCAAAAGCTGCAACCTCATCTCTCAACAATTCCATCACGTGGGACATCAGATCTGTTGCATTTCGGCTCGTAAAACGTTCCATTCCGCCTTTTCTTACCGTGAAAAGTCCTTTCTCAATTTCGTCATTCGGCGTGAACGGAATTTCTGAATATCTTTTCCCAAGACCATCCACAACCTCTTCTACATAAAGGAAAAATTCTTCTTCACTGGTTTCCATTGGAATGTTATTTCCCATAATATCCAGATTATATTCTGTCTTTTTCCAACCACGATTATAAACTGGAAAGGCATTCATAACAAATGAAAAATTCTCAAGAATCTCCGAAGTGAATTGCGGTGGAAATTCCATTTTCAGCCAAAGGATTTTTTTATTTCTGAATGGATCTAGAACAGAACTCCCATCTTCAATATTCTCTGGTAAGCCTGGCGTTATTCTTTTCAAAAGCGATTGATAAAGACCGCTGATCTCGATAAATTTGTGATTATAAAGATTCTTGACATCTTCTTTAATCTTATGTCGGATTGATTGCTCCTCGAAAATTCCTTCATAACCTTCTTCCTCAATCGTTTTGTTATAATTAATTCCGGCAGAAACCTGCAACGGAATATTGTTATGAAAAACCTTGATATGCGGCAAAAGCCTGTAAATGAAATCTACTTTTTCATAAGTTGGATTAGAACAATACAGATTGAATTTTTCCGGAAAAACTTCGGATTCATAATGACTAAGATCTATTCCAATCATTATATTTCGATAATCCGAAACATCTTGCGAAATTCTCTTAATCGGAATTTTATTAAGCTGCTCATCGATATGATAAATCGTATTTCCGGCAACCATCAGGATATTTTGAGCCTTTACCAAATCTATATTATCAACAGGCGTAAAAGGAATTTCTACCTGTTTATCAGACTGGGTTTTACGAAAAGAATTAAGGTGTTTTTTAAAAAAGAATTCAGAATGTTCCATCAAGATTTCCGTATCTTCTTCCGGCATACAGAAAGCTATGGCGTGAGATGGCGTTGGATGGGTGTAATTGGTTGGCGTCAGCAATTTTGCCAATCGTTCCAAAATCCTTCCGTTGATGCTTTGGATTTCATTATTAGCTTTAAAAACTTCTGTACTGAATGCGTCAATCAGCAGTTTCACAAACGGATCCAAAGATTGTATGCTTTTTAAACCCCAAAGTTTAGTAGCATTCTGAAGCATTCTCGCTTTTATGACTTCTTTAGAAAAAGTCTGTTGTTGGTCAAAACTCATACTTCTATATTTTAATCGATGGACATTGGACTTAGAAACAACTCCGTAGAAAAATTGAAACGCTCGCCTGTAGCTTCCATTTTTGCGTTGATTCCCACTTTAACCTTCTTCTTGACTTCGCTGAAACCTCGTGTTTCATAACTGTGTTCAACATAATTGATGTGCGCCTGAACAACCGCATTTACGATTCTAGGCTCATATTCTGCAATTTGTCTTTGCAAACTGGTTACAAAAAGATTTTCCCACATTGCAGGCGTTACGCCATTATCGAATTCCACATTCCAGACATCGTTTCCGTAGTTTTCATCGTATCTGTTCTCCCCTTTTTTAGTAATGATTAAGAGCATAATATTTTGAGCGATACTTTCTGCAATATCACAAGTTTCAATTTGACCATTGCTGATCATCATACTCGATGGATTAAAGGGAATTTTGTAATTCTGGCTTTCCATTGGTTTAGTTTTAAAATTAATTGTTCAAAGAATTCTTCAGAATTTCATTTTTATTCATCAAGAAATTGACCATCAAATCTTTTGGTAAATAAAAATTGCTTTCTCCTTTTTCATTCAATTCTTTTTCTAATTTAGGATTCCAAGCTAAAATTTCTTCTTTGTTGATATCCAGCCATTCAGCAATTTCATCAATATCAAAAGCGCCGTTTAATTTAGTTTCAGCTAAATTGGCTTGAGAATTTGAATACTTAGAATTAAAAGGTGCTAATGCTTTTTTGCTTGTGACAAAGTTTCTGTAATCGTTTAAAATCTGTTCCAATTCTCCTGTTGCATAACCAGCATTAAGATATTTTTTGACGTGATTTTGAGTTTCCAATGGAAGATAAGCTGCAAAATCCGTATAAGCTCTGGAACCCGCTTTATTCATTGCCTTCTGGATATTACCTTCGCCACAATTGTAAGCCGCCACAACCGTTACCCAATTTCCATATTTTCTGTAAAGATTTTGTAAAGAAATTGCAGCCGTTTTGGTGCTTTTGTACATATCTGATCTGTTGTCATCCGTCAAACCATAATCGTTGGCGTGAGCGGACATAAACTGCCACAATCCTTTTGCACCAGCGTGGGAAACTTGTGTATGATCCAAACCAGATTCTATTACAGCAAGGTTTTTCAGATGTCTCGGAATTCCTTTTTTGACAAAAGTATACTCGATGAAATCCACCAATTGTTTATTGCTTTTGATCACATTTTGATAACGACGCACACTTTGTTCCGAAGTATCGGAAGCCGTTAAACCCTGTGCGGAATATGTTGAATTTATGATGACAAAAAATAAAACTAAATATTTCATTCTTAATATTTTGAATGATTATTTCATGAAATTACCCAATCCAGATCTTCCTTCTCCTGATTCCAGCTTACATTGATGGTTTCTCCTGCTTTTACTTCTTCTCTTACAATTTTTTTAGAAATTGGTCTTGCTAATTGAGCTCTGATTACACCAGAGATTTGACGCGCACCATATTTGCTGCTGAATCCATTCAAAGCAAGATTTTTAATAGCTTCATCATTAATATTAAAATCAATTCCCAATCGGGTTAAGGCTTTTCTCAAAGACTTCAACTGAATACTGAAAATCTTCTCAGCCATATTTTCATTAATTGGCGCAAATGGAATAATCTCCGTAATTCTGGCCAAAAACTCAGGCCTGAATCTTCCTGAATCCATCATTATTTTCATCAAGTTTTTAGAAGTCGGAATTTCATTTTTTTCGAAATATTCTACAATTTGGTCACTTCCGATATTAGAAGTAAATAAGACTAAGGAGTTACTAAAATCTCCTTCTTTTCCTAGTTTATCGTGAATTTTTCCTTCGTCCATAATCTGAAGAAAAACATCAAAAACAGAAGTGTGCGCTTTTTCTATCTCATCAAAAAGAACAACTGAATAAGGATTTTGTCTTATTTTATTGACCAGCATTCCTCCTTCTTCATAGCCGACATAACCCGGAGGCGCACCGTACAATAACGCTGCAGAATGTTCTTCTTTGAATTCTGACATATCAAAACGAATCATCGCAGCTTCATCATTGAAAAGTAATTCGGCGATAGATTTAGCTAATTCAGTTTTTCCTGTTCCGGTTGGACCTAATAAGAAAAATGATCCGATTGGTTGTCCCGGTTTATTGAGTCCGCTTCGGTTTTCTACGATGGCATCAGCAAGAATTTTCAAAGCGTGATTTTGTCCTACTACTCTTTTGATGAGCATTTCCTCCATATTCAGGAGTTTTTCTTTTTCTTTGGCTTGGATTTTACCAATTGGAATTCCAGTTTTTGCAGCCATTACAGCAGCCAGTTCCAGCTTCCCTACTTTTTCTCTTTTAATGGAAGCCAACTGTATTAGTTCTTCGAATGTTGAATTAATGATATTTTTAATCTGACTAATATCCATCGAAGTTTCCAAAGTATGTTGCTCTGAAAGTGAACCCCAAAGGATTGGACTCAATTTATTTTGAAGAAGATTGTAATTCCAGATTAATTCATCAATCAAAAGTGGATCTGTCTCATAACTTTCAGCAATGATTTTGTCGTAGTTTTCTTTCCAGGATTTTAATTCGGTTTCAGATAATTCATCCAGCATTTTGATGGAAGCCATTGTTCTGTCCAGCAAATCGATTGCAGAATCCGGAAGTTTTTTGCCTTTAGAATAGCGCTTTGCAAGACTTACACAATCAGCCAAAGCACTTCTGTCAACTTCTACTTTATGATGATTTTTATAACCATCCAGAAGAACATCAATCATTTTCACACAAGTCACATCATCCGGTTCTTCAACATTCAAAACTTCGAATCTTCTGTCAAAAGCTCTTTCGGGTTCTATTATTTTTCGATATTCTTCCTGAGTTGTAGCACCAATTACGGTGATTTCACCTCTCGCTAATTCAGGTTTCAAAAGATTAGCGACATTTCCAGCGCTTCCTTTACTGTCTAGTAGAGAATGAATTTCATCAATAAACAAAATCGCTTTGTTGATATTCTTACATTCGTTAATCACCTTCTTTAGACGATCTTCGATTTCGCCTTTGTAAGAAGTTCCGGCCAGTAATGATCCTGTGTCTAATTCCAGCAAAGTTGCTTCTTTTAACATTTCCGGAACATTCCCTTTGTTGATTTCAATTGCAAAACCTTCCAGCAAAGCGGTTTTCCCAACGCCAGGTTCACCTACAATAATGACATTCGGTTTTGTGCGACGGCAAAGAATTTCGATTAACATTCTGAGTTCTTTATCGCGACCGATAATATTATCTAGCTTACCTTGATTAGCTTGTTGGGTTTTATCAATACAATAACTGTTTATAGCTGGAAATGAATTTTTATTTGGGATAGAATTTCCCGTCAAATGATTTTCCTGAATACTGACTTTTTTGTCCTCGCCCCGGAAAAAATTGAGAATCTCGTGTTCGCGGAGTGGAAAAGACTTAAGTTCCTGAACATTGTAAGCTACATTCGGTTTTGAGATTGCAGCCAGCAAACAAAGCGGAGAGATCTCGTCTAAACCTAATTTTAATCTGATATCATCTGCTTCCTCTAGGATGATATTAACTTTTTCATCTTTAGAAATATCATCAGGAAGATGTGCCGTTTTAGGAAGTTCTTCTATACGAACTTCTGCCCACTCGTAGATGTAGCCTGGATCTTTGCCGATATTTAAAAGGAAATCTTTTAATCCAAAATTATTGTGCAAAAGCGCTTGTAAAAGATGGGAAGCTCCATATTGGCTGTTGTAATTTTCTCTTGCTACAGATTCGGCAATATGAAAAACTTCTTTAATCGTCTCGTTAGTTACTAATACACTCATAAGGATTTATATTTTGTATTTTAATAATTATTGCAAGGCTTATAAACGCAAATAAAAATTTTGCTCTATACTTTCTAGAGAACAAAACCTTTATTTACTAATTCGCAGTAAAAATGATGCCATAATGTTAAATTTTATAAGATTAATTCAATATTAATGATATGTATGTAAAACATAAGGTTATTTTAATTAAACAATAACAATTCTTTAATTAATGATTTTACAATTTAATTTTTAACAATCATTTTCACTTTTAACACCTTTAATAGTGGTAAATTATAAGTTTTACAGAAAATTCTGAATCGTAGAATTACTACAATTTTTGAAATAATTTGAAGAAGCAGAAATAATGGAATATGATTAGCTAAATTTAAAATTGAAATCTGTTTTGCAAAATCTAAAGTTATGGATGACAACATTTTGCTTTATGACATACAATCTGGTGATACCTTAGAAAAAATAGGCGTAAAGATCGGGATGACAGGTGATGAACTAAAGGATTTTCACAACAGCCATTGTGATAAAATGGATCGACTTTGGTTTAATAATCTTTTTGGTGTAAGACAAATTATTATCCCAAAACAATATAAAAGTCCATCACAACTCAAAAAAGAACTCGAAAGAGAATTACCGCCATCCAGCATTACCAGAGATTTTTATGCTGATACTTATTTAGTAAAAGAATCCTATTCGGGAATAATCCAGAAAAACTTAGAAATAGAATATAAAGTTGCTGTTGGATTTAGAGCTAAAAAAGATAATAATTATCCATTTGAGATTGCTGATATTCGCACATATGATTTTTTTAAAGACGGTTCTGCTCCCGATGATAAAATGAGTTCAATTTCTTTAGCTTGTATGGAAAGTATCTGTCCTATTTCTTTAACCATTCCTATACAAGGTAGAATCTCAGGCTTTTTTGAATTTGAAACGCTCAAAAAAAAATTTGAAGAAAAACGACAGGATCTTGAAGAGTTTTTCGTGGGCGATGTCTACAAAACTTATCTCAATAGATTTTCAGAAAATTTGGAAAAAAAAGATTATGCATTAAAATTGTTCACATCATCCTTATTATACCAACTCCTGTTTCCAAAAATGGAATGGTTTCATAAAACTAATAATTGGACAGAACAATTTTATTTTTTACCGAACTCAATCTTTTTAAAATGCTCAATGTCTGCCAACTACAATCACGAAGGCACTGAAATTGTAGAGACAAAACTGAGCGGAACTATAAAAGATATGTTCAGCCTTCAGGAAATATTGCGAGGGCAATCATTTGATAATCAAAGCGAAGAATTAGCTGATGGCGAAATAGAATTACTTTACAGAACTGATAAAAAAACTAAGAGAATGCTGGAAGCAGAAGCTTCGGTAACATTCAGGAAGGACCAAGAGATTTTCAGGAAACAAACCCTAAAGCTGACCCAAAATGGATAAGACTTCTGATTTTAATGATATTATCAATAAAAATCTAAATTCAGATTTAGATGAATCTAATCTTTTAAATGATGATGAATCTTTAGAAGTTGATGAAGGGCGAGATACAATGGATGAAGAAGACCTAGCAGATGAAAATTCTGAAACTACTGATGAAAAGAAGGAACAAAAAGAAGATGAAAAACAATCTGAAAGCAATTCCAGCGACCACAACGGTAAATATTTCGTATTGCAAAAAGGATTAGCTTGCTGCGACAAAGGCGCGAAATTTCCTCAGTTCAAAGTTACAAGCCAGCAGAAACATTATTGGAATGATGAACAAGGAAAAGCCGATTATCTGGCTGTTACAGAAGATGATCTTACCTTCAATCCTGCAGCTATGCCTTTCGGAACTTGTAGTGTCAAAAATGGAAATCCTTGTGCTTTTGCACCTTCCGGAAAATGGACTAAAACATACGACAAAGTAAAGATTCTAGAGAAAAAATGCGTTACAGAACTTTCAGAATTACTTTGTGCTGTTGGTGGAAAAATTACTGTTATGAAACACGGCCAACAATCCGAAGCAGGAAAAAGTAATGTGAATAATGCAGATTCTGCAGAACAACAGGCTTACAATCCAATGATGGATTTTGAAGAGTTCAAAGAAGAAATCAACCAGTCGGATCAACTTTATTACAAATAATCTATGGCAACAATTATCGGTAATCAAAATCCAAAAGTAGGAAAAACCAATTTCTACGAGATCAGTATTTTCAGCTCACTACCCTTTTTTAATCCAGGTAGCAAATACGAATGGTATCTTTTCAAAAAGCAAAAAAACGGCAACTGGATTGACATCACTAAAAACGGAACTCCAAAAACAGGAACCAAGGTTGACTATACATTTTTCGAACCTGTAGCTGGTGATCTATTTGAAATCCGAATTTTCGAAATTAAACAAGCTTTGCCGCCAAGCACACAATCAACCAAAACATTATATGGTAAACTTGAAGTAAAACCAACAGCCAGTAAAATAGGACAAATAGATAAAGTTGTGCTCTTTAACCGTGGGAAAAAAGATGTAAATAAGGCAAATTACAGAGATACATTGATTGCTCAGGCTTTTTGTACTGGCTTATTCGGGCAAGAGATAGAATTTCAGCTTTGGGAAGATGATGCTCCAGGTGAAGGTCACAATCCTGAAATCAATAAAAATAATAAAATCCCAAGAGTTTATAAAGCTATTGTTAACGAAAAAGGAATTGCTGAAGCTAAAATTTCCTTGAGTGCCGATGAAAAGGTAATGCGACAAATTGCTAATAAATATCTGATGAAAGGTGATAAGGACGAAGGTGCCAATCACGAATATTATGTTACAGCAACCCATCTTGGAAAAGGAGAAAAAGCGAGTCAAGTCAACGTAAATGTTGGCAATCCTGATTATAAGCCTAAGCCAAAAGAAAATACACCCAAGTTTCCGGCAACGCCTGCAAGTAAAACACAAAAACAACCTGACACAAAAGGAAAAATCATAGATGCTTATTTTGTAGATGCTAATGAAAAAAAACTAACCAAGGTTAAAATTGGTGACAAAATCCGTGTAAGAGTTGATTCCCAGAATCTAAAAGGTAAACACATCCAATATGTTGTCTGGGAATACGATTCAATCACTTCACACGACGAAGTTTACAGAAGTGCAAAAATCCGTGTAGATTACGATTCTATTGTTACAAGTGGATTCACTCTAACCAATGATGTTTTCTCAAAAGGAATGTCCGGAGTTTGGGGAGATTCTGATAACGAAAAACAAAATTATTTTATCGAAGTAATTCCTTTAGAAATTTCCGGAGAATCTAAAAAATTCGGAGTGGATTCTGATGGTCTGATGGAGGTTGAAAAATTGAAGAGTCCGGCTGTTGTTGATAAAAACAATAAACAGGACACCAAAGGTAAATGTATCTGCCAAGAACAATATAAAGATCTGGTTTGGGGAGGAGCAGTTAGCTGCGAATTCAGGAAAAAAGTAGTACAAATATGTCTGGAGCTTTGGGGAGAAGACAGAAAAATGCAAATGGCAAATGGTCTAATGGCCGTAATGAATGTTGAAACTGCAGGATCTTTTAAAGCACATCAAATTATGGGTAAGTCTTTACAGGATGTAAACTCAATTACTAAAGATGATTTTTGGTTGTACAAAAAAGATAAAAATGGGAAAATAATTTCCAAAAGTTCCAGAGCTGTAGGTTTAATTCAGTTTACACAAGCGGCTTTGCAGGCAATAGGAGAATTCAAATCCGGAACTGGTTTTGATAAACTACACGAGTTGAAGTTGAAATTAGCAAAAATGGGCGAAGTCAATCAATTAGATTATGTTAAAAAATATTTTGAAGACAGTAAAAGTAAAATAAAAAGCCCTGAAGATATTTATTTACATGTTTTTGCGCCCAAAGGTGTCGGAAAAGCTGATGATTTTGTTTTATATGAGAGCGGTACAGAAGAGTACAGACAAAATGCAAGTGTAGATACAAAAAGTACTGGAGAGCATAAAAATGATAAAAAAATTCAAAGATCCGAAATATTAGAACGTTATCACAACAGTGTCAAAGAAGGAGAAAACAACAAACCAAAAGAATTCAAATGTTCAGCCGCTAAGGCCGCTCCTGTTGCTAAAACACCAGAAACTCCCAAAGAAGGAATGTTAAGCGTCCATCTAAGTTTAGCACAAGCAATAAAGAGTGATACAGCTAAGAAAAATGGTTTAGACAATACACCAAGTGCTGCAGAAAAAGAAAATCTAAAACAACTTGGTATCAATATTTATGATAAAATTTATGACAAGTTCAATGGCAATGTTAGACTGACAAGCGTTTTCAGGAGTGAGGCTGTCAATAAAAAAGTAGGAGGTTCCAGCACATCACAACATCGTTTTGGCCAAGCATTAGATATCCAAGGCACCAATGGTATTACAAATAAACAGATCTTCAAATATGTAAAAGATAATCTAACTTACCACCAGATAATCTGGGAGTATGGCAGCAAAAATGAACCAGATTGGGTACATGTTGGTTACAAACCTTCGGGAAATAAAAAAATCAATACCAGAGCTACAAGAGTGAATGGAAAAACAAAATATATAACTTTTGATTTAGCAATATAAATAATAATCTATGAAAAATCTGATAGCGCTACTTTCTATATTTTGCATATTGTCTTGTAAAAAAGAGTCTGATAGTCATCAAAGCACAACAAAAAAAGACTTCACTTTTGATTACAATAAAGAAAAAATTAATGATGTCGAAAAGCCTGAATCATTTGTTGACAAAGAGCAATATGAATTTGATAACTATTTAAAACCGATTTCTAAAGAAGAATATTTGAAAGATTCCCTAGCTTACAAAAACAGTTTGGATTCAAAACAATATGTTTTTAAGAACAACGTCTTACAAACAGCTTATGGAACTGTAAAATTTGTTCCTTCTGAGAATAAAGATTCTGATACTTTCGTTAATTATTCTTATGCAGGTTTTTCCGATGTGATCGATAGTCATATTATTAATTTAAATCTTTACGAAGGTGAAAAAACATTGCTTTTGAGTAATCAAAATTATCAATTCACAAGTATTAGCTCTGCCTTATTTTTTTCTAAAAGTAAAAATTACGCACTCAATTTTAAAAATGCAGACGGGCTTTCTTCTCAAGTTTCACTTTATGATATTAAGAATAAGAAGCTAATACATTTTATCACCATTTGGTCAGAAAATTATTTAACCGATAACGTTTTTTGGGATGGCAATGATAATATGATTCTTAAAATCAGAAAAAATGATTTTGGAGCTATTTCCTATGCAAAAATTTTAATGTCTGGTATTAAATCAGGAAAAAAAACGACAGAATCATCAGTTGAAAAAAACAAAACCCAAGATTGGAAAGGCGAATATCAAATTACAACCAAAGCTATCAGTAATTATAATCAAAAAGAAATTGATCTTTTATACTCGATTTCATTAAAATCAAACGAATCTGCTATTTTAAGTATTGGTGCAGATCAAACTCAGGATTATTGGTGTGAAGGTGATTACTATCTCACCGAAGAAAATGGAGTTCTAAAGGCCACTGGAAAATGTGATGAAAACGATATCAACGATTTTTATCTTAAACAAGAAAATGGAATCTATTATATAAAAAGTAAACGTTTTCTAAACCAAGATTGGCAGGTTTTGAAAAAAGAATAATTCTTAATAAATAAACAATCCTGATAAATAGTTTTATCAGGATTGCTTGTGTTAATATGAGAATGTTTAATCTAAATGATTATTTAGCACCTGGCCAAACCCCATCGTAAGCTGAGTTACCATAATCTATCTTCTCTGCACTTACTACAAAGCTGATGAACATATTATCCTCGTTCAAAGCATCATAATCTACTTCGTGTTGGATAACGTATCCGTTTTCCCACTTGAGAGTTGTCAATGTTCCTTCTTCGTGTGACTTATTGAAAGTGACTTCACCACTTGTTGGCTTATACTTTCCATTTAATAAACTTTCCAAAATTCCTGAATCTTCAGTTGCTTCCACAGTGATTTTGATCAATGCGTTAGAAGGGTCTGATGCAACTCTACCGGAAACATCCGTGTTTCTTGATACACCGTAATTCAGTTTAAGGATCTTTTGCTCTGCACCGCCGTTGAATTTTAATACGGCTCTTGAATTGTTTGCCATGATTTCTAAAATTTAATTGTTAATATATTATATTGTGTATTAGTGTGTTCCTT
>Ga0308159_1001755_pt1 | contig 28643 bp, 44 predicted proteins | sample PhyCR1_FD_201040 | JGI IMG/M metagenome (GOLD analysis project Ga0308159, IMG submission 201040) | Phyllosphere microbial communities from UC Gill Tract Community Farm, Albany, California, United States - DLSLC.R1 | ecosystem: Host-associated > Plants > Phyllosphere > Unclassified | place: USA...
TACGCTTTCCTCCTTCAGAGTCAACCTCTTTTTCAGAAGTTTTTCTCCGGCGGCTCAGTTGCCTGACCCTCTCAACACCGCATTCCGTAAGCCGTTGTGCCGTGTCGATGGAGGCGCATTATAGGGATCCGATTTAATTGCACAACCCTTTTTTTGGATCTTTTTACTGACTGCCGAGAAAACATTCATATTGATTAGATCACCAACGATCCGGCGCAAAATCCCCTTGCCAGTTGGTCACAATCGCATCAGGCTGCCGGTAAACACAGTAAAGGAGAGCACAATGACTGTAGCGTTACGTCCTTATAAACATCTCTTCCCGCAGTTGGGTCTGCGCGTCATGGTTGATCCCACCAGCGTTGTGGCGGGTGACGTAATCATGGAAGACGATGTCGGTATCTGGCCTCTGGTGGCTATTCGTGGTGATGTGAACCAGGTTCGCATCGGCGCCCGCACCAATATTCAGGATGGTAGCGTGCTGCATGTTACCCATAAGTCTGATGCTAATCCTGCAGGTTTCCCACTGGTGATCGGTGAGGATGTTACTGTCGGACATAAAGCCATGCTGCACGGTTGTACTATTGGCAATCGCGTACTGGTTGGAATGGGGTCAATTGTGCTGGATGGCGTGATTGTTGAGGATGACGTTCTGATTGGTGCCGGGAGCCTGGTTCCTCCCGGTAAGCGGCTGGAAAGTGGTTATCTTTATGTAGGCAGTCCGGTCAAACAGATCCGACCGCTGAATGAAAAAGAAATAGCAGGATTGCTCTACTCTGCCAGCAACTATGTCAGTTGGAAGAACGACTACCTGGCCGGCGACAGCCAGATCCATCCTTCATTATCGACCTGATCGTTACGGATACAGTCTTCCGCCTGATCTTCCAAATCCCAGCGATGGTCACGAAACAGTGCCATCGCATCCCCTTCCCCGAATTGTTGGTGTAAAGCCGTCACACTGATGGCACAGGTTAGCCCCATGCCATTGACCAAAACAGGGAAACAGACAGCCATTAATGTCGTATCCAGCGTTTCACGATCTGGAAACTGGATAGCCTGATTCACGACGACAGCTCCGCTTTCAATGACGCGATCACCGGCGCAATTTCCGGCATGATGCCATGCCATAAATGAAATGCATGCGCGGCTTGCCCCACCAGCATGCCTAATCCATCCGCAAGATGCGATGAACCCTGTTGTTGGCACCAGCGCAGAAAAGCGGTTAATCCGTTCTGATAAAACATGTCATAGCAGTGTAAATCAGCATGGATTAATGATGAGGGTAATGGCGGCACATCGCCATTAATGCCACTCGATGTCGCGTTAATCAGTAAATCAAATTGTTTACCACTCAGCGCATTAAATGAACATGCACTCACCGCCCCATACTGTCCGAACGCCTTTGCCATGCTTTGGGCACTCGCAGCCGTGCGGTTGACTAGCGTAATCGTCGTTCCCAGAGAAAGCAGAGGCAGGATCACGCCACGCGCTGCCCCACCAGCCCCCATCAGTAAGACACGATCGCCTGGTTTGATCATCGACAGACGCTGAAGATCGCTGACTAAACCAATGCCGTCCGTATTGTCGCCAAGAATCTGTCCGTCCGGGCACTTTTTCAACGTGTTAACCGCCCCCGAGGTAGAAGCCCGCTCGGTCAGTTGATCGGCATATTCCCAGGCCTGCTGCTTGAAAGGTAACGTGATATTTGCGCCCGCTCCGCCTTGGGCAAAAAACGTCGTAACCGCCTCGGGGAAACTATCCACAGGCGCTTCAATACGATCATATTGAAGGGTGATCCCCGTTTGTCTGGCAAAAGCCTGATGGATTTGCGGCGACTTACTGTGGCTTATTGGGTGACCAAAAACGGCAAAATGTATCATCTGCTAACCCTGCCGTATCTGGTTGCCGCTGATGACGTCGCGGATCTCGGAAGGATTTAACCTGCCTCCCGTGTTCCCGTTGAGCACGGGGAACGCCGGACCAAACTGCCGTTTGACTTCATCTACTGTGCGACAGGGCGGCTGCCCTGAAAGATTCGCACTGGTTGACACCAGAGGCTTGCCAAACGCCCGGCACAACGCCTGAACGTCAGGATGATCGCTGACGCGAATAGCCAGAGAATCGAATTGTCCGGTTAACCAACGCGGCGTATGCGGTGCCGCAGGCACGACAAAGGTGACCGGGCCGGGCCAGCAGGCAAACATACGTTCACGCTGCATCGCCGTTAACACGTGATCGGAAACGTAGGGCATGAGCTGGCCATAATCAGCCGCTATCAGAATCAATCCTTTTTCCACGGGCCGCCGTTTCAACGCCAACAGCGCCATGACGGCGGATTCATTATCAGGATCGCAGCCCAGGCCGAATACCGCTTCTGTAGGGTAAGCAATGACTGCATGTTGCTTCAGATGGTTCACACAATCCTGGAGTGAGCCGGAAACTGGTTGATTTTGCATGATGATGTCTTACGTCTCTTCAATGATAGCTTTGCCACAACGTTTACTGGCGCAAAAAAGCCGGGTGCCTTGCGTGGTCTTTTTTTCAACTAAAAGTGGAAATTCACAATGCGGACAACGCCCGGCCACGGGTGTCAGGTTGACGGCAAACTGGCAGGCTGGATAGCGATCACAGGAATGAAACGTTTTACCAAAACGCGATCGCCGCTGTACCAGTTTACCCTGCTGACACTGCGGGCAATCGAGAGTCGTCTCATCAGGTTTATCGATCGTTTCTGTGTAATCACATTCTGGATAATGGCTACAGCCAATGAACATACCAAAACGGCCCTGGCGTAATACTTTATCTGCGCCACATTGCGGGCAGGCGTGACCTTCCAGAACTTTCACAACATGCCCGTCGGCCTGGTTGCCCAGGGGCCGAATGTAATCGCAGGCAGGGTAGTTTGCACAGCCCAAAAAAGGACCGTGTTTTCCTGAACGTATAACAAGTTCTGCCCCGCAAGCGGGGCAGGGATCCTGTTTACGCACAGTGAAGAGTGCGGTTTTACTCATAACGATAATGCATCAGTGAAATTTAATGCAGCATACCTTCGTTGACGTCGAATAACAGTTCTTCCATTTGTTGGTAGGCATTTTCACATCCAGGGATGTTAAAAAGCACCATCAACACCACCCATTTAAGATCCTCAAGATCGAAATCAAGAGTATCAAGCGCCATGACACGTTCAATGACCATTTCTCGTGTTTCAAGGCTCAATACCTGAATTTGTTCCAGGAAGAGCAGGAAACCGCGGCTTTCGGCATCTAAACGCTTGCTCTCTTCATCTGTATAGATGCGCATGGAGAGCGGATCATTTGCCAGTAAAATTGGTGCGACCAGACCTTCCTGGTAGTCTGCCAATTTTTCTAACCAGTTCAACGCGTTATAAATGTCTTCGCGATGAAAACCGGCATCCGTCAAGTCATCTGTCAATCTGTCCTGATCAACACCCATTTCTGCTTCGTTGTGGATATAGGTCTCAAACAAGTACATGAGTACGTCGAACATGGCATGCCCTCCTCAATCGGACATAGCCGCCGGGTACAGCTGCGATCCATCCTGCTAACTCCAGTTCCAGCAACTGAGCTGTAATAACTGGCACAGGTTGGCCGGCACGTTCAGCGACAACGTCAACAGGTGTAACCTCATCACCTACGTTAGCCAACAGCTCGGCAAATGGCAATGGAGCATCGTCACTGGCATCAGAATAAATTTCGTCTGATTGTGTAACAGGTAACCAGTTAAGCATAGCGCGTAAATCTTCAATGATGTTATTAGGATGTGCCACCAGCATTGCTCCTTGCTGAATCAACCAGTTTGTTCCCTCACTGCCGCTGTTGCCCAATGCTCCAGGCAAGGCATAAACAGCGCGATTTTGCTCTAATGCGTAACGGGCTGTGACTAATGAACCACTCTTTAATGACGCTTCAATGACTAACACACCCTGGCTTAATCCGCTGATAATCCGGTTTCTGCGTGGAAACCGGTGTGCCAGAGGAAGTGCATCAAGCGGAAACTCCGATATCACCGCGCCCCCCTGCTCGACAATTTCCTGAGCCAGCGCAACATGCCTCCTGGGATAGAGGTGGGCCAGTCCGCTGCCCAGTACCGCAACGGTTTTCCCCCTCACGTTCAGCGCAGCACGATGTGCAACACCATCAATACCGAGAGCCAGGCCGCTGGTGATGGTGAAGCCACTGAGTGACAACGCCTGTGTGAACACGTCACACCAGTAACGACCGGAGTGAGAGCACTGGCGGCTGCCCACCACCGCCAGCTGCGATGTACCCAGAACGGAAGGATCGCCCTTTACATACAGCAAAGGAGGAAAACAGCTGATTTCAGTGAGCTGAGCGGGATAAAGCGGATCAAGGGCGGTAATCAAATGATGTAACGGGCTTTGCGACAGCCACGTGTTTACCGTTTTCAGCCAACCCGGGGAGAGATGATGGTAATGGTGGCGCTGTGAAACCTCTAATCCATTCTGGGTCAACACATCGTCAACATCTTTGCCTTCAGACAGTTGCTGTGCCGCCTTTAACCAACGCCTGCCGGTTAAGCCCGGTATAGTGCCCAGCCGCAGTAATTGCTCCCGTTTTCTCATCTTCAAAGCCCTCTGACAAGCATCGCGTCCCTCCGCAGAATGCTGTCAATCGGGTAGTAAAAAGTCTACAATATGAGGAAGTAATCTTTCCCTTTTAGAATTTATATCTGGATATTTATGTCAGTTTTACAGGTATTACATTTCCCTGACGAGCGCCTGCGCAAAATTGCCGCGCCTGTTAAAGAAGTTAACGCGGACGTTCAGCGTATCGTCGATGATATGTTCGAAACCATGTATTCCGAAGAAGGTATCGGCCTTGCCGCGACGCAGGTGGATATTCATCAGCGCATCATTGTGATTGATGTCTCTGAAAACCGCGACGAACGCCTGGTCTTAATCAATCCTGAGCTGCTGGAAAAGAGCGGCGAAACGGGTATCGAAGAAGGTTGCCTGTCTATTCCTGAGCAACGTGCCTTTGTGCCTCGTGCCGAGCGGGTAAAAGTCCGTGCACTGGACCGCGAGGGTAAAAGCTTCGAACTTGAAACCGGTGATCTTCTGGCTATCTGCATCCAGCACGAAATCGACCATCTCGATGGTAAGCTGTTCATCGATTATCTTTCGCCTTTAAAGCGTCAGCGCATTAAAACAAAGTTAGAAAAGCTGGCGCGTCAAAATGCTCAGGCTTCCTGAGATCGGAATAAGGGATAAACGTGTCTGCTCCGCTTAAAATTATCTTTGCTGGCACGCCAGACTTTGCAGCGCGTCATCTTGACGCGCTGCTTGCTTCTGAGCATCAGATTGTCGGCGTCTTCACCCAGCCGGATCGTCCTGCAGGTCGCGGCAATAAGTTGACCGCCAGCCCGGTCAAGTCATTGGCCCAGGCTCACAACATTCCGGTATTTCAACCCCAATCCCTGCGCCCGGCCGAAAACCAACAGTTGGTTGCAGACTTACAGGCTGACGTCATGGTTGTCGTCGCTTATGGGCTCATCCTGCCAAAAACCGTGCTTGAGATGCCCCGTTTGGGTTGTATCAACGTGCACGGTTCCCTGTTACCACGCTGGCGTGGCGCCGCGCCTATTCAGCGCGCACTCTGGGCGGGTGACAGCGAAACCGGCGTGACCATTATGCAGATGGATGTCGGGCTGGATACGGGTGACATGTTGTTAAAACTCGCCTGTCCGATTAGCGCTGAAGACACCAGCGCAACGCTTTACGATAAGCTGGCAGATCTGGGTCCGGCAGGGTTGATGACCACATTATCCCAGTTACGTGACGGTAACGCGCAGGCCGTTCAGCAGGATGAAAGTCTGGCTAACTACGCAGAAAAACTGAGCAAAGAAGAGGCGCGCCTTAACTGGACGTTGCCGGCTGAACAGCTGGAACGCTGCATTCGTGCTTTTAATCCCTGGCCGATAAGCTTCTTTATGGTGAATGACCAGCCGGTGAAAGTCTGGCAAGCCAGCGTCTTACCTCATGTCAACAAGCAGCCGGGAGAGATTATCCAGGCTGACAAACACGGCATTCACATTGCCACTGCCGACGGCGTGCTGAATTTACTTCAGCTTCAACCCGCCGGTAAAAAAACGATGTCAGCACAGGACCTGCTTAACTCGCGTCGCGAATGGTTTGAAACCGGCACGCTTCTGGACTGACCCTCAGGCCCGGCAAAACCGGGCCTTTTGCTTGATGGCACTATCTTATGACTAAATCAACCAATCTTCGTAGCCTGTCTGCTCAACTGATCGAGCGCGTTGTCGATAAAGGCGAATCACTCAATACCGCCTTGCCCGCGGCACAGAAAAAACTCTCAGATAAAGATGCTGCCCTGGTACAAGAGATCTGCTTTGGTGTACTGCGCACGTTACCGCAGTTGGAAGCGCTGATCGGCAAACTGATGGAACGTCCCTTAACGGGTAAGCAGCGTACGCTGCATTTCCTGATTATGGTGGGCTTATATCAGCTACTTTATACACGCGTGCCCGCTCATGCAGCATTAGCGGAGACAGTGGCCGGGGCAGAGGTGCTGAAACGCGCAAACCTGAAAGGATTAATCAATGGCGTCTTGCGCCAGTTCCAGCGTCAGCAGGAAGCCCTTCTTGCCAGTATTCAGGATGGTCCTCAACGTCATCTTCATCCGGGCTGGTTACTGAACCGGCTTCAGCAGGCATGGCCAGAGCAGTGGCAGCAAATTGTTGAGGCAAACAACCAGCGACCACCGATGTGGTTGCGTGTTAATCGCCAACATCATTCACGGGACAGCTGGCTGGCGCGCCTCACCGCAGAGGAGAAGAGTGCTGCTGTCGCCCAAGATGTGCCAGAAGCGCTGCGTCTTACGGCGCCTGCACCGGTTACTCTGCTGCCTGGCTTTGAGCAAGGCTGGTTTACGGTACAGGATCTCTCCGCTCAACGCTGTGCGCTTCTTCTTGAGCCAAAAAACGGTGAGCAGATTCTGGATCTCTGCGCGGCGCCGGGAGGGAAAACGACCCACATTCTGGAGATTGCTCCCCAGGCACAGGTGCTTGCTGTCGATGTTGATGCCCAACGACTGAAACGCGTGAATGAAAATCTGACTCGTCTGGGGATGACCGCCGAGGTAAAACAGGGCGATGGGCGCACGCCGCAGCAGTGGTGCGACCAACGTCAGTTTGACCGCATTTTGCTGGATGCGCCCTGCTCAGCGACCGGCGTTATCCGCCGGCATCCCGACATTAAGTGGTTACGTCGCGATCGCGACATTGCCGAGCTGGCCGCATTACAACGTGAAATTCTGGATGCGACCTGGCCGCTGCTCAAACCCGGCGGTACGATGATCTATGCAACCTGCTCTGTCTTACCGGACGAGAACCAACGGCAAATCAGCGAGTTCATCGAGCGTCACGCTGATGCGGAAGCGGTCTCATTGTCCGGCGCGCCCCTGAACGGTTGGCAGGTCTTTCCCGAGGCAGAAGGCGGAGATGGTTTTTTCTACGCTAAGCTGGTGAAACGCACGGGTCCACTCTGAAAAGGCATTGATAAGCGATGAAAATCATAATTCTTGGTGCTGGTCAGGTCGGCGGCACACTGGCAGAAAACCTGGTTGGTGAAAATAACGATATTACCGTTGTGGATACAGACTCAACGCGGTTACGCCAACTGCAGGACAAATTTGATTTACGTGTCGTGCAGGGCCATGGTTCTCACCCACGTATTCTCCGTGAGGCCGGTGCGGAGGATGCCGATATGCTGGTTGCCGTGACCAGCTCGGATGAAACCAATATGATTGCCTGCCAAATCGCTTATTCGCTTTTCAACACGCCAAATCGCATCGCCCGTATCCGTGCGGCGGACTATCTGCGCGACGCCGATAAACTGTTTATTCCTGAAGCCGTGCCCATCGATCATTTGATTTCGCCTGAGCAACTGGTCATCGACAACATATATCGTCTGATTCAGTATCCTGGTGCACTGCAGGTCGTTAACTTTGCCGAAGGTAAGGTCAGTCTTGCCGTTGTCAAAGCCTATTATGGCGGTCCGCTCGTAGGCAATCCGCTGTCGATCCTGCGGGACCATATGCCACATATCGATACGCGCGTGGCGGCAATCTTCCGTCAGGATCGCCCTATCCGTCCACAGGGATCCACCATTATTGAAGCAGGGGATGAGGTCTTTTTCATTGCCGCAAGCCAGCATATTCGTGCAGTCATGAGTGAAATGCAGCGGCTGGAAAAACCCTATAAACGCATCATGTTGGTGGGCGGCGGAAATATTGGTTTTGGCCTGGCGCAGCGGCTTGAGAAAAATTACAGCGTCAAACTCATTGAGCGTAATCCTCAGCGTGCTGCCGAGCTGGCAGAACAGTTACATGATACAGTGGTGTTCTATGGTGATGCGTCCGATCAGGAGCTGCTGGCAGAAGAGCACATTGAGCAGGTCGACTTATTCATTGCCGTCACCAACGATGACGAAGCGAATATTATGTCGGCCATGCTGGCTAAAAAAATGGGTGCCAAGAAAGTCATGGTGCTGATACAACGACGGGCTTACGTCGATCTGGTCCAGGGCAGCGTAATTGATATTGCCATTTCGCCACAGCAGGCCACGATTTCAGCCCTGTTAGGGCACGTGCGCAAAGCGGACATTGTAGGCGTTTCGTCTTTACGCCGCGGTATTGCCGAAGCCATTGAAGCCATTGCGCACGGTGATGAAACCACCTCACGCGTGGTGGGACGGTCAATTGATGATATCAAGCTTCCACCAGGCACATTGATTGGTGCGGTGGTTCGCGGCGATGATGTGATGATAGCGAATGACAACCTGCGTATTGAACAGGGCGACCACGTCGTCATGTTTTTAACCGATAAGAAATTTGTACCGGACGTCGAACGTCTGTTTCAGCCAAGTCCGTTCTTCCTCTAAAAAATTCAGGGCTGTGTCTGACATCATTTAGCAAATTGTTCGCAGTAATGGCAAATATGGCAAGCTTTGTTAAACTTTATGGCATTGGCTAAGGCAAGGAGAGAAGTATGAGTTTATTCAAAGAGTTTCGTGATTTTGCGATGCGCGGCAATGTGGTTGATCTGGCCGTCGGTGTCATCATTGGTGCGGCATTTGGTAAAATTGTTTCATCATTGGTGGCGAACATCATTATGCCACCTTTGGGTTTGCTGATTGGCGGCGTTGATTTCAAATCGTTTAGTTGGGTGCTTAAACCCGCCGTAGGTAATGCGCCCGCTGTCGTCATGGAATATGGTGTTTTCCTGCAAACCGTATTTGATTTCATCATTGTTGCTTTTGCTATCTTCATGGCAATCAAGTTGATGAACAAACTGTATAAAAAGAAAGAAGTGGAAAAACCGGCCCCCAAACCTTCAAACGAAGAACTGCTTCTGACCGAAATTCGCGACTTACTTAAACAACAAAACACGAAAATTTAAACGACGAAGCCGCTTTAACGCGGCTTTTTTGTGCCCGAAAAGCAGAAGGCCAGTGATAAACGGCTTGCTTATCACTGGCCTCCCAGTCTTTTCCTTTTCCGTGTTTTGCTTTACGTTTGAAACTGCCCTTCCCTTTTTGTTTCTGTTCGACCCGCTGTCTGAAGAGAGGATCGTGTAACAATGCCTGTAAGGCGTTATCCTGTATTTGCCCTTTCGTATGGCGATAACTGGACATAATTTCTCCGTGTTGTTGATAGAAATAAGGCTGTTAAAGATGCAGCAGCCACTATTATACGCGGATGCTGGCGACATAAAACATGCTAATCTGGCGAAATTTTGTGCTTAATTGCGCGGCCATATTCGCCATCCAAAAAATCTGTGCTCATGCCGGCCTGACGAAGTTTAACCTTCAGCAGCAGCAGCCGTTGTGTCTGAATCAGTCTCTCAGGATCGTCAGGATCTAAATGGTGTAACAAATCGCTGACCTGCAGCGCTTCGCGCCGGAGTTCGAGTTCCGGGGGCAGGAAGCCTGCATTTTTTAACAGTCGAAATCCTGCACGCAGCTCAGGTGGAACCTGACTGTCGTCTTCAAGTTGCAGCGGCGCACCTTCGCCCGGCAGGTTACTCAGCTCGCCTTTCTCCTGCGCCGCTTTGATATGCTGTTCAACAAGCTGATCAATTAACCACATTGTTCGCCTCCTTCATAACATGACAAGCGTAGCAGACGCGGAACTGCAGACAATAAAAAACCCGCCGAAGCGGGTTTTTCACGTTGCAACAGATTACTCTGCCGCAGCTTCTGCTTGAGCTTCTGGACGATCAACCAGCTCGATGTATGCCATCGGAGCGTTGTCACCAGCGCGGAAGCCACACTTCAGAATGCGAGTGTAACCACCTGCACGGCTCGCGAAACGCGGGCCTAACTCATTAAACAGTTTTGCCACGATCTCGTTATCACGAGTGCGGGCGAATGCCAGACGACGATTAGCTACGCTGTCGGTCTTGGCAAGAGTAATCAGCGGCTCAACTACGCGGCGCAACTCTTTGGCTTTCGGCAGAGTCGTCTTAATGATCTCATGACGAACCAGAGAGCCAGCCATGTTGCGGAACATAGCCTGACGATGGCTGCTGTTGCGGTTCAGTTGACGACCACTCTTACGATGGCGCATGACCTTATCCTTCTCAGTGAAACCTTAACCTGTGATCGGGTTATTCATCAGCAATGCTTGCTGGCGGCCAGTTTTCCAGGCGCATGCCCAGAGACAGACCACGAGAAGCCAGCACATCTTTAATCTCAGTAAGAGATTTTTTACCAAGGTTAGGCGTTTTAAGCAGCTCAACCTCGGTACGCTGTACCAGATCACCGATGTAGTGGATAGCTTCTGCCTTAAGGCAGTTAGCAGAGCGGACAGTCAATTCCAGATCGTCAACAGGGCGCAGCAGGATCGGATCGAATTCTGGTTTCTCTTCTTTAACTTCCGGCTGACGTACATCACGTAAGTCAACGAAAGCTTCAAGTTGTTCTGCCAGGATGGTTGCCGCACGACGAATCGCCTCTTCAGGATCGATTGTGCCGTTGGTTTCCATTTCGATGACCAGCTTGTCCAGGTCGGTGCGCTGCTCTACACGCGCTGCTTCAACATTGTAGGCGATACGGTCTACAGGGCTGTAGCAAGCGTCAACTAACAGACGGCCGATTGGGCGCTCATCTTCTTCCGAATGAATTCGGGCAGAAGCCGGCACATAACCACGACCACGCTGAACTTTGATACGCATGCTAATAGATGCATTTTCATCGGTCAGATGGCAGATCACATGCTGCGGCTTGACGATTTCGACATCACCATCATGGGTAATGTCGGCTGCAGTCACAGGGCCAATGCCAGATTTATTCAAGGTAAGAATAACTTCATCTTTGCCCTGAACTCTTACCGCCAAACCTTTAAGGTTGAGCAGGATTTCCAGGATATCTTCCTGTACACCCTCTTTGGTGCTGTACTCATGCAGTACACCATCAATTTCAACCTCGGTCACCGCGCAACCCGGCATTGATGAAAGCAGAATACGGCGCAGCGCGTTACCAAGAGTATGGCCAAAGCCACGCTCTAAAGGCTCAAGGGTCACCTTGGCGTGCGTCGAACTCACTTGCTCGATATCTACCAGGCGCGGTTTTAGAAACTCTGTCACAGAACCCTGCATTGTGTCCTCTCTTTGGTACTAAGCCTTACTTGGAGTAAAGCTCGACGATCAGGTGTTCGTTAATGTCCGCAGACAGATCAGTACGTTCAGGAATACGCTTGAACACACCTTCCATCTTAGTTGCATCAACTTCCAGCCAGGTTGGCTTTTCACGCTGCTCAGCCAGCTCCAGAGCGGCCTTCACGCGAGATTGCTTTTTGGCTTTCTCACGGATGCTAACGACATCATTCGGAGATACCTGATAAGAAGCGATGTTAACAACGCGACCATTTACCAGAACAGACTTATGGCTCACCAGCTGACGTGCTTCCGCACGCGTGGCACCAAAGCCCATACGATAAACGACGTTGTCCAGACGGCCTTCCAGCAGAGCCAACAGGTTTTCACCGGTGTTGCCTTTCAGACGTGCTGCTTCTTTGTAATAGTTACGGAACTGACGCTCAAGAACACCGTACATACGACGAACTTTTTGCTTTTCACGTAACTGGCCGCCGTAGTCAGACAGACGTGGCTTACGCGCACCGTGCTGACCAGGAGCTTGTTCAATTTTACACTTGGAATCAATCGCGCGAACGCCAGACTTAAGGAATAAGTCAGTGCCCTCACGACGGCTCAGCTTGAGCTTAGGACCCAAATATCTTGCCATTTTCTTTCTCCAACTATCCTAAAAAACGGGGCGTTATACGCGACGTTTTTTCGGCGGACGACAACCGTTATGAGGGATCGGAGTCACATCAGTAATATTCGTGATGCGGAAACCAGCGGCGTTCAGTGCACGAATTGTTGATTCGCGACCCGGACCCGGACCCTTAACCATAACTTCCAGGTTCTTAATACCGTAATCTTTTACCGCTTCTGCACAGCGCTCTGCAGCGACCTGAGCAGCAAACGGAGTGGATTTACGTGAACCGCGGAAACCGGAACCACCGGCGGTTGCCCAACCCAGTGCGTTACCCTGACGATCAGTAATGGTAACGATTGTGTTGTTAAAAGAAGCATGGACATGAGCCACGCCATCTGAGACTTGTTTTCTTACACGCTTACGTGCACGAACTGGTGCCTTTGCCATTATTTACTCACCCCGATTATTTCTTGATCGGTTTACGCGGACCCTTACGGGTACGTGCGTTGGTCTTGGTGCGCTGACCGCGAACCGGAAGACCACGACGATGGCGCAAACCACGGTAGCAACCAAGGTCCATAAGACGCTTGATGCTCAGGGTGATTTCACGGCGCAGATCACCTTCTACAACGAATTTAGCAACTGCATCACGCAGCTGATCAATTTGTTCTTCAGACAGCTCACTGATCTTAACATTTTCAGCAATACCCGTTGAAGCGCAGATGGCTTTCGAACGAGTCTTACCAATACCGAAAATCGAGGTTAAAGCGATAACGGTATGTTTCTGATCAGGAATGTTAATGCCTGCTATACGGGCCACTATGCACTCCTACTATTTAATATGTACGCACCATGCCGAAAAGCCCGTTTTCAGGATACTCAAATGGAAACGTACAGACATACAAAAGATTGGCTGGCTAATCTAGCCAGCTCAACCCGACTTTGCAAGAAAAATATGTGAAAATCAGCCTTGGCGCTGTTTATGCTTTGGCTCGGCGCTGCAGATCACACGAACGACACCGTCGCGGCGAATGATTTTGCAGTTACGACATAATTTCTTGACGGAAGCACGAACTTTCATTTTTACTCTCCGTAACTTCTCAACCACCTGAATTAACGGCCGTAGCCCTTCAGGTTAGCTTTCTTCAATGCAGACTCGTACTGACTTGACATCATCAGAGTTTGCACTTGAGCCATAAAGTCCATGATGACGACCACTACGATGAGCAGTGATGTACCGCCAAAGTAGAAAGGAACTTTCATCGCATCACGCATGAACTCCGGGATAAGGCAGATAAAGGTAATGTAGAGGGCACCGATTAAGGTTAACCGCGTCATTACTTTATCAATATACTTCGCCGTTTGCTCTCCCGGACGAATTCCCGGTACGAATGCACCAGACTTCTTCAGGTTATCTGCTGTTTCACGCGGGTTGAAAACCAACGCCGTGTAGAAGAAACAGAAGAAGATGATAGCAGTCGCATAGAGTAGCACATAAAGCGGCTGTCCTGGCTGCAAATACATCGAAATTGTTGTCAGCCAGTTCCAACCGGTACCGCCCCCGAACCACGATGCAATCGTTGCCGGGAACAGAATAATGCTGGAAGCGAAGATTGCCGGGATAACCCCTGCCATATTCACTTTCAACGGTAAATGTGTGCTCTGTGCAGCGTATACACGGCGACCTTGTTGACGTTTGGCATAGTTCACCACAATGCGGCGTTGACCACGCTCAACGAAAATAACAAAGAAGGTCACTGCAAATACGAGAACTGCAACCAACAGCAACAGAAGGAAGTGCAGGTCACCTTGCCGCGCTTGCTCGATGGTATGGCCAATGGCCGGCGGAAGACCCGCAACAATACCTGCGAAGATAATGATTGAAATACCGTTACCGATACCACGCTCAGTTATCTGTTCGCCCAGCCACATCAGGAACATTGTCCCGGTAACCAGACTCACAACAGCGGTAAAATAGAATGCAAAGCCTGGATTCATTACCAGGCCTTGCATACCAGGCATATTCGGTAAACCGGTAGCAATACCGATTGACTGGAATATGGCCAATACCAACGTACCGTAACGGGTGTACTGGCTAATCTTACGACGGCCAGCCTCCCCTTCTTTCTTGATTTCAGCTAACGCGGGATGAACCACCGTTAACAGCTGGATAATAATCGATGCCGAAATATACGGCATGATACCCAGAGCAAAGATAGAAGCACGGCTGAGAGCACCACCAGAGAACATGTTAAACATTTCAATGATGGTGCCACGCTGTTGCTCAAGCAGTTTGGCAAGTACAGTGGCATCAATACCAGGGATCGGAATAAAAGAGCCAATACGGAAGACAATCAGTGCACCGATTACAAACAGCAGTCTGCGTTTCAGTTCACCAAAGCCACCTTTGGCACTTTGAAAATCTAATCCCGGTTGTTTAGCCATCTGCTACTTATTCCTCGATTTTACCGCCAGCAGCTTCGATTGCAGCACGAGCACCTTTGGTGACACGCAGGCCGCGAACCGTTACCGGTGCAGAAACTTCACCAGAAAGAATTACTTTAACGAATTCAATCTGAACACCGACAATGTTGGCTGCTTTCAGCGCGTTCAGGTCGACGATACCGCCTTCAACTTTCGCCAGATCAGACAGACGAATCTCTGTGGTGATCATTGCTTTGCGAGAGGTGAAACCGAACTTCGGCAGACGACGGTACAGAGGCATCTGACCACCTTCGAAACCGCGACGTACGCCACCGCCAGAACGAGAGTTCTGACCTTTGTGACCACGACCACCGGTTTTTCCGAGGCCAGAACCGATACCACGACCCAGACGCTTGGTAGCGTGCTTAGACCCTTCGGCCGGAGACAGAGTATTTAAACGCATCTCTTACTCCTCCACTTTAACCATGTAGGAAACCGCGTTGACCATACCGCGTACAGCTGGCGTATCTTCACGCTCTACGGTATGACCAATACGACGCAGACCCAGGCCAACCAGAGTGGCTTTATGCTTAGGCAAGCGGCCGATTGAACTACGGGTTTGGGTGATTTTAATAGTGTTAGCCATCGTGATTACCCCAGAATTTCTTCAACGGATTTACCACGCTTAGCAGCGACCATTTCCGGAGACTTCATATTGCCCAGACCGTCAATAGTTGCACGAACCACGTTAATCGGGTTGGTGGAACCATAGGCTTTTGCCAGAACGTTATGTACTCCAGCGACTTCCAGAACGGCGCGCATTGCACCACCGGCGATGATACCGGTACCTTCTGAAGCCGGCTGCATGAACACACGGGACCCAGTGTGCGCACCTTTAACAGGGTGCTGCAGGGTGCCGTTGATCAGCGCGACATTAACCATATTGCGACGGGCTTTCTCCATCGCTTTCTGGATCGCTGCTGGAACTTCACGCGCTTTACCGTAACCAAAACCAACGCGGCCGTTACCATCACCCACTACAGTCAGTGCGGTGAAGGAGAAAATACGACCACCTTTTACAGTTTTAGATACACGGTTTACCGCGATCAGTTTTTCCTGCAGTTCGCCAGCTTGTTTCTCGATGTGTGCCATCTTAGACCTCTACCTTAGAACTGAAGGCCAGCTTCACGGGCAGCATCTGCCAGTGCCTGGACGCGACCATGATATTGGAAACCGGAACGGTCGAAAGAAACACCAGTGATGCCTTTTTCGATTGCGCGTTCTGCAATAGCTTTACCTACAGCAGCTGCGGCTTCTTTATTACCGGTAAACTTCAGTTGTTCAGTGATAGCTTTTTCTACAGTAGAAGCAGCAACCAGAACTTCGGAACCGTTCGGGGCGATTACCTGTGCGTAAATGTGACGCGGGGTACGATGTACCACCAGGCGAGTAGCACCCAGCTCTTTGAGCTTGCGACGTGCACGGGTCGCACGACGGATACGAGCAGATTTCTTATCCATAGTGTTACCTTACTTCTTCTTAGCCTCTTTGGTACGCACGACTTCGTCGGCGTAACGGACACCCTTGCCTTTATAAGGCTCAGGACGACGGTAGGCGCGCAAGTCAGCTGCAACCTGGCCGATCACCTGCTTATCAGCGCCTTTCAGCACGATTTCAGTCTGAGTCGGACACTCTGCAGTGATACCCGCGGGCAGCTGGTGATCAACTGGATGAGAAAAGCCCAGAGACAGGTTAACTACGTTGCCTTTTACGGCAGCACGATAACCAACACCAACCAGCTGCAGCTTCTTAGTGAAGCCTTCGGTAACACCGATAACCATTGCGTTCAGCAGCGCGCGAGAAGTACCCGCCTGCGCCCAGCCGTCAACGAAACCTTCGCGCGGAGCGAAAGTCAGAGCGTTGTCAGCATGCTTAACTTCAACAGCATCATTGATAGTACGAGTCAGCTCGCCGTTTTTACCTTTAATCGAAATTACCTGACCGTTGAGTTTTACCTCTACGCCGGCAGGAATAACGACAGGTGCTTTAGCAACACGAGACATTTTATTCCTCCGATTACGCTACGTAGCAGATAATTTCGCCACCAAGACCAGCCTGGCGCGCTGCACGATCAGTCATGACACCTTTCGATGTAGAAATGACAGCGATACCCATACCAGCCATTACCTTTGGCAGCTCATCTTTTTTCTTATAGATGCGCAGGCCGGGACGGCTTACTCGCTGAATGCTTTCTACAACAGCTTTACCCTGGAAATACTTAAGAGTCAGTTCCAGTTCCAGCTTGATGTCGCCTTCGATTTTAAAATCTTCAATAAAGCCTTCTTCCTTCAGCACGTTGGCAATTGCCAATTTCAGCTTGGAGGAGGGCATGGTGACCGCAACTTTGTTCGCGGCCTGACCGTTACGGATACGGGTCAGCATATCCGCGATCGGATCTTGCATGCTCATCTGTGTTACTCCCGTGATTCAATTGGTGACAATTACCAGCTAGCCTTTTTCAGACCCGGGATTTCACCGCGCATTGCGGCTTCACGGACCTTGATACGGCTCAACCCAAACTTCCGCAGGAAACCGTGCGGACGACCTGTTTGACGGCAGCGGTTACGCTGACGTGAAGGGCTGGAATCACGCGGCAGACTCTGCAGCTTGAGAACGGCATCCCAACGGTCTTCGTCGGAAGCGTTCACATCAGAAATGATCGCTTTCAGTTCAGCGCGTTTTGCGAAGAATTTGTCTGCTAATTTCACACGCTTAACTTCGCGTGCTTTCATAGATTGCTTAGCCATTAAGTAACCCTACCTTACTTACGGAACGGGAAGTCAAAGGCAGCCAGCAGAGCACGGCCTTCATCATCAGATTTCGCAGTAGTGGTAATGGTAATATCCAAACCACGAACGCGATCGACTTTGTCGTAGTCGATTTCTGGGAAGATGATCTGCTCACGTACACCCATGCTGTAGTTGCCACGACCATCGAATGACTTAGCGGACAAGCCACGGAAGTCACGGATACGCGGAACAGCAATGGTGACCAGACGCTCAAAGAACTCCCACATGCGCTCGCCACGCAGAGTTACTTTACAGCCGATCGGATAGCCCTGACGGATTTTGAAGCCTGCAACTGATTTGCGTGCTTTGGTGATCAGCGGTTTTTGACCGGAGATTGCTGCCAGGTCAGCTGCTGCGTTATCCAGCAGTTTCTTGTCAGCGATCGCTTCACCAACACCCATGTTCAGGGTGATCTTCTCGACCCGAGGGACTTGCATGACAGAATTGTAGCCGAACTCACTCATGAGTTTCTGGACTACCTCGTCTTTGTAGTAATCATGCAGTTTCGCCATCGTACTACTCCAAATTACTTGATAGTTTCGCTATTAGACTTGAAGAAACGGACTTTTTTGCCGTCTTCGAATCTAAAGCCTACACGGTCAGCCTTACCGGTTGCCGCATTGAAGAGAGCAACGTTAGAAACCTGAATAGCAGCTTCTTTTTCAACGATGCCGCCTGGTTGGTTCAGAGCCGGAACAGGCTTCTGATGTTTCTTAACCAGGTTGATACCTTCAACGATGACCTTGCCAGAAGACAGGACGTTCTTAACTTTACCGCGCTTACCTTTATCTTTACCGGTTAACACGATAACTTCGTCGTTACGACGGATTTTAGCTGCCATTGTTCGCTCCTTAGAGTACTTCTGGTGCCAGAGAGATAATTTTCATGAACTTTTCAGTACGAAGTTCACGAGTTACCGGCCCAAAAATACGCGTACCGATAGGCTGCTCACTGTTATTGTTTAAAATAACGCATGCATTACCATCGAAGCGAATGACAGAACCGTCCGGGCGACGAACACCCTTCCTGGTGCGCACCACTACCGCCTTCAGGACATCACCTTTTTTAACTTTACCACGTGGAATTGCTTCCTTGATGGTAACTTTAATGATGTCGCCGACGCCTGCGTAGCGACGGTGCGAGCCACCCAGAACCTTGATACACATTACGCGACGTGCACCGGAGTTGTCGGCGACGTTCAGCATAGTCTGTTCTTGGATCATTTCAGTGCTCCGCTAATGTCAACTACTACTTCGGGACCTAGACCTCAGGTCGATTGAAAGCCCCATAATTGAGGGCGCGGCATTATAACACCGGTTCTCGCAGATGGGTAGAAAAAATGAACGGCTCTTGCGAGCCGTTCATTCGATTTTTAAAGAGGGCAGATTCTATTACAGAATTGCTTTCTCTACAACGCGAACCAGAGTCCAGGACTTAGTCTTGGACAGTGGACGGCATTCGCGGATTTCTACCACGTCACCGATTCCACATTCGTTGTTCTCGTCATGGATGTGCAGCTTAGTCGTACGCTTAATGAATTTTCCATAGATTGGATGCTTCACGAAACGCTCGATAGCAACAACCGCAGATTTCTGCATTTTGTCACTAACGACACGACCCTGCAGAGTACGGATTTTATCGGTCATTACGAACCCGCCTTCTCAGTCAGTAAAGTCTTAACGCGCGCAACATCACGGCGAACCTGCTTCAGCAGATGAGACTGCTGCAGTTGGCCAGATGCTGCCTGCATGCGCAGGTTAAATTGCTCACGCAGCAGATTAAGCAGCTCAGTGTTCAGCTCTTCAACGCTTTTTTCACGCAGCTCTGTTGCTTTCATTACATCACCGTCTTAGTTACAAAGGTGGTTTTGATAGGCAGTTTTGCTGCTGCCAGCTTGAATGCTTCACGGGCCAGCTCTTCTGGTACGCCGTCCATTTCATACAGGACTTTACCAGGCTGGATCAGGGCAACCCAATACTCGACGTTACCCTTACCTTTACCCATACGCACTTCCAGCGGCTTCTCGGTGATCGGTTTGTCCGGGAATACACGGATCCAGATCTTACCTTGACGCTTAACTGCACGGGTCATAGCACGACGTGCTGCTTCGATCTGACGGGCAGTCAGACGACCACGGCCAACAGCTTTCAGACCGAAAGTCCCGAAGCTAACATCCGTACCCTGCGCCAGACCACGGTTGCGGCCTTTGTGCACTTTACGGAATTTTGTACGCTTTGGTTGTAACATAGCGACTCTCCTTACTTACGGCCTTTACGCTGCTGCTTTTTAGGTTGAGCAGCCGGTTCCGGTTGTTCAACAGCAGCCATACCACCCAGGATCTCGCCTTTGAAGATCCATACCTTAACGCCGATTACACCATAAGTGGTGTGCGCTTCAGAGGTGTTGTAGTCAATGTCAGCACGCAGAGTGTGCAACGGCACGCGACCTTCACGATACCATTCGGTACGTGCGATCTCGGCGCCGCCCAGACGGCCGCTAACTTCAACTTTAATACCCTTCGCGCCCAGACGCATGGCGTTCTGAACCGCACGCTTCATAGCACGACGGAACATCACGCGACGCTCCAGCTGTGAAGTGATGCTGTCAGCAACCAGTTTAGCGTCCAGTTCCGGTTTACGGACTTCGGCGATATTGATCTGTGCAGGTACGCCAGCGATTTTCGCCACGACCGTGCGCAGTTTTTCTACGTCTTCACCTTTCTTACCGATCACGATGCCAGGACGAGCGGTGTGAATGGTCACACGGATGCTCTTAGCCGGACGCTCGATAACGATACGAGATACAGACGCCTTAGCCAGTTCCTTAGTCAGGTACTGACGTACTTTAAAGTCGCTGTCCAGGTTGTCAGCGAATTCTTTGGTGTTCGCAAACCAGGTAGAGTTCCATGGTTTTACAATACCCAGGCGAATACCATTAGGATGTACTTTCTGACCCATTGCTAGTCTCCAGAGTCTCAGCGATCGGACACAACCACAGTAATGTGGCTGGTGCGCTTCAGGATGCGATCTGCACGACCTTTTGCACGCGGCATAATGCGCTTCATGCTTGGGCCTTCGTCGACGAAAATTTTCGCGACTTTCAGATCGTCGATATCAGCGCCATCGTTGTGTTCAGCGTTAGCAATGGCAGATTCCAGAACTTTCTTGACCAGTACAGCCGCTTTCTTGTTGGTGTAGGTCAAAATGTCCAGTGCCTGCGACACTTTCTTACCGCGGATCAGGTCAGCAACAAGGCGAACCTTCTGAGCAGAAGAACGAGCGTGGCGATGTTGAGCTAAAGTTTCCATCTCTTCCTCCTACTTATTTCTTCTTGGCTTTTTTATCAGCCGCGTGACCGCGATAAGTACGTGTCGGCGCGAATTCACCCAGTTTGTGACCAACCATTTCGTCGGAAACAAAGACAGGAACGTGCTGACGACCATTATGGACAGCGATGGTCAAACCGATCATGTTAGGAAAGATCGTTGAACGACGGGACCAAGTGCGCAAAGGCTTCTTGTCACCGCTTTCCACCGCTTTCTCTACCTTCTTCAGCAAGTGCAGGTCAATAAAAGGACCTTTCTTGAGAGAACGTGGCATGGCTTATCCTCTAATATTATTTGCTACGGCGACGTACGATAAACTTATCGGTACGCTTGTTGCTACGGGTCTTCTTACCTTTGGTCTGAACGCCCCACGGGGTTACCGGGTGCTTACCAAAGTTACGACCTTCACCACCACCGTGCGGGTGATCTACTGGGTTCATCGCGGTACCACGAACGGTCGGACGAACACCACGCCAACGGGTTGCACCGGCTTTACCCAGAACGCGCAGCATATGCTCAGCGTTACCGACTTCGCCCAGTGTTGCGCGGCAGTCAGCTTCGACTTTACGCATTTCACCTGAACGCAGACGCAGGGTAACGTAGGAACCTTCACGCGCAACGATCTGCACGTAAGCACCGGCTGAGCGAGCAATCTGACCGCCTTTGCCTGGTTTCATTTCTACGTTGTGAACGGTAGAACCCACCGGGATGTTACGCATCGGCAGTGTGTTACCTGCTTTGATCGCAGCATCAACGCCAGACTGAATCTGGTCGCCGGCTTTCAGGCCTTTAGGGGCCAGGATGTAACGGCGTTCGCCGTCTTTGTACAGAACCAGTGCGATGTTCGCAGAGCGGTTCGGATCGTACTCAAGACGTTCAACGGTTGCCGGGATACCATCTTTGTTGCGTTTGAAATCAACCAGACGGTAAGCCTGCTTATGACCACCACCGATGTGACGGGTAGTGATGCGACCGTTGTTGTTGCGGCCACCGGATTTGCTGTTTTTTTCCAGCAATGGAGCAAACGGCTTGCCCTTGTGCAACTCTGGGTTCACCACTTTAACGACGTGGCGACGACCCGGAGATGTCGGTTTACATTTAACAACTGCCATTGTCTTTCTCCTCCGACTTACTCAGCGCCGCCGACGAAGTCCAGATTCTGGCCTTCCTTCAGGGTGACGTAAGCTTTTTTCCAGTCGCTACGACGACCGATACGCTGTCCGTGACGCTTAACCTTACCTTTAACAACCAGGGTGTTTACGTCTTTAACTTCTACTTCGAACAGCTTCTCAACAGCAGCAACGATCTCTGCTTTAGTCGCGTCTTTAGCTACTTTGAGTACGATGGTGTTGGTTTTTTCCATCGCGCTAGATGCCTTTTCAGATACGTGCGGCGCGCGCAGTACTTTCAGCAGACGTTCTTCACGGATCATGCCAGCATCTCCTCAACTTGCTTAACTGCATCAGCAGTCATAACGACTTTGTCGAAGGCGATCAGGCTAACTGGATCGATACCCGCTGCATCACGCACGTCAACCTTGTACAGGTTACGCGCAGCCAGGAACAGATTCTCATCCAGTTCACCGGTGATGATCAGCACGTCTTCCAGCGCCATGTCTTTCAGCTTCTGCGCCAGCAACTTGGTTTTCGGTGCTTCAACAGAGAACTGCTCGACGACGATCAGACGATCTTGACGTACCAGTTCGGACAGGATGCTTTTCAGCGCGCCGCGGTACATCTTTTTATTAACTTTTTGACTGTGGTCTTGTGGCTTCGCAGCAAAGGTCACGCCACCTGAACGCCAGATCGGGCTCTTTACAGAACCTGAACGCGCACGGCCGGTGCCTTTCTGACGCCAAGGCTTTTTGCCTGAACCGGTTACTTCAGCGCGAGTTTTCTGCGCGCGAGTACCCTGGCGGGCGCCTGATGCGTAAGCAACAACAACCTGGTGAACCAGCGCTTCGTTGAAATCACGACCGAAGGTAGTTTCGGAAACAGTCAGCGCGCTCTGCGCGTCTTTCAATACTAATTCCATTGCTATCCCCTTACGCCTTCACAGCTGGTTTAACGATCAGGTCGCTACCGGTAGCACCGGGAACTGCACCTTTAACCAGCAGCAGGTTGCGCTCAGCGTCAACACGTACTACGTCCAGGCTCTGAACAGTTACGCGCTCATTACCCAGCTGACCTGCCATTTTCTTGCCTTTGAACACTTTGCCCGGAGTCTGGTTCTGACCGATAGAACCCGGAACGCGGTGAGACAAGGAGTTACCGTGGGTAGCGTCCTGGGTACGGAAGTTCCAGCGCTTAACGGTACCTGCGAAACCTTTACCTTTAGAGGTGCCAGTTACGTCTACTTTTTTAACGTCAGCGAAAATTTCAACGCTGATGCTCTGACCTACGGCATACTCATCACCTTCAACGGTGCGGAATTCCCACAGGCCACGGCCAGCTTCTACGCCAGCTTTAGCAAAATGACCAGCTTCAGGTTTGGTCACACGGTTTGCTTTTTTAGCACCGGTGGTAACCTGAATTGCCTGGTAACCATCGTTTTCCAGGCCTTTGACCTGAGTAACGCGGTTCGCTTCAACTTCGATTACGGTTACTGGGATAGAAACGCCATCTTCAGTGAAGATGCGGGTCATACCCACTTTTTTACCGACTAAACCAATCATTGTTTCAACCTCTCAATCGCTCGATGACCTGATTAACCCAGGCTGATCTGCACGTCAACACCGGCAGCCAGGTCCAGACGCATCAGAGCATCAACGGTTTTCTCAGTTGGCTCAACGATGTCTACCAGACGCTTGTGAGTGCGAATTTCGTACTGATCACGCGCGTCTTTGTTAACGTGCGGGGAGATCAGAACGGTAAAGCGCTCTTTGCGGGTTGGCAGCGGGATCGGACCACGGACCTGCGCACCAGTGCGCTTGGCAGTCTCGACGATTTCCGCGGTTGATTGATCGATCAGACGATGATCAAACGCTTTAAGACGGATACGGATTCTTTGGTTCGACATGAGACCAAGGCTCCAAACATTTTATAGACGAAAAAAATTACTACTCGAACCCATTACGATTGATGGGAGAGTGTAATCGTTCAGCATATAACTCCACAGTTGGGAGTATTGTCAGACGGCCCAACATTCTGCCGTCTGCGATTCAGCTCGAATCGCGCCTACCAATATCGGTAGGCCCGCGCATTATACGTATATTTGCTCAGGAAGCAACCCATGTCAGGAATTTGCCGGTGAAAAGTGCAAACTGATGTGCTGGCACAGCCCGCACAAAATGATGAATAAGAGATGTAAAGCCGCAATTTCTCTGTGAGGGGCGCTCCACTCTGCTTATCTTGCCCGCGACGTCAGATGGGCCTTCCGCCAGGCTGGGGCGACATGTCAGTTCATTTGAGGTAATGCGGTGCTTATCATCCTGTTAACTGTTACGGCGCTTGGCGCCGCCTTGGGTAGCACTCTTGCCCTGGCCTGCCAACGTTACTCGCCCACGGCGTCACCGTCCGACTGGTTCCGCGCGCTGTGGACGCCACCTTCGCGATGCATGCTTTGCCGGGCCCCTGTCCTGTGGCGCGATAAAATCCCCTTAATCAGCTGGCTGTGTCTTCAGGGGCGCTGTCGTGCCTGTCGCCAGGCAATCGGCGTGCTGCCCCTGCTGTTTGAGCTGACGGGCGCCCTGCTTTGCCTGATGCTGGTGATCGTGTTTAACGCGTGCCCCCTCACCGCAGCATTTATTCTGGTGGCGTCCTGCCTGCTTCTGTTACTTGCGGTTATCGACCAGCGCCACTTCCTGCTGCCGGATGTGCTGACGGGCGCTTTACTCTGGCTGGGACTGTCGCGCTTCTTTTTCGCTGCGCCGCTCTCCGTCACCTCGGCAGTCGGTGGTGCCGTCGCAGGTTACGGTTCACTCTGGCTACTGGCCTGGCTGTATCGTCAGATAAAGCATCAAGAGGGATTGGGTAACGGCGATATCAAACTCTTTGCCGCACTGGGCATATGGTGTGGTTGGCAGGCTCTGCCGTGGATTGCCTTGATAGCCAGTGTGTCAGCCCTGCTTGCCTTTGTGGTCAGGGCTATCATCCACAAGCGCTTGTATATGAACAGCCCGCTTCCTTTTGGCCCTTTTCTGGCCGCCGCGGGCTGGGGAATGATCGTCCTGCAAAGCCTCATTCGTCTCTGATTTGCGCCTGAAGATAGTTTTGAATGCCCATTTTTTTGATCAGATCGAGTTCGGTCTCGATCCAGTCGATATGGTGCTCTTCGTCCGCAAGGATTTCGATCATCATATCCCGACTGACGTAGTCATGAATTTTGTCGGCATACGCGATCGCTTCGCGCAGATCTTTTGCGCCTTCAAGTTCAAGGTTAAGATCGGACTGCAGCATCTCTTCCACATCCTCTCCGACCCTGAGTCGTCCCAGATCCTGCAGATTTGGAATGCCTTCAAGAAACAGAATGCGTTCAATGTATTTGTCCGCATGCTTCATTTCATCAATGGATTCGTGGTACTCAACGTCATTAAGACGCATCAGCCCCCAGTTTTTGAACATCCGTGCGTGGAGAAAATACTGATTGATCGCAACCAGTTCATTCCCTAACAGTTTATTGAGATGACTTATGATTTTCGCATCGCCCTTCATTTCACGTCCTCCGCTCATGTTTATTTGAGCGTAGATGCGGTTAAAAAGAAGTCAAAAAAACGCGATGAAAACTGTGGGTATTATCATGTCCCAGGAAAGAAAGCGCTCAGGCGATCTCTTTATACTGCGGAACCTGCTGCATCTCTTCATCCATGATTTCACGGGCGACACGAATGCACTTACCGCATTGCTTACCCACGGGTACGATTTGGCGAAGCTGCTGAATAGATTTCGGCTGGTAGCGGCGCACGACTTCACGGAGGGTCTTATCACTAATGGCATTACACAGACAGACGTACATTTCTTTATCACTCAGTCTATTTCGTGCTCACAGTGTAAATGCGAATCGTTTTTATTTCAAACCTACCCTTTGTAGGGAAAACGTTCAGGTAGCCTGTTTAAGCCCAAAAAAAAGAGAGCACTTAAGTGCCCTCTTCTGTCTTGCTGTGACCGCTTACGCGGCCACATCAGATATCACAATTAAGCGATAACTTTAGCAACAACGCCCGCGCCAACGGTACGGCCACCTTCGCGGATTGCGAAGCGCAGACCTTCGTCCATTGCGATTGGGTGAATCAGGGTAACAACCATTTTGATGTTGTCGCCTGGCATAACCATTTCAACGCCTTCTGGCAGCTCTACTGAACCGGTCACGTCTGTGGTACGGAAGTAGAACTGTGGACGGTAGCCCTTGAAGAACGGAGTATGGCGGCCACCTTCGTCTTTAGACAGAACGTAAACTTCTGACTCGAACTTGGTGTGTGGCTTGATTGAGCCTGGCTTCGCCAGAACCTGACCACGCTGGATGTCTTCACGCTTGATACCGCGCAGCAGAACACCACAGTTTTCGCCTGCCTGACCCTGGTCCAGCAGTTTGCGGAACATTTCAACACCGGTACAGGTTGATTTCGCGGTATCTTTGATACCAACGATTTCAACTTCGTCGCCGACTTTAACGATACCGCGCTCTACACGACCGGTTACAACAGTACCACGGCCAGAGATTGAGAATACGTCTTCGATTGGCAGCAGGAATGGCATATCGATTGCACGTACTGGATCCGGGATGTAGTTATCCAGGTGACCAGCCAGCTCAACGATCTTCTCTTCCCACTCTGGGTTGCCTTCCAGCGCTTTCAGAGCTGAACCGCGAACGATTGGTGTATCGTCGCCCGGGAAGTCGTACTGTGACAGCAGGTCACGAACTTCCATCTCAACCAGTTCCAGCAGCTCTTCGTCATCAACCATGTCACACTTGTTCAGGAACACGATGATGTAAGGAACGCCTACCTGACGACCCAGCAGGATGTGCTCACGGGTCTGCGGCATTGGGCCGTCAGTCGCAGCAACAACCAGGATCGCGCCGTCCATCTGCGCAGCACCGGTGATCATGTTTTTCACATAGTCGGCGTGGCCTGGGCAGTCAACGTGCGCATAGTGGCGAGACGGGGTTTCATACTCAACGTGTGCCGTGTTGATGGTGATACCACGTGCTTTTTCTTCCGGGGTGCTGTCGATCTGATCGAACGCACGTGCCTGGCCGCCGTTGGTTTTAGCCAGAACGGTGGTGATCGCTGCAGTCAGGGTGGTTTTACCGTGGTCAACGTGACCGATGGTTCCCACGTTTACGTGCAGTTTGTTACGTTGAAATTGCTCTTTAGCCATCGCTTGTCCCTCTAAGACACGGATATATCAAAGATATCGTCACATTAACCAGGCATTGCCTGACTGCAAGGAGTTACAGAGAAAAATCAGGAGGGAGATAAAGGAAGTGGTGCTGATACCCAGAGTCGAACTGGGGACCTCACCCTTACCAAGGGTGCGCTCTACCAACTGAGCCATATCAGCACATCTGGAGCGGGCAGCGGGAATCGAACCCGCATCATCAGCTTGGAAGGCTGAGGTAATAGCCATTATACGATGCCCGCATCCTGGAACTCGGCTACCTGTTCTTTCTGTAGCTTGTGAATAACAGAAGATGTCCTCTGTTATCCTTCGCCCGTCAGCGAAGCTGACTGACTTTGACTGAGCTTACACCCAATCTGAATTCAGAGTGAGAAGAAGCGACTCACCTGCCAGATAAACAGGTTGTTTATCTGTTTCTCAACCCGTGGGTTGAAATGGTGGTGGGAGAAGGATTCGAACCTTCGAAGTCTGTGACGGCAGATTTACAGTCTGCTCCCTTTGGCCGCTCGGGAATCCCACCTACTTGATGGTGCCGGCTACCGGAATCGAACTGGTGACCTACTGATTACAAGTCAGTTGCTCTACCAACTGAGCTAAGCCGGCATCAAGTGACGCGCATTCTAGGAAGGTCGGCAGAAGGATGCAACAAAAAAATCACTGTTTTTGTTCTATCGCTTACTATTTGTGCAAAGCATCGCAATTTACCCCTGATATGCAGAAATAACATCCAATTATTGGTTAAAATTTCTCTTCGCTCTCTTTCCGATAATGTTGCCCCCTCCCCCTGTCTCGCCCGCTTTGTTGTCTTCATCCCTCAGGTTTTCTTAGGCCTCTGCCTGAAAAATGCATTAATTGCCCAGTTTTCAATCACCTCATGCGTACTTTTATCGCGACAGGACCCTACCTAAGGCCGCAACCTTAAGTGTTATCTCCTAAAAGTTTTCAGGCGACACTGCCCGGCCTGAAGATAAGTATCAGTATCAGGCGAAAGGCAGATAAAAACGTCACGGCTGACAGACCACCTGTGGGGCGGTTCGGTGCCTGAGGAGAATAAGGGCTGATAATCTGCATAAGCGTTCGTAGAGCGGCTGTATGACTCACAGACAGCCTGTCATGCTGTCCACCGCATAGCAGGTCGGGTGAGCATGAAACTCAGATGCGATAAAGAACGTCGCTGACAGCCTCTATAAGAATGTCTGATGCACCAGCGTCGCTGACAGATAAGCTATGGCTGTCCTTAATACAGCAGCACGAGACCGAAGACGCCAGGGCAGACAGGGTTCACGCAATGAAGAGCAAGCGGTGACAATCTGCATGCGCCTGTACGACACAGCGCGGCTGTCTTTCGAACAGCAGGCACGGACGTCGTGCTATAGCGCCAGCTGTGCAGCATCAAAAGGGTATATCCGGGCATATCTGATGCCATGCAC